>Ga0105248_10000805_pt1 | contig 35114 bp, 35 predicted proteins | sample KBSS34metaG_FD_81524 | JGI IMG/M metagenome (GOLD analysis project Ga0105248, IMG submission 81524) | Switchgrass rhizosphere microbial communities from Kellogg Biological Station, Michigan, USA - KBS S3-4 metaG | ecosystem: Host-associated > Plants > Roots > Rhizosphere > Soil | place...
CGTCCTCACCACGCGCGCACTCGGCCCCGAGCGCGGCCTCACCATCCTCCTCGAGGGGGACGGGCCCGGATCGCGCGTCACGGTGGTTCAGCGCGATCTGCGCACCGACATCGAGCGAAAGCGCGAGCATCGGTTCTGGACGCAGGCGCTCGCGGCGCTTCGCTCCGCCGTCAACGACGGGAGCGACGCGTCCTCCTGGGGCGCGGACGTTCCGGTGTTCGCCCGCGCCGTTCTGCCGCGCGCGGCCGCGGATCTCTGGCCGCTCATCGCGACGGGACCGGGACTCGACAAATGGGTGGCGCACGTCGATCGCTTCGATGCGGCGCCGGGCGGAGCGTTCCGGCTCACGTCGCGCTACCAAGGTCGGCAGGTCGTCGAAGAAGGGCTCATCGAGGAGATCACCCCCGAGTCTCGCGTCGCGCTCTCGTGGGAGTGGGCGGGTGAAGGTTGGGGCGCCTCGACGCGGGTCGAGTTCCTGATCGAGCCGGAGGCGTCGGGTGCGTCGCTCAGCGTGATCCACTCGGGATTCGAGAACGTCGCCGCCGATCGGCGGCTTGCGGCGCGGCGGAACTACGCGGCGGCCTGGCCCGATGTGCTCGCGGATCTGCGCCGGCTCGTCGCGCCGGTCACGAGCTGAACGGCGCCCGCGGCCCGACGGCGCGGAGCCGGAGCCGTGGGCCTCGACATGCGTCGTGACCCGCCCCTCCGCCCCTACGTCCGCAGCACGATCTTCCCGACGTTGCCCCGCGACTCCAAGATCCGATGCGCCTCGGCGGCCTCGGCGAGCGACATCACGCGGCCCGGCTCCGGGCGAATTTCTCCGGCCGCGGCCCAGCCCACCAGGGTCTCGATGATCTCGCGGACGAGATCCGCGTCTTCCATGAGGCGCCTCAGGTTCACGCCGTAGAGCCCGCGGCTCTGGGTCAGCAAATGCAGATACGTGAAGCGAGGCGCGCCCAGCAGGAACCCGAGCGCGCCGAGTAGCCCGCGGCGCGAGAGATCGGCGACGCCGAGGCTCACCACGCGCCCACCCGGCCTCAACGACCGCAAGCCGTCGGGAATCGAGCGGCCGCCCACCGAGTCGAGCACGATGTCGAAGGCGGGACCGCCGAACAACCGGTTCGAGACCTTGTGCACGCGCATCCGCTTGGCCGGCACGACGAAGCGCACGCCTTCGGCCACCAACCTGGCGCGCTTGAAATGCGTGCTCGCCGCGGCCACGACCTCCAGCCCCGCGCGCCGCGCGAGATCCACGGCGGCCATGCCGACACCGCCCGCGGCGGCGTGGATGAAGACGCGCATGCCCGGCTCCACGGGGCCGGTGCGGTAGAGCGCGACATACGCGGTGCCGTAGTTCAAAGGGATTAGCACGGCGGACTGATAGGGGATCGAATCGGGAAGCGCGAAGACCTGGGTCGCCGGGACGGCAATGCGCTCGGCGTAGCCGCCGCCCAGGTGATACGCCAGCACGCGCTGACCCGCGCGGAATGCCGTCACCTCGCTCCCCACGGCCACCACGTCGCCCGCGGTCTCGTGGCCGAGGATGCAGGGCGGATGCGGCGCCTCGGGATTCAGGCCCTGGCGCGCGAGCACGTCGGTGAAATTCACGCCGACCGCGCGGACCTTGATCAGGACCTCGTTCGGAAGGAGCTCGGGTTCGGCGCATTCCGTCATGCGGAGCGTGTTGGGATTGCCGTGCTTCATCAGCGTCACCGCACGCATCGATCCGACCGTCATCGCGCCGCCTCCTCCTCCCTGGATAGACCCGCCGCAAGCGATTCCACCCGCGCGCGAATCTCGTCGCGGATCTCCCGAACTCTCTCCACGGGCTTCGCCGATGGATCCTCGATCGACCAGTCCTCCACCTTGCGCCCGGGATAGTCGCAGACGGCGGGATCGTCGCAGCCCATCGAGATCACGCGATCCGCCTGCGCGAGCATCGGCGCGTCGACCTTGCGCGGCAAGCGTCCCGAGAGATCGATGCCGATCTCGCGCATCACATCCACGACGACCGGGTGAATCGCCGCAGCGGGGCTCGAGCCGCCGGACACACCGACCCATCCTCGCGGCGCCACGCGCTCGAAGAAGGCCTGGGCCATCTGGCTTCGGCCCGCGTTCTGACGGCAGAGAAAGAGGACGGTCATCAACCGGGAACTATAGCCGATCGCGGAGAGTGCGGGCGGTGGTGAACACCGAGCGCCACATGGCCGGCGTCAGCTTCCCTGTGCTCGTGTTCTGCTGGCTCGGATGATAGGACGCGAGGAGGTACGAGCCTTCGGGCATCAGGCTGAAGGAGCCGTGGCCGAACTGCGGCTTGGAAGCAGCGACCGCCCTGCCCAGCTCGCGCCGCGCTTTCCAATACGCTTCGAACCCGATCCGCCCCAGGGCGAGCACCACCTTCACGCGGTCGAGGGCTTCCATCTCGCGCGCCAGATACTCGCGGCAGTGGTCGAGCTCCACCGGGAGCGGCTTGTTGTCGGGGGGAGCACAGCGCGCGGCCGCGGAGATGTAGACGCCGTCAAGCTTCAGGCCGTCGTTCGCGCGCAAGGAGTCGGGGCGGTTGGCGAGACCCTGCCGATGGAGCTCGCCGTAGAGCCATTCCCCGGACTTGTCTCCGGTGAACATCCGTCCCGTGCGATTCGCGCCGTGCGCGCCGGGGGCGAGCCCCACGATCAGGAGCCACGCCCTGGGATCGCCGAATCCGGGGACTGGCTTCCCCCAGTAGGTCTCGTTGCGATACGCGGCGCGCTTCACGCGCGCGACCTCGCGGCAGTACTCCCGGAGGCGCGGGCAGCGCTCGCAGGCGATCACGTCGAGCGCGATGCGGTCGAGCGCGTGGGCATGGCGGGAACGTGGCATCTCCGCCTACTATAGCGCCCACGCACGGCCTCTCGAGGCCATGGAGTTGGAGGACTCATGAACCTGAAGGACTACTTCGAATCCACGTGGGATGCCCGCGCGCGCTTGCTCGACGCCTGCGCCTCGCTCACCCGCGAGGAGTGGACGCGCGAGTTCCCCTTCTCCTGGAAGACCGTCCAGCGCCTCTTCGGGCACATCATCGAAGTCGAGCGCTCCTGGATGCTCGAGGACATCGAGCAGACGTCCTACGCATGGGGCGGCGACGAGGCTCGGGAGCGACTCTACGGCACCGTGGATCTCACGCTGGCCACCTCGCGGGAGGTCCAGGCGATCACCCGCCGCATCCTGGAGGCCTACGTTCCGGGTCGCCTGGCCGAGAACCGCAGCGGAAAGGACGCCCACGGACATCCGGCGACCTTCACCGTGGAGCAGATCCTCACCCACGTGTTCACGCACGAGCTGAGGCACCAGGGGCAGATCCAGGCCATGCTCCGGCTGCTCGAGAAGCCGGCCCCGAACGCCGACTGGATCTGACTGGCGGCCGTGGCGCTACCGAAGGGCCGCTCCCCGCAACCCCCAAGCGATTCCCGGGTACTACCTAAGTAGCCCAAAACATCCCACCGGCTCCGCCCCAGGTCCTTGTAAAATAGAGCGTTTGGCGGGACAATAGAGCCCGCCTTGGAGGCTCGAGCCCATCCGATGCAACCCTTGATTCCGCTGCTGACGACGACCCTGCCCGCCCTCTACGCCTTGAGCGTGGCGGCGTACGGACGGGCCTATGCCGACGAGACCTCGAGCGGCGGCCGCTGGGGGCCCGTGGCCCTGCGCGTCGCGGTGCTCCTCCACGTGATCTATCTCTCGGCTCGGGGCGTGACCGAAGGGCACCTTCCGCTCGCGTCGGCCTACGACTTCCTCTCCGCGACGGCGCTGTCCTTGGCCGCGGTCTACATCTACCTCGAGCTTCGCCAGGGCGTCCGCACCACCGGCATCTTCGTCCTGCCGCTCGTGTTCCTGATGCAGGTGATCTCGTCGGCCTACGGCAACACGATCCCCGCGAGACAGCCGCCCCTCTTCCCGTTCTGGTTCGAGCTCCACACGATGACCGCCGTGCTGGGATACGGGGCCTTCTTCGTGTCGGCCATCTACGGCGTCCTGTTCCTGCTGCTCTACCGGGAGATCAAGGCGAACCGGCTCAGCTTCTTCTTCCGCCGCATGCCTCCACTCGAGACGCTCGGGCGCATGAACGTGAGCGCGGCGTCGGCGGGGCTCGTGCTCCTCGGCCTCGCGATCCTCATGGGCATCGGCTGGGCGCGCCTCGCGCACGTGGAGCTGGCCAGGGATCCCAAGACCTGGCTGACGGTCGGGGCCTGGGTGCTGCTCGGATTCGCGGTGCTCGCCTATCACCGGCTCGGCTGGCGGGGACCGCGCGCGGTCTACGCCTCGCTGGCCGGATTCACGACGCTCCTTCTCTCGAGAGTGGTGACGGATCTCTTCGTGAGATCGTTCCACACGTGGCGATGAGCACCGCCGCCGGGGCGATGACGCCGGAGCTCGAGTTCTTCTGCGTCGGCCTGAACCACGAGACCTCGCCGCTCGAGATAAGGGACGCGCTCGTTCTCTCCGACGAGGAGGTGGGGCGCGCGATCCGCGCGCTCAGGGAGCGCGCCGGCGCCAGTGAAGCGCTGGTCATCTCGACCTGCAACCGGACGGAGGTCTACGCGCGCGGCGCGGAGCTTCCCAATCCTCCGGCGTTCGTGGCCGCGCTCCTCCAGGAGATCAAAGGGCTCGACCTGATCGGCTCGGGCAAGAGCTACCTCTACACCTACCGCGAGCCGGATTCGATCCGCCATCTCTTCCGCGTCGCGTGCGGCCTCGACTCGCAGATCCTGGGCGAGCCGCAGATCACGGGGCAGGTGAAGGATTCTCTCACCCTCGCGGGCAAGCTCGGCGGCTCGGGGCCGGTGATGGAGCGGCTCCTCGACGCGGCCCTCCGCTGCGCCAAACGCGCGCGCACCGAGACAGGCATCGGCCGCGGTCCGGTATCCAGCGCGTACGCCGCCGTGAATCTCGCGACCAAGGTGCTCGGATCGCTCGCGGACAAGAAGGTGCTCCTGATCGGCGCGGGCGAGATGGCGGGGCTCGCCGCCTGCCATTTCATGGAAGCCGGGGTCGCCCAGTTCATGGTCGCGAACCGGAGCAAGGAGCGGGCGGAGAAGCTCGGCGCCACGATCGCCGCCCGCGCGATCTCGCTCGAGGCGATTCCCGTCGCGCTTCCGGGCGCGGACATCGTGGTGAGCGCGACGTCGTCGAACGAGCCGGTCGTGCGGGAGGCGATGGTCCGGAACGCGATGAAGATCCGGAAGAACCGGCCGCTTCTCTTCCTCGATCTCGCGGTGCCGCGCGACGTGGAGCCGCAAGTGTCGAAGCTCCCCAACGTGTTCGTGCACGACCTGGACGCACTCGGGCAGCTCGTGGCGCAGAGCCTTGCGCAGCGGCGCGCCGAGGTGCCCAAGGTGGAGGCGATCATCGAATCGGAGATGGCGCGCTTCCTCCGCTGGCATCGGTCGCTCGCCGTCAAGCCCACCGTGACCGCGTTCCGGACCCACTTCGAGGACATCGCCAAGGAAGAGCTGGACCGCCATCGCGGCCGCTTCCGCCCCGAGGATCACGCGGCGCTCGAGGCGCTCGTGCACGGCATCGTGCAGAAGCTCCTCCATCGCCCCACCACGCGCCTCTCCCGCGCGGACGACGAGAGCGAGGGCATCGCCCGGGTCGACGCGGTGCGGGATCTCTTCGGAATCGGCCAGGAGGACTCCGATGCGGATCGGGACGCGCGGTAGCGCGCTCGCGCTCGCGCAGAGCGGGCTCGTGCAGAAGCTCCTCGGGGGCGAGGCTCGGTGCAGTCTGACCGTCATCGAGACGACGGGCGACCGGAATCCGCTGGCCTCCCTGCGCCGGATCGGCGGCAAGGGAATCTTCACGAAGGAGATCGACACGGCGCTCCTCGAAGGGCGGATCGACCTCGCGGTCCATTCGCTCAAGGACCTGCCGACGGAAGAGATCCCCGGGCTCGCGATCGGGGCGCTCTTGAAGCGCGAGGATCCGAGGGACGCGCTCGTGTCCCGCGGAGGCGTGGGGCTGGACGCGCTCCCGAAGGGGGCCGTCGTCGGCACGTCCTCGTTCCGCCGGCGCGCGCAGCTCCTCGCGCGGAGACCCGACCTCACGGTGGAGGACCTGCGCGGCAACGTGCCCACCCGAATCGCGCGCGTGCTCTCGGGCACGGTGGACGCCATCGTGATCGCGGCGGCGGGCCTCAATCGCCTCGGCATGGAGAGCGAGATCGCGGAGATCATCGACGAGTCGGTGATGCTCCCCGCTCCGGGCCAAGGAATCGTCGCGGTGCAGATTCGCGCGGACGACATGCAGACGCGCGCCGCGCTCCAGCCGATCCACGACCCGGGCGCCGAAGCCGAAGCCATCGCGGAGCGCACGTTCCTGTCCGGACTCGGTGGCGGGTGCCTCGTGCCGGTCGGCGCGCGCGCCATCGCGCGGAACGGCACGCTCGCCCTCTCGGGCTTCGTGGGCCATCCCGACGGCCATCCCACGATCCGCGCGTCCCTCGATGGAGCATCCGCCGGCGCCCGCGAGCTCGGAGCGGAGCTCGCGCGACTCGCCCTCGCCCAGGGGGCCCGCGAGATCCTCGACGCGGTGCGGAGCGACGAGGTCCACCCGTGAGCGCGCTCCTCGTGGTGGCCCGCATGGATCCGCGCGACGACAAGATCGTCGAGGCGGCCGAGGCCTGCTCGTTCCGCGTGGCGCGGCTCCCGCTCCTCGCGACCGAGCCGGGGCGGGATGGCGCGCGATTCCTGACGTGGCTCGAAGCGGCGCAGCAAGGAGCGGCGATCGCATGGACCAGCCGAAGGGCGGCCGAGGCGCTCGCCGAAGCGGCCCTTCCCGAGCACGAAGAGGCGCTCGCGGCTCTTCCCCTCTTCGCGGTGGGCGAGGAGAGCGCGGCGCCGATCGTCGCGAGACACCTCGACGTCGAGTACGTCCTGCTGGAGCCCTCGGCCCGGAACCTGGGCCGGCACATCGCGGAGGCGCGCACCTCGCGAGGCATCCGCCGGGTCGCATTCCTGCGCGGCGACCGCTCGCTCCCCGACCTGCCGGACACGCTCGAGCGCGCGGGGATCGAGGTCGAGCCGTTCGAGATCTATCGGACCACCTTCCAGGACGTGGACGTGGACGTGGTGCGCTCCTCGATCGCGGCCAACGATCCCGTGGTCGTTCTCTACTTCAGCCCGTCCGGAATCGAGGCGCTCGAGCGGCTCCTCCCCGACGTGCTGACTTCGCTTCGCTCGCGCGCGCATGCGGTTCCGATCGGCGATACCACCCGGCGCGCGCTCACGACTCGAGGCTACGCGTCGATCGCGGACCCCGGCGTCGACCCGTTTCAACCGGCGGCTTTACAATCGGTGAAGAGGATCGCTCCGTGACCTATCCGACCACACGGCTTCGCAGGCTCCGCGCCACGCCCGCGCTTCGCGCGATGCGCCGCGAGACGACGCTCGCGGCGTCGAATCTCGTCGCGCCGCTCTTCGTCTGCCATGGATCCAAGGTGCGCAAGCCGGTCGCCTCCATGCCCGGGCATTTCCAGCTCTCCGTCGACGAGCTGGTGCGGGAGGGCGAGGCGATCGCGAAGGATGGAATCGGAGGCGTCATTCTCTTCGGGATCCCCGCGGCGAAGGACGCGGAAGGCCGTGAGGCCTACGACGAGAAGGGCATCGTCCCGACGGCGCTCCGCGCTCTCAAGAAGGCGGTCCCCGACCTCATTCTCTGGGCCGACGTCTGTCTCTGCGAGTACACGAGCCACGGCCACTGCGGCGTTCTGAACGGCGAGAAGGTGGACAACGACAAGACACTCCCGCTCCTCGCCCGCGCCTCCACCGCGTACGCCGCGGCCGGCGCCGATCTCATCGCGCCGAGCGACATGATGGACGGGCGCGTCGCCGCGATCCGCAAGGCGCTCGACTTGGGCGGCTTCCCAGACACGCCGATCGTCTCCTACGCCGCCAAGTACGCGAGCGCGTTCTACGGCCCGTTCCGCGAGGCCGCCGAGTCGACGCCGCAGTTCGGCGATCGCCGGGGCTACCAGATGGACCCCGCCAACGCTGCGGAAGCGTTGCGCGAAGTGGCGCTCGATCTCGAGGAAGGGGCGGATATGGTGATGGTGAAGCCCGCGCTCCCCTACCTCGACGTCATCCGCCGCGTGAAGGAGCAGTTCCAGGTTCCGGTCGCGGCGTACAACGTGTCGGGCGAGTTCGCGATGATCAAGGCCGCGGCGCAGAACGGCTGGATCGACGGCGAGCGCGCCGCGCTCGAGACGCTCGTCTCGATCCGGCGCGCGGGAGCGGACGTGATCCTGACCTACTTCGCGCGGGAGATCGCGCCGCTGCTCGCCAAGGGGGCGACGGCTTGAAGGAGACTCGCCCCGCCGTGACCACGACCCAGAGCGAGGCGCTCCATCGCCGCGCGCTCGGGCTCTTCCCCGGCGGCGTGAACTCTCCCGTGCGCGCGTTCCAGGCGGTGGGCGGCGTGCCGCGCCAGATCGTGGCCGCGCGCGGCGCCTATCTCACGGACGCGGACGGTCAGGAGCTCCTCGACTACGTCCTCGGCTGGGGCCCCATGCTCCTCGGACACGCGCACCCCGCCACGATCCAGGCCATCGAGCGCCAAGCCCGGCTCGGGACGCTCTACGGCACGAGCACGCCGCTCGAGGCGGACCTCGCCGAGCGCGTGCGCCGCTTCTATCCGGCCGCGGAGCGGCTGCGCTTCGTCTCGACCGGGACCGAAGCCACGATGAGCGCGCTTCGCGTGGCGCGAGCCGCCACGAAGCGGTCGCTCTACGTGAAGCTCGAAGGGTGCTATCACGGGCATGCCGATCCGTTTCTCATCCAGGCCGGCTCCGGCGCGGCGACACTGGGCGTGCCCGATTCGCCGGGCGTCCCCGCGTCCGCGCTGGCGGACACGCGCCTCGCGCGGTTCAACGACCTCGACTCCGTGCGCGCGCACTTCGACCGCGAGGGCTCCCAGATCGCCGCGGTCATCGTCGAGCCGGTGGTCGGAAATTACGGCGTGATCCCGCCGCGGCCCGAATTCCTCCCTGGACTCCGCGCGCTCTGCGATCGCCACCAGGCGGTGCTCCTCTTCGACGAGGTGATGTGCGGCTTCCGCGCGGCGCGCGGCGGAGCGGCGGAGCGGTACGGCGTGAAGCCCGATCTGGTCGCGCTGGGCAAGGTAATCGGCGGCGGCCTTCCGGTCGCGGCGTTCGGCGGGCGCTCCGACATGATGGCGCTCGTCGCCCCCGAGGGCCCCGTCTACCAGGCCGGCACATACTCGGGGAATCCGCTCGCCATGGCCGGCGGAGTGGCCGCGCTTTCGGACATGGAGCAGGATCCGGATTTCTTCCGGCGCGTCGAGGCCCGCACGTCCCTCCTCGCTGCGGGGCTCCAGGCCTCGCTGGACCGGCATCGCGTCCCCGGCGTGGTGAACGCGGTCGGCTCGATGTGGACGCTCTTCTTCGGCGTGACCGAGGTGTCGACGATGGATCAGGTGCGCCGCGCCGATCGCGAGCGCTACGCGCGGTGGTTCCAGGGCATGCTCGAGCGTGGGATCTACCTGCCCCCCTCGGCGTTCGAGGCGGCGTTCCTCTCGAGCGCGCACACCGAGACCGAGATCGACCGCACGCTCGAGGCGGCGGACGAGGTGCTCGCGTCATGACGCAAGGCCTCGCCCCAGCCTTCTCGTTCCTGCGCGCCTGCCGCGGCGAGCCGATCGCGGAGACGCCGATCTGGATCATGCGCCAGGCGGGACGCTACCTCCCCGAGTACCGGGCGCTCCGCGAGAAGCACTCGTTCCTCGATGTCTGCAAAGTCCCGGAGCTCTGCGCGGAGGTCACCGCCCAACCGATCGACCGGTTTGGATTCGACGCCGCGATTCTCTTCCAGGACATCCTGATCCCGCTGATCGGGCTGGGCGTGCCGCTCGACTTCGATCCCGGCCCGCGGCTCGGACTCACCGTCACCCGCAAGGAGGACGTGGACCGCCTCCACTGGCAGGGCATGGAGGCGATCTCCCACATCCGCCCCGTGGTGCGCGCCGTGCGGCAGCGCCTCGCGGGACGAGTCCCGCTCATCGGCTTCGCGGGCGCGCCCTTCACCGTGGCCGCCTATCTGGTCGAAGGCGGGGGCGCGCGCGATCTCTCGAAGACACGCGCCTTCCTCGCCCGCGACACCGACGCCTTCGCGCGGCTCCTCGATCTCCTCACCACCGCGACGATCGAGTATCTGAAGGCCCAGATTGGCGCCGGGGCGGATGCGGTCATGCTCTTCGACACGCAGGCGGGATGGCTTCCCCCGGCGGAGTTCGCGCGCACCGCGGCGGCATCGGCCGATCGCGTGCTCCGGGCGCTTCCGAAGGGAACGCCGACCATCTACTTCGCGCTCTCTCCCTCGGTGGGGCACCTCGAGGCGCTCCGCGGCATGCACGCGGACGTGTTCGGGCTCGACTACCGGGTCTCGCTGGCGCAGGCGCGCGCCATCCTCGGCAACGCCAAGGCGGTCCAGGGGAACCTGGACCCGGCGACGCTCGTGGGCCCAGGCGAGGAGATCGTGGTAGGGGCGGAAGCCGTGCTGAAGGAGAATCGAGGACGGCCGGGGCACATCTTCAATCTAGGGCACGGGATCTTCCCGGACACCCCGGTCGAGAACGTGAAGCTCCTCGTGGACACCGTGAAGCGCTACCGCGCGCGCGGATAGGAAGGACATGAGCAAGAGCACCGCCCAGATCACCGCCGACCTCCTGGCCAAGTACGACCGGCCCGGGCCGCGCTACACGTCGTACCCGACGGCGATCGAGTTCAACGAGGGGTTCACCCCGCAGCGCTACCTCGAGAAGCTGGACGAGGCGGCGCGCAAGCCCGATGAGCCGCTCTCGCTCTACGTCCACCTCCCCTTCTGCCGCGAGCGATGCAGCTTCTGCGGCTGCAACGTCATCATCACGCAGAAGCCGGGCGTGGCCGGAGCCTACATCGACGACCTGGAGCGCGAGGTCGCGCTCGTCGCCGCGCGGCTCGGGAAGCGCACCAAGGTGGTGCAGTACCACTGGGGGGGCGGCACGCCGACCTATCTCGATCTGGACCAGATGCGCCGCGTGTGGCGCCTCTTCGCCGACCGGTTCACGTTCGAGCCGGGGGCCGAGATCGCGATCGAGGTGGATCCGCGCGTCACGACGCGGCGCCAGTCGGAGCTCCTGAAAGAGCTCGGCTTCAACCGGATCTCGATGGGCGTGCAGGATTTCGACTCCGACGTGCAGGAGGCGGTGAACCGGTACCAGACGTTCAACCAGACGCGCGACCTCCATCTCTACCTGCGCGACCTCGGCTTCGAGTCGATCAACTTCGACTTCATCTACGGTCTCCCGCACCAGACGCCGGAGACCTTCCGGAAGACGATCCAGCTGGCGCTCGAGCTGCGCCCGGACCGCGTGGCCTGCTACAGCTACGCGTTCGTGCCCTGGATCAAGGCGCACCAGAAGGCGATCCGGCTCGAGGATCTGCCGCCGCGCGACGTGAAGCTGGAGCTCTTCGGCATCGCCTACGAGCTCTTCACAGGGGCGGGCTATCAGCAGATCGGGATGGACCACTTCGCGGTCGAGAGCGATTCCCTCGCGGTCGCGGCGCGGGAGCACACGCTCTTCCGGAACTTCATGGGATACACGACGCACCCCGCCAAGGACTCGGTCGGCTTCGGCGTCTCGGCCATCGGCGACTTGGGCGGCGCGTTCGCGCAGAACACGAAGAAGCTGAACCGCTACAAGGATGCGCTCGACCAGGGCCTGCCGCCGATCGAGCGCGGGTTCGAGCGATCCCGCGACGACGAGATCCGCCGGGACGTGATCCAGAGCCTCATGTGCAACTTCCATCTCGACATCCGCTCGCTCGAGCGCGCCTACGGCATCGACTTCGCTTCCTACTTCGCCGACTCGCTCCGCCGCCTCGACGAGGGACCGGGCGCGCACGGATTCGTGACGCGCACGCCGGACGCGATCCACGTCACGGAGCCGGGACGTCTCTTCGTGCGCAACGTCTGCATGGAATTCGACGCCTATCTTCCCGGCCGCGAGACCCAGAAGCCGATCTTCTCGAGGACCGTCTGAAGACCGGAATCCTGCTCCTCAACCTGGGCGGTCCCGACCGGCTGGACGCGGTGCGTCCGTTCCTCATCCGCCTCTTCAGCGACCGCGAGATCATCAAGCTCCCCGGCGGGCCCATCGGGCAGTTCTTCATCGGGCGCATAATCGCGTACAGCCGGACCAAGGAAGTGCAGGAGAACTACCACCGGATCGGCGGCGGCTCGCCCATCGTGCGCTGGAGCACCCTCCAGGGGCGCGGGATGTGCGAGCGGCTCCGGGCCCGGGGCCATGACGTGGAGTACGCCCTCGCCATGCGCTACTGGAATCCGACCACCGCCGACGCGCTCGACGAGCTCGAGGGTAAGAAGGTGGACCGGCTTCTCGCGCTCACGCTCTACCCCCACTACTCGGTCGCGACCACGGGCTCGAGCGTGGCCGAGCTCAAGCGCGTGATGAAGCGACGCGGGACGAAGCTCCCGCTGGACGTGATCGACTCCTGGCACGACCAGCCGACCTACATCCGGGCCATGGCGGAGCGCGCCAAGGCGGCGCTCGCGACGATACCCGCGGGCGCGAAGCCCACCATTCTCGTGAGCGCGCACGGGCTCCCGCAGCACTTCATCGACGACGGCGATCCCTACTGCGCGCACATCAAGGCGTGCATGGACCTGATCCTCGCGCAGCTTCCGCCGCTTCCCTCCGTTCTCGCGTATCAGAGCCGCGTCGGCCCCGTGCCCTGGATCGGACCGAGCACGGACGAGATGATCGACCGGCTCGCGAAGGAAGGCGTGCGGGACCTGCTCGTGATCCCGATCAGCTTCGTGTCGGATCACGTGGAAACGCTCTACGAGGTCGACCTCCTCTACGGCGAGCAGGCCAAGAAGCTCGGGTTCCGCACCTTCGCGCGCGCGGAATCGCTCAACGACTCGCCCCTGTTCCTCGACGCGCTCGCCGAAGTTGTCGAGCCTCGCCTCGAGCGATGAGGGTCGCGATCCTCGGCGCCGGGATCGCCGGCCTGTCCACCGCCCACTTCATCCGCCGCGAAGCGGCTCGGCGGAATCTGCCGCTCGAGCTCCTGGTCTACGAAGCGGGCGCGCGCGCCGGCGGGCGCATCCGAACGCAGGAGGACCAGGGCTATCGCGTGGAGTGGGCCGCCAACGGAATCCAGGGGTGGGACGGCGCCGCCTCGAGGCTCGCCGACACGCTCGGGCTCAAGGCGGAGAAAGTGGTCGCGCGGCCGGACTCGGCGCGGCGATACATCCTGAAGGGTGGCAAGCTCCACCTCCTGCCGTTCTCGCCGCCGGCGATCCTCGGTTTCAAGGCCCTCTCCGCGCGCGGCAAGCTGCGGCTCGCCGCGGAGCCCTTCGTCGCGAAGCGCGGCGCCAAAGACGAGTCGGTCCACGCCTTCGCCGCGCGCCACATCGGCGAGGAGGCGGCGTCGACACTGGTCGGCACGTTCGTCCGCGGGATCTTCGCCGGGGACGCGACAATGCTCTCGCTCGACGCGGCCTTCCCCGTGATGCGCGAGATGGAGCGAAAGCACCGCTCGCTCGTCCTCGCCATGATGCAGGGCAAGCGAAACCCGCACGCGAGGACGCTCTGGAGCCTGAAGGGCGGGATGGAGTCGCTCGTCCGTGCCCTGAGCGCGGAGGTCGGATCGGGGCTCCGGCTCGGCGCCCCCGCGCTCGCGATCGCGCGGCTGGCGGACGGGGTTCGATCGAAGTGGCAGATCCGGTTCGCGAGCGGTGAGGAGGCCCATGCGGACGCCGTGGTGGTCGCGTCGCCGTCGCACGCCGCGGCTGCGCTCCTGCGCGCGCTCGAGCCCGAGATCGCGCGTCCCCTGGCCGCGCTTCCCTGCGCGGGGCTCGCGGTCGTGGGCCTCGGTTTTCGTCCCGAGGCCTTCCGCCGCGCTCCCGACGGCTACGGCTTCCTCGTCGCGCCCGGCGACGAGCCTGGGGTTCTGGGTGCGCTCTGCGAGACCAACCTGTGGCCGGCGCGCGCTCCCGAGGGGCGGATCCTGATCCGCGCCATGGTGGGGGGCATCGAGGCCGAGAGCGTCGTCACCCGGAGCGACGCGGAGCTCGTGGGGCTCGCGATGAAGGCGCTCGATCGAGCGTGGGGATTGAGCGGCGGACCCGAGCGCTCGTGGGTCATCCGCCAGAAGGAGGCGATCCCGCAGTATCCGGTCGGCCACCGGCAGGCGCTCGGCACGATCGCGGGACGCCTGGACCTATGGCCTGGACTTCACCTGGTGGGAAGCGCCTACCGCGGCGTGTCGGTGGCGTCGCTCGTCGAGGACGCGGAACGCGTCGCGGCGCGGCTCGTGGAGCGATCGGCGTAGCCGATCCCGATCGGCTGCCGCTAGGAGACCTGCGGGCCGGTCATCGCGGCGCCCACGGCTGATAGAGGAGCAGGTAGAGGATCGGCCACACCAGGACGACGAACAGCCAGAAGAACGCGACGATGACGACCGGCTCGCGGTGCGCGGGCGTGATCTGACCCACCAAGGAGAGCGCCCAGATCACGGCGAGGGCCAGGACCGCGACGAGCACGTGCGCCGCGTGGATGCCGACGACCACATAGAACGTCGAGCCGTAGACGCCCGACCCCGTCGTGAATCCGTAGCCGAGGAGCCTCACCCACTCGATCCCCTGGCCTACGAGGAATGCGAGACCGAGCCCCGCCGCGGCCGCGAGCCATGCGGCCGTTTTCCCGCCGATCCGCCGTGATTGCGCGACCGCGCGCAGCATCGCGGCTCCGCTCAGAAGGAGGACGACCGTGTTCACGGCGGTCGCGGCCACGGGCAGGCGGGGCTGGCCCGGCGGCGGCCAGACCGGCGCGCGCCCCTTGAGCACGAGGAACGCGGTCAGAAGCCCCGCGAACAGCATGACCTCGGTGACGAGAAAGAGGATGACTCCGATGCGGGCGGTTGTGAGGACGGGTCGGCGCGAGATGGAGCCGGATAGCGTCATGCTCGCGATCAGCCGCGGTACTCGCAGCGAGCGGTGCAGGTCTCCTCGACCGCGACGCAGTGAAGCGAGGGGAGCGCCGGCTTCAACCGCTCCCAGATCCACACGCACAGGACTTCCGACGTCGCGTTGTCGAGCCCCTCGATCTCGTTCAGGTACTGATGGTCGAGGCGGGAGCGCAAAGGCTCGGCCGCTTGCTTGATCTCGCCGTAATCGAGGAACCACCCCGTCTTCGGATCGACGGGCCCCTGCACGGTGATCTCGACGCGGAACGAGTGCCCATGGAGACGGCGGCACTTGTGCCCTTCGGGAGCGTTCGGCAGGCGGTGCGCCGCTTCGAACGTGAACGCGTGCGTGAGACGGACGTTCAATGGAGCCCCATCGCCTTGTGCGTCTGCGGAATGAGCCGCGCGTCGGGATAGCGCGCCCAGGGCCACGCGGCGAAGATGGCGTTGGCGCTTCCCCCGCCGTGCTCCGGCTGGAGCACGATCGCCCCGCGATAGCCGAGCGCGTCGAGCAGGCGCACCGAATCGTCGATGTCCGCTCCGTCCTGGATCACGAACTTGAGCTGCCGGCGCTCCTCGGGGAGCGAGAGGAGCCGCCGCAGGGTCGGGAGCTGAGCCTCGACGGGGTCTCCGTCGAAGGTCTGCGCGCTGTGTCCTTTGGGGGCGATGGTCCAGAAGTCGATCCTGTCGAGCGCCTCCTCCACCACCCGCGAGCCGCTCGTCTCGACCGAGATCCAGTAGCCCGCGCGGCGCAGCTCGTCGAGCAGCCGCACGAGCGGCTCCCGGTGCGCGATCATGGGTTCCCCACCCGTGAGGCAGACCCGGCGCACGTCCGGATAGGCGAGCACGCGCTCCCGCACCTCATCCGCCGAGAGCGTCGTGAACCGCCCCACCCCGGTGTGCGCCAGGGCCTCCGGTTGGTCGCACCAAACGCACCGGAGGGGGCATCCATAGAACCGGACGAACACGGTTCGCTCTCCGGCATGGACGCCTTCGCCCTGTACGGACAGGAAGATCTCGTTGATTCGAAACGGGGGCATCCGGGGAGTGTACCGCACCCGGCCGCGGTCGGTTGACCTCGGTCAAGGGTGCGCTTATCATGGGGTTCCGGCGTCCCGAGGGAGTCGCGACGCCCACCAACGGATCGACCAAGGGACTTCATGAAGAAGTCGAATTACGGCCATCTGCCGATCAATCACAGCCCAGAGCCGATACGGCTCTTCAAATCCGACTTCCTCGAGTTCTTCACGCACATCCATCCCGGCGTGGTGCTGCTCCTGTTCGTGCCGGTCGTCGTGGTGTTTCTCGTGCGCGGCGTCCAGGGCTTCGGGGGAGCGCTCCTGCCGGTCGCGATCGGCTACGTGGGCGGCCTCCTCCTCTGGAGCCTCGCCGAGTACCTGCTGCACCGCTACGTGTTCCATTTCGAGCCCGAATCCGAGTGGCTCAAGCGCGTGTGGTACCTGATCCATGGCGTCCACCACGAGCAGCCGCAGTGCAAGACGCGGCTCGTGATGCCGCCGATCCTCAGCATCCCGCTCGCGCTCCTCCATTACGGCCTCTTCGTCCTCGTGGTCGGCGTGCTCTTCCGGTCGCCGCAATGGGTGGCGCCGCTCTTCGCGGGATTCATCACGGGCTATCTCACCTACGACATGGTCCACTACGCGACGCACCACCTCGCCATGAAGCGAGGATTGTTCAAGTTCCTCAAGCGCTACCACCTGCTGCACCACTACAAGACCCCCGACGACCGCTACGGAATCAGCTCGCCCATCTGGGACGTGGTGTTCGGAACGCGTCCGCCCAAGGACACCTGAGGTAGAGCCGGACCGCCCGGCCACCCTCGCATGATCCAAGCGCTGATCGAGCGCCTTCGAAGGGTGCTCATCGTCGTCCAGGACTTCACCCTCTTCACGTGGGCATTGCTGAGGAGCGCGTTCATCCCTCCCTTCTACGGACGGGAGATGATGCATCAGCTCTATTTCGCCGCCATCGGGTCGCTCCTGATCGTGGTCGTCTCGGGGACGGTGGCCGGACAGGCGCTCGCGCTCCAGCTCGCGCGGGAGCTGGCGCAGTCGGGGGCGAAGAGCCAGCTCGGCCACTTCATGGTGATCTCGGTGGTGCGCGCGCTCGGACCGGTCCTGGTTGGAATGGTGGTCGCGTCCCGGATGTCGGCCGGAATCACGGCCGAGATCGGAGCCATGCGCTCCAGCGACCAGATCGACGCCCTGGTCGCGTTCGGCACGGATCCCATGAAGCGGCTGGTCGTGCCCCGCATGGTGGCGCTCGTGATCGCGCTCCCCTGCCTCGTCATCATCGGCGACGCGCTCGCGGTGACGGGAGGCGGCATCGTCGGAATGCAGTACCATGTAACCTGGGAGTCGTACTGGGCGGGGGTGCTGCACTATCTCACGCCGCGCAACATACTCGTCGGCATGATCAAGCCGTTCTTGTTCGCGATCATGATCGTGTCGGTCGCATGCTGGAAAGGGTTCACGTCCGAAGGAGGCGCGAAGGGGGTGGGGGTGTCCACGACGGAGTCCGTGGTCATCTCGTCGGTGGGGATCCTGGTTCTGGACGGGGTTCTGACCCGGCTCATCTTCCGGCTCCTCCACTGGTGACCGAATGATCGAATTCCGGAACGTGGACTACTCCATCCAGGGCCGCCCAATCTTGAGGGATCTCTCGCTCCTCGTGAACGCGGGCGAGACGCGCGTGATCCTGGGCCCATCGGGCTCCGGCAAGAGCACGACGCTCCGCCTCCTTCTCGGGCGCGTACGGCCGGATCGGGGCCAGATCTTCATCGACGGCGAGGACATCACGCAGGTCAAGGTGGAGCGGCTCCGGCAGCTCCGCCAGGGCATCGGCATGGTCTTCCAGCAGGGGGCGCTCTTCGATTCGATGACGGTGGGCGAGAACGTGGGCTACGCGCTCCTCGAGCAGAACGACGACGAGGACAGCGTGGAGGCGCGGGTGCGCGAGACGCTCCGCCGGGTGGGACTCGACGACGAGCTGATCGACCGGATGCCGGACGAGATGTCGGGCGGCATGCAGCGCCGCGTTGCGATCGCCCGCGCCCTCGCCGCGGAGGACCCGAAGATCCTCCTCTACGACGAGCCGACCACGGGGCTCGATCCCCAGAGCGCGGAGCGCATCACCGATCTCATCGTCCAGCTGAGGGACACGCTCGGGAAGACCTCGATCCTGGTCACGCACGACATCGCCGACGCGTACAAGGTCGGGAACACGATCACGGTGCTGAACGAGGGGCGCGTGGTCTTCGACGGACCCACCTCCGACCTCGAACGCTCGGGCGACTCCTTCATCCAACAATTCCTGGCGCCCTTCCGCACCGCGGTCGCGGCGGCAGCGAAGCGGCTGCAAGACGCGCCCCGGCAGGCGCCACCCCTCCGTGGAGGAACGACGTGAAGCGAACCGGGCACGTTCCTTTCATGCAGCTTCGAATCGGCATCTTCGTCGTGATCGCGGTGATCCTCGTCCTGTGGGCCACCTTCCAGTCGGGCGCGTTCAAGCTCGGCAAGGAAGAGACGATCGCGATCGGATTCGGCCGCATCGGCGGCCTCGAGGAGGGGGCCATCGTACGACTGAACGGCGTGCCGGTGGGCGTGGTCCGGGACATCTCGCTCCAGCCCACCACGAACGCCGTCGAGGTGAAGCTGGGCGTGAAGACGGGGACCCGCGCGAGGCTCCACGAGGGAGCGCAGGCGAGCATCACGACCGTCGGCTTCCTGGCGGAGCTCTACGTGGAGCTGATCGACCCGAACCCGTCCGCGCCGCCCATCAAGTCGGACGCCGAGATCCGGACCGACGTGCTCGCCGATCCGGCGATGATCATGAACAAGGCGAACATGATGGCCGACACGCTGCAGATGCTGGTGGGAAGCCTCAACGAGGCGGGACGCTCGTTCGCCGCGGGAGAGGGAACGCTGGGCCGGCTCAATCGCGACCAGCGGCTCTACGAGCAGATGGTGTCGCTCACGAAGGAGGCGACGACGCTCACCGAGAAGATCAACGCGAACCAGGCGCGCGTCACGGACCGGCTCGTCAACCTCACGGGATCGCTCGACAGCCTCACCTGGCAGCTCCAGCACGGGAACGGCACCGCCGCGCAGCTCCTGCGCAGCGGCACGCTCTACGACCAGCTCTCGTCGAGCACCGCGCGGCTGGATTCCGTGCTCGCCACCGTGCAGTCGGGCAAGGGCACGTTCGGCCAGATGATGGCCGACACGACCCTCTACCAGGATACGAAGGCGCTGATGGGCTCCATGAAGCGGTTGATGGCGGCGATCGAGAAGGATCCGAAGAAGTACTTCAAGTTCAGCCTGTTCTAGCCCGCCGCAATCCCCCGCGCCGCGCTAGCGCGCGCGCACGATCCGCCGCGTGAACGTCTCGCCCGCGGCCGCGGCGCGGAGCCAGTAGACCCCGCTCGCCACCGGGCGTCCCTTCGCGTCCTCGCCCTTCCACGCGAGCTCGAGTGTTCCGGCCGGCGCCTGGCCGTGGAACAGGGTCGCGACCCGCCGCCCCTGCACGTCGTAGACGGCGACCTCGACCGGTCCCGCGTCCCGCAGCGCGAGCGAGAGCGCGGAAGAGCGCGAAGCCGGGTTCGGATGCGGCGCGCCGAGCACCGCCGCCGGCGTGGCGGGCGGCCCATCGACGACGCCGGTGGGACGCAGCGACGCGTCGAAGAGCTCGAAGTCGTCCACCGCCGCCTCCACGATGGAGCCCACCCCTTGGTCCTGCGCGACGAACCGGACGCGCACCGAGCTCCCAGGCAGGATGTAGTCCCTCACCCGGAACTCCTCCAAGTGCCATTCGGGGTGGCTCGAGCGCGTGTTGAGCATGTTCACCCACGTGAAACCGTCGCGCGAGATGTCGCACTGGAAGGAGTCGGGCTCGCCCGGCGTGTTCATGTAGTACCAGCGGCGGAACGCGATCGTGGGCTCCGCCATGCCGGACATGTTGAGGGGCGGCGTGGTGAGCGTGGTGCGTCCGCCGTCCACATCTCCGTTCGCGGGATCTTTGCTGTCCGGCGGACCGTTGGCCGTGACGAAGCAGGAGCCCGAGCCCGGGGTGTAGTCGTCCCCGGGCTGCACCGGGCCCTCGGCGTTGTAGCCTCCCTCGCCCGGCTCCGGATGCTGCGCCGCGAGCGCGGCAGGCCCGCGCGGCATGGGCGCCGCGCCCGAGCCCGGCACGCTCACGCCCACCGGAACCGCCCGGATCCACATCCCATCGATCGCATTGTCTCCGGCGGCGCTCAGAGACCAGCCTTTGTCGGTGTCACACGAGTCATACCAGGCCGCGCGCAGGAGCCGGAAGTCCTGGGTCATCGACGCGCCCGGCTGAAGCGTGACGGTGCGCTCCTCGGGCACATAGCCCGGCCGGTCGGCGATGAGCCGGACCGTCGCCGGCATCATCCCGGTCAGCGAATACGATCCGAGCGCCGCGGAGGTCGCGGCCTTCGGCGTGTCCTCGGCCTCCACGGTCGCTCCGGGAATCCCGGTCAGGTCCGAGTCGCGGCGCACCGTGCCCGAGATCGTTCCTGTCGGCGCGAGCGGGAGCGTCACCGCGATCGAATCGTGGCTCCCCACGCTGGTGGTCACCGGCACGTTGACGGTCGTGTAGCCGTACTTGCGCACGCTCAGCATGTGCGTGCCCGGGCTGAGCGCGAGGCCCGCGGTGCCCAGGGACTGCGTTTGCGTGGAGTCCACCTCGCCGACCGCCGCGACGTCCACGCCCGAGACCGGAGCCTGCGCCGCGTTCTTCACGACCAGCTTCACCCATCCGTAGTTCCGGTTCGCGCGGAAGATGAACAGTCCGTTCTCGATGTCGCTCGCGATGAAGGTCCCCGAGGGAAAGTTCGCCGACACCTCCCAGACGCCGTGGAATCCCCCCGAGAAGCTCCCGTACGTGTCGTACCAACCCCACTCGACCGGCATGGAGGGATCGTGGAGATCGAAGAGGTGCACTCCCTCCGTGTACCAGGCGACGTACGCGGTGTCCCGCTTCACGTGCACGTTGTGCACGATCGAGATCGGGTTCACGGTCATCTCGCGGACCATGGGATGGAAGAAGATGTCGGACTTGTCGAAGACCTTGAGCGTCCCGTAGTTCTGCTCGTCGCAGACGTAGAGATAGCGCCCGTTCGACGACGTCTCCGCGCTGTGCGTCCGCGCCCCGGGATAGGTGAAGTCCGTGATGTCGTAGGGGTTCGTGGGATCGGAGAAGTCGACGACGTGCATCGTCCCGGTCGTGATCCCGCTCGCGTAGAGGGTGTCGCTCCGGACCCAGCTGTCGTGCACGTAGTCCGTCTGGTAGGCCCCGACCTCCACCGGATTCTCGGGATCCGCGAGCGACAGGATGCGCATCCCGGCCTGGATTCCGTTCAGCCGTGTGCCGTTCAGGATGAGGAGCGAGCGGGTCGAGTCCACCGAGACGGTGTGCTCCTGGTTGAACGTGCCGGTGTAGGTCTTGACCAGCACCGGATGCTCCGGATCCAGCATGCGGACGATCTGCACGCCGCCGCCGGTCGCCTCGGTCGAGATGTAGACGTAGTTCTTGAACTGTTTCATCTCGCGCCACGAGGACCCGAGCCCGGGAATGAACGCCACCTCGTACGGGGCCGACGGATTCGTGATGTTCACGATCGACGTCCCGGTCGTGGTGCCTAGGATCGCGTACTCGCGCCCGTCCGAATGCACGTAGCTGCAGCAGGCGGAATAGGCGGCGTAGTTGTCGAGATGGCCCATCAGGGTGACGTTGCGCGATACCGCATAGGCGCGGGCGATCGTGGGAAGCGCGAGCGATGCGAGTGCGGCGGCGAGGAGTGCGGTGCGGCGCAATGCGGTCATGGGCGAAAACCTCGGCGCGGGCCCGGCGGCCCTGCGTCGCCTGACTCTACACCCAACCCGCTTGCCGGTACCAGTCGGCGGTGCGCCGGATGCCCTCCGCGAGTGCGAGCTCCGGCTCCCAGCCGAGCTCGTGGCGGATCTTGGCCGAAGAGCAGATCCAATCGCCCGCGCGGATCTCGTTCAGCTTCTCCCGCGTGAGAATGGGCGCCGTCCCGGTGAGAGCCCCGAATGTTTCGGTCGCGATCGCGGCCGCGCCCAGCAGGAATCCCGGAGGCGATACGATCATCGCCCGCGACCGGAGCGCGCGGCTGACCGCGGTCCCGACCTCGACGTAGTCCGTGATCTCCGGCTCGCCGACGAAGTAGACCTGCCCCTTCGCCTTCGGCTCGACGAGCGCGAGGTGCACCGCTCGCGCGAGATCCTCGGCGTGGACGAGCGTGAAGCGGGCGCCCTTCTTCAGCACCGGCAGCACGTGCCGCTTCACCGCGGCGAAGATGCGAAGGATGGCCGTGTCGCGCGGACCGTAGACGGCGGGGGGACGGATCACCGTCACGGGAATGCGGTCCTTGAGGAGAAGCGTCAACTCCTCGGCGCGGAGCTTCGACACGCCGTACGCGGACGCGGGATCGGGGCGCTCCCCCTCCGTGACGGGGCGACCGTCGGGACCCGCGGGACCGGCCACCGCCTGACTCGAGACGAGAAGGAAGCGATCGAGCGAGCTCCCGGCCTCCATCGCCGCGCGGAGCATCCGCTCGGTGCCCCCTACGTTGGCTTCATGGAATTCTTTCGGGCTGCGGGCGCGGGTGAGGCCGGCCGCGTGCACGATCCAGGTCGCGCCCCGGACCACCTCGACGAGCGGCTCGACGTGATCCAGCGGCACCCGAACGATCTCCACCTTGGATTCGTCGAGCCACCGGGTCGAGGAGCTCTTGCGGAGCAGGCAGCGCACGCGCGCACCGCGCGCGACGAGCTCGTCGACGATGTGGCTCCCGACGAAACCGGACGCGCCGGTGACGACCGCGAGCGGCCCGCTCACGCGAGCCGGCGCTCGTAGATCCGGTAGACCCCCGTGCGGACGCCGCCTACCCCGGCGATCAGGCTGTTCACGTCGTCATTGGTTTCGAGGGTCCAGCCGATCTCCACGCTCTCGTAGCGCTTGGCATTGAGCGCGCGGATCAGCTCGTCCACGAGGAGGGGGCCGATTCCCTTCCGTCTCCAATCCGACCGGACGCCGAGCGCCATGAGTCTCCCCTCGCGAATCCGGGGGAGCGTGAGGAGGAGCCGCACGATCCCAAACGGGAGCAGGCGCCCCCCGATATGACGAAGCGCGATGTTGATGTCGGGGACGATGAGCCCGAAACCGATGGGGACGCCGTCCACCTCGACGAACCGGACCAGCTCGGGAACGATCGCGGGCTTCAGCTGCTTCGCCATGTGATCGATCTCGCCGTCCGTCATGGGGACGAAGCCCCAGTTCTTCTCCCAGGCCTCGTTGTAGATGCTCTTGACTCGCGAGAGCTCCTCGTCGAAGCGCTTCATCTCGACGGGACGCGTCACGATACCCGGCACCCTCCGAGCGGACGCGGCGATCCGACGAAACACCGGCGGGCTCTCCTCCGGGATGGGAGCGCGGAAGGTGTACAGGTCCTTGGCCTTCACGAGCCCCGCCGCCTCGATCCAGGCCGCGTACTCCGGACCGTTGTGCGGCATCATGATCGCGGGAACGTGCTCGAAGCCCTCGATGAGAAGTCCGCACTCGTCATTGGTGGTGAAGCTCAAGGGACCGCGCAGCACGTCGGCCCCGTGCTCCCTGCCCCAGGACGCGGCGCGATCGAGCAGCGCCTTCGCCGCCTCTGAGCTATCCGCCTCGAAGAATCCGAACGCAACCTGGCGCTCGTTGTGGATGGAGTCGTGGTTCTTGTCGATGGAGGCCGCGACGCGCCCCACGATCCGGCCACCCTCGCGGGCGAGGAAGTAGGCGGCCTGGCCGTGCTCGAAGAAGGGGTTCTTGCCGGGAGAGAGGCGGACGCGCTCGTCCATCCGCAGCGGCGGCACCCAGAAGGGGTCGCTCCGGTAGCGTTTGTAGGGGACCTCGATGAAGCGCGCGAGATCTGCGGCGCCCTGCACCGGAATCAAGTCCAGCGCATGCCTCCGGCTTGTCTAGCTTTCCTTGGAGACGAGCTCCAGGCCGACCTCTCGATGCACCTCGCCCACGACCTTGAGGATCGTGTCGAGCTGGTCGTCCTGGTGGGTCGCCATATACGACGTGCGGAGGAGATCCCGTCCCGGCGCGACCGCCGGAACCAGGATCGCGTTCAGGAACACGCCGCGATCGAGGATCTTCTTCCAGACCTGCATGGTCTTGAGACGGTCGCCGATGAAGATCGGAACGATCGGGGTCTCGATGCCCGAGCCGACTTCGAGGCCCTGGGCGCGAAATCCGGAGCGCATCTTGATGGAGATCTGACGCAGCCGGTCGCGAAGGGCCGCCCCTTCCTCGGACTGGATGATCTCGAGCGCGGCCAGCGCGGCCGCCACGCTCGCGGGCGTCATGCTGGCGCTGAAGATCATGGCGCGTGCGTGGTGGCGCAGGTAATCCATGACCGCCCGCGGGCCGGCGATGAAGCCGCCGAGCGAGGCGAAGGACTTGCTGAACGTGCCCATGACGAGATCCACCTGATCTTCGACATTCATGGCCTCGCACGCGCCGGCCCCGCGGGCGCCCAGCACGCCGATGCCGTGCGCGTCGTCCACCAGTAGCCTCGCGTTGTATTCGCGGGCGAGCCGGACCACGTCGGGAAGCGGCGCGAGGTCGCCCTCCATGCTGTAGAGGCCGTCGACCACGATGAGCTTCCCGGATGTGGCCGGAGCGCTGGAGAGGATGCGCTCGAGGTCGCGAATGTCGTTGTGACGGAACCGCTTCACATCCCCGTAGGAGAGCCGCGCGCCGTCCACGATGCAGGCATGGGCATCCTTGTCGAGGATGACCACGTCCCCCTTTTCAGCCAGCGCCGAGATGCTGCCGAGGTTCGTCAGGTAGCCCGTGGAGTAGACGAGGGCCGCCTCCTTCTTCATGAACTTGGCGAGACGTTCCTCGAGCTGCTCGTGGAGCTCCAGCGTGCCGTTCAGGAAGCGGGAGCCGTTGTTGGAGGTGCCGAAGCGGAGAAGAGCGTCCTCGGCCGCCGCCATCACCTTGGGGTGCTTGGTCAGACCGAGGTAGTTGTTGGACCCGGCCATGATGAGGCGCTTGCCCCCGATCGTGACCTCCGTGCCGTGGTTTTCGCTGATCGGCAGGAAGTAGGGGTACACGCCGGCCGCCTTGGCCAGTCGGTGCTCCTTCCAGTTGCGACACTTCTCGAAGATGTCCACGCGTTTCCTGTCGTTTGGGATGGGGTGCAGCCGCTCGGCGGCGCTCTCAGAGGAGTTCGACGGAAGATACCGAATCTGCCCCTCCGGAGTCAATCCGGTGGCCGGACGGCGGGCTCAGCTCGTTGCGGTGACGGGGCTTGCGCCGGAAGCTAGCGGAGCAGGCGGAGCGACGAGGAGCGGGTCTCGGTCGGGAGGCTGAGGACCGCGAAATAGGCGCCCGACGCGCACGGGGTGCCGTCCGCTCGGGTGCCATCCCAAGCCACGGAGCGATTCCCGGCTGGGGCGTCGCCCTCGGCCAGGACGCGAACGAGCCGGCCCTGGACGTCGTGGATGGCGAGGCGGAACCGCGACGGCTGATCGAGCGCGAACTCGATCGTCGTGTGCGGATTGAACGGATTCGGCCGCGGCGAGAGGCTGGCCCTGGCGGCCGGAGACGAAGGCTCGACGCCCGTTCCAACGGGCGAGATGCGGTAGGCGAACACGTCGTAGAAGCCCGAGCGGTTGTCTTCGAACGCGAAGAGAGCGCCGCCGAAGCCGTCAGGAGCGGACGTCGTGAGGTGGCGATTGTTGGCCGCCGACGCGATCTGGACGCCGTTCGTGGTCCAGCGGATCGCGCCGTTGCGCGTCAGCCCCTGCGCGTAGATGTCGAAGTTCGTCCCGGCCGCGCGGCCGTCATCCCAGCCCAGGATCACGCCGCCGGACTTGTCGGGCACGATCGTGGAGAGGGACTGGGTGCTGTCCGCGCTGCACACGGCGATCCCGTTCGCGGCCCACGCGACGACGCCGGTCGAGTCCACCCTCTGGGCGTAGATGTCCGCGTTCTTCGAGCCGGTGCGCTGATCGTTCCAGGCGACGATGGCGCCCGCGAGGCCATCGGTCGCGACGAGCGGGTGGAGCTGGGTGCTGTCCTGATCGCACACCTGGATCCCGTTCGCGGCCCAGCGCGCCGTGCCGTCCGGCTTGATGCGCTGAACATAGATGTCCGAGTCGGTGCCGTTCCGGGTGTCCTGCCACGCGACGAGGAGACCGAACTTGCCATCCGTCGAGATCGAAGGCTCGACCTGCGATTGCGCCACGGCGGCCACCGCGACGCCGTTCGCGGTCCAGCGCGTGGTTCCGGTGGCGTCCACGGACTGCGCGTAGATGTCGTCGGTGAACGGTCCGCTCCTCTGATCGCGCCAGACCAAGAACGCTCCACCGACGCCGTCGGGCAGGATGCGGACGTCGGTCTGGGTCATGGTCGCCGTGCAGATCGGGATGCCGTCCGCGGCCCACTGGACCACGCCGGAGCCGTTCACGCGCTGCGCGTAGACGTCGCTGTTCAGCGTGCCGTTCCGACCATCGCGCCAGCCGATGATCGCGCCCCCCACGGCGTCGGTCGCGATGACTTCGAGGATCTGGTTGTTGGTCGCGGTGCAGACGGGCACGCCGGTCGAAGGCGCCCAGAGAAGCGTTCCGTTGCCGTTCAACGCCTGGGCGTAGATGTCGTAGTTGGTCGACGCGCGGCGATCCTGCCACGCGACGATGATGCCGCCGGAGCCGTTGCTGCAGAGAACGGGGGATTCCTGCGCGTCGGCCACGGTGCAGACGGCCACGCCGTTCGAGCCCCAGAGGCGATTGCCGCTCATATCGAACCGCTGCGCGTAGACATCGGCGAGCGTGTCCGTGCGGAAGTCCTGCCAGACGACGAACGTTCCGCCGCTGCCGTCCGAGATCATCTGCGAGTTCACCTGATTCTTGGTCGTGAGGGACGCCTGGTTGCCGTTGACGGCCCAGGATGCATCCGCGCTCGGAGCGAGCACGCAGACGACGACGAGCAAGGCGAGAGCGCTGGCACTCCAAAGGAGTTTCATGGGCAGGTCGTGGCTCACCAGAGTGGAGGTCGGATGCTTGCGGGTCACGGTTGCGGCGACTAGTATGCAGGAGCCGCGCCTCTTCGTAAACGATGTGAATAGGTAGCCACAAGCCATTAATATTCAGGCGTTTACGGTCATGGGGCGAAAGCCCCAACGGGGCCCGTGGCTGGGTCCAACCGCGGTGCTGGGTGGTTTGGCGGAAAGCGTCGGATCGTTTTGGGGAAATTGCCTCACGGACGGATGCTGCCGGCCGTCCGCGTTCCCGCACACACGTCAGGGAGGACTTTCATGAGCGCACGGATGGGCGCCCTCGCACTGCTCGCACTTCTCGCGCTTCCCACCTCTGCGGGAGCGACCTTTTCGATCGTCGCGCGCGACCCCGACACCGGCGAGATTGGCGTGGCCGTTCAATCGCACTATTTTGCCGTGGGGCCGATCGTGCCCTGGGCCGAGCCCGGCGTGGGCGCGGTCGCCACGCAGTCCCTCGTCGAAGTGAGTTACGGGCCGAAAGGGCTCGAGCTGATGCGCAACGGGAAGTCGGCTTCGGACGCGCTCCAGGAGCTCCTCGGCAAGGACGACCACGCCGACGTGCGCCAGGTCGCGATGATCGACGTGCGCGGAAACGTGGACGTGCACACCGGCAAGCGCTGCATCGCCGATGCCGGCGACCACAAGGGCGAGAACTATTCCTGCCAGGCGAACCTCATGGCGAACGACAAGGTCTGGGGCGCGATGGCCAGGGCCTTCGAGACCTCCAAGGGCGATCTCGCGGAGCGCCTCCTCCGCGCCCTCGAGGCGGGCCAGGCGGCGGGGGGCGACATTCGTGGCCAGCAGTCGGCGGCCATCGTCATCGTGAAGGGAAAGCGCTCCAACCAGCCCTGGGCCGACCGGGTCCTCGATCTCCGCGTGGACGACAGCCCAAAGCCGATCGCGGAGCTTAGGCGGCTCGTGACCCAGTGGCGCGCGTACCGGAACGTGGATCAGGGAGACGCCTACGTGGCGGACAACAAGGTCGAGGACGCGATGAAGTCCTACGCCGAGGCCTCGCGGCTCGCGCCCGGCAACGATGAGATCCTCTTCTGGCAGGCGGCCACGCTCTGGAAGCTCGACCGGGAGAAGGAAGCGACGCCGATCTTCAAGAAGGTCTTCGCGCGGGATCGGCGCTGGGTCGCGCTCGTGCCACGGCTCGTCCCGGCCGGCCTTCTCGACGATGACCACAACGATGTGAAGCGCATCCAGGCTTTGGCGCCGGCCGCGGCCAAGCACCGCTGAGGTCTTCGCGGCTTGGCCGGCGAGGAGAGGGTGATGGGGGGCCTGAACAGCGCGTCCCGGCGCTCGCTACCTCACTGCTGAGGCGGTTTGGCAGGCGCCGGGCGTGCATTATTCAGGCCCCCCATCACCCTCTCCTCGCCTCCCATGGCGGCGAAGCAGTGGTGCTCGCGCGGACACCGACCCGATGGAAGCAAGCGCTTCACTCGTTGAGCCAGCGCACACCGCGTCGCGCCTATCGTCCTCGATCGACCCGTGTGGTGTCGCTTTGGTAGGCGCGTGGAGGGCGTGAGGGTCCTGGATCCTGTACGCCCGGCGCCGGCCAAATCACCGTAGGGGTGCGATAGCGAGCGCCGGGACGTGCTGTCCAGGACCCTCACGCCCTCCGCGCGCCGGCCAAACCGCCCCTCCACCCGTTGCATCGAAACGAATAAACCGACAGAATGACCTGCGTTCTGTCCGCAGCTTCATCGCCGAGCACCGGAGGAACCCATGTCGGAGCGCACCGCGCCGCCACCCGCCACGCCCAGCCCCGCGCCGGCCTTGCCCTTTGTTCCGGGTCTCGACGGTGTTCCGGCGGCGAAGTCGAGCATCTGCTTCATCGATGGAGACCAGGGCATTCTCGAGTACCGGGGCTATCCCATCGAGACCCTGGCGGAACATTCGACCTTCGAGGAGACCTCGTACCTCCTCCTCTGGAGCAAGCTCCCCGGCCGCGCCGACCTCGACAAGTTCACGCGCGACCTGGCGTCCAACCGGGACGTGCGCTTCCGGCTCATCGACCTCTTGAAGTGCCTTCCCGACACCGGCCACCCGATGGAGGCGCTCCAGGCGTCGATCGCGGCGCTCGGAATGTTCTATCCCGATCGGGACGTCGACAAGCCGGAGGATCGCTACAAGTCCGCGATCCGGCTCATCGCCAAGGCGACCACGCTCGTCGCCGCGTACTACCGCCTCTCCACCGGGCGGGACTACATCCCGCCCAAGGAAGACCTCTCGCACGCGGCCAACTTCCTCTACATGCTGACCGGCGAGGATCCGGATCCCGACGTCGCGCGCGTGATGGACATCTGCTTCATCCTGCATGCCGAGCACTCGATGAACGCCTCGACGTTCGCGGCGCGCGTCACCGCGTCCACGCTCGCGGATCCCTACACCGTCGTCTCCTCGGCGATCGGCGCGCTCACGGGGCCGCTCCATGGCGGCGCGAACGAGCAGGTGATCCACATGCTCCAGGGAATCGGCGAGGCCGAGAAGGCGCGCCCGTACATCGAGGATCTGATCACCCGGAAGCAGAAGATCATGGGCATCGGGCACCGCATCTACCGCGTGAAGGATCCGCGCGCGCTCGTGCTCCAGAAGCTCGCGGCGCAGATGATCGCGAAACGCGGCGGCGATCCGCTCCTCGTGATCGCGCAGGAAGTGGAGAAGGTGGTCGCTGAGCATCTCGGCGCGAAGCGGATCTATCCCAACGTGGACTTCTACTCGGGCGTGGTCTACACCGCGATGGGGCTTCCCCCGGCGCTCTTCACGCCGATGTTCGCGGTGGCGCGCATCTCCGGATGGCTCGCGCACTGGATCGAGCAGCTGCAGGGGAACCGCATCTACCGCCCGGACCAGATCTACACCGGCACCCACAACGAGCCCTACCTCCCCGTGGAGGAGCGGGTCTAGAGCGGCACGGCGCGCCGTGTGCACGCTCCTGATCGGAATCGACGTCCTCGGACCAGGGACCGCCCTCCTGGGCGCGAACCGGGACGAGTCTCCCGAGCGCGCCACCGCGGGTCCCGGTGTCCTCGCGTCCACGCCGCGCGTGGTGGGCGGCCGCGATCTCGTGGCGCGAGGCACGTGGCTCGCGATTCGCGACGCGCGCTTCGTGACCGCGCTCATGAACCGGCGGCCGCGTCCCGGCGATCCCGTAGACGGACTCCGATCGCGCGGCCTCCTCTGCCTCGAGGCGGCATCGGCCGCACGACTGGACCAGCCAGCCCGCATCGATCCCGAGACCGGCGAACCGCGTCCCGAAGCGTGGGACGCGGCGCTCCGACGGTTCGGCGGCGGCGAGTACGGACGCTGCACGCTCGTCGGGGTCGATCCCGATCTGGGATCGTGGGCCGTGGTCGGCGGCGGTGGTGACGAGCCGCGCGGCGTGCCGATCCCCGCGGGATGGCACGCGATCACCCATGCCGAGCTGGACGATCCCAGCGAGCCGCGCACGCGGCACGTTCTCTCGAGGCTCGAGGGGATGAAACCTCGAAACGTGGACGAGGCGCTCGCGGGATTCGCGTCGATTCTCCGGAGCCATGGCGAGGATGGCGGTCCGGCCGTCTGCATCCATCGGGAGCACTTTCCCACCGTGTCGAGCACGCTTCTCGCGCTCGGCGCCGTGGACCGGCCGCGGTATCTTCACGCCGATGGGCCTCCGTGCGTCACGGAGTACCAGGACCACTCCGCGCTCCTCCGCGCGGACGCACACCAGGAAGCGAGGGAACGCGCATGACCGCTCCGACCCGCGAGGTCACCCTGATCACGTTCTACGCCTACGTGGCCGCTTTCTTCCTCGTGGAGCGATTCTTCACGCGGTCCACGTTCGGCAGCGGAGCGCGCGGCGACCGCGACCCGCTCACGCCGCTCTTCTTCGTGATCCCGACGGTCGGAATCTTCACCTGGATGTTCCTCCAGAAGCGAGGACTGCCGCCGCACCCGTCGTGGTGGATGTACGCCCTGGGGATCCTCGTCGGGATCGCGGGCATGACCGTGCGCGTCCTCGGCAAGCGGACCCTCGGACGCATGTTCACCGTGCGCGTCCAGATCCAGGAGGACCACAGGATCGTCGACACCGGGATGTACGCCCGGGTTCGGCACCCGCTCTACTCGGGCTTCATCCTCGAGTGGATGGCGCCGCCGCTCATCCTCGGAAGCCCGATCGGCTTCCTCCTCCTCTCGCTTCCGCTCGCGATCGTGGTGCTGCTCCGCATCCCGCGCGAGGAGAAGCTCCTCGTCGAGACGTTCGGAGACCAGTACCGCGCCTACATGGCGCGCACGAAGCGGCTGATTCCGGGGATCTGGTGAACGGGCGCGAGTGCGGCGAGGGTCAGCCGGCGGCCACGTCCAGCTCGGCGTGCACCTCGACCTGATCCGGCGGAAGGACGCCACGATCGCCGGTGGCCTGGAAGTGCACGCGCGCGGCCAGCGGGGCCGGGCCCGGGAGACACGACGCCTCGACCGTGAGCGGCACCCGGATCGCGATCCGTCCCACGTACGCCGGAACGCGTCCGCCGCCGAGCGGATCGACGGAGTCCTCCGGCGCCACCATCGGCCCCGGCGTGAGTCCCTCCGCCAGCCCGAGCTGGATCGAGGTGGCGAGGGCCCGGCCGATGGGCGCGTCCACCGATTCGATGCGGTATCCCGGATCGACCGCGAGGGTCAACATCAGGTCGAGGCTGTCTCCGCGCGCCACGCGGCGCCGCGGTGCTTCGATCGCGACGGTGACGGGAGGGCGCACGGTCTGGGCGAGAATCATGCTCGCTCCGCGCGGGACGCGAGGTTCATGCTGAGAGCGTACACCACCCCGCGATGAAACGACGAATGCGGATCGCCGCCTGCCTTCTCGCCGCACTCCTCGCCGCGGCTTCGTGCGGCCGCGGCGCACCGCAGCGCACCGTCTTGCTCCACATGAGCGGCTACGCCTTCAACGACAGCAATCCCGCGCTCGCCTTCGAGACGGGCGAGCGCGTCCGCTTCGTCCTCCGGAACGACGAGATCACGACGATCCGGCACAACTTCCGGATCGCGGCGCTAGGCGTGCGCTGCGATTACGAGCTGGGACCGGGAGAAGAGCGCGCGGTCCTCGTAACGATGCCGGACACGCCGGGCGTCTTTCCCTACGACTGCTGCACCCACCGGGGCATGGTCGGGTCGATCGTCGTCAAGCGCCGCTGATCCGGCCGAAACGAAACGGGCGGCCCGGCGCCATGCCGGACCGCCCGCGGAACTTTGGACCTCGGTGAGGCCGGTCAGCTAGCCTTCTTCGCGGTCGACTTCGTGGCCGTGGACTTCTTGGCTGTCGACTTGCCCTTCGCGGTCGCGTTTCCGGCCGCGCGCTTGCCCTTCTCCTCCATCACCTTCTGCATCGTTCCCGACATGTCGTTCTGGATCGTCAGGACGTAGGAGTTGGCGTCGGGGAACTGGACGTCGACCTTCTCGGTGACCGGCTTGTCGCCGATCATGTAGGTCGTGAAGAGCGACAGCGCGTTGTCCGTCGGGAACGTGCCGTAGTACACGAACGCCGACGGCATCATCGTGTCGGTCCAGATCATCTGGTACTGCTTCTTCTGCGTGTCGTAACCCCAGGTGGAGCGCCCGTCGAAGGGCTTCCCCATCATCTTCATCTGGTGCTTGCCCTCGAGATGCATCCCGCCGAAGGCCCAGCCGTAGGTCGATTTGCCGGGCGACTCCGACTCCGGAGCCATCGGGCTCGCGTAGACGTGCACCGTGGAGTTCCAGTTACCGACGAGCTGCGCGAGCTTCTTGAGCTCCGCCGGCGGGCCTTGCGGCATCGCGAGGACCTGGCTCTTCGGCGTCGGCTTCGCGGCTTCCGCGGGGGGAGCCGTATCGGTCGCAGGCGCGGTTGTCGCGGGCGGCGTGGTGGCCGGCGGCGTGGTGGTGCCCGTCTGCGCGTGCAGCGTCATGGGCGTGAGGGCGAGAACGAGTGCGGCGAACAGCAAGAATCCACGACGAACCATCCTGTGCCTCCGGGAACGAGAGTAACTGGCGGGACCCCCTGGTGCTCGAATACGGGGAGGGTACCCCGCCCTCCATGGAAGCTTCAACCGTCCACGCCGCGGGGTTCGTCCGAGCCGCTTCGAAGCGCGTGCTAAACTCGCTGGATGAACGGGCTTCCGGGCACATCCGCCATTCAGGCGCGCGATCTCTGCAAGGCCTACGCCGGCATGGAAGCCGTGCGCGGCGTCTCCTTCGACGTCGCGCCGGGCGAGGTGGTCGGATTCCTCGGACCGAATGGCGCGGGCAAGACGACCACGGTCCGAATGATCTCCTGCTTCCTCCCGCCCACGTCCGGAACGGCGACCGTGTATGGAGTCGACGTGCGCACGAGCCCGCGCGAGGTGAAGCGCATGCTCGGCGTCTGTCCGCAGGAGGACTATCTCGATCCCGACTTCGACGTGCTGAAGAACCTTCTCGCGTACGGTCGCTACTTCGGCATCCCGGGACGAGAGATCCGGGAGCGCGCCGAGCGGCTCCTCGATTTCGTGCAGCTCGCGGACCGCAAGAAGAGCGGCGTTCAGGAGCTTTCGGGAGGCATGAAGCGGCGCCTCGTGCTCGCGCGGGCGCTCCTCAACGAGCCGCGCATCTTGATCCTCGACGAGCCGACGACGGGCCTCGACCCGCAGGCGCGCCACGCCATCTGGACCCGGGTGCGAAGCCTTCGCGCGACCGGCGTCACCGTGCTCCTCACGACGCACTACATGGAGGAGGCGGCGCAGCTCTGCGACCGCGTCGTCGTGATCGACAACGGGAAGATCCTGATGCAGGGAGCGCCGGCCGATCTCGTCCGGCGCGAGGTCGGCAGCACGGTGGTCGAGGCGTGGAACTTCGATCGCGCGTTCGCGGACTTCCTCGGCGCGCTCCCAGGGCGGCTCGAGGAAGTGGGCGACCGGCTCTACTACTACCCGGGCGCGGAGGACCACGTGGAGCGGCTCCTCGATGAGCGCTTCCCGCATCAGGAGCGGCTCATCCGCCGCGCCACGCTCGAGGACGTGTTCCTGAAGCTCACCGGCCGGGCGCTCCGAGATTAGATGCGCGCGACTCTCAGGAACCTCTCGCTCCGGTCGCTACGCGTGTGGCAGCGAGACGCGGACGTCTACTTCACGACGTGGAAGACCGAGTTCCTCCCGCCGCTTCTCGAGCCGATCCTCTACGTGCTCGCGTTCGGGCTCGGGCTGGGGCAGCTCATCCGGCACGTCGAGTACGGCGGGCGGACGCTCGGCTATCTCGAGTTCATGGCGCCCGGCATCGTCGCGGTCGCGATCATGTTCTGGGCGTTCTTCGAATCGACCTTCTCGTCCTACGTGCGCATGTACTACCAGAAGACCTTCGACGCCATCCTCGCCACGCCGCTCCTGGTCGAGGACGTGATCCTGGGCGAGCTCCTCTGGGCCACGTCCAAGTCGGTGATTGCCGCGACCATCATGCTCGGCGTGCTGACCGCGCTCGGGCTCGTCGCGTGGCCCACCGGACTCTGGGTCGTTCCGATCGCGTTCTTCGGAGGGCTCCTCTTCTCCGCGATCGGGCTCCTCTTCACGTCGATGGTGAAGACGATCTCCCAGTTCAACGTCCCCATGTTCACGATCATCATGCCCATGTTCACGTTCGGCGGGACGTTCTTCCCCATCGACATCCTGCCCCGCTGGGCACTGACGGTCGCGTGGTGCCTTCCGCTCACGCACGTCGCGTTCCTCACGCGATCGGCAATCCTGGGCTTTGCGTCGCCGCATCTCTGGGTGAGCGCGGTCTACGTGGTGGCCGCGTCGCTCGTCCTCGCGGCGTGGGCGCTTGCGCGCATGAAGCGTCGGCTGGTTCCCTAGAGCCCTCGGCCGAGATTTGGCCGGCGCGGGGAGGGTGTGAGGGTCCGGGACAGCGCGTCCCGGCGCTCGCTATCGCACCCCTCAGGTGGCTTGGCTGGCGCCGGGCGTGCATTATCCCGGACCCTCA
>Ga0105248_10000806_pt1 | contig 35108 bp, 34 predicted proteins | sample KBSS34metaG_FD_81524 | JGI IMG/M metagenome (GOLD analysis project Ga0105248, IMG submission 81524) | Switchgrass rhizosphere microbial communities from Kellogg Biological Station, Michigan, USA - KBS S3-4 metaG | ecosystem: Host-associated > Plants > Roots > Rhizosphere > Soil | place...
AATAGGATCGAAAGTGCCGCCCAGGATAGCGATCCTCACGATTCCCCAGGCGTTTCGGAAGAGAGTTTTCTGATAATGCCGTGTTTCAACTCTTCGAGACCCTCACCTGTTACGGAGCTGATTTTAATCAGATCGATCCGCTGCTGTCTACACCATTGCTGAAGCTTGCGAAGCTTGGCTGGATCTGCGACATCCAGCTTTGTCGCGACGACAATCCGCGGTTTTTTCGGCAGTTCCGGGTTGTGTTGAGCGAGCTCTTTTTCAATGGTCTTGTAGTCTGCAACGGGGTCTCGATCCTCCGTGGGTGAGACGTCCACCAGGTGCAGCAGTAATCGTGTCCGCTCAATATGACGGAGGAACTGAATGCCAAGGCCGTGGCCGAGGTGAGCTCCCTCGATCAGACCGGGAATGTCGGCGACAACGAAGGACTTGTCGTGATCATAGGCAACGACGCCCAGGTTTGGCTCGAGTGTCGTGAAAGGGTAATCCGCGATCTTCGGTCTCGCCGCAGAGATGCTGGAGATCAGTGTAGACTTTCCCGCATTCGGAAACCCAACGAGTCCCACGTCGGCCAGAAGTTTCAATTCGAGTCGAAGTTCTTTCTGCTCGCCGGCCATTCCGTCCTGGGCGCGGCTGGGCGCACGATTCACCGAGGACGCGAAGTGCGCGTTGCCGTGACCGCCGCGGCCTCCGGCCGCGATTAGTACGCGCTCGCGAGGCTGGGTGAAGTCATGCAGCGTTTCGCTGGTTTCGAAATCATAGACAACAGTGCCAAGAGGCACAGTGATCTCGAGATCTTCGCCGTTCTTTCCGTGTTTATTGCTGCCCTGGCCATGCTGGCCGCGGCCCGCGCGAAAGATGTGGTTGTAACGAAATTTGAGGAGCGTGTTGTCCTGATCGCTCGCGATGATGTAGATGCTGCCACCATCGCCGCCGTCTCCGCCGCTCGGGCCCCCGCGGGGAACGAATTTCTCCCGACGAAAGGCGATGCATCCATGGCCGCCGTTTCCGGCTCGCACGGTAATCTTGGCTTCGTCGATGAACATTGGGATGGGCTACGGCACCACCGCGGGGCAGTAAAAATCGGGAGCATTATTTAACTGTGAATTGATATTTGTTAAGTTTCGCGGAAGCGAGTTTTCCAGTAACCGATATCAATTCACAGTTAATCAATAATAAAGCTCCCGACTCCGTAACTTACTCTGCGGGGTGAATGCTGATGAACCGGCCGGTATGGCCTTTATCTTCGAACTTGACGATGCCGGTGACTTTCGCGAACAGAGTATCGTCCTTGCCGATGCCAACGTTGATGCCGGGCTTGAACTTCGTTCCGCGCTGACGGACAAGAATCGAGCCACCGGTAACCAGCTGGCCGCCGAAACGCTTCACACCCAGACGCTGCGAGTTACTGTCCCGGCCGTTACGAGAGCTGCCGACGCCTTTTTTATGAGCCATGAATGAAACTCCCTAGACCGAAATCTTCTCAATGCGGACCGCCGTAAAACTCTGACGATGGCCGCGCGTCCGGCGGTACTGCTTTTTGCGTTTTTTCTTGAAAACAATGATCTTGTCGGCGCGATCGGTCTGCAGAATTGTCGCCTCGACCGTCGCATTGGACAGGCCGGTCTTTACCTCACCACCGTCTTCGACCATCACAACATCGCCGAGCTGAACCTTGGAGCCCGCTTCGCCCGCGAGCTTTTCCAGGCGCAGGGTTTGACCCGCCTTCACCCGGTATTGTTTGCCGCCCGATTTAATCACGGCGTACATGGATAGATCCTCCTCCGTAGAGACAAACGGTGATTGTAGAGGAGATTACGGGAGAAGGGCAACCCAAAAGTCCTTTTCGGAGTGGGTGGAAGAATTTTGAAGATGGACGAGTGGGCGATCTTAAGTTCCAAAAATGGACGATCTTAAATTGAACCGGCAAACCACAGGGATTTGGATCGCCATCCCTTCATCCTGGATTGCCGAAGTTCCCGATCTGTCTCTTCGGCCGGGCGCACAGGTATAGCAGCGACCAATCTATCGAGTAATTCCACGCGCCGCTTACGTTCTGCCTTCGTCAGCTGTCCAGCATGCGGTTCGTAGTGGCAAATCGCTTCTCGCAAGACGTAACTCTGTGTTTTTTGAAGACGTTTGGAAATACGCTTGAGAGTTTCAACGGTAGTTTCGTCGAGCGTAAAAGTCATTTTGACTATACCGTGCCACACTACCATACCTACGCGGCCTACGTTGAACTTCCGCCCTTCGCCTTGGGGTGCGCCTTGTCATATTCCTTTTTCAAATGCTGGATGCTGACGTGGGTGTACTTCTGCGTTGTCGAGAGGCTTTCGTGGCCGAGCAGTTCCTGGATGCTGCGAAGATCGGCGCCACGCTCGAGCAGATGCGTTGCAAAACTGTGGCGCAGCGTGTGGGGCGTGACTTTGCGGCCGGCTTTCAAACCCAGCCGCATTCGTGCAACGAGTCGTTGAACATCCCTGGCGGAGATCCGGCGAGGCGGATTTCTCACGCTGAGAAACGCCGGAATCGATCCATCTTCCTCTGGCCTCACTTTCCCGGCTGCATGCTTCTGCGTGATGTATTCCTGAAGAGCTTTCGCCGCAAAGCTTCCGAAGGGTACGATGCGCTCCTTGTTGCCCTTACCGAGGACGCGGATCGTTTCCGCCTGCATGTCGATTTCGTCCTCGTTCAATCCGACGAGTTCGCTGACGCGGAGCCCACTCGCATAGAGCAGCTCCAGGATGGCGCGATCTCGCAAAGCACTCAGCGATGTCCCCTTCGGCATTTCCATGATCGTGGCGGTCTCGTCCTCAGCCAGATATGCGGGAAGTTTTTTCGGGAGCCGGGGAGACGAAATCAGCTCGGCGGGATTGGTTTTCAACCGTCCTTCACGAAGCATGAATCTGAAAAACGTCTTGAGGCACGCGAGCTTGCGCGAGACTGAACTCTTGCCGAGATGCCGTTCGGCATAGAGGTAGTTAAGAAAGTCACGAAGCAGAATATGATCTGTGGATTCGATTGTAGCCTTACGCAACTCGAGGAACTCGGCAAACTGTCGAAGATCTCGTTCGTAATTGGTGATCGTGTGATTCGATACGGCTTTTCGTCGCAAAGATTCGATGAAATCTGCCGCATGCTTTGCCAACGTCAATCCTCCAGGAGCAGACGGCCTACCTCTTGCCGATAGGCTTCGATCAATTGACGCGTTCCTGGACCGGGCTGCCCCGCACCCACAGGTTTGCCGGCAACGCGGACGATGGGAACGACGCCCCGAGTCGAACTGGTGAGGAACAATTCATTCGATTTGTCGATCTCGCTCAGGTCGAGTAAAGCTTCAACGACATCGAGGCCGGCGCGCTTCGCAAGATCCAGCACGACAGCCCGCGTGATGCCTTCCAGGATTCCGGATTCGACCGACGGCGTCAGCAACGTCGAACCCTGGATCAGGCAGATGTTGGATGTGATTCCATCGGAAAGTTTGCCTTCTGAGGTGAGCGTGATCGCTTCGAATGCTCCCGCCGCTCGAGCTTCTCTCATCGCCAGTACGGATCGCAGAAGATTACCTGTTTTCGCGTCTCCCAACTGACGGCTTCTGTAGAACGACGAGACGATAACCTCCACGCCTTTCTCGTAGATCTTCTCGGGAAGCGGTGCAAGCGGCGTCGCAAAGATGATCACACTGGGAGTGTCGCAACTTTCCGGATCCGGGCTGACATCCCCCGCTCCCCGTGTGATGGTGATTCGGACCCTGTGCTCCGTCGCATCGCCCGCAGCCTTGATGGTTCGCAGAGTTTCTTCAAACAACTCTTCGCGGCTGCAGGGCAGCGTCATGAAGACGGCTTTAGCGGACCGCTTGAGTCTTTCGAAGTGACGCGAAAACAAAAAGGGCTTCTGATTGTAGGTGCGGAGCGTCTCGTAAATGTTGTCGCCGAACAAGAAACCATGGTCGAGCACCGGAATCCGGCCTTCTGAAATCGGCGTGCGAACACGATCAATGCTAACGACGCCGGCAACCGGCTTTCGTGCGCTCATGCGGGATCCCTCAGACGTTGCTCATAGGACGTTATCGAGGAGAGCGCACGCTCGCAAAACAGCTTTTGCTTGTCGGCTTTGCCGAGACGTCGCGGCAGTTCCATCGGCGGCAGCAATCCGAAATGGATGTTCATGGGAGCAAAGTCTCTCTGCGGAGTCGAGACGTAGCGGCACAGCGAACCTATCGCCGAGTCCTCCGGGAACAGGATAGGGTCGGCCCCTCTGAAAAGTTGAACCGCATTAAGTCCGGCGACAAGGCCAGACGCGACATTCTCGATGTAGCCTTCAGTTCCCGCGAGTTGTCCGGCAAAGAAAATACGGGGATCCTTACGCGCTGCCATTGTCGGCAGTAGCGTCTGGGGTGCGTTGATGTACGTATTTCGGTGAATTTGACCCAGGCGGAGAAACTCTGCTTTCTCCAGGCCTGGAATCATTTGGAACACCCGCCGTTGGTCATCGAATTTCAAATGGTTCTGGAAGCCGACGATGTTGTAGCTCGACTGCATGAGATCTTCCTGCCGAAGTTGAACGACGGCGTAAGGTGCGCGCCCGGTGCGCGGATCAACAAGGCCAACCGGGCGCATCGGGCCATACCGCAGCGTATCGCGCCCGCGGCGCGCGAGCTCTTCGATCGGCAGACAGGATTCAAAGTAGCGCGCGTCTTCAAATTCGTGAAGGGCGACACTTTCGGCACCAAGCAACGCACTGTAGAACGCGTCGTACTGATCCCGATCCATGGGACAGTTGATGTAATCGTCCGCTGCTTTGCCGTAACGGCTCGCGCGATAGACCTTTGACGCATCAATCGAGTCCGCATTCACAATCGGACTGATTGCATCGTAGAAGTAAAGGTGCTCCGAACCGCAGAAGTTTGCGATGGATTCCGATAGCGACGGAGACGTCAACGGCCCGCTCGCAATGATGACGATGCCTGCATCGGGGATGCGTGTTACCTCTTCCCGCACCAACTCAATGCCAGGGTGACTTGAAATCGTTTCCGTTATCGCTGCTGCGAAACGCTCGCGGTCAACCGCAAGAGCGCTCCCCGCAGGAACGCGCACCGAGCCCGCGATCTGAATCAAAAGGGAGCCCATCCGGCGCAGTTCTTCTTTCAATAGCCAGGACGCGTTGTAGGGTTGATCGGACTTGAGCGAATTGCTACAGACGATTTCCGCAAGACGATCGGAGGTATGCGCAGGCGTTTTGCGCAGCGGACGCATTTCAAAGAGACGCGTCTTGATGCCCCGCGACGCGATCTGCCAGGCTGCTTCCGAACCTGCCAGGCCACCACCGACAACGGTGATCATCGCTTGAACAGGCGCAGTGACGTCTGGATGTAGGTCTTGAGGTCTTTGCGGGAGACGATGGCGTCGATCATCCCATGCTCGACAAGAAACTCCGCCCGCTGAAAGCCTTCGGGCAATTTCTGCCGAATCGTCTGTTCAATCACGCGCGGACCGGCAAAGCCAATCAGTGCGCCGGGTTCCGCGATGTTGAGGTCTCCCAGCATCGCAAAGCTCGCAGTCACGCCTCCCGTCGTGGGATTCGTGAGAATCGAAATGTAGGGAACCGCCTTCCTGTCCAACAGAGCAAGCGCGGCGGAGATCTTTGCCATCTGCATCAGGCTGAGCGCGCCTTCCTGCATACGGGCTCCGCCGGAGCAGGAGACCACAATCAAGGGGCGATTCTCCTTGAGAGCGCGCTCTACGGACCGAGTGATTTTTTCGCCGACGACAGACCCCATGGATCCGCCGATAAAGTTGTATTCCATCGCGGAAACAACAACCCGCGTTCCATTCAGGTTCCCTTCCGCATTAACAACAGCGTCGCGGACACCGACCCGGGCGGGAAGCGCATCGATGCTTTCCTTGTAGGCTTTGGCGGCTTTGAACTTCAGCGGATCGGTCGAACGCAGAGTGTTATCGAACTCATGCCAGCCTTCATCGAGAAGAAGGTCGATGCGTTCGTAAGCGGTGATCTTGTAATGGAAACCGCACTTGGGGCAGACATTGACGTTGGCTTCGAGGTCTTTCTTCCAGACTGGCTCTCTGCAGCCCTCACACTTGATCCACAGTCCCTCGGTCAGTACACGTCGATCTTCATCAGCGAAAGATTCGATAGCCTTCCGATCTCGCTTGAACCAGCTCATCAGGTTTTAGATCTTAACCCATCCGTTTAGGCGGGTGTCAGTTTTCGCAGAGCGATGACGGCTTCCGTGGCGACCTCGGAATCCTTGTCTTTGGTGAGCGCCTCGATGAGCGGCCTCGACGATGGATCGCCGATATCGCCAATCACTTTGGCCATTTTCGCGCGAATCTTCGGGCTGCTGCTCTGGAGATAGCGATGGAGTTCGGGAAGCTTTCCTCCAAACTTGCCGAGCTCAAACAAATAGGCCGCAGCCTGGTTGGTCTGACGGCTGTCGAGGGCATTTGCGAGATCGTTGAAGTACTTATCCTGATTTGCTGAAACGAGTGCGAAGGCCAGAGCGTTGCGAACATTGTCTTTCTTCTCGGTTTCATAGCGCGACTGAATGACCTTGTAGTCGTGATCAATGCGAGCCAGTCCTTCGGCGGCGAGTTCGCGGTAAGTGTCGTCGTCGTGGCCCAACAGAGATTCGAGGAACGGGAGCGCCTCGTTGTCACGCAGCAATGCGACAGCTTGCAGAGCAAGCTTTCTCGATTCGCTGCTCTTGTCCGTTCGAAAAATGGTTTCGAGCGCCGGCCGCGAGGTCTTGTCGCCAACCATTCCAATCGAAAGAATCGCGGCTTGTGAGATCCTTTTGTCGCTATCACGAAGCGCACGCTGCAATGACGGAGCCGCCGCGGGATCTCGAATCAAACCCAGGCTCGCGACTATTTCCAGCCGCACCTCCGGGTGTTCCTTGTTTTGAGGCGCCTCCAGTGTTTGCACGAGGACGGCCACACGGTCTGCTGCTCTTAATGAACCCAGGGCCCGCGCGGATGCCGCACGCACTTCCTGACTGAAGTCTTTTTGCATGGCTTCGGCAAGTGCTGCGTTCACCGAAGGCGAAACGATTTTCGGATCGTGAACGATTGGACGATCCGGCAGCGCGAAAGTGCTCTTCACTTTGCTGAAAACTGTTTTGATCGTTCCCTGGCTCTCGATCGGAATGTACAGCCTCTGGAGGGAATCCACGACTTGAAGGCGCACGTCCTTGTCGAGGTCCGTCAAAAGGCTTTGCGTCAAGATGGGAACGACTTCAGGGCCGCCAATCCGGGCAAGGCCCCCAACAATGGCGGCGCGAACCTCGCTCTTGGGTTCTTTCTTGAGCGCTTCCGCAAGTGGCGCGACATTTTCCGTTTTGCCGGCAATCGACATTGCGTCAATCGCGTCGAGACGTTCTTTCGGGCTTGTACTGTCCAACGACGGCGTCTGCATCAGGAGAGCCGCCAAGATCCAAATTCCAGGTTGAAGCATGTGGTTACCTCAGTGAATCCCAGGCGCCAAAATGACAGTCACAGGAATCCATGCGCGATTCGTCCGCACTCGATTCCTCGATTTGGACGGTGGTGTGATCAATTCGAAACCGCTCGCGGGCAAGTTCACTAACCTCGGCGAGCACAAGATTTCGGTTCAAGGGTCTGTCGGAGGTGACGACGTGGCAACTCATTGCGAGTACGCCTGAAGTCAGCGTCCATACGTGAAGGTCGTGCACAGAGTCGACGCCCTGGACGCTCTTCAGGTCGTTCTGAAGCGACACAATATTTACATGGGATGGCGTGCCTTCAAGGAGAATGTCCACGGCATCGCGGATCAAAACCCACGAGCTTGAAAGAATCAGAATGGCGACAATCACGCTGATAGCAGGATCGGCTACATAGTAACCGCCAAAAAGGATCGCGAGGCTGGCGACGATTGCACCTGCCGAGCCCACAGCGTCGCTCACGATATGAAACATAGCGCCGCGCACATTCAAGTTTTCGCGATGCTCGCCAAACAGGAGCCATGCGCTAACAAGATTGGCGAACAGGCCCACGCAGGCGACCACCAGCATCCATCCGGCCTGAACCTCCGGGGGATTTGTGAGCCGGCCGTATGCTTCGTAGAAGATATAGAGAGCAATCAGGACCAGAATCACGCCATTGAGGAGCGCCGCCAGAATTTCGACTCGGTGAAATCCGTAAGTCTTTCGAGGAGTGGCTCGCCTGGTGGTGAACCAGCTCGCGGCAAGGCTCAGGCTCAGCGCTGCCACGTCCGTCAGCATATGGGCCGAATCGGCGAGCAGCGCAAGGGAGTTCGTGTACAGCGCGCCGATAAACTCGGCGATGAGAAACGCGGACGTAATGATCAGGGCCGGCTTCAACGCGCTATTCGCATGAGAATGCCGATGCGTTTCCATTGCGCCCATTATAACCCGCCGGCGCGGTCAGCGCAGGACCTCTGGTTCTGTCAGAATCGGGGCTTTGTGATTGATCAACCGTGAATTGGGATTTCGGATTTTGACGTACAGGACGTGCAGATAGATGTCTTCAGCTAACAAATTCCAATTCATAGTTAATCAATCACAAAGCCCCCGATTTCTTACAAGATGGGGAAAAAGCGGGGATCTGGCCTGAATAATTTCCCCGCCACCTATTGGATAGCGTTGTTTTTGTCGACTTGGGTATAATGCCCAGTTTTCCGAGGTGAGCCATGACTCCGCTAACCCTGCTTACCGAAGACGAATCGATGTTTCGCGACACGTGCCGGTCGTTTGCGGAGGAACGGATCAAGCCTCACGTTCGCCGGATGGATGAGGAGGCAAAACTCGATCCGACTCTGATTCCAGAACTCTTCCAGCTGGGATTGATGGGCATCCATATTCCCGAGGAACTGGGCGGCGGTGGCGGAACATTTTTCATGTCGGTTCTGGCGGTGGAGGAGTTGTCGAGAGTGGATGCGTCATTCGGAGTGTTTGTAGATGTCCAGAACACTCTCGTTAACAACGCGTTGATGCGCTGGGCCACGGAAGATCAGAAGCAGAAATATCTTCCTCAGCTCAGTCGCGACGTTGTTGGCGCCTATGCCCTATCGGAGGCTGGATCCGGCAGCGATGCATTTGCCCTGGCGAGCCGTGCCGTTGAAGATGGCGATCACTACGTTCTGAACGGCCGGAAGCTTTGGATTACAAATGCAGTTGAAGCTGGTCTGTTCATTGTCTTCGCGACGGTAAATCCGGACTCCGGTTACAAGGGCATCACCGCCTTTCTTGTAGAGCGCGGATTTTCCGGATTCAGCGTCGGCAAGAAGGAAGACAAGCTGGGAATCAGGGCGTCCAGCACGTGCGAATTGATCCTGGAAGATTGCATTGTTCCAAAGGAGAACGTGCTGGGCGAGGTTGGAAAGGGCTACAAGATTGCCATCGAGACGCTGAATGAAGGGCGTATCGGAATCGGCGCCCAGATGGTGGGGGTCGCACAGGGAAGTTGGGAATGCGGTGCCTCCTACGCGAAAGAGCGCAAGGCGTTTGGAAAGAGTATTGCTGAATTTCAGGCGGTCCAGTTCCAGCTGGCGGAGACTGCGACGCAGATCGAGGCGGCTCGCCTGATGGTTTATAACGCCGCCCGACTCAAAGATGCAGGCCGGGACTTCCTGAAGGAAGCCGCTATGGCCAAATATTTCTCGTCGCAGGTAGCCGAGTCTGTGACGTCGACGATTGTCGAAATTTATGGCGGTTATGGATACACGAAAGACTACCCGGCTGAGAAATACTTTCGGGATTCCAAAATCGGAAAAATTTATGAGGGCACATCGAACATGCAGCTCCAGACAATCGCCAAAACCTTGTTGCGTTAAGCCATGAACAAACTGCGAGTGCTCTATCACGACAATTGCTTCGATGGGCTGGCCTCAGCGGCCGTGTTTTCCTCTTTCTACCGCGGCAAAATTCTGCCCGGCGCGGCCATCGAATATGAAGGTCTGACCCATAAGGCCGGCCAGCGTATTGATGAAGATCTGTTTGGCAGTAACGGCAACGTCATCGTGGACTTCAAATACAGCGCGTCCGGCAAGCTGACCTGGTGGTTCGATCATCATCAAAGCGCGTTTCTATCCGAGACCGACGAACTTCACTTCCGCCAGGACACGAGCGGAAAGAAATTTCATGATCCAACCTACAAGTCGTGCACGAAGTTCATCGCCGCTGTCGCCAGGGACAAATTCGGTTTTGAGGATCCTGGCCTGGCGGAGCTGGTCCGCTGGGCGGACATCATTGACGGCGCTCAGTTTCCAAACGCGCAGTTCGCCGTGGAATTGAAGGAGCCGGCCATGCAGTTAATGACCGTGATCGAGGCGACGCGCGATCGCGATCTCCTGCACAGGATCATTGGCCTCATGCAGGAGAAAGGCCTTGCGGACGTGATGAACCAGCCCGATGTCCGGTCCACGTTCGAGGGCCTGTACGAGAATCACCTGAAATCCATCGAGATGATGCGCGATCGGGTAACGTGCACGGACGGCGTGATCGAGTACGACATCAGTGACAGAAATCTGGAGGGTCAGAATAAGTTCATTCCCTATTACCTGTTCCCGCAGGCGGTTTACAGCGTCGGAGTGAGTTTGTCGCCGGTGCGCGCCAAGGTTTCCGTTGGCTCCAATCCGTGGAGTGCGAGAGAACATATCGAAAATCTTGCGAAGCTTTGCGAGCAATACGGCGGCGGCGGCCATGCTGTCGTCGCGGCGATATCCTTCAAGCCGGACGCGCTCGAAGACGCGCGAGCTGCTGCGCGTGAGATTGCCGGTAAGCTGCGCGGGTCCTTGAAAAAGGCGTAGGATCAGAAACAGTGGTTGAGCAACAAGAGTATGAATTCCTTCAGGCATTCTGGACACGCCGCACAATCGTTGCCTATTCTCTCTTTGCATTTAACATAATCATCTTCATTCTCATGACATTCGCCGGTGGCTCGCAGAATGAGTCCACCTTGCTGGCATTCGGCGCAAAGACTAACGATCTGATCAATTCGGGGGAAGTCTGGAGGTTCGTCACGCCGATTTTTTTGCACATCGGGTTGCTCCACTTGGCGTTTAACTCTTATGCGCTGTGGATCGTTGGGCCTCAGGTGGAGAAGCTTTACGGTGGCGCACGTTTCCTGCTGCTCTATGTGGTCACGGGCATTGCCGGTGTGGCAGCGAGTTACTGGTATCACCCGGAAAATGTGTCGGCCGGGGCATCAGGTGCAATTTTCGGATTATTCGGAGTTCTTCTGGTCTTTTCGATAAAATACCGAAAAACCATTCCGGCATTCTTCAGTAAAGCGTTGGGTAAGGGCATGCTGCAGACACTGGCCATTAACCTGGCTATCGGGTTCCTCATACCTCAGATCGATACGTCTGCTCATGTCGGGGGCCTGGTTGCAGGATGTGTTCTGGCGTTCGCAGTGCCGTTCGCGCGTCCAGGTCTGCCGGAGAAACGTGGATTCAAGTTCGTGCAAGCGGCGCTCGTCATTTTGATCGCTGCAAGTTTCTTTGGAGTAATGACGCATTACAATGGTCCAAGCCTTTCCCTTGGAAATGTTGGCAGCAGCCGAGCTTCAATCGGAACTCTCGCGAGTTCTCTCCTCAAGGGTGAGGAAGCGTTCGAGTATTCCGAGACGCTGCTGGACTCGGGAGACCTGCGGCGATTGCCCGAAGCGCGCGAGGACGTGGGAAAGGCGATTGATGTGCTCAAGGATGCTCCATCGTTCAGCGGTAGAGCTGGGACTTTGACCGGAGAGCTTCTCGATACATTGCAAAAGCAGTATGAATACCTTCAGGAAGTCGAGCAAACAGGACGGACAAGGAGTGATTTTATCGGCATATCTCCCCAGTCCGCCCGATATGCAAGACTAAAACTTCGCATCGACCATTGGTTCGAGACCGAAGCCCCTGGTTACAGAAATGTGAGATGAAAGTAGCCTTGTCAATACCGGCTTCTTTTATGAAATAATTCTTCCTCTCGTCATGTTGACCACCGAGACCCTTTTCCGTATCAGCAAGGAAGTTGGCGCGTCCGTCCCTCGCGTTGAAGCGACTGTGTCTCTGCTTGACGGCGGCGCCACAGTGCCCTTCATCGCGCGTTATCGGAAAGAAGCGACCGGCAATCTCGATGAAGTGAAAATTCAGGACATCGAGGAGTGCCGGCTTTACTACACGGCGCTCGAACAGCGGCGACAGGTGATTCTTTCCTCGGTTGAGAGTCAGGGAAAACTTACAGACGAGCTTCGGGAAAAAATTCGGACCTGCTTCAGCAAGGGCGAACTCGAGGATCTCTATCTACCTTTCAAGCCAAAGCGAAGAACAAAGGCGGGTGAAGCGCTTCGTCTTGGACTTGGTCCTCTGGCGGAATACATCTGGGAACAAACGGGCAACGAGCCCGTCGGCGTCTATGCCGAGCGATTCGTCAGTCCGCCGGAACCGAAGATCGAACTGCCTCCCGCAGCTACTCCGGAAGCACCTTCAGCGCCGCTAAGCGAAACCGAATCGGAACCTGTCACGGAGCAGTCCGCGCAAGAGGTCGTGGTCGAAGATACTGCAGTCGCGCACGAATCGTCTGCGACAGCGGAGCAGCCAGCAGAAGCGCCTCCCGAACCGCCGAAGCCGAAGGCTGCGCCCGCGCCTCCTGCAAAGCCCGCGGTCAAGAGGCGTATCGACAGCGTTGAAGAGGCGATCGATGGCGCGCTGCACATTCTTGCTGAACGCGTTTCGGAGAACCCCGGTTTCCGGAAGCAACTTCGAGACAAACTCATGCTCGAGGGTGTAGTTCGAGCGACGGTCGTGCCAGGGAAGGACTCGGAGAAGACCAAGTACGAGATGTACTACAAGTTCGAGGAGACCGTTCCGAAGATCCCTTCGCACCGCATTCTCGCGATTCGCCGTGGCACGCGAGAGAACATCCTGAGCTACACCATTGAAACTGATTCGGAAAAGTTCATTGCGATGATGTTGCCGCTTATCATCAAGGACAGCGCTTCGCAATTCGCGCCGTTTCTGGAACGCGCGGTTCGCGACGGCTTTGAGCGGTTGATGCTGCCTTCAATAAGAAACGAAGCACGATCGGTGCTCAAGGACAGGGCAGAAGAAGAAGCCATTAAGGTGTTTGAAGACAACCTCCGCACCTTGCTTCTTTCGCCGCCTGCCGGGCCAATAGCTGTCATGGGTATTGATCCCGGTATCCGGACGGGATGCAAGGTCGCTGTCGTGGATCAATCCGGGAAGTTCACGGAGAACCATGTCCTCCAACTCTCCGATCCTAATAAGGATCTGGAAGGCGCGGAGAAGATCCTTGTAGAGCTTGTTCAGAAGCATGGCATTCGCGCGATCACCATCGGTAATGGAACGTTTTCGAGAGAAGCCGAGGCGTTCGTGCGGACGGTAGTACAGAAAAACGCAATCGATTGCTTTGTTGTCGTTGTGAATGAGGCGGGCGCGTCCGTATATTCCGCCTCGAAGCGCGCGCGTGAAGAATTTCCGGATTTGGACGTTATTGTCCGCGGAGCGATTTCCATCGCGCGGCGTTTGCAGGATCCGCTGGCGGAACTGGTGGAGATTGAGCCGCGGTCGATTGGCGTCGGCCAATATCAACACGATGTCGACCAGAAGAAACTCAAGAAGAGCCTTGAAGGCGCGGTTGGTTCGTGCGTGAACCGCGTGGGCGTGGATTTGAATACCGCTTCCGAGGATCTGCTGAAGTACATCTCAGGCATTAATTCGAAGCTGGCGTTAAACATCATCACGAAGAGGCAGGAGAGCGGAGGATTTCGCTCGCGCGGCCAGCTTATGGAGATCGAAGGCTTCGGCGAAAAGACCTTTGAGCAGGCGGCCGGCTTCCTCCGAATCAAGGATGGCGATAATCCACTGGATCGGACAGGAGTACATCCGGAGTCGTACCCGATTGTCGAAAAGATCGCGGCATCGTTGAATGTTCCGCTCAACGAGCTGATCGGTCATGCGGATCGCGTGAATTCCGCCGATTTCAGAGCCCTCGAGGCGGAAGCCGGAAGATTCACCCTTGCCGACATCCGCGAAGAACTGCTGCGTCCGGGCCGCGACCCCCGCGATAAGTTTGTCGCGCCGAAGTTCCGCGATGATGTGAAGGAAGTCGTCGACCTGCAGGAAGGCATGGAACTCGAGGGGCGCGTGACGAATGTCACCAACTTCGGAGCTTTCGTCGATCTCGGTGTGCACCAGGACGGCCTCGTCCACATTTCCGAACTCTCCCATAAGTACATTCAGGATGCGCGCGAAGCTGTGAAAGTGGGAGACGTCGTAAAGGTGAAAGTGATCGGCGTCGATCAGGGGATGAAGCGCATCAGCCTGTCGATGAAGGCGCTCATGCCGAAGCCGCCGCGGCCTCCACGTCGTAAGAAAGGGAAACCCGAACAGCGCCCCGTTGCCGTTGCGGCGCCGGCTGCTGCGCAGCCGGGTCGACCTGGCCAATCCGGCAAGCCCGCTCCGGAACGGAAGCCGATGCGCGATGCGCGGCCTCCTCAGAGACCTCGTCCGGAAGCAGGTCCCCGCCCTGATGGCAACAAGCCACGCCCGCCGAAGCCTCCTGTCGAGAGAGCCACGCCGGCGGCAAAGCTCACCATGGAAGAGATGATTCAGGCGCTTCAGGCCAAATTCAGCGGAATGAAATAAGTTCTCGAAGGGGCGGGTGAGGGATTTTCACGCCATTACGATCCCTCATCCGCCCCTTCGGGCCACCTTCTCCCGGAGGGAGAAGGACACGCGCCGAAACTAGGAATCGCCCAGCTGATAGTTCGGTGATTCCTTCGTGATGAACACATCATGCACGTGGCCTTCACGAAGCGAGGCTTCAGTAATCTTCATGAAGCGCGTGCGATTCTGAAGGTCCACGATATTTCGTGCCCCGCAGTAACCCATGCCGGATCGCAATCCACCAACAAGCTGCGTGACCATTGCCGCGACTTCGCCTTTGTAAGGCACGCGTCCCTCCACGCCTTCCGGCACGAGCTTTCCCGGCATTTCCTGGTCCTGGCCGTAGCGATCGCGGCTGCCTTCTCTCATCGCGCCGATCGAACCCATACCGCGATAGGACTTGAAGGTTCGCCCCTGATAAAGAATCGTTTCTCCCGGGCTCTCGTCAGTTCCCGCGAAGAGCGAACCGATCATCACGGCATCCGCTCCGGCAGCGATAGCCTTTGTGATATCTCCTGAAAACTTGATACCACCGTCGGCGATCAGAGGGATGTTGGCATCGTGCGACGCCTTCGAGCACGCCATGATCGCGGTAATCTGCGGCATGCCAGTGCCACTGACCACGCGTGTCGTACAAATGGATCCGGGGCCAATGCCCACCTTGATCGCGTCTGCGCCGGCTCCAATCAAGTCGTGTGCCGCTTCTTCCGTCGCAATGTTTCCGACGATCAGCTCCAGCTCCGGGAATTTCCGCTTCACCGCCTTGACCGCGTCGAGCACACGTGAGGAATGGCCGTGAGCGGTGTCGATGGCGATGACGTCGACTTTCATACGCACCAGTTCCGCCGTGCGTTCGAGAAAATCTCCACTGGCGCCAATTGCGGCACCTGCGCGCAAGCGACCCTGGGAATCCTTCGCCGACAACGGATACTTGATCTTTTTCGTAATGTCTTTGACTGTGATGAGGCCCTTGAGATTGCGGTGCTCATCGACGACCAACAACTTCTCGATCCGATGCTTGTGGAGGATGCGCTGCGCTTCCTCGAGCGTGGTTCCCACCGGAACGGTGACAAGGTCATCCTTCGTCATGACGTCCCGGATCGGGAGATGAAAGCGTGTTTCGAATCGCAGGTCACGATTCGTGAGAATGCCGACGAGGCGGCCCTTTTCCGTGATCGGCACGCCGGAGATTTTGTAATGCGCCATGAGTTGGACGGCGTCTTCGATCTTTTGATCCGGCGACATGGTGATGGGGTCGACGATCATGCCGCTTTCCGAGCGCTTCACCTTATCCACTTCGGCAGCCTGCTTCTCGACGGAGAGATTCTTGTGGATGATTCCAATGCCGCCCTGCTGAGCGAGGGCAATCGCGAGGCGCGATTCGGTGACTGTATCCATGGCAGCGCTGAGGATCGGAACTTTGAGTTCGATGTGCTTCGTCAGCCGTGTTGACGTGCTGACTTCGGTGGGCAGGACGTCCGACTTCATGGGAACGATCAGGACGTCGTCAAACGTGAGAGCGTCTCCAACGATCTTTGTGTCCTTCAAGCATTCACCCCACAGCATTTCTTGTATTTCTTGCCGCTGCCACATGGGCAGGGATCGTTGCGTCCGACTTTCGGGGCTTCCCGCTTCACTTGCGAGTTACCTGTGCCTCCTGATGCCGAGGCCTGCTGGTTCAACATCATCTGCTGTCGTTTTTGCCTGCGCTCCATTTCTTCAGCCTGCTTCTCTTCATTTACCGGCTGCAGGAGGAACAGGAAGCGAATCGTATCTTCCTCGATTCGCGACATCAGGTCTTCAAATAGTCCGAAGGATTCCTTCTTGTACTCCACGAGCGGGTCGCGCTGACCATAGCCGCGGAGGCCGATGCCTTCCTTCAAGTGGTCCATTGCGAGAAGGTGATCTTTCCAGTGCGAATCTACAATCTGGAGCATGATCATGCGCTCGTGAAACCGCATGGCTGGAGCGCTGATGATGGCTTCCTTCTCGTTGTATTTTTCATGCGCCTTTTCGACGAGCGCGTCTTCGAGCTCTTTGGAACTCAAGGCCCCGGTATCGATCCCCTCCTCGCGCATGTCGAAGCCGAACTGTTGGCCTACGCTTCGTGCGAGAGCCTCGACATCCCATTCGCTGGGATTGACATCTTCGCTGGCATGCTGCTGGACGATGCCGGCCATAATGTCGTCCGCGAGGCCCATCAGATAGTCCTTCTGGTCCTGACCCACCAGAAGCTGGCGACGCAGGCCATATACAGCCTCGCGCTGTTTGTTCATGACGTCGTCGTATTCGAGCACGTGTTTGCGGTAACCGAAATTCTGACCTTCCACGCGCTTCTGAGCGCCTTCAATCTGCCTGGAGACGAGGCGCGACTCGATCGGGACGCCTTCTTCCATTCCCAATCGTTGCATGATCCCGGAAATTCGATCGGCCGCGAAGATCCGCATCAGATCGTCTTCGAGGGAAACATAGAAGCGCGACGAGCCTGGATCGCCCTGGCGTCCTGAGCGGCCGCGGAGCTGGTTGTCGATGCGGCGGGCTTCATGACGCTCCGTGCCGATGATGTGCAGGCCGCCGGCAGAGACGACTTCCTCATGCTCTTTGTCGATTTCGGGTTTCACCTGGGCGACTGCCTCCCGCCACTGTTCGGGCGTCGCCTGAGCCGGGTCGATTTCACGGCGGCGAAGAATGTCGCGGGCAAGAAAGTCCGGATTGCCGCCGAGGAGAATGTCTGTTCCGCGGCCCGCCATGTTGGTCGCGATGGTGACGGCGCCCTTCCGCCCAGCCTGCGCGACGATCTCCGCTTCTTTCTCGTGGTATTTCGCGTTCAGCACCACATGCTTGATGCCGGCGCGCTTGAGCATTGAGCTGAGTTTTTCCGATCTGTCGATCGTGATCGTGCCAACGAGCACCGGTTGGCCCTTCTCATTGCATTGCCGGATCTCTTTCACCACGGCTTCGAACTTCTCCCGCTCGGTTCGATAGATCACATCGGAGTTTTCAATACGGCGCAGGGTTCGGTTGGTCGGGATCGGAAGGACATCCAGTTTGTAGATTTTGCCGAATTCTTCGGCTTCGGTTTCGGCCGTTCCGGTCATTCCCGCGAGCTTCTTGTACATGCGGAAGTAGTTCTGGAACGTGATCGTGGCGAGGGTCTGGTTTTCCTGCTGGATCCTCAATCCTTCCTTGGCTTCAACCGCCTGGTGCAGTCCGTCGCTCCAACGTCGTCCCGGCATTAACCGCCCCGTGAACTCATCGACGATGATGACTTCGCCATCCTTCACCACATACTCGCCGTCGCGCTTGTAGAGCGTGTGCGCCCTCAAGCCCTGGTTAACGTGATGGAGGATCTCCATGTTACCCGGGTCGTAGAGGTTCTCAACCCCGAGAAGGTCTTCTGCTCGAGCGACGCCTTCTTCCGTCAATGTTGCGGTTCGGTGCTTCTCGTCAACCTGGTAGTCGATATCGCGACGCAGCCTGGGAATGATCTTGTCGATGCGGTAGTACTTGTCTGTGGATTCTTCGCTGGGACCGGAGATGATCAGCGGCGTTCGGGCTTCGTCGATCAGGATGGAGTCCACTTCGTCGACGATGGCGTATTGATGCTCGCGCTGGACGCACGCCGCCAGGTCGAACTTCATGTTGTCTCGCAGATAATCGAAGCCGAACTCGTTGTTGGTTCCGTACGTAATGTCGGAGTGATAGGACTCATGACGCTCACTGTCATTGAGCCCGTGGCGAATAACGCCCACGGTGAGACCAAGAAACTTGTAGAGGCGTCCCATCCACTCGGCGTCGCGGCGCGCAAGGTAGTCGTTCACTGTCACGACGTGTACACCCTTGCCTTGCAGGGCATTCAGATAGGCCGGCAACGTGGCGACCAACGTTTTTCCTTCACCGGTCTTCATCTCGGAGATCTTGCCCTGGTGCAGCACAGATCCCCCGATCAGCTGCACGTCGAAGTGCCGCATGTTCAGAATGCGCTTGCCGGCTTCGCGGGTTATCGCAAAGGCCTCGGGAAGGATGTCGTCCAGCGGGGAACCATTTTGTAGCCGTTGTTTGAATTCCGGCGTCTTCGCCTGGAGTTCCGCGTCCGACAGAGCGGAAATCCGCGGTTCCATGGCGTTAATGGCCTCGACAATGGGTTGAATTTTTTTGATTTCTCGGTCGGAGCGGGATCCAACGATCTTCTGAAGCAAACCTTCGAGCATACACGAGTGTAACGAAGAACTCCGGCGACTTCAATTGCGGGGGAGACGGTTGCGGGGAGGACGGTTCACGAACCGCTCTGGCCCCCTCCCGGCAAGGAGGGGCCAGAGGCGCATCCCTACCTTAAATACGGTCGTGGATTGACCGGTTTGTCGTTCAGACGAACTTCATAGTGAAGATGGGGGGCAGTGGCGCGTCCCGTCATTCCGACATAGCCTATGACGTCGTTTTTGTGAACGCGGTCACCCTGGCTAACCTGGAATGCCGAAAGGTGCCCGTAACGGGTCGTGAACCCATTCGGGTGCTCCAGAACGACGAGGTTCCCGTACTCCGACCAGCGCTGCGCGATTCGGACGATGCCGTCGGCGGTCGCCTTTACGGGCGTACCTTTCTCGGCAACGATGTCGATTCCCAGGTGGACGTCGGCGTCACCGGTAAAGGGATCCAGCCGATTGCCGAAATGGCTGCCGATCCGGCCGTTGAGAGGCCAAATCGTCGGCGTGGAGCGGAAGCGTTTAGTCTTTGCGTCGAGCAGAGCAAGTTCCTTGTCCAGGTCGTCCAGACGAGTGCGAAGGCTATCGACGCTTCCTTCCTCGCGCTTGGCTTCCAGATCCGCTGTTGGGACGTCGGTCGTCGAACCGCCTGCCGGGCCGCCGCCCAGCTTTCTCAAGAGTGGGTCGTCCTGGATGGCCCGAGTGATGATCTCGGCTTCGTTCTCGAGAGCAGCAACCTGTCGACTGAGCTGGGTCGTCGTAAGGAGGAGCTGTCGGGTGTCCACCTTGAGCTTCGCGTTCTCGGCTTCGAGAGTTTGCAGGTTCTCAATTCGGGAGGCCATGCCGATGTAATGGAATCCCATACCGACGGCTACAAAAAATGATAGAAGACCTATGGCCGCGAAGACGTACAGGGCTTGAATGGGGACACGGAGTTTGTGAAGCTGCTGGCTCGCATCGGGAACAATAATACACGTGTAGAACTTTCTGGCCATTGGTTACTCCTAATTTGTTTTTCCAGTGGGCCAAAAATCCTTCGGGGCTGCGACGATTCTATGTAGCTAATTTAGAAGGACTTAAAGCAAGAAACTTATGACAACGACGGGATCGTAGCCCATGGTCATTCAGAGGGTCAAGCATAAAGTACCCCTTTCCCGCATTCTTTTTTCACTCGCGGTCGTAACGATTTTGGCCTCCTGGGGTGACATTTTCCCGCGACAGTGGGTCGAAAACCTGTACTCACGCGGGATATTTCCTACAATTTCCCGTGGATTTGCCCTGCTGTCCGATTTGCTTCCGTTCAGTTGGCTCGATCTCTGGATTCCCGGTTGTATCGCTCTCCTTATATATGTGCTGTTGCGTCGGCGGTGGAGGGTGCTGGTCGGCGCGGTGTCCCTCTTCTACCTCTGGTTCTTCTGGGGCTGGGGATTGAACTATCACCGTCCGGTAGTTTCCGAACGTCTCCAGCTGGAGAATCGCCTGGTGAAGACGGAGGAGTACGAACAGTTCGAAACGACAGCGCTCGAGCAGCTCAATCGACTCCGGCCGCTAGTCGCCCACATGCCGTTAGACCGGACGTCAGCCTCGGCGCTGGCTTACGACCGGGTTGAGCGCGTCGTTTTGAGGATTGACGGAACGGACTGGCCGGTAGGGCACCAGGTGAAGCGGTCGGTTTTTCTGGAGCCCTGGTACGTTCGCGCGGGAATCGATGGCATGTTCAACCCCTTTGTCCACGAGCCGCTTGTGACCAGGGGTCCGCTTCCCTTCGAGTTGCCGTTCGTCATGTCGCACGAAATCGCCCATGCGCGGGGAATTGCGAACGAAGGCGAGGCGAATCTGATTGCGCTGCTCGCCACCGTTGCGTCGGACGATCCTCGCTTTCAATACAGCGGCTGGCTCGAAGTGTGGCGTTACTTCTACCTTCCCCGGGAGCAGCGCCTCGATCCCGGAGTTCTTGCGGACCTGCAGGCCATCGACCAACGGCTACTTGCGAAGCAGGTTCGGCTTATCAGCAAGGTCCAGACGGCTATGCTGGATGCCCATCTGAAGGCGAATGCCGTGCCCGGCGGGATTCGGAGCTATTCGGACTTCATCTCTCTGGCAATTCTCAGCGAGCCGCGATGGAAGGAGTTTCAGTAGAGTTACCAGCGCTGGCCCAGGTAAGCGGCGAAGGTCCCGCCCCCGTCCCGAAGAGCTTTGCCGTAGGTGAGGTTGAACGTTCGGTTTTGAGTCTCCAGTTTGAAGCCGCCCCCCACGTCCACAAGTACCTTTCCTTCCTTGAAAACATCGGCACGGTCGAATGTCCGGGCGGTATCCACGAAGGCGATCCACTTTAGATCGACATAGGGGAAATTCAGGACATTGAAAAACGGCAGCCGCCGAATCAAGCGGTCGAACGAAACGTTGACCAGACCGAAACTGGTGCCCATAGGCCCGCTGCCGAAGTGGCCGTCGGAGTCCACCTGATTGTGTCCGCGAAGGAAGTTCACCGTGTTCTGCCGAACACCCAGTGCAAAGTAGTCGTCAACTGGTAGATCACCCCTTGAGGTGCCGGCTTTACCTGTCAACTCGAGCGTGTTCTTGCCGTCTTCGTCAAAGTGGTAGCGGTTATTCCACTCGACGGTCCCCCCGCTGTAGTTCATATCGCTGAGCAGCTTCTCTCGGGCGGCAAATCCTTCGGCATGAATCCGGCTCTGGAGGGCTCCATCGAACGGCAGGATGGTGGCTTCCGCGAGCAGTTTTCCGGTGTTTCTGTTGTCGATCGCCAGACCGGGCTGAGATCCATTCGCAGTGCGATTTCTGTACTCATAACCGACGCCGAGTTCCATCCGGTGGTGGGGGATGTGCTTGATCTCGGCGCGAATACCGGTGGACTGAAAGTAAAACCGATGATCAACCGCCGGGTCGGCCGCGGACTCTGCCAGATCCCACCGCTCGGAACGAAACGTCCCGACGGCTTCGAAGAACAGGATTCCAGGCAAAGGCAGCGGCGCGAGGATGCCCACCTGTCCGCGATGGCGGTTTGTGGCGAACCGGTAACTTCCGGTAAGCGTCACCGCACTGTTGTTGATGTTCCAGAGGTGGAAGGACGGATCCTGAAAGAAGAGTGTCTCCAGAAGTGGAAGCACAAACTGTCCGGTGCCATTGTCTTTAGGGGCCGTACGAATGACGGCCGTGTACTTGTCCGGCGACGGCGTCGGCTCAATCTCAACGCCAACGTTGGCGTAAATGTCGGTGGCACGCAGCCGTACTTCGGTCGTTCTCCAGTTTCCCCAGGTGAGTTTCTCTCCACTATTGAAGGCAGAAGCCTTTCTGACGGTCCAATTCTCGAAGTAGCTGTGACCGTTGTGCAGGATGTCGCCGACCAGAGGGCGTCCGTCCTTGTTCCATGCTCCCAGCGCAGACTTGACCTTTCCCATCGACATATCCACTGTGGCAAGGAGATCCCGCGCGTATTTGTTCGCGGGATCGATGTCCAGGGCGGTCCGAAGGGATTGGCGGGCCCGATCAAGGTCGTTGGCGGCCAGATAAACACCCGCCAGTTCGTTGTGGAACCGCGGATCCTGGGGATAACGGCTGGCGCCTTCTTTCAGTGTCTCTTCCGCTCGCATCCACTCTCGGATGTGCGCGTACGAAATACCGAGATACACATACGCGTCCGCTGAAGGCTGCGTCCGAATAGCGGCGGATAGCAGATTGGCGGCCTGAGCGTAGTCTCCCCGGGACATGGCCGATCTTGCTTCGGTCAGTGAATCGTCTTGAGACCAGGCGTTGCGAGTGATCAGAGTCAGCAGTACCGTGGCGATGACTCGGGAGAATCTGCTCATCTGGCCCATTTGCCGTGGATTATAATTTGCGCCATGAAAAACATAGGACGTTTTCTCGCTGTCTTCATTCTCCTCTGCGTTCCAGCTTTCGCTCAAACTAACAGGGATTTGACGATCTTTGGGGGCGTTATATTCCCCGGCAGCGTCAACTTGTCCGACGTATCATCAGGGGTGACGCAGACGCTCACGGATCCCATCAATTCCGGACTCCTCGGATTACGTTACGGTCGCGGTAAAGTGTGGGGTCACGAGGAAACCTTTGCTTATGCAAACAAATTCCTGGACGATCATTCCAAATCCATCCTGCTGAACGGCAATCTAATGGTGTCGATCCCTACCCCTGTCGTGAAGCCTTATGGCACGGTTGGGATGGGAACCGTTATCTCCTGGGGTAGTGGTCCCTCGGATATCGGAAACAAGTTCGCCGTGAACTACGGCGGAGGAATCAAGATACTGCCTGCGGGGCCGGTTGGGATCCGTATCGATGGACGGGGGTATACGGTATTCAGCGTTCAAAATCAGACCCTTAATATCGGCGAAGTATCGGTGGGTGTTCTCTTCGCTTTCTAAAGTCACTTTCCGCTTTAATGCGGCGTGCGTGGGGAAGAAATGACGAGACCGCGACGACTATACCTGTTGACCGTCTGTCTCATTGTTGCATTCCTGTCTGTCGCCGCGATCCCGGTCAACAAACTCCGTGACCACGTCAACTTTCTTGCAAGTCCGGACCTTGCGGGAAGGCGCTCAGGACAACCCGGCGCCGAGCGTGCCGCGCAGTACGTGTTCAACCAGTTGCAACAGGCCGGTTTTAACGCTCAGATGCAGGAGTTCGGCAACAACCGGCGGAACGTTGTGGGACGTCTCGGATCAGCGGAACGGCACATTCTTATCGGAGCCCATTACGACGGGCAACCCGGCTTTCCCTCAGCCAGCGATAATGCCGCAGGTGTGGCAATACTGATCGAACTGGCGCGCGACTTGAAGGCTCTGAATTTGCCGGTATCTGTCGTGGCGATCGCGTTTGACGACGAAGAGCAGGGGCTTAATGGCTCGAACTTCTATGTCGATCATCCGATTTTTCCTCTGGACCAACTTTCCGCCGCTGTGATTTTCGACACCATGGGCCGGCATTTCCTTGATCTCAAGAAGTCCACACTCTTCGTGCTGGGTACTGAATATTCCAGAGAACTGGCTCAGGTCGTGGACCGGCGCAGGCGTCCCGACATGCTCGTGGCGGGAGCGGACCTTATCGGCCCACGCAGTGATTTCGCGGGGTTTGCCCGCAGGAAGATACCGTTCCTCTTCTTCAGTCACGCCACTCACAAGGATTATCACGGGGAGGGCGACCGTCCGGAGTTGCTTGACTACCCCAAGGTGGCGGAGGATGCCACGGTCATTGAACAAGTGATTGCGGATGTCGCGAGGGCAGCGAAGAGTCCTGTGTATCTCGACACCCCTGTCTATGGAACACATGAAGTGGAGACGCTGAAGCAGATCATGGCACAGGTCCATCAGGAGAGACCCGATCTTCCTGCAGCGTATCGTCTTGTGTTTGACGATCTCGAGAAGCGGATTCAAACCGATCAATCGCGCGCAACGCTGAACGTTGCTTCGACTGCGCTTCTTGCCCTGGCGACTCCGAGACTCTCGTCATTCCTGTTGGAGTTCATCGTCGCGCCGGCGTATCAAAAGGACAACAAACCCGAAATTGCTCGTGCACTGCTGGAAGAAGCGGCGCGCTGGGAACGGTGAGCACAGCACCTCGACCCGGGTGTGTCGCGGTCGCGCTCCACACCTGGCTATCCTCTCTAGAATTTCTTCGCCGTCTTTGACGTCGGCAGTCCCCGTTTCTTCCAGTCTCTCAATCCAAAGTAGCTGACAGACCGAAAGCCGGCATCCCACGCGCTCTGAGCCGCTCGCGAGGCCCGCCCTCCTCCGCCGCAGTAGAACGCAAGTTCCTTATCTTTGGGTAGTTCCGAAACGCGCTCCCCAACTTTTTCGACAGGGATGTGCAAGGCTCCGGGCACCGCTCCCGATTCGTCGATCTCCGCCTGCTTGCGAACGTCGATCACGACAGGTTTGGACTTGCCCTCAAGCTTTTTTTCAAGGTCCGGGATGGCGATGCGCTCTGGTGCGTTGCTCATGATGACAAGAAGGATAACCCCAAAAATTTGAAATTGGACGGTGATGTGTTCTCCAACTCCATCCCCTGATGCATCCTCCCGAAACGGTGTGGTACTATCCGCAATTCGCATCAACATCAAGGTTCTGCTGGGGTGTGCATCAATATGAGTCAAATGGTTGCAGATCAGACGGTATCTGCTTCAAAGCAGCAACGGTACCTGCCTCTTCTGGTTCTTCTGTTTATTGGCAGTGGCTGCGCCGCTCTGATTTACGAAATTGTATGGTTTCAGATTCTGGAACTTGTTATCGGGGCCTCTTCGATTTCCCTCGGTATCTTGCTGGGCACGTTCATGGGCGGGATGTGCGTCGGCAGTCTTCTCGCTCCCAAACTGATCTCACGTCTGAACCATCCGCTCAAGGTTTACGCGTTCCTTGAAATCGGTATCGGAGTGCTTGGGCTGGTCATTCTCTTCGTCGTTCCTCTGGTAGGAAGCTTGTATACCTCGATTGCGGGCAGCGGGATGGCGAGTCTGCTCCTCCGCGGGATACTTGCGGGCATTTGCCTGTTGCCTCCGACATTTTTGATGGGCGCGACGCTTCCAGCGATTTCCCGATGGGTAGAGACAACTCCGGAAGGCGTTTCCTGGCTGGGATTCTTCTATGGCGGAAACATCGCGGGCGCGGTTGCCGGCAGTCTGTTGGCGGGCTTCTACCTGCTCCGAGTTTACGATGTGGTGATCGCCACCCTTGTTGCCGTGGCGATCAACGTTCTGGTTGCTGTTCTCGGCCTCGTACTCGCGAAGGCAACTCCGTATTCGGCCAAGGGCGTCGAGGAAGGAACGACGGAAGTTCGGATCGCCAGGGAAGAAGATACCGAAGTCTGGCCGGTGTATGTGACGATTGCGTTGTCGGGTTTCGCGGCCCTTTCCTCCGAAGTCATCTGGACTCGGCTCCTCTCCTTGTTGTTTGGCGCCACCGTTTATACATTCTCGCTGGTTCTTGCTGCGTTCCTGTTTGGTCTTGGCATCGGCAGCAGCGTCGGTTCCGCCATTGCCCGAAGCACTCGAAGGCCACGCATCGCCCTGGGTTGGTGTCAGATGCTGCTCTGCGCCGCGATTGCATGGGCCGCTTATCAAACAATGCAGTCCATGCCGTGGTGGCCCGTCGACGTCCAGTTGTCGTACGACATGCTGACGAAATTCCAGCTGGATATGGTCCGGAGCCTGTGGGCCCTGCTGCCGGCGTCGATCCTCTGGGGAGCGAGTTTTCCCCTCGCCCTGGCGGCCGTCGCCAGTCGCGGTCAGGACGCGGGAAGCGTTGTGGGCCGCGTCTATGCCGCGAACACAGTTGGCGCGATCTTTGGCGCGCTCCTGGCGAGTCTGACTTTTGTCTCCACGTTCGGCATGCAACACACGCAGCAAGGTCTCATCGGCGTGTCTGCTATTTCAGGGCTCCTCATGCTGGCGCTTGCCCCGGCGGGTAACGAATCTCCGAAGGCAAAACTGAACTTCGCGCTGACGGTTTTGTTGGCCATGGTGATCAGCGGGCTTCTCGTCGTAACAGTTCCGGAATTGAACAAGGACTTTGTGGCGTACGGCCGATTCTCGCCGGTGCGCGCGGGACGCTCGGAAGTGATTTATGTCGGCGAGGGAAGAATGGGATTGGTGGCCGTTTCAAAGCTCAGCGACGGCACACTGAACTATCACAACGCAGGCAAAATTCAGGCCTCTAGCGATCCTGCAGACATGCGCCTGCAGCGCATGCTGGGCCATTTGACCACTCTCGTCCCGAAGCAGTCGAAAAATTTTCTGGTGATCGGATTTGGCGCCGGAGCCACCGCAGGTGCAGTCAGTATCGAGCCTAAACTCGAGAACGAGACGATTGTCGAAATTGAGCCGCTTGTGCCGGAGTTCGTTTCGAAACACTTCAGCGAGCACAATTTCAAAGTTGCCGAGAATCCCAAAGTCACGATCCGTATCGACGACGGACGTCATTACCTGATGACCACGGATCGCAAGTTCGACGGCATCACGTCGGATCCTCTCGATCCATGGGTCAAGGGCGCCGGCGCTTTGTACACGAAGGAGTTTTTCGAAGCCGCGAAAGCGCATCTTACGCCGGGCGGCGTAGTGACACAGTTCGTTCAGCTTTACGAAAGTACTGAGGATGCGGCGAAGAGCGAGATTGCGACCTTCTTTGAGGTCTTCCCGAACGGCAGCCTTTTCGTCAATAACGTGAATCACGGCGGATACGATCTGGTCATGCTGGGTCAGGCAGAGCCGACAGTCATCGACGTTGACGCGATGAACAAGAAGCTCGAGAGTCCGGAGTATGCCGCCGTTGCCCAGTCGCTTCGCGACATCGGCTTCTATTCCGGCTCGAACCTGCTCGCAACCTTTGCCGGAAGGGCAGAAGACCTGAAGGGTTGGACCAGCAACGCGATCATCAATCGTGACAGAGGTCTCAAGCTTCAATACCTCGCCGGCCTGGGGTTGAATCTCTACAAAGCCAACGACATCTACCAGAACATGGTGGCTGCTGGCGTGAAGATGCCGCCGGGGATGTTCGTCGGTACACCCGAAACCCTGGATCTTCTTTCCCGGACGATCGACAGCGGTCAGTTCCGTTAGACTCGTGGCCTCCTTCGGTTGCCAGAGCATGGTGGGTCCGCTCCGGACGGTTATCGTCAAACGTCCGGAGCAGGCGTTTCGTAGTGTCACTGCCATCAATGCCGAATGGAAGGGATTGGGTTGGACACGACCGCCCAACCTTGAAGTTGCCGCAAACGAACACCGCCGGCTCGTTTCGTTGTTGCAGGCCGCAGGCGCGCGTGTCGACTTCCTGCCGGAAGATTCCCGAACAAATCTGGACTCCATCAATGTTCACGATCCGGTTCTCATCACAAATGCGGGCGCAGTAATTCTGCAAACTGGGAAAGTTGCGCGACGCGGCGAAGGCCCGGCCATGGAAGACGCGCTCAAGAGTTGGGGCGTACCCATTCTCGGAACGATCGAAGGTGGCGCCACGGCGGAAGCAGGAGACATGGTCTGGCTCGATTCGCGGACATTGCTGGTTGGGCGGGGATTCCGCACCAACCAGGCCGGCATCGATTGGCTTTCCCTGTTGTTGCAACCTCTCGATGTGACGGTTGTTCCTGTGCCGTTGCCGTACTGGACAGGTCCGGAAGATGTGTTGCATTTGATGTCGTTTATCAGTCTGCTGGATGCGAATCTTGCCGTCGTTTACAGGAAATTGTTGCCGGTTCCGCTTTATGAACTGCTTGTCGAGCGCGGCGTCACTCTTGTCGATATCCTCGAGGACGAATACATGACGCTGGGCTGCAACGTACTGGCCGTGGCGCCGCGTCAGGTTGTGATGGTGGCAGGGAATCCCATTACGCGGTCGCGGCTGGAGAGAGAGGGCTGCACGGTTGCGGAATTCGAGGGTCGAGAAATCTGCATACCCGGCGCCGGTGGCCCCACCTGCCTGACCCGACCTCTCCTTCGCGATTGATTCCTTCTCCCTCGGGGAGAAGGTGGCGCGAAGCGCCGGATGAGTGATCCTCTGGCGCTTAAAATTCCGTCTTCATCCACTCAAAGACCTGATAGTGGTCTCCATTCATCCCGAGCCTTCCGTAGACATTCTGCGCCGCCCCATTCCGGCGATCCACGTAGAGACGAATTCCTCTTACGCGATTATCTTCTCGCGCACGATTCTGCAGATGCCTGTACAGTCCGGCGTAGACTCCCTGCCTGCGTGCATCTGGCACGACGTAGACGCTCTGAATCCACCAGACGACGCCATTGCGCCAGTCACTCCACTCATACGTAATCAAAGTTGAGGCGACAACCACGCCATCGATCTCGGCAACGTAATAGCAGCCCAGGTTCAGATCGCTCAGCACGGCTTGAACGCCATGCGTGCACACCTGGCGATCGAGACGGATCTGCTCTGTCTCTTCAGCCATCGCAATTTGAAAGTCGACGATTCGATGGACGTCGTCGAGCAGTGCTTCACGATAGCGCGCTGTCGTCATGGCAAGCCTTCCCGAAGAGCCGAAACAAGGAATTTTCTCGTGAATTCCTGAAGACCCGGATTCAGAGACTCACGGTTTCCTGCGACATTCAGAACGCGAATTTGAAAGCGAACGAGCCAGTGGTAAAAATCATCCATTGTGGTCTCGATGTTTATTTCATGGGAAGGGAAGGGAACATGAAAAAAAGGTTTTCCCGCCTCGCCGGCGATCCTGGCCGTTATGGCGCTGCCACCGCTGGCGTACGATCCGAAGAGCACGGTTCCATCCGAGTCGAGAACGTTCTTTCGTGTGCGCGCATCGTAACCTGGCTCTGAACATTCAACGAGACCAAAGCTCCGAAGCAGTTGTTCGTCGGAACCCGTCTCAGTCCACCAGTCTTTTGGCGCTGTTCCACCCGAAGAAATGCGAAGTTCGCGTGCGGCAAGCAGCCCCCCCTGATCTGCTCCTGTTTGCCCCCCTGAGATGATTCGAAGCATAGGCTAATTCCTTGGCCGCCACAGGAAACGGTCCATCAAAATCCGTCCGTCACCATTGAACCGAACGCCTTCGGCCTTGAGCAGCTTCTTCTGAAGGCTCTCCGAACCCGAGTGAGAACGCAAACTGATCTCGCCCTTCGCGTTGACGACGCGCTGCCAGGGAACCTGAGTATTGTTAGATAAGGCGCTGAGTGCGTAGCCCACGCGGCGCGCCTGACCTGGAATGCCTGCGAGTTCCGCGATCTGTCCGTAAGTCGCGACCCGTCCTCGTGGGATCCGGCTGACAATGCGATGAATCATGTCGTAGGTGACTTTCATTGGCTCGGCGTTGCGCGATGGCGACCAGCGGAAGGATACGCTACTTTGTAGGGAAGGGAATGGCCCCGATCAGGCAAAGGGCCGCCACGAGTGGCGGCCCTTTTTGACATTTGTCTGTATCTGTCGACGACTATTTGCAGACAGCGATCATTTTGAGGTCAGTCGCCTTCAGAACGTCCGCGCCTTTATCCTTCGCCATGGTCCCCGTGATAGTGACCTGATGGTTGTTCGCATGAGCGGCCAGCATCTTCGCATCGCCGACAACGGTGGTCTCCTTGCCTGTCTTGTCGTCCTTAATCACGTACTGATCCGCAACCTTACCTTTGTTGAAACATCCGGTCACGCTGACTGAGCTTGAGCTGGAATCTTTTTTATCTTGTGCGGCAACCGTCAAAGCCAACGCAACGACCAGAGTGAAAACAATCAGCACAGCTTTTTTGGCGTTCATTGATCCTCCTGGGTTGGGAAATTGTATGGATGGAGTCTATCACCTTAAATGGAAATCAACATGGTTTAGCGTCGGCGGACAGATTCAAGGCGTCAAACTGCGATGGTCTTCATCTGAAATCTTTATTAAATCCTGTTAAGAATTATTCGGCCCCAACAAGGCGAGGCCAGGGTTCTGCTAAGCTTCACGACTATGGTCGCTGCAATTTGCCGTTACGGCGTGAGAGTGGCACCCGACACGGACAGGATCATCAGGGAATGCCGCAAGAGCGGTCATCTGGTTGAAGGCCCGCAGATCGCCGAATTCGAACAGGCCTTCGCCCGCCGTTTGGGAGGCGGGTATGCGAGCTCTGCATCGCTCGGACGGATGGCCTTCTACTACATCCTCAAGGCTCTCGACCTACCAAGGGACTCAGAAATCGTCATTCCCGCGCTGACCTTCTGGGTAGTTCCCGAAATGGCCCGCCTTGCGGGGCTGAGGCTGGTCTTCGCGGATATCGATCCCAACACTTTCCTGTTGGATCCGGAATGCCTGGAGCGTGCGATTACGCCGCGGACCCGCGCGGTTGTGCCCACTCATCTCTACGGCGTTACCTGCGACATGGACGCGATTGGAAAGATTGCAAGGAAGCATGATCTTCGAGTCATCGAAGACTGTGCGCACGCATTGGGGGCGACCTACCGCGGACGCCCGGCAGGAACCTTTGGAGACGCAGCATTCTTCAGTTTTCAATCCGGCAAGCCCTTGAACGCGTTCGGTGGCGGCATGTCATTCACTCGCGACGCCGCGCTTGGCGCGCGCATCGCAGCCTTCTCTGCGGCTGAGCCACCGCCTTCCGAAGATCGGGTATTGAAAAAGCTTCGGGTCGGTCGGCTTCAACGCTTCTTCTCGTCTCCGGCAGCTTTCACTTTGACAGGGTTCCCGGTGTTGTGGGTTGCCTCGCAATTCCACTCGCTCCCCGACATTTACATGTGGGAACGAGTCAGGCCTCTTCGTCCGCAGGAAGAGGGCTATTGCGAACGGTTCAGCAACGTGCAGGCTGCGCTGGGCCTCGCTGGACTCGACCATTTGGATGAATGGAATGCGCGATGCCGCCGCAACGCCGAGATCTTCACGAAAGCTCTTGCGGGCATCGAAGGCGTAAAGCCACCCTCCACACCTCCACAGTGCGTCTCGGTGAACTACCAGTACTGCGTCTATGTACCCGACCGTGACAAGGTCGTCGAAAAGTGCATTCAGCGCGGCGTCGATGTCGAGACCAAACACGTGGACGTCTGTACCGAGGCCGCCCTGTTTGGCCCTCAGACTCCGGCGCCGGGGGCATCTGGCGCCGCGAAGGTCGTGCAGTTGCCCGTCTATGCAAGCCTGAGTGAGGAACAGGCAACAGCAATCGCGCGCCGGGTCCGGGGCGTTCTGTTACGAATGACCGGAAAATGACTGTGCTGATGTTGACGTTTGTTCGCGTACCGGGGGTGCCGGCTCCGGTTCGGACTGCGGATCCCTCCAGTGGTCCATAACGGACAACCTCAGAAGCGTGCTGATAGAGCAAAATGGAGCGCAGGGCTTCTTCATCAAATACTCCCGTCTCATGTCGGTCCGCGTGTAGTTCTCCAGCGGAATTCCGGGACACCCTCGCCTCTGAGTGCAATAGTGAACCAGCCCGTCTTCGCAGATGTAAAGATAGCGGGCGCCGGCCCGGCACCGCCATTCGTTAGACTTCCCCTCCGCGATGCGAGTCTGCATCCAATCCATTCGGGTAAAGCCGCGTCGACCGTGGCGCCGCGCCAGTTCGTACGCGTTCAAGTCCCGCTCGCTAAAGGGACGGACGCCACCGTTGCCATCTCTGAAGATACCCAGGCTTCGAGAGAAACCGAGTTGACGGGCCCGCGAAGAGATGGCTTTCTCGTCTTCGGGATTCACAATCCCCGCGCCTGCCACGCTGTTGATGTTGACGTTAAACTTCCCGAATCTTTTTAGCATGACAAGCTTCTTGTCCAGCACCTTCAGGCTCTTCTTCGACACTTCATCCGGTTCGACGTTGTCGATGCTGATTTGAAGGTAGTCCAATCCTGCGCGGTTCAACGACTCGATCTTTTCGGGTGTCAGAAAGTAGCCGTTTGTAATCAGCCCGCTGATCATGCCCCGCCGGCGGATGTACCGGATGATTGTATCGACCTGTGGGTGCATGAGGGGCTCACCTCCTGTCAAGCCAATGATGGACGTCCCAAGGGCCGCGAGAAGATCGATCCTCCGCAGTATCGTTTCGATGGGGACAGGTGGAGAGACGTGATCGAATTCGTTGCAGTACTTGCAGGCAAGATTGCATCGGCGGATGGGAACGATGTGAGCCATGACGACATGCTGTGTCGAGAGCAGGCCCCTGATGCAGGTTTTGACTTCGCGGTAACGTCGGGAAATTCCTCTGAGCATCGTGGACTCCTTGAACGGGTAAACTCTTCACAAAAGCGATGGCGGTTGCGGCTCTCTCCACATCTGGTGCGAGAGGGAGCCGCCGTGGTCTAAACGGCTATGTGAAAAGTGGAGGCCCGCGCAGGGGTTGTCGTCGGACCGATCTCCAGATCTCGCGCGGATAGAAATGCGTGCGGTAATCGGACGGATGCGCGTCGAAAAGCGGACACCGGGGCACAGCGGCCGACATGTGCTTGCCGTCTGTCGTTTCGTTACAGTCCGTGCGGAGCGGCGGCAGTGAATAACCCGGCTGGATAGTGTTAGGCGTGGAAATTACGTTCCACGCGGGTTTCGTCGCGAAGTAGCCTCGTCCATCGTTGGCCCACACCGCAACAGGAAGGCTCAATTCGCGAAAGAGCACCAGATCCGCGTCTCCGTCCATGTCTACGTCGGAAGGAATCAGGCGAAGGCCTAATGGGAAGGAAATGTCTGTCGTAAACAGAGAAACGGCCTGACTTTTGGAGACGCTGACACGAATGGAGTACGTAGAGCCGGAGTCGGAAATGCTTCCTGAGACGAGGTCATGGATGCCGTCGCCGTCGAGGTCGGCTCGGATGCTCTCGCCCATCGATGTGCACTCGGCATAGGCCGATGCGCTAGCGAAGAGCAGGCCCGCAAGGGCAATTGCGCTCAGGAGGTAATGACGGCGTCTCGATCGAGTATCGCGCATTCAAAGAGCGAGTTGTCTCCCCCCGAGGTGATCACTCCTGGGCCTTGCGAGTTCCTTTCGCAGTGTTCCCAAAAGCCCACCTGAATAGAAAGCGGACGAAAACTTCGATCAAATCGGGAGTCCGTTGTCGCCCTCAATCGAATACCACAAACCCCAGCGCCGATAAAAATTAGAACTTTTTAATGGTGGTGGGTTGGCGTGACGTGCTGAATTGCGGTGCCACGATTTGTGTGAGCGTCATCCTATAGGAGGAGCCTTCTGGTAAATGAACACAGGTGAGTGGCACTTTCGAACCTCGCTCATGGGTTGCATAAGTGGGCGCAACCATCCGATAATCTCTGCCTCCGCAAGTTCAGGAGTCCCGCATGCAGAAGTACACCACCAACCTATCTCCCGGTGACGACGAGTGCCGGCGTCATTCTGTGCGCCTGCTGACGAAAGAGGAGCTGCACCGGTATTCACAGCCGAGTGATGGAAAGTTTCTGCTTGCCTTCGCCATCGACCTCGCGACCCTGGCGCTGACTATATGGATAAGCGAGGCGTTTTGGAGTCCTCCGCTCTATATCGTTGCGGTGTTCATTATCGGATCGCGTCTGCACGCCATGGCCGTGCTCATGCACGAGGCCACGCATTACCGCGCGATGAAGAACCGCACTTGGAACGACATAATGGGTGAGATCGCAGCGCTGAGCACGCCCCTCACCCTACTTGGCTACCGCAAAAACCATTTCGTTCACCACCGCGAGATCAACAGCGATGACGACCCGGACTGGCAACGCACCCGTAACTCCGATTACGACTTCCCCAAGAAGCGGTCAGAACTTCTTTGGCTGTTGGTGAAACATACCGTTGGCGCCACCCTGCCGCGCGAATTAAAGACCTTAGCCAAAGAAAAATACGTCAACGACATTCCCGCCGGCCTTAAAGCATTCCGAGCCGTTTTCGCGCTCGGACTGATCGGTGCAGGCATCGCGTTTGGCTTCTGGAAACAGGTGCTCCTTTATTACTTTGTGCCGATGTTCACCTCCCTGCTGCTGTTTCTGTATATCCGCAGCCTTGCCGAGCACTACAGCAACCTGGAATATGAGCATGCGCTCAATCACACGCGCACGGTAGTCGCGCCGTTCTGGGAACGCTGGCTGTTTGCGCCCCATGCCACCAATTACCACATCGAGCACCACCTGTACCCCAGCGTGCCGTTCTTCCGGCTGAAGGAGTTGCACCGCTATTTGATGACAAAGCCCGAGTACGCTCAGAAAGCGCACGTCACGCATGGATATATACGGGGGCTGCTGATGGATGAATGCTGTGTTGAGGGGAACAGCTCTAAACGTCCGTAATCTGTCCAGCAATCGGCCTGTTAGCGAACTCAATCAGTGCGTCGAATGTAGGGCTCCTCTTACTCATCGTGCCCCCATTCTCGGATTCGGTAAAGAGCATGCACCTCGTCCGCGCAAGAACGAAAGTCTGAGATCCACCGCATGCCGCGTTCGCGCAGCGCCGCTTTCCGGCAACGTGATCACGCTTTTCACGCGAAGACTTGTGACGGGCGTCCCTGGGGAGGCGTCGATCACGTGGAGTTCGCCACGCTCGACTGGAAGCCGATGCGGTTCATCCTTCTGTGCCGCCTCATCAACCTCGCTATCGTACGCACTCAGCGCCGCTTCAAGTGCAGCTTTGTGGGCTTCTTAACCGGATCCATGGGGATCTTTGTGAAGATTCTATTAGAAGCGGTTCCAATTGCACTTCTGTATGCAGGGCGCGACTTGTTCCACATCCTTTAATGCACGGCTGTCATGATGGTCTCGTGCATTTCCGGCGCGGAAATTAGCGGATACCTATGTAAATGCGCTGATAAGGCCTTTGTA
>Ga0105248_10000809_pt1 | contig 35074 bp, 26 predicted proteins | sample KBSS34metaG_FD_81524 | JGI IMG/M metagenome (GOLD analysis project Ga0105248, IMG submission 81524) | Switchgrass rhizosphere microbial communities from Kellogg Biological Station, Michigan, USA - KBS S3-4 metaG | ecosystem: Host-associated > Plants > Roots > Rhizosphere > Soil | place...
AACCTGTGCAGCGAAATCACGCTGCCGACCGGCAAGGACCAGCACGGCCAGGAGCGCACCGCGGTGTGCTGCCTGTCGTCGCTCAACCTCGAGACCTGGGACCAGTGGAAGGGCGACAAGCGCTTCATCGAGGACGTGATGCGCTTCCTCGACAATGTGCTGCAGGACTTCATCGACCGCGCCGAGCCCGGAATGGAGAAGGCCGCCTATTCCGCCAGCCGCGAGCGATCGGTCGGGCTGGGCGTGATGGGTTTCCACTCGTTCCTCCAGGCGCGCGGGCTGGCGTTCGAAGGCGCGATGGCGAAGAGCTGGAACCTCAAGATGTTCAAGCACATCCGCGCGCAGGTCGACGAAGCGTCGATGCACCTGGCGACCGAGCGCGGCCCCTGCCCCGACGCCGCCGAAATGGGCGTGATGGAGCGGTTCAGCTGCAAGATGGCGATCGCGCCGACCGCGTCGATCTCGATCATCTGCGGCGGCACCAGCGCGTGCATCGAGCCGATCCCGGCGAACGTTTATACCCACAAGACGCTGTCGGGATCGTTCTCGATCAAGAACCCCTATCTCGAGAAGCTGTTGAGCGAGAAATCGAAGAACAGCGACATGGTGTGGAATTCGATCCTGGAGAAGGAAGGATCGGTCCAGCACCTCGACTTCCTGAACCAGGACGAGAAGGACACGTACAAGACCAGCTTCGAGATCGACCAGCGCTGGCTGATCGAGCTCCAGGCCGACCGCACGCCGTATATCGACCAGTCGACCTCGCTGAACCTGTTCATCCCTGCCGACGTCGAGAAATGGGACCTGCTGATGCTCCACTTCCGCGCGTGGGAACTGGGGATCAAGTCGCTCTATTACCTGCGCTCGAAGTCGGTGCAGCGCGCCGGGTTCGCGGGGGGCGTCGAGGTCGACAATACGATCGAGAAGCCGAAGTTCGAGCTGGAGAGCACGGACTATGATGAGTGCTTGGCCTGCCAATAATCGCCCCGGATTATTGGCTGATCGGCCAGCACTCTCGCCTGCCAGTGATCCCCCGGATCCCTGGCCAGGCGGCTCGGCATGGCCTGCCAGTGAGGCGGGCCGACGCCGGCTGACATAGCGCGACCTGGGCCGAGCGGCCGGCTTCACAGGTGTATTCCCGCTGAGGCCCCGATGTGCGGTGGCACGAAGATGGGGCCATCCGGCGCGCGTGCGTAGCGGGGCAGCGGCGGGGCTCTTCGTGACGCCGCGCTGGCGTGCGAACCGGGCGGCCGGCCCAAATCCAATGAAGTGGACGCCTTGGGCGGGCGCCTCAGGTGCGCCAAATCCGTTGAAATTGACGAGTTGGACGGCTGCCATTCGTCCGCCGCGCCCATCGAAGTTGACGATCTGGACGGTTGCCATTCATCCGCCAAATCCATCGACGTTGACGACTTGGACGGTTGCCATTCGTTCGCCGAGTCCACCGAAGTTGACGACTTGGACGGTTGCCATTCGTCGTCGCCGGATTGTTCGCCGGCGGCATGGGCCGTGTTGCGCTCGCCGTCCTCGACCTGAGACTCCAACTCGGCAAACCGATCGAGCCGCGTGAGCACGGCCATGGTCAGGCGGTTGTCATGGCGGTGGCGCTCGCCCCAGACCTTGCCGTCGCGGACGATCACGTCGACACGGCCATGCAGCACGCGCGACCTGAATGCGTCGTCGATGGCGCGCTGCGCGCAGGATAGCGCGACACGCCAGCCGATATCGAAGCCGCGCCCGCCCGCGCGGCGGCGCAGCGCATAGGCGCTCTGCCTGCTCATGCCAGCGGCGCGCGTCGCTTCGGCGACGACGCCGGTTTCGGCGAGTTTGTAAAGGAAGGTGCGGATGCGGTCGGGGGTCCAGCCGTCGGCGCGGGTGGTGGGGCGGTGGGGGTGGTCGGCGCCGTTTGGAGCGCGCGCGATTCCGGGCCGATTCCCAGTGGCGGGGATCGACGTTTTGTTCTTGATCTGTTCCATGGGGGAGGCGTATTGGCAATGTTCCAACATTGCAAGGTTGGAGGGTCCGTCGCGTGGTAGGCGCCCATAGCGTTATGTTGGATTCACGCTGCGAGGTCGGCGGGTTGTGGGCCGATCCGCGACATCCCTCTTTCGGGATCTAAGACGGCTAAAGCCCTCATTTGCGCCGGCCGCACTAGACTCCAGTCATCCCCAGCCCCACGATGAAAACTGGGGGGACCATGACAAGAGCACCCGACGAGATATGGGCAGGCGACCTCTTCAATCGCCGAGAAGAGGCGAACCAACTTATCGCATACATTGAAAGTGTGGTGGCCAGCCCGTTCGACCGTGAAGACAAAAAGGCCTACACGATTGCGATTGACGGACAGTACGGCGAAGGAAAATCCTTTTTCCTTCGTAGATTGGCCGAAGCACTCAGTTCGGACCATCCCGTCGCATTTATTGATGCTTGGGCCGATGATCTAGCCGACGAGCCTTTGACCGCACTCGCTGCAACACTGAAGCAGGCAATGGAACCTTTTGTGGCCCAACCTGCGATCGCCAGTCGGATGCAGGACTTTATGCGGAAAACCGGAAAGGTCGCCAAGATCGTTTCATGGGGCCTACTGCGTCGTGGAGTCGGACTCTTGCTGACCACGAAAGCTGTGGATGCCGCAGAAGACATCATCTCGGACATGGCTGAGGATGTCCAGGATGCGATCGACGACGGGTTGAAAGACATCGGGACTGGAACCGCTGAGGACGCGGGGAAGGCCCTATCAAGCGCCCTCTCCCACTCCGAAATGGAAAAACGGGTAACAGCGTTCGAGCAGGGCAAGGCCGCTGTTGAAGCCATGAAAGCGAGTCTGAGAGCAGTCGTCGCCTCGCTGGCATTTGTGGACCGTCATCGGCCCATCGTGATTGTTATTGATGAACTGGATCGGTGTCGGCCGACATATGCGGTCAAGCTGCTAGAAGAAATCAAGCACCTGTTCGACGTACAGGGGATAGTATTTATCCTTGCGACTCACAGGCAGCAACTGAACCATTCCATTCGCGGCGTATATGGTGCCGGCTTCGACGGACAAGCGTATCTTCGCAGATTTATTGATCGTGAGTATCGCCTTCGCTCGCCGGAGCTTGCATCTCTATTGACGGTGCTGTGCGAAAGGACCGGTCTGTTATCGGCGCGGTTTGCGTATCCGAAGATTGCAGCACGTGGCGACAGCTTGCAATTTGCGGAGCAGACGGCACTTCCAAATCTGTTAGCGCTGTACATGAAAGTTTACGGCCTAGCTCCACGCGATGCGTTCACGCTGGTAGATATGCTACAAACTGCCGCAGCAGTGGCCGGGCCCCACGAGCTACATTTAGCATACCTCGTTCCACTTATAATCGGACATATCAAAGGAAAGGATGAAGGTGACCTACCCGACCATGTGACAGCGACGAACCTCGTCTTCCTGCACATCAGACGAGGCGGACGGGGTGAATCTGAGGAGATATCGCTGTGGGACGCTGCAACGAAAATGCAGGTCCTCGCGGGAACATCAACTGAACAATTGGAGACAATGCAAAATCGCGACACCAGGCAGTGGGGTGTCACTGCAGTTTTGACCAGCCGTGGACACAACCAACCCCTTGCTGCAGTGGAAAGCTATCCTCGACTTCTGCGCGAAGTGGCGCGCTTTTCAAATCCAAACCTGCGTAAAGACGAGTCCAAGGCTTAATGCTTTCGGCGGCGGTCACTTTTTCTCCGGACCTAAATCTCACCTGGGCAGCGGCCGCAGTTAATTAAATGCACCATCACCATAATCCATCCTGGCACGGCACCGCGCAGGTTTGGAGTCAGGGAAGTGGGCAACCTCGTCATCGTCCTTCAAGGATCGACGCGATCGGCGCTCTCCAACGCTGGACGCCGCTCGAGAGCCTGATCGCGTGGTCGGCATGCACGAAAGAGAGAAATCGAAGTGGGGTACTGGAGCGATCGCGCAATCGAACTAATGGAGCAACGCCTTCAGCTGGACGGCATCGATGGGCGGCGCGTGTGTTCGGACTGCTTCTCCGACGAGCACATAGCGAGATTCATCCAGGACAACGCGAAGGGGAATGCCTGCGACTATTGCAACAGGAAGGAGAGGAAGGCGATCGCCGCCGACTTGAGTGACGTGCTGGAGTTCATGCTTCCTCAGATCGAACTCGAATACGACTGCGCTGATCAAGCCCTACCGGATGATCCCGAGACGGGTGAGCGGATGTTCCCGGAGGATGAGTTCGACGCACGTGAGCTCCTGGAGACGTATGTCGAGCTAGAGCTGCCTAATGATCATGCTTGTGAGCTGATGAAGGACATCGCTGGCGCTCTTCCTGATCAGCAGTGGTGCCGTCGCGATCCGCTAGCAGCGTCGCCGGACGAGGCCATCGTCACGAGCTGGGAAGCCTTCAAACGCGTCATCAAGCACAAACGGCGCTTCTTCTTCCTGCAGCACCGTGACCGTGAACTCGAGAGAGACATGAGCTGGGGCGAAGCGGCCTACGGCATCCCGGAGTTACTCGAGCGGATTGCAGAGTTCACGCAGCGCTTCGGTATGATCCAAACGCTAGCAGAGGGTTCCAAGTTCGTCCGCGCTCAATGGATGGGAGAAGGCGAGCACGCCTTCGACGCGGCACGGATGGGACCGCCTCCTTATGCCAAAGCCATGATGCCGAACCGGATGAGCCCAGTCGGAGTCCCGATGTTCTATGGCGCGGCAGAGGCTTCGACGGCGTTAGCGGAGATAGCAACGGAGCCCGGCCATTTCGCACTCGGGACGTTCGCTACGGCCCGAGCAATATTCATCGTAGATTTCAGCCGCCTGCCGGACGTGCCCAGCTTGTTTGACCCCGAACTGGCTCCTAGCCGGTCGATCGCCATGTTCATGCACGAATTCATGCGCGACTTTCAGAAGCCGATCGATCGCCAAGCAGGCCCACATCTCGAATATCTGCCGACCCAGGTGATCACGGAATATTTCCGCACGATCGTCTCGGAGGGCAGGCACCCGATCGAAGGCCTAGCCTATTCAAGTACCAAGGACGGTAAACTCGCAATCGTGCTCTTCGCCGAGAACTGCGATGTCGAAGGGGGCGAAAAGGTCCTGGACGACCAGCAGCCCTGGCTTCGGATGGTGGGCTACGAGGAGGTAGATCACATTCCCGCGGAGTGAATCGGCTCGGGTTCAAGGCAGCGCAGTAGCAGCCGAATTGCTTGGTCGCGAGAGGTTGGCGCAAAAGCGGTGTCCTGCAATCACGATTTCGCACACTATGTGCCTGCCGCGGCTGGGCTCCGAACAGCGTATCCCATCATTGTCACGTCAGCTGCGTTCTAGTAATGTTCAATCCTCAACTAGGGGAACTAGCCTGTGGCAAAACAATCGACGAACAAGGGCGCCACCTCACGCATTCGCTTTATCATGCTCGATGCCGAGATCCCGGAAGGAGACCTCAGCCAGATCACATCTGCGATCCAAAATGCGCTCAAGCCAACGACGACCATCATCCAGCAACGACTGCCAGCTCAGGTGGACGTAGGATTGCCGAACGGCTCTCCAGACGTAGACGCGGAGTTCGACAGCCAAGTCATAGAGTTGGACGATGCCGCTCAGGCAGAGGCTCCGGCATCACGACAGCCACGAGAAGCGCGACCCCGCAAGCCCACAGTTCCCAAGGTCCTTGAGCTGGACCTTACGTCGGGCGTGTCGTTCGAAAGCTTCGCGACGGAACATGCCCCGAAGAGTGAACCCGACCGCAACTTGGTCGTACTGGCTTGGTTCAAGGAATATCGCCCGGACGAGGCGGTGACGGCAAACCACGTCTATACCTGCTACCGCGCAATGAAGTGGCCGTCCGGCATCGACGACTTCTCATGGCCGCTACGAGCCCTCAAGAAAGAGCAGCTTGTGACGAGCCCGGGACGCGGCCAGTACGCTATCAATCACTTGGGCTTTGCGCGTGTCGAGAAGCTGGGCCCCGCCGCTTGAGCAGCGTCGCGGATTTCGCAGGATCAGCGCCAGGATTCTATCGCGGCACGGCTGTTGAGCAGCTTCTTGCTCTGGCGTGGTTTGTCGAAGCACGTCAGCAACGGGCCAGCTTCGATGGCGCCTACATGCGTCAGTGCTTCCGCGAAGCTGGTTTGGACGCGCCCGATATGAGCGTTTACCTGCCGCGTTTGACTGCCAAGAAGCCGCCCCAACTCATCAAGGAGAAAGGGGGCTACAGGCTTGCGGGCGCAGTCCGTAGGGCGCTTGACACTCGGCTGGGAGGGGATCCGACCACTGTTGCAGTAGCCAAGACACTCACCGATTTACCGGCACGGGTGCCCGATCTAGCAGAACGTGAGTTCCTAACCGAGACCCTAAACTGTTATCGGGTTCGCGCTTTCCGAGCGGCCGTCGTCATGATCTGGAACCTGGCATACGATCACTTGGTGCGATGGGTGTTTGCCGACGCGAATCGGCTCGCATGTATGAACGTCGGTATAGCTACGAAATACCCAAAGAAGTCTCTCGCACTCGTGACGCACGAGCACGCGGACGAGTTGAAGGAGTCGGAGTTCATTGAAGCGGCGCGTACGGGAAACCTGCTGGACAAAAACACTTCGCAGATACTGCGGGAGAAGCTCGGTCGTCGGAACATGGCAGCTCACCCATCCCGCGTCGCCATCACTCAGCACTCGGCGGACGATATGATCACCGATTTGGTAGCTAACGTGATCCTGAAGCTTCTTTAGGAAGCCACGGCTAATCCGGCGGCACCACTCATATGGGCAAACGTGCCTTTTGGCCGAACCGATGCTTGGCAAATGGGTTTGCCTAGCACATCAGGATACCCATCGAGCAGGCGGGCGAAGCGCTGTCCTACCTTCCTAGAGATAACAGTGATCCGCCTTCGCCATGCTGCATTGGTGGTGGACGAAAGAATCGGCCCTTCCCTGCTCACCCGGCTATCAGCACGAGCTTTGGCCGTTTGACACGCGCGATAATGATGCGCTCTTGGCGGCGCTCGACCGCAGTGCGGATGATCGCCGGCAGCTCCTCGCTCCGCGACTCCGGCCGCCCAGCGCCCCGCCGCTTCCTGTCTGCAGCGAATTTGTCGTCGCGTAGCGCCTTCACCTCGACGTCGGAGAGCGCCAGGGTCTGCCCGAACCCGGCGAGGCTCGATCGGGATTCAATCGCATCGATCACGGCGGCCCTGGCCTCAGCCGGCATCGGCATTGGCGAATCGCGCGCCGTGCTGACGGGCGCGCATAAGATGGTCGATAGTGGGAAGAACAGGGGCTGCAGCGAGCCGATTCTCTTGTAAGGGAGGCGCTTCGGCTTCGCTTTGACGATTGCCTTGATCCGCTCACGGACTTCCCAGCCGCTGGCAAGTTCGATCCCCGATACGGTTCCGCCCGACGCGGTGCAGACATGTGCTGGGTTATAGAAGGCGTAAAGCGGGATGGTGATGATCGCTTCCTTGCCGAGACCGTTCAGTAGGTTCTGCGACTGCGCTCCGCTGTTATGCGGGTGGGCGAGTTCGGCATAAGATCCGATCTGCCAGTGATGCAGGTGCGGTGTAAGCCGCTTGGCCTGGATTCGAAACTGGACGGCATCGCCGGAAACAGGATCGACCACCACAAGATCAAAGTCCCCTCCCGTCTTCGACTCTGGCGGGGTGAGGACAACGACTCCATTGCCTGGCAGGGATAGGAGCGACGCGACAAGGATGTCCGTGACGCTGTCTTCGCGAAAGCGCCGTTTGAGCTTTTGCTCGATATCCAGAAATTCCGAGATCATCACCGGCAGTCGCTCAGCGAGATCGCATGGCGACGCGAAGATCGGAGCAATTGCCACGACGCTCAGTTTGCCGTCTGATAGAGTTTGAAACGCGCCGCAGGCCGGTCGCGGTTGGGCCGGTCGGCCAGCCGTGCGGGCATCAGCAGCTTCTTATCGCGCATCGGCTTGATGCCAAGCTCAAGCATGATGCCGTCGTCCATCGCGAACAGGAGATCACGGTGCCAGTTTACCAATAAGCCCACCTCTTGGATGCCTTTACGGCTGGCTACATTTATCGCAGTTTTGGGCATTCAATACACTGGCACCGTAATCCAATGGGTCCTTAGGTTCTTAGGTCCTTGGACATATCCACCGGACGGTCACCCGGCAACCAACCTCACTTTGCCTTATCCTCTTTTTTCCAGCAACTTAACAAAGAGAGGCCAAGCAATCATGAAAACGAATACGAACCACCCTATCCAGGAGAAATTAGCTTGCTTGAGGAAACAGAATCCAGTTGCCGCCAGCCCGATCCAAACCGCCACGCCCGCGCCGACCATGGCGATTCGAATTACGGTGCCAGTCTACCAAATTGCGCCGAGCGATGAGCCTTCTCGCTGATTGCGGATGCGCACCGATCCGTACAGGTCCCGAGACTGTCCCGGGATCGAGTGAGATGGCACCGTAATCCTATTTTAATCCGCTCGATCCGGTGTCAAGCGAGAGTGCAAGCTGCCTCGCGCCAGAATGGTAAACCTCAGCGTAGATCCGCTCGATGATTGGTGCCAATCGGATCACGGCCGAGATCTCGAATTCAGGAGGCGAGAAGATTCGCGATATGACTGCTGCGTCAACGCTTAGCCAGAGCACGACGTCAGCTTCTCCTACCGCTTGATCTTCCTGAAACGTAGTGAGTAGTTCTTCATAATGTGACGCTATCAAAGCCACCGGCAATCCGAGTTCATCCATAGCGCGGCTCAGCACCGCTAGAAGCGCCACCTCCTCAAAACTGACTATCCCGCCGCGTGATGCTCTGGCATCTAAACCAGCTATCTCACGCCGCCAGTTGCGCAGCCTCTCCTGGGTCATGCCAGTCAGTTCCAGGATCTGTGCGTGGGTGAAATTCATAGCCGGTTGCGTCAAACGGAAACAAGTTGGGGTTGAGGCCGTTTCAACTTGGTGTTAACCCCAACATGCGAGATATGCTAGATGGAGGGAGCAATGGCCAATCGCTATGAACGTGCTGAACTCCTCGCGGCGATCTGGAAGCTGGGCGCTCAGGACGAGCGCATGCCCACCTCACATGGCATCCTTGATCGCGCGCTCAACGAGGAACTCGACAATCTGCCACAGGCGCTTGTTGAAGGACTCACCTTCTCGGTGACAGGCGTCGGGCTTCGTTGTCTGGAGCTGCCTGACATCCTGCTCGCCGCGCAAGAGGCGATGCTGACCACCGAGCCCAACCCGACGTATCTGTCGACGATCGTAACGCTTGATCGCGAGGAGGCACGGCAAACTGTGCTTTCCTACGGTCTATCGACCGCGGAAGCCGCCGCCATCGGCGGACGGCTTCGTGAGGCTGTCATTCGAGCCCGCGCACCAGTCGCGGAGGCATTGGCCGAAGCCTAACGTTGGCGGAAACGCGCATCCGGAGCGCACTACGTCAGGCGGCGCCCTCGCTCGCGAAGCAGATCGATGAGCTCTGCGCGGATTGGGTCGGTTCGCTACGCGAAAATCTCGATGAGAGCCCGCAGCGATTTCGACCGAAGCAGTTGAACGACCCGATTTGGGGTACGATTGAACTGCATCCGCGCGAAGTGGCTCTCCTCGATTCCCGGTTATTGCAGCGCATGCGCGGTGTGCGCCAGCTGGGGCTCGCACAACTCGTTTTTCCAGGCGCTTCGCACGACCGGCTTGAACACATTATTGGCGTGGTGGGTGCCGTGGACAGGATGTCGGATGCCCTTGAGCGGCAGGTAGCCCGTCGAAATGACGAGTTTCAGAAAGACCAAACCGGGGAATTAATGCCGGGGGTCGACATCGACGAACGCGCGACGCTCCGTTTAGCCGCCATGTTTCACGATCTGGGACATGGGCCATTCAGTCACGCTCTTGAGCCCGTCCTCGAAGTCACTTCGCCACTTGCGACGGCGGCCGAGGATGGCGGCGAGTGGCGACGCGAACTTCAAAGCGCGAGCACACTCTTGACATCGCGCTACAGCCTGAACAGCAGGCCGGCTACTTCCGAAGTCATTGCTGTAATGATCGTGATTTCGAAGGCTGTCACGGACCTCTTACGATCTGGTGGTTTCCGGCTGGGCAAGCTTGATGGAATCGAAGTCCAAGAACGAATCATCGCCTGCATCATTGGCGGCGTCGCCGGTCCTGGCGTTACACACCTATCAACGGTCATCTCAGGACAAGTAGATGCTGACAGACTCGACTTCCTGCAGCGGGATGCCCATCATTCCGGTCTTGAGATCGGCTTCGATACCGAACGGCTGCTATCCAAGTTAGAAATCCTACAGATACGCGACAGTAATCTGGAGAGCGCCGACGCAGCGATGCGCGAGCGCATCGCTGCGGCGAAGAACAATGTCGTTCACCAAGTCGGGATCGCGGCATCGGGTTATGGTTCGTTCGAGCAAATGCTCATTGGGCGTACCTTTCTCTACGACCGCTTGTACCACCATCATAAGGTCCGCGCCGCGGAGGCGATGGCGCAGCGCATGCTGCTCGTAGCTGAACGGGACCGCGGGCGCCGTTTCGAACTGGCTGAGATATTTCTATCCGTCGGTGACGATACCTTTCTCAGGATCGTCGCGGGTGAGGTCACCCATCCAAAAATTCAGCTTACATCCTCGTCGGCATCCGCGCTTGCGCGCGGTGTCCTCGATCGTGAATTACTGCACCGTGCTTTTGCTTTCCGGGGACGTTTCATAGCCGCTCCGCCTGGCATGGGTGTTGAAGTTGCCGATGCCAACCGCGACGCTCAGTGGAAAGAGGTGGTCAAGCGGCTCGACGGACTGCACGCGCGATATGAGTTGGGGTCGGAGATTCATGCGTTAGCGCTCGACATCGCCCGAGCCCTGTCTGCTGCAGATGTCGATCGCCTCGAAATGGAAGCGATGGAAGCGGCTCTGATGGAAACTGGTCCCGAACAAATCATCGTGGACCTGCCCGGCCGCAAGGCTGGCGCAATCCGTATATTGGCCCGATACGCGGATGGGTCACTGAAACTACCGGAATTCTCGTTCAATCCGCAGAAGTGGGCGGATGCCTACGACCTTCAAAAGCGCACCGGTTATGTTTTCTGCGCTAAGGCTGTGCTGCCGCTTGTCGCTTTGGCTAGTCGCATCGCCTTTTTGCGTCATTTTGGCATCGTCATGGCAAAGGATGCTGATGCTTATATTAAGGCCGGCCAGTCAATCGCCCAGCGATGGCTGGACGGAATTATTGATGCCGGTTTGATCGACGCTGACACGTCGGCTCTTCTGACCTCGGAGCGCCACTCCCTACTTCGGGTTCGGGCGGAAGATCTGGCTGTCCCCCAAGCTTGGCTTGCCGAGGATCCTGATTTCGCCTCTCGCATAGCCAGTCAACTCAACAAGCACCTTAAAGGTGGCCTGATGGCAGCCGGTCGCGATGCGTTGACTAAGACCCTTGAAGCGATCTGGAGGTTCGTCGACAACTGGTACACTGGCCCGCGTATAACTTCTGAGCTGGCGAACGAGGCAGCCTTGCAGCAACTTCTTGCTGAACACCTGCGCGTCACCCTGCACGTCGAAGAGGGCACAGAAATCGGCGGAGGGGAACTCGATCTACTCGTTGAGAAGCAAGTGTTGATCGAGAACAAGTTTCACAATGCGCCCGCCAACCCTGGCAGTGTTGGCAAAGGTGCTGGCGCACAGGGGCGGCGCTACGGCCTCGCTCTGCCCTCGCAGTTCGTGATTGTCGTCGCCGCAAGGCGCATGACGGTCAAGGGCGAGGTTCCTTCGAAGACGAACGCGATTGCAGTCAAATCGATTTCCAACGAAAATGACAACCGAGTAGAGATCCGAATCGATCTACCATTCGGCGCAAAGCTGCCGTCAGAAGAGCAGAGTTGAGTCTTAGCGATAGATGTGCCTCGCGCGCATCCTATGTGAGCATCGCATCACAATTCGCGACCCACCCTGCCATCGTTTGAAGCGATCCGTCCGCCGTTGGGACTACGTCCCGAAGCTTTGTCCCCATCGGCTCAGCTGTCGTAGCATAGAATTCCGCGGACGTCATATCTACTCCCTCACGCGCGCATTCTGTCGGGACATTTAAATTAATTGCGCGTTGCGTTCTTGGAATTCCCGGCATTCAGCAAAGCGAGCACCGGAATTCCCGGCTACCTCAACGTAATAAGGCACATTTTCCTCACTTCCGCGAACGGCCGACCCCAGGCCGATCGCGATCGCGCCCAGGCAGCAATCCCAACTCGCGCCGACGCCACCACCGCAGGTTCAACAAGGTCGCGACCACGAGCAGGCCCGCGGCGAGCCCCCACCACACGCTTTCACCGCCGAGCGGGGTCATGAAGCCGAGCGCGATCGAGCAGCCGAAACCGATGACCCAATAGCCGAACAGCGCGATCAGCATCGGCGTGCGCGTATCGTGCAATCCCCGCAGCACGACGGCGGCGACGGCCTGGGCGACATCGGCGAGCTGGAACAGCGCCGCGACGGCCAGGAAGCGCAGCGCCAGCAGGACCACGGTTGCGTTGGCGCGATCGGTGGGATCGATATAGGCGGAAACGAGCAGCCCGGGCTGGTCCAGATGATCGCGGCGGTGACGCCCATCACGCCGATGCCCGCGACGAGCGCGACGTTGCCGGCGAGCGCGATCCAGTGCTAGTCGCGCGCGCCATAGGCGAGGCCCACGCGCACCGTTGCCGCCTGGGCGATACCGAACCGGATCTGAAAGGCGAAGGCGGCGATGTTGAGCGCGATGCCGTGCGCCGGGAGGCCGTGCCGTTGCGAAAAGGACTCAAGAACCGGCATGTTCGGCACGAGTCAGATCAGGCGCTCGACGTGCCCCTCGCCGCCGACGATCTATTGCTCGACTTGGCCGAAAGCTCGGCTCGTAACGATGTTCATCGTCAAGGAGGATGGCGGAAGAGCACTGATCGACCACTGGGAGACGCAATCGCGTTCAAGCATGAAAAGCGTGAACATCGCTTCGATCGCAAACAACGGGCAAGGCCGGACCATAGCCAAGCCCGCCGTCAACCCGATCCCCGCTGTCGCGGCACGAACTCCTCCATCACCGCCTTCTCGAGCATCGCGGGCGGGAGCAGCCCCTGGCTCAGCAGAAAGTTGTTGAACGCCAGCCGATCGAACCTGTCGCCCAGCGCCAGCTCGGCCTGGATGCGCAGGCGCAGGATGCGGGTGTAGCCGTAGAAATAGCTGCCGGCCTGGCCCGGTGCGCGCGAAGTGTAGCGCTCGATCTCCTGCTTCGCCATCGCCGGCGAGCAGACGACCTGATCGAGCAGGATGTGGCGGGCATCGTCGAGCGAGATCAGCCCGAGGTTGAGCATCGGATCGAGCATCGCGCGCGCCGCGCGCAACAGCCGCGCCTGCAGCGCCATGAGTTGCCCGTCGAGCGGGTGGTGCGGCAGCATTTCGGCTTCGGCGTAGAGCGCCCAGCCTTCGACGTTGACGCTGTTGAAGGCATAGAGCGCGCGCGCCTGCGACACGCCGCGCTCGATCATCGCCGAGAATTGCAGCTCGTGGCCGGGCCGCCCCTCGTGCGCGATCACGGTCCACTGCGCGGCGGGAAAATTGAAGTCGTCATAGGCGGCATCGGGGCCCTGGCCGGTCAGGCCGATCGGCAGCACGAAGCTGCCATATTCGCCCTTGTTGTCGACCAGTGGCGGCGCCTCCATGTGCGGCGCGGGCGACGCGGCGGATTCGGCTTCGCTCGCCAGCCGCATCTTGAGCGCGCGCGCCGGCAGATCGACGATGCGTTCGCGGCGGATGACCGCTTCGTTGATGCGATTGACCTCGGCATAGCTTGCCTCGATCCGGTCGTTCGGAATGGTGCCCGCCTTGAGCTGGCGGATGACGTCGGCGTAGCTGCCCGGCTTGAGCCCCTTTTCGGCGGCGACGCGCGGCGCGAGCGCAGTCATCGCGGCGCGCGTCTCGGCGAACTCGATCTGCGCCTGGGCGATCAGCGTGCGCGGATCGATATCGATGCCATATTCGCGCAGCCGAAACGCGTAGAGCTCGGGCGGCAGCCGGTGATCGGCGCGCGCGAGCGGCAGGATCGTGGCGCGGGTCCATGCGGCATAGGCAGCGACTTGTGCGTCGAGCCTGGCAAGCGCGGCGTCCGCGCCCGCGACCTGGTATTTGGCGAACAGCTTGCGCACGCCCTGCGCGTAGGTCGTGGCGTTGGCCAGCGCGTTATCGACCAGCACCTTGTCGGGCCCGAGCAGCCCCGGGCGCCGCAATTCCTCGAACATCGCGCGCGCGCGATCGGTGAGCGGCACGCTGCCGGGCCAGTCGCCGACGTAGCGGCGCAGCAGCTCGACTGCCTTTGCCCGGCGTGCGGGCGCGACCTGATCGTCGAGCAGTCCCTTGAGCCCGCCGAACATCGTGCGCGGCGCATCGATCCAGGTGAGCAGATATTTGCGCCGGAGCCGCGTGCCTTCGAGGTCGTCGGCGACCGACTGGATCAGGATGTCGAGATCCTGCCGCACGCGCGAATCCCGCTCGGCTGCACGGCGGCGCCGCAACTCGGCGAGCAGCGTGGTCATCACCGCCGCGCGGCGCTGATCGAGCCTGGGCGCGAGATCGGTGGCGAGGCCGTCATAGGCGCTCAGGCCATTGGCCGAGGCATCCTCGGGGTCGAAGCGCGCCTGGGCCTGGAGGACGAGCTGGGTGTTGGCGTTGCTGGCGGCCACCCAGTCGCGGGCGGGTGCAGGTGGCGCGGCGTTGCGCGACGCTGGCGCTTGCTGCGCGGATGCGGGTGGCACCGGCGAGAGGAGGGCGGCGGACAGGCACAGGGCGGGGAGCAGGCGAGCGCGGTTCATGGATCCCCCGAGGCGATGGGTGTGGAGTACGGCAAGGGCGGAGCGGCGTCGAGCCGGGATTCCGCGGGCGGGGGCGTGGGGACTTGGGCCGCGGGGGCAAGATTCGCGACAGCGGCAGTGGCAAGGACGATGCGGCGTGCGACGGTCATGCGGCCGATCGTTCAGCGAAGTTCCTTGCGGATCATCAGCTTCAATCCCGACCAGACCTCGTCCACGGCGCACAGTTTCACATCGCTACGCTTGGCCGCAATGTTGCCGGCGTGGAGGCCAGAACGATCCGGGCCGCGGTGATCGGCTTGCCGCCACCGTCGACAAAGGCCTCCACCGTTATGGGGCCGGATTGTTTTTTCGTCTGCACGATCAGTTGGGCCAGGCCATTGTATAAAGACCGTTCCGAGCCCTTGTCGCTTTCCAGACAATTCGGATTGCCATTGCCGACCCCGATCAACGTGCCGGGGCCGCTCACCTTGAATTTGAGCAAATGGTTGGCGGTCGGAATGTGGCGGCCCCGCGCGTCCTGCACTTCGGCCTTCAAGACGGCGATGTCCTCGCCGTCGGCGCGAAGAGTCGTCCGGTCCGCCGTCAGGCGGATAGCCGTCGCCTCACCGGTTGTCTCGCGGCGCGCCTTGAGGACGACCTTGCCATTCTTGCGGCCCCGCGCCTCGATGGCGCCCGGCGCGTATCTGACCTTCCATTCCAGGTGACCCAGGGGCGGAACCGGTTGTGAACCCAGGCTCTTGCCATTGTGGAATAGTTCAACCTCATCGAGGTTCGAATAGATCCAGACCGTGACATCCTGGCCTTCCTTGCCGGGCCAGTCCCAGTGCGGAAACACATGCAGGGCAGGGCTTTTTCCCCACCAGGCCTTGTAATAATAGTAATAATCCTTGGGGAAGCCGCACGTATCGACAATGCCGAAATGCGAGCTGATCGACGGCCAGCCAAACGGCGAGGGCTCCCCCCGATAATCGAATCCAGTCCAGGCAAAACCTCCCGCCGCCCATTCGCGGGTGGCATAGAACTTCCACCAGTTTTCCGGCGATTTTTTCCAGGGCACGTCGCCATCAAAGCTGCTGACCGTGTTGCGGCCCCAATCGGTGGCATATTCGCCACGGGTGGAAACGTCGCTGGCGTCTTCCGATGCCACGACGGGGCGTTCCGGGTGACGTTTGTGGAAATCATCGGGGAACTCGCGATGATAATTGAACCCTATGACATCGACCGCCTCGGAAACGCCTTTCTCGTTGTCGGCATTGACGGCAGCCGTGACGGGTCGTGTCGGATCCAGTTCGTGGCACAGCGCCACCATGGAACGGGCGATCTTGGCACCCTGTTCGGCCATCTCGCCCTGCAGTGCGTTTTCTTCATTGCCGATCGACCAGAGGATCACGGAGGGCGAATTTCGGAAGCGCTTGATCATCGTTTCGAGCTGAGCCATCCCCTCCGGACTGGAACTCAGCTGACGCGTCTCGCACATCATCATCATTCCCATGCGATCGCATGCTTCGACCAATTCCGGTGTCGGCATGTTATGCGAGGTGCGTATGGCGTTGCAGCCCATTTGCTGCATGATGCCGACACGGAAATCCTGTAGCCGGTCAGGCAGGGCGGCACCGACACCGGCGTGATCCTGATGGTTGCAAACGCCTTGAATTGTCACGTGTTTCCCGTTCAGGAAGAATCCCTTGCCGGCGATAAAGGCCGCGCTGCGCACGCCGAAATCGATGCGCTCGCCATCGCGCACCCGGCCATCGCATTCGACGGTCACCGTTGCGGCGTAAAGATGGGGAGCTTCGACCGACCAGAGCTTTGGCCCGGTCAGCCGCGCCGTCGCGCCGAACGCCATCGAGCCGCGGGCGGGAAGGTCTTTGGGGGACGCTTCCGCCGTCGCGACGACGAGGCCGGCGGCATCGGTAATGGTCCACTTTACCCGTGCCGTCCGCGCCTCCGCGCCCGCATTGTGCACGACGGTGGACAGATCGAGCGATGCCGTATCGCCGTCGAGCACAGGCCGCACCACGCTGTCCCAGCGGCCGAGATGGACCGGGTCCGTCTTTACCAGCCAGACATGGCGGTAAATGCCGGCACCTTCATAAAACCAGCCGTCGCCGAAGCTGGCATCGACACGGACGGCGATGACATTGCGTCCGCCATAGGCGAGGAAATCCGTCAGATCGAAACGGAACGGCGTATAGCCGTTGTCGCTGCGTCCGATGAAGCAGCCGTTGACGAACAGCATCACGTCGCGGAAAACGCCATCGAATTCGATCCAGATGCGCCGCCCCAGATCGCCCGCCGGAATGTCGAATTCCCGGCGGTACCAGCCGACGCTCGTTTCCGGGTAACGGCGACCGAGCGGCTTGAAACCATGGGATTGCAGCCGGTTATCGCCTTCACCGGTGGCGTCGTTTACGAACGGCAGGTCAACGGCCCAGTCGTGCGGAAAATTCACCAGGCGCCAGGACGAATCGTCGAAGCCTTTCCTGGCAATCTTGGTCTCGCCGGTCTTGCTGAAGCTGGCCTGTCCGTAGCCGAAGCCGAAATCCTTTCCCGGATCGACGCCGTGACCGAAGGCAAAGCGCCAGCCAAAATCAAACAGGAGTTGCTCGCGTACGAGCGCTTTTGTCGCCACATCGGTTCTTGCCGCTTGCGCGAAGGCCCGGGAAATATGGCCCAATGCTGACACGCTCGTCAGGAGCAGACCGGTTTTGACAAGGTCTCGTCTGGAAATCTGCGTCATAGGGTCTCCGCATAGCTTCTGTTCCGCTAGACCCGACTGCGTGATTTCAGAATCACGCAGCCTGGTCTAATTGTTTGTGGTCGCATCGCTTTTTGCGGAAAACCGGTGCCCACTTTTCCGCGCGATGCTCTATTTCGATCAAATTGGGCGGGCTGCGCCTCCGAAATTCGCGGATCCATGAATTTCGAATCAGACTTTAGGGGGACAGCGCGAGCCGCAGATCCGACGGAGCCTGATTGCGCATCACCCGCACCGCAATTTCATTGCGCCAGCGGCGGCTCTTGAATTCGGCGAGGAGTTCTTCCGCGGTATTTATCGCTTGGCGAGTATCGCCTGCATCCCCAGGCAGGGCGATAATTACGTCTCCGGGCTTAAAGCCGGCCGCGGCTGCGGGGCTGCCTTTATCAACCGACAAAACCATTACGCCGGCTTTTTCGGGCAAACCCGCTGCGGACTGTTCTCCGGCGGTCGTCACGGATTTCAACGCCATACCCGCGAAGGATCGTTCCTCAGCCGCGGCAGCCGGGGCAATATCGCCCAGCGGCAGCGGATAGCCCGGGTGTTCGGCGCGGCGGCGCAGGCGCCTGGGCCGAACGCCGAAGTCGTTCATCGTGACGTTTTTGAAACCGATCCGGATCGCAGGACTGTCGGGTCGAACAGAATAGTCGCCAATAGCGGGAGCGACAAAGCCGGGCCGCCCAAAAGCCGAATGCGCGTCGGTTCCATTTTTGCGGGCCTGATCGAGCGCCGCCTGACTTGGCAACAGATTATTGTCCACGCGCTTGCCCCATTTCGGAATGCGAATGGGTTGGTACGCGGTCATGACGATATTATGCTCGAATACGTCCTCACTATTGGCGAACCAGACATGCGGATGAAACGTGTTGTTGATCAGGATGTTGTTGCGGACCGTGCGATCGAATCCTTCCCGAAGTTTCAGCCCGCCCGACAACAGGAGGTTATCCTCGATGATATAGTTGCTCGAACCGTCATCCAGATCCACGTCCCAGCCATGGTCACTGCGCCAGCGGTTGTGGCGCAGGATGATGGGCTCCACGGCATCCAGAGCGGTCAGGGGGCGGTCGGCCAGGGTTCGCCGGTCCATCGCTTCGCGATCCGCGTCCCAGAAGCGATCGCGCCCCCAGCTATTGAACGCGCCATGGTCGCCCGTTTCGCGCACCGTGTCGAACACATCATTGTCCGCGATAAGATGACCGCCCCAGGTGCCGTCGCCGACATTGATGCCGGCGCGGGGAAGGCGATAAATACTATTGTGGCTGATCGCTATCCGCGCCGCCATCGCGATTTGAACGCCGGCCGACTGCTTTTCGAGAATGCCGATGTCATGGATCAGATTGTCTTCAGCGATGCTGTCGGCGGGATAATTTTCGCTCTTCGGACCCGGCCCTCGGTCGATAGCCGCCAGCGGCATGGACTGGTGATATTCGAACAAGGGGGAGCGTACGGCATCCGGACGGCCGACAAAGGCGATCGCGCTGGCCCCGATCTGATAGATCTCGTTGCGGCGTACGCCGACATGCCGCGCTTTGCCGTTGACGACCACGCCATTGCCCCCGGCTTCGGTGATCTCGCCATCGCTGATTTCGATATGCTCGGCATTTTCAATCACGACCGCCCCGATCCGCGAGAATTTCCAATCGGAGCGCAACAGCGGTTCCAGAGTCTTCAGAAAGCTGGGTTCCGCGTGCCGGAACGAGAGATTTTGCAGAAGGATGTCATGGACGGGCTGGTTCGTGCCGGCGATTTTAACGATGGTTTCCAGCCGGCTGGCGATGAAACCATCAGCGGGCGGCGGCGCGTCCGCGTGCGGCGGCATGAGGTATAGCGAGTGTTCTTTCGTATCCAGGTACCACTCGCCCGGTGCATCCAGCTCTTCGCGTATATTCTCGACATAGCGCTCGGATTCGCTCGGCCCCATCTCGCGGTTGTTTCCGACCGCTGGCGCCAGTTCGAGTGCGCCATCGGCTCGCTTGCCGAGGATTTCGATGTGCATGTCCCCCCAGCGACTGGAATGGATCGCGTGAATTATGCCGCCGGTCGGGTCGGCCCAGCCCGCGCTTCTCGCGCGCGATGTCGCGTCCGCGGAAACGCCGCCCATCGGCAAGGACTTGGCGTCAAAATTCGGATATCGCGCCCTGATCAGGCGCTCACCATTCAGCCACAGCAAGCTGAAGGCCGGGCCGTCGACCTGCGCGCGCCAAACGCGCTGATCCACCCTTTGCCAATTTAGCGCGGCCAGAGGTCGGCCTCCACTCAGGATGGCGACGCCGTCCTTTGGGCCCCGAACGACCCGCGGTCTGGAGCGCGTACCGGAAAGGCTTTCGTCAAGAACCAGGGTTTGATCGAGGAAATAGGTGCCCGGCGCCAACTGGATCACCGAAATATCCTGGTCCGGCTGACGCACGGCGGTCTGAAGCTCGGCACTGGTGCGGACCTGCACCGTCGGGGAGGCGCAGCCTGACACAAGGAGGATCGCCGCCCAGCCGGCTAGGCACATCGGATCGCTGAGTCTGAAAAACTGCATTCCGTACCGTTCCGCCCCGTTCAATGCCAATTTGCGGTCACTAATAAAATTAAATCTCGCCAATGAAAATCATGAAATACGAGCGTTGATAATTTTGTCGCCGTCGGTGGTGGCTGTCGTCGGCTGCACGCGAAATTATTGGCAATCTGAACCTGCCTGTCGGAAGGCCCGATCGGCACATCGGGCGTCGGACGTTCTCAGACAGGCGCGCGCCGGATGTGGGCGCAGCTTTCCCGGCAAGTTTCGGGATCGAACCGCTCCGCCTTAAGCGACGACAATGAGGGCGCAAAGCCGTCGCCCTTTGGGAGATATCGTGCGCTCGAACATGATGGCCGCGACGAATTCAGAGCATTGTTTGGACTGTCACCGAAATGTACATTTCCGTCACACCCTTGAACGGTCGGCCCCAGGCCGATCGCGAGTCCACCCAGGCAACAATCCCAGCTCGCGCCGGCGCCACCACCGCAGGTTCAACAAGGTCGCGACCACGAGCAGACCCGCTGCGAGCCCCCACCACACGCCTTCGCCGCCGAGCGGCGTCATGAACCCGAGGGCGATCGAGCAGCCGAAGCCGACGACCCAATAGCCGAACAGCGCGATCAGCATCGGCGTGCGCGTATCCTGCAATCCCCGCAGCACGCCGGCGGCGACGGCCTGGGCGCCATCGGCGAGCTGGAACAGCGCGGCGACGGCCAGGAAGCGCAGCGCCAGCAGGACCACGGTTGCGTTGGCGCGATCGGTGGGATCGATATAGGCGGAAACGAGCAGCCGGGGCATGCTCCAGATGATCGCGGCGGTGACGCCCATCACGCCGATTCCCGCGACCAGCGCGACATTGCCGGCGAGCGCGATCCAGTGCCGGTCGCGCGCGCCATAGGCCAGGCCCACGCGCACCGTTGCCGCCTGGGCGATGCCGAACGGGATCTGAAAGGCGAAGGCGGCGATGTTGAGCGCGATGCCGTGCGCCGCCACCTCGGCAACGCCGATCAGCCCCATGAGCACGGCGGCGCCGCCGAACAGGCTGCCTTCGAGCACCCAGATCGCCATGATCGGCAAGCCGAGCCGGACGATTTGCGCCGCGCGTTCGGCGTCCGGCCGCCACCAGCGACCGAACAGCCGGAATCGCCGCAAGCGCCGATCGCCCGACAGCGCGATGCCATAGGCAAGCACCATGAAGACGAAGCTGACCAGGTTCGCGAGCGCGGAGCCGATCAGCCCCAGCGCGGGCATGCCGAGGTGCCCGAAGATGAAGGCCCAGTTGGCGACCAGATCCACCGCGAGCGCGAGCCCGGTGATGAGGAACGTCCAGCCCGGGCGACCGAGCACGGCGGCGGCGCTGCGCATGACGCCGGCGCCGGCGGCGAGCGGCACCGCGGGGATCAACGGCACCAGGAACTCGGCGGCGCGGCGCGCCACATCGGGTTGCTGCCCGAGCAGGCGCAGGATCGCCCCACTTTGCCACAGCAACAGCATCGGCACGATCGCGCCGAGCGCCGCGATCCACAGCGCCATGCGGAAGCTGCGACGGACCTCGCGCACGGCATGCGCACGCTGGCCGAGTTCGGCTGCCATCAGCGGCGCCGCCGCGCTGGTGAGGCCGATCAACGCATAGCTCAGCAGGTTGAACAGGAACGCGCCCAGCGTCGCCGCGGCGAGATCGAGCGGACCAAGCTTGGCGACGAACATCACGTCGACCGCGGCAATCGCCATCTGGAGGAGGTTCGCGCCGACCAGCGGAACGGAGAGGCGGACGAGCCGCGCAAGCTCCTGCCGCCAGGACGTGGAGCGATCGACGAGCGGCGGGGACAGGGGGGGCTCCACGGGGCCGATCTAGCGGCGGCGCCCGCGGTTGGCGAGTAGGGCGCCGCGCTCGATTCCTCAACAGCCGCTAAAGATGATAAGGTGATAAGCGCTTAAGTGCGGATCTTTCGAGGAAATACTGGATGGGTGCAGTGACCCGTTGGACCGTCAATGTCGCGCCAGAGACGGGCATTGCCGCGAGCGATGTCCTGGCGGAATTGCGGGAACTGATCGCCGAACGTCGCGCAAAGCAGGGATGAAGCGCGTCGAAATCGCACCCCCTGCACGCAATCCAACTGCTGATACCATCAAACTGCCGCTTCCCACCCACTCGCCGCAATCGATGGTTCCGCGCGCCCGGCCTCTCGACCAGCCGACATACCGCAGTCATGCGCGGCCCTTATGCGGCGATCGCCCGCAGCGGCAGCTGGGCGAAGCCGAACGCGATATTGTTCACGATCCGCTTCGGCGTGCCGGCAAGTTCGAAGCGCGCGACTCGCTTGGCGAGCGCCGTATAGACGGCGACCAGCTCCATCCGCGCGAGGCCCTGACCGGCGCAATTGTGCGGTCCGTGGCCGAAGCCGAGATTCGCGCGTTCGCGGCGATCGATCCAGAAGCGGTCGGGATCGGCGAATTGCCGCTCGTCGCGATTCGCGCTGCCGTAGCAGACGATCGCCCAGCTTCCGGCGGGAACCACCGAGCCATCGGAAAGCGTCGCATCCCTTGCCACGAACCGCGCGAATTTCTGGAGCGGCGCTTCCATGCGCACGATCTCATTGGCTGCGCTCATCGCGAGCCGCGGATCGGCGCGCAGCTTGTCCCATTCGCCCGGGTTGGTCGCGAACAGCCAGGCACCCGATGCCATCGCCGCGATCGTCGTCTCGAACGCGGCGACGACATAGCCGGCGAGCAGTCCGATCGCGGTTTCGCGGGTGATCCGGCCCGCTCGCGACGCCTCGACCAGCTGCGCGGCATAGCCGCCGGGCGTCAGCCGGTCGTTGTCGTAGATTTCGGCGATGAGCGCCATCATCGCCTGGAGCGTCTCCAGGCCGGCATCCGTCCGCGGATTCGCCGGGCCGGCACCGTTCCAGGCGCTTTCCGCGATCGCGAGCAGGTTCGGCCGCACGTCGATCGGCCAGCCGATCAGTTCCATCACGACGTTGATCGGCAAGTCGCACGCCAGGTCCGCGACGCCATCGAAGCTGCCGCGCGCGGCGATATGTTCGGCGAGGAGATCGGCGCGCTGCTCGATCGTGTCGCTGACGGCCTTGAGCGCGCGCGGCCCCAGCGCGGCGGCGAACAAGGCGCGGCGCTCGCCATGCAACGGCGGATCGGTGCAGATCAACGCTTCGCGCCATGCTTCGTTGATTCGCGCGTTGAGGCCGATGCCGTGCGCCGAGGAAAAAGTCTGCCAGTCGTTCAGCGCCGCGAAGACATCGGCATAGCGGCCGATGAAATAGGCGTCGTACCGCTCGAGATAGACCGCCGCGCCCAATGCCCGCAGCGCGCGATAGTGCGGATAGGGATTGGCGAGCGCCTCGTCGCCGTACAGCGCGATATCCGAACGGGGCAGCGTCGGAGCGCTGGCCGTCACTCCTCCCATTTCGGCTCCTCGCCCTTCGCGACCTTCGCGGAATTGCCGAGGATGAAATCGTCGAGCACGTCGATCGCGTCGGGAAAAGCCTGGTGCACGCGCGCGCGGAGGTCGGCCGAATCCTTCGACGCCGCCACCAACCCCGGCCATGCCGCTAGATAGGCACGGCTGAACGCGAGCGCGGAAGCGTCGTTGGCGAGCGCCGGACGGGCATGGCCGGCGACGACGATCCGGGGATCGAGCGCGGCGAGCCGATCGAGCGACGCGCGCCATGCAGTGACGTCGGCAGCGCCATGCTCTCCGAGCCAGAGGTGCATCTGGTTGAACACGAGGTCGCCGGCGATGAGCGCGCCGATCGACGGAACCCATAGCGCAGTCGCATGCGCATGATCGCCCTGCATCGGGCCGAGCACCTTGATCTCGCGGCCCTCGAGCAGGATCGTGTCGCTCGCCAGCGCTGCCGGCGCGCTGGGATGCCGCGGACCGTTGTTGCCGAGCATCGGGCTCCAGCGCTTCACCTTGAACGGAAGCGAGCGCCAGATGTCGGCGACGACCACGGGGTGCGCGACGATCTTCGCGTCCGGAAACGCGTCCTGGATCACTTCCATCGAGAAGAAGTGATCAGGATGGTCATGCGTCACGAAAACCGTGGTCAGGCGCTTGCCGCTTTCGAGCACCATCGCGACGACGCGGTGCGCGTCCGCCATGGTGAAGGGCGGGTCGACCAGCACCGCATCATGCTCACCTTCGATCAGCGACACGTTCGAGAACAGCGAGCCCGCGCTGGTGCGCAGCACCTCGACCTTGAGCGGGACCGGCACCGCTTGCCGGTCCTGCGCGGCGACCGGAAGCGCGAGCAGCGCTCCCATCGCCAGCATCGCTACGCGGCATCGCCGCACGCCCTTCGCCATGTCCCCTCCACTCGCCGGTTTGCCGACGGCCATGCTGCCGCATCCCAAATACGACAATCTGTAATATTCGACTCGACCTAGCCGAATTCTACATTTTGTCAACTTTGGGCTGGAGCGGGCCTGGCGCGCGGAGCTGCGGGAGCGGACGATTGGCAACGCGCTCCGCCTCGTCCCGCGGGACGCCGAGCCCGACCAGGATGCTGCGCACGATCAGAATCGGATAGGTTGCGCCGGGCTGCTCGCGCAGCATGGTCGTGATCGCCGCGAGCGCCGATCCCAGGATGAGGTCGCGCCCGACCGCGCTGTTGGGAAGATCGAACGTGCCGGCCTCGAGACCCTGACGAACGGTCACTTCGGCCTGGTGATGCGTTTCGGCGCCGAACAGGATTCCGTTCGCGCTGAGGTTGACGAGCGACCAGCCCCAATGCGGGACCTCACGCACGCGGTCGAGATAGAAGCGGATGGCGACGGCGGCGCGATCGCGGGGGTCGTCGAGCGCATCGATGGTGTGCGTGACCGCGCTCAGGAAATCGTGCGTCAGCTCATAGGTCACGGCGTCGCGCAGTTCCGACATGCCGCTGAAGTGATTGTAGAAGGTCGGTCGCGTGATGTCGGCGCGATCGGCGATGTCCTCGATCCGCGTGTAGAGGCCGTTTTCCTCGCCGAACAAGGAAAAGGCCGCGGCAATGATGCGCGCGCGCGTGCGCGCCCGGCGCTCGCGCCCGATCTCGACGCGCCGCTGCTGGTCGAGCGGGTTGCTGGTCAAATGCCCGCGCGCGCGATGTGCCGCGCCAGGAACTGCCCGGCTTGTGCGATCGCCGCGCGGCCTTCGGGCAGCATGAACGCAAAGGCGTGCCAGACGTGGATCATGTCCGGCCAGATCGCCAGCTCCAGCTCGACGCCGGCCATTCCCGCCGCGCGCGCGACTGCGATCGCGTCGTCGAGCAGGATTTCGGCCGTGCCGACTTGCACGAGCAACGGCGGCAAGCCCTTGAAGTCCGCGAATATGGGTGAGGCACGCGCGTCGCCGGGATCGGCGGTCCCCAGATAGCGCTCCGCCGACGCCCGCAGTCCTTCCGCAGTCAGCGCCGGGTCTTCGTGCGCCTTGCTGGCCAGCGTATCGGCGCTGCCCGTCAGGTCGGCCCAGGGCGAGATCAGCAAGGCCGCTGCCGGCATCGGCAGTCCTGCGTCGCGCAGCGCCAGCAGCACCGCCAGCGTCAGGCCGCCACCCGCCGAATCCCCGGCGAGCACGATGCGCGACGGGGCGATGCCCTGCGCCAGCAACGCGCGATAGGCAGCGACGGAATCGTCGATTGCCGCCGGAAAGCGATGTTCGGGCGCGAGGCGATAATCGATGGCGTAGGTGACGGCGCCGGCAGCGCGCCCCAGCTCCGCCGCCAGGCTGCGATACCCGCTTGCGCTGCCGATGACGTAGCCGCCCCCGTGCAAGTAGAGGAGCGCATGTGCGGCGTCACTCTGGGGGCTGGCGATGCGGAGCCCGGGGACCCCGCCCAGCACCATGGGCTCGCTGTGCAAGTCGCCGGCAAAGGGTATGTCGGCCAGCATCGCCTCGAAGGCGCCCCGAGCCTCGGCCGGCGGTGCCGTCAGGTCCAGACCGTTTGCGCGCAGCCCTTCGATCAGCCCGGTCAGTTCGGGACTCGCCATCTTGCTCGCTCCTGTCGTCGGGCCGCGCGCGTGCGGCGCCCTTGCGCCGATGCGAGCGGCACCGGCGGGCGCGGCATATTCGGATATTTACAGGAAGTAAAATTCGGGACCGCGGAAGCGCCACCGGATGGCGCGATCCGTCCCGGCTGCGAGCGCTATGGCCGAGCAAAGGCCAAGCGGACCTCCGCGCTTACTTCAGCGCGAGGAACTGCTTCGCGGCCAGCGTGTCGGCCGAAGCCATTTCGATCGGGGCAATGGCATCGTCCTGCTCGAACACGCCGCGCGTGGTGTTCGAATAGATGAAGCCCTTGGTCACATAGGTCGAAGAGCCGAGATCGCCGGTCGGGGCGTACCATACCTTGACCTGGGTCCAGTCGCCGTTGGGCGACACGTCGACGGCGCGGACATTGCGCTCGACTTTGCCGGGGTGCGACCAATTGGCGTGGGTGATCAGCACTTCGCGGTCGCTGATGACTTTCGAAACCATCGCGACGTGACCCGCGCGCATCCGGCCGGTCGACGAGAAAGCGAGCACGGCGCCGACTTCGGGAGTGTGGCCACGCTCGTACCGGCCCTCTGCCTGCGACCACCAGGTCACGGCATTGCCGCGGATGTCGATGCCCGAAACCGCGCGGGCGTAGGTGGCGCATTGCCAGAACTGGGCGTGCGCAGGCGCAGCAATCGTCAGGCAAAGTGCTACCAACGGCGCGAATCGCACCGCGAATTTCCGAAACTTCATGGAACCCCCAGGTCCGCTCTCGAAGACTTGTAGGATGGACTAAGCAGGTCGGTTGCGGCGGGTACACCCCGCCGGCCCGCTTTTCCGACGAACCGTTGCGACGAAGCGATGACGCACCAAAAGTGTCTTCTGCGGCGCAACACGGGCGGTGAATACCCTGTGAATAAGGAGTCTGTTTGGAAATGCGCCCCTCCGGGCGCATTGCGGCGCCGGCCCACTCCCCCACCCGACCTCCCGCAGCATATCCTGGTGGGAGGTCGGGCGGGGGAGCGGGTCGGCGCCGCCTGAAATGCGCTCTTCCGCGCATTTCCAAACAACGCACCCTTGCACCGCCGATTCCCGACCTTCTATAGTGCGCCATGTCGTCCAAAGACCTGTTCGCGTCACCCGCGGCCGCCGCCGCGCAAAGCTATGACGCTTCGTCGATCGAAGTGCTCGAAGGGCTCGAGCCGGTGCGCCGCCGGCCCGGCATGTACATCGGCGGCACCGACGAACGCGCGCTGCATCACCTCGCCGCCGAAGTGCTCGACAATGCGATGGACGAGGCCGTCGCCGGCCATGCCAACCGCATCGAAGTGACGCTGGAGGCCGGCAACCGGCTGACGATCGTCGACAACGGCCGCGGCATGCCGGTCGACCCGCACCCCAAGTTTCCCGACAAGTCGGCGCTCGAAGTGATCCTGGGTATGCTCCATTCGGGCGGCAAATTCTCGGGCAAGGCGTATAACACCAGCGGCGGGCTGCACGGCGTCGGCGTGAGCGTGGTCAACGCGCTGTCGATGGACACGGTGGTCGAAGTCGCGCGCGAGAAGCAGCTCTATCGCCAGCGCTTCGCGCGCGGCGTGACGCTGGGGCCGCTCGAGCACCTCGGCGGCACGCCCAATAGGCGCGGCACGTCGGTAGCGTTCACGCCCGACACCGAGATCTTCGGCGAGATGCAGTTCAAGCCGAGCCGGCTGTACAAGCTCGCGCGATCGAAGGCCTATCTGTTTGCCGGGGTCGAGATCCGCTGGAAATGCGCGGCCGAGCTGATCAGCGACGAGACGCCGGCCGAGGCAGTGCTGCAGTTCCCCGGCGGGCTCGCCGATCACTTGCGCGAACAGCTCGGCAGCCGCGAATGCGCTACCGCGGACTTTTTCCTGGGATCGCAGGATTTCCCGGACCAGCAGGGGCGCGTCGAATGGGCGGTGTCGTGGCCGCTGTGGAGCGACGGCTCGTACAGCTGGTATTGCAACACCATCCCGACTCCCGACGGCGGCACGCACGAGGCCGGGCTGCGCGCCGCGCTGACCAAGGGCATCCGCGCGTTCGGCGACCTGGTCGGGCAGAAGAAGGCGAAGGACATCACTGCCGACGATATCATGACCGGCAGCGAGCTGATGCTCTCGGTGTTCATCCGCGAGCCGCAATTCCAGTCGCAGACCAAGGACCGGCTGACCTCGCCCGAAGCCGCGGGCCTGGTCGAAAAGGCCGTGCGCGACCATTTCGACCATTTCCTCGCCGACCATATGGACCGCGGCAAGGCGCTGCTCGGCTATGTGCTCGAGCGGATGGACGAAAGGCTGCGGCGCAAGGCCGAGCGCGAAGTCAAGCGCAAGACCGCGACCTCGGGGCGCAAGCTGCGGCTGCCGGGCAAGCTCACCGATTGTTCGTCGGACGAGCCGGCGGGCACCGAGCTGTTCATCGTCGAAGGCGACAGCGCCGGCGGCTCCGCCAAGCAGGCGCGCGACCGCAAGACGCAGGCGATCCTGCCGATCCGCGGCAAGATCCTCAACGTGGCGAGCGCGACCAGCGCCAAGATCCTGGCGAACCAGGAAATCGCCGACCTGATCCAGGCGCTCGGCTGCGGCACGCGCAAGGACTGCCAGCCCGACAATCTGCGCTATGAGCGCATCATCATCATGACCGACGCCGACGTCGACGGCGCGCATATCGCGACGCTGCTGATGACCTTCTTCTTCCAGGAAATGCCCGAGCTGGTGCGCCGCGGGCACCTACACCTCGCGCAGCCGCCGCTCTATCGCATCACTTCGGGCGCCAAATCCGCCTATGCGCGCGACGATGCGCAGCGCGCCGAGATCGAAGAGACTCTGTTCAAGGGCAAGAAGGTCGAAGTCAGCCGGTTCAAGGGGCTTGGCGAAATGAACCCCGACCAGCTCAAGGAAACCACGATGGACCCGGCGAAGCGCGCGATGCTGCGCGTCACGCTGCCGCAGGAATATGAAGAGCGCGCCGGAGTGAAGGATCTGGTCGAGCGGCTGATGGGTAGCAATCCGGCGCACCGCTTTGCGTTCATCCAGGAGAATGCGGGGCGGCTGGAGGAAGAGGCGATTGACGCTTGAGAAAGGCACGATGGGCGCCTTCGGGCGCCTATTCCGGCGCGATATTCCCTCCAATCATGCTGTCGCTGTGCGCGCTATCCGCGTGCTCGGATCAGCCGAAGCGCGAAGTGCGCGCTATCGTGGTCAGTATTGCCGAGCACGCAAACCCCAAATGGGATGCCGACGAGCTTGTGGTCACGGCGCGGAGCGAGGACGGAGCATTTGGATCAAAATCGGTCTTGGCGGTACGCCTCGACTGCCGCGTCGGGGACTGGGTTCGCGCCTCGGCCCGTGGCACGGCACTGACGCTCGACGATCACGCGTGCGTACGTTGAGGGTCGCACGCCGCCGCCGGGATCCGCCACCCTGCGCAATCAGTCTTTCGCCGCCAGGTCCATGAAGTTCCGTGCCGCGTCGCGATCCTTCGGGTCGCGAAACGCCACGTCGAGGTCCGGCGCGTTGCCGAGCATGTAGAGCAGCGACCATAAGGCGAAGCGCCGGCTGCGGTCGGTTTCGAGGCCGAGGTCAACACGCATGCGTTCGGCGGCGCCGGCGAGCGCGTCGCTCGAAACCGTCTCGAGGTCGCGCGTTCCGAAATAGCGGAGCAACAGATCGTCGAAGCGCATGTCCTGGCGCTATCGACTGGCCGCCATCTGGGCAAGATGCGCCCGCGGATCGGAGCGACGCTCGCTGGTCCGTGTCCGTCGGGACCGGTCCGCGCCGAGCAATATAATAGTGGAGTCAAACAACGATTTTAGCGTATGACCCGTGCAATACGATAACGGGCGTTACGGAGCAGGGGCGTGAACGGCAGGATCATCTTGGGGGCAGCGGCGTTGCTCGCGGCGTGCCCGGTGGCGGCGCACCATTCGTTCGCCGCGTTTTTCGATGCCAGCAAGCAAGTGACGATCACCGGCACGGTCACCGAGTTCCAGTTCACCAATCCGCACGGGCTGATCGTGCTGATGGTCAAGGGCGCCGACGGCAAGGAGCAGGAATGGCGCGTCGAGACCAATGCGCCGGTGGTGCTGCGCCGCCGCGGCTGGACGCTGCAGAGCGTCAAGCCGGGCGAGCCAGTGACGATCGCAGGTTGGCCGTCGCGCGACGGCAGGCCCTATCTGCGTCTGCGTGCGGCCTTCCATCCGGATGGGACGCCGATCGGGGTTCCGTTCGGCACGGGCGAACTCTGAGCGGAACGGGGCTCCGGTCGGTGTGACGGAGGGGGAGGGAATGGTGGTCCAAGCCAAGCGCGTCGTGTGGGTTGCAATGGCACTCATCGCGTTCACCCCTGTTCTCGCCGCCGCACCGCGAAAGCCGAAAACCGCCGCGGCACCCGCCCACCCCGACCTTTCGGGCTTCTGGGGGCCGTCGCTCGGGAAACCGGACCCCGCGCTGATGGCCAAGCTGCCGCCGAACACGGTGGTGCTCGACGATACCGGTGCGGCCGAATTTCCGAAGGGCGAATATGGCGGGCTCAAGCTCAAGCCGAATGCGCTCGCGAAAGCGCAGAAGTGGAAGCCCGAGGACGAGATGACGATCAGCCGCACCTGCTCGGTGCAATCGTCGATCTATACCATCCAGGGGCCCTTCCCGTTCGAGATCTATCAGACGCCGCAGCTGATCGTGTTCAAATATGAATATTACGACCAGGTGCGGCTGGTGTTCATGGACGGCCGCGGACATCCGGCCGACGCGCCGCGCACCAAGGGCGGGCATTCGATCGGCCATTGGGAAGGCGACGAGCTGGTCGTGGACACCAGGCTGTTCGAGCCGTCGACGATTACCAACAACGGGCTCGAGCACAGCGAGAACATCCATATGGTCGAGCGCTACAAGCTGAGCCCCGACCATAAGACGCTGATGGCGAGCCAATGGTTCGAGGACCCCGAGGTCCTCGACAACAATGGCGCGCGCTACATCCAGTGGAAGGCCAAGCCGGGCTATTACGTCTATCCCTATGATTGCGACCCGAGCTTCGCGCTGAACTACAGGGCGAAGTGACCTCGCCCGCGGCTTGACGGGGGGAGGGAAAACAGGTCTTGTACGGGCAACAGGACTGACGTCGGACAACGATCCGGCAAACTTCCGGGTCGACAGAAATTGAATCTCTAGCCGTCCTTCCGCCGCGGAGGGATGCTGTTGGCGGGGGGTGACGATGGCGATCCACAACAGGTTGTTGCTGACCAAGCTCTTGCTGACGGCTGGCGTGCTCGCGCTCGCCGGCTGCCACCAGGCGGTGCAGGACGAGGCGCAACTGGCGGGCGTGTCCGAGGATCGGTTCGTCCAGGCCGACGAGGATTATTTCAAGGACATGGACAATGGCGTCCCGCTCTCCGCCGAGGAGGTAAAGGGACGCAACATGTGGATCGTATGGACCGGCGGGAACGATCGGTTCTGGGATTATATGTCCAGGCCGACGTTCGGCGGTTTCGACCTGCTCAAGCTCGTCGCGCCGCCGCCGGGCAGCCCGAACAGCCGCGGCAACCGCTGGAAGACGCTCGGACTGGTCAACGAGCCCTGCTTCAAGGCGCCGACCAAGCCCGACCAATATGGGTTGTGGCTCGATGCGCGCGACGCCGCCTGCCCGCCCGATCCGTTCGCCAATGCCGCGAAATATCCTGGAGTGAAGGTCGGCGCGCGCGGCACCACGGTGCCGGTCGGCTCCTATTTCGGCGATCCGTCGGGAATCGTCGGACTGCGGCTGTTTCCCAATCCCGCGTTCGACGGCAAGGCCAAGGCGCATTGGGACGCGCAGAAATATTACAACGACCCGCGCTACTATAACGACCCCAATCTGGTGCGCCCGTACCGCGTGGGCATGAGCTGCGGCTTCTGCCACGTCGGACCGAGCCCGATCCATCCGCCGTCCGATCCCGCGAACCCGACCTATGCCGATCTCAATTCGACCGTCGGCGCGCAATATATGTGGGTCGACCGGCTGTTCATGTGGAACCCCAATCCGCGCAACTTCATGTACCAGCTGGTGCAGACCTATCGCCCCGGCGCGATGGACACGTCGCTGGTCTCGACCGACAACATCAACAATCCACGCACGATGAACGCAGTCTATCTGCTGGGCGAGCGGCTCGCGGCGGGCAAGCGCATCGGGCATGAATCGCTCGCCGGCGGCAGCAAGGACAATGTCCAGTTTAACAGCCTCTACAAATCGGGGCCGCTGACCGAATTCTACAAGGCGCCCGACCAGGTGTGGACGCCGCACGTGCTCAAGGACGGCGCGGACGCGGTCGGCGCGCTCGGTGCGCTCAACCGCGTCTACATCAACATCGGCCTGTTCAGCGAAGACTGGCTCACGCATTTCAACGCCGTGGTCGGGGGCAAGCCGATCAGCGCGTTCACGATCGAGAATGCACGCAACAATTCGGCCTATTGGCGCGCGACCGAGAAAGGCACGCCGGCGACTGCGCTGTTCTTCCTCAAGGCCGCGCAGCCCGATCCGCTCGAAAAGGCACCTGGCGGGGCAAGCTATCTGAAGGCGAGCGCCGATGTGCTCGCGCGCGGCCGGACCGTGTTCGCCAACACCTGCGCGCGCTGCCACTCGAGCAAGCAGCCGCAACCGCCGGCGAACATCGCGCTCGCCGGTGCGATCGGCGGCGACTATCTCAAGCACTTCGAGGCGTGGTGGCACTGGACGCAGACCGACGACTTCAAGACGAAGATGCGCGCGATCGTCGAGCGGCCCGATTTCAGGACCAACAATTATCTGAGCAGCGACGCGCGCATCCCGGTGACATTGCTGCGCACCAATTTGTGCAGCCCGCTCGCGACCAACGCGCTGCGCGGCAACATCTGGGACAATTTCTCGTCCGAATCGTACAAGCTGCTGCCGTCGGTGGGCGTCTCCTCGTACCAGGATCCGTTCACCGGCAAGTGGCTCGGCTACAACATGCCCGCCGGCGGACGCGGCTACACGCGCGTGCCGTCGCTGGTGTCCCTGTGGTCGAGCGCGCCCTATCTGCTCAACAACACGGTGGGCAGCTTCAACGGCGATCCCTCGGTCGCCGGGCGCATGGCCGCGTTCGATGCCGGCATTACCGGCATGCTGTGGCCGGAGCGCCGCATGCACGACAGCATGCTCGCCGGTGCCGAGGGCGTGATCGACCGCACCACCACGCGCAGCTATATCTTCATACCGGCGAGCTTCCTGCCGAAATTGCCCGGACCGCTGAGCGAGCAGGCGCAACAGGCACTCAAGTCGCTGCTCGACAAGGACGGCAACATCGATCTCGGGCCGATCCCTGCGGGCATTCCGGTCAATCTGCTCGCGTCGCTCCAGCCGCTGGCCGAGACGGCCGACCCGGGGGCGCTGGTCAAGCATTATGGCGACCTGCTGGTGATGCTCGCCAGGCTCAAGGCCGCGCTGCTCACCGTGCCCAAGGGGGCCGACGATGCCGCGCTGCGCGCGCATTTCGCCAGCCTCAAGGACCCGATGATGCGGCTGAGCAAATGCCCGGACTTCGTGGTCAATCGCGGCCATTATTTCGGCACCGCGCTGTTCAACCAGCGCGAGGGGCTGAGTGCGAACGAGCGCGCGTTCGGCACCGAGCCGGTGCTGTCCGACGACGACAAGAAGGCGCTCATCGAGTTCCTGAAGACGTTCTGAGCCGTGCCCGACGTCGCGCATGACTATATCGTCGTCGGCTCGGGTGCCGGCGGCGGCACGGTCGCGGCGCGGCTCGCCGAGGCAGGGCACCGCGTGCTGGTGCTCGAAGCGGGCCCCGATCCGCTCGCGGTCGAGGGCCGGACGCGCGCCGACTATCAAGTGCCGGTGTTCCATCCGTTCGCGTCGGAAGGGCGCGAAGTCGCGTGGAACCAATGGGTCAGCCATTTCGACGATCCCGCCGAAGCCGCCGCCGATACCAAGGCGCAGGATGGCCGGCTGCTCTATCCGCGCACCGGCGCGCTGGGCGGGTGCACCGCGCACAACGCGATGATCTTTCTGGTCCCGCCCGATGGCGACTGGGACTGGCTGGCGAAACACAGCGGCGACCCGGGCTGGTCGGCGCGGGCAATGCGACGCCACCGCAAGGCCGTCGAAAATTGCCGGCACCGCCCGCTATGGCGGTTGCTCGCCCGGTTCGGAATCGATCCGACCGGCCATGGTTGGGACGGGTGGCTGCCGGTCGAAAAGGCCGTGCCGTCGCGCGCGTTCGGCGATGCCGTGCTGATCCGCTCGTTGCTACTGAGCGCGCTGATCGACCTGGCGAGCGACCGCAACTGGATCGGCAAGCTCAAGGCGTTCCTCACCGATTGGGGCGACCCCAATGACACGCGCCGCGGCACGCGCGCGCAGCTTTGCTACATGCCGCTCGCGACCGAGCGCCATGGCCGTTCCGGCACGCGCGAGCGGCTCGAGCAGGTGCGCGCGCGGTTCCCGCAGCTGCTGACGATCGAAACCGATTGCCTCGCGACGCGCGTGCTGTTCGACGCGGAGGGACGCGCGACCGGTGTTGCTTGGGAGAAGGGCCGGCATCTCTATCGGGCCTCGGCTGCGGCTGGCGGCGAAGCGGTTCTGCGCGGCGAAAGCCATGCCGCGCGCGAAGTGATCCTGGCAGGGGGCGCCTTCGCCACGCCGCAACTGTTGATGCTGTCGGGAATCGGCGATGCGCGCCACCTCGCCGAGTTCGGCATCGCGGCGCGCGCCGATTTGCCCGAGGTCGGGCGCAACTTGCAGGACCGCTACGAGATCGGGCTGGTCTATCGCATGCGCCGGCCATGGGCGTCGCTGGAGGGCGCGACATTCGCGCCGGGCGACCCGCATTATCGCCGTTGGGAACGCGACCGCGACGGCATGTACATCTCGAACGGCGCCGCGCTCGCCGCGCTGCGCCGTTCGCGCCACGCGCGCGACGCCGCACCCGATCTCGCGATGATGGGGCTGATGGGGCGATTCAAAGGCTATTATCCCGGCTATGCCGACGACACCTG
>Ga0105248_10000811_pt1 | contig 35056 bp, 61 predicted proteins | sample KBSS34metaG_FD_81524 | JGI IMG/M metagenome (GOLD analysis project Ga0105248, IMG submission 81524) | Switchgrass rhizosphere microbial communities from Kellogg Biological Station, Michigan, USA - KBS S3-4 metaG | ecosystem: Host-associated > Plants > Roots > Rhizosphere > Soil | place...
CGACACACCGGTGCGCGCGATAATCCGCAGGAACTGATCGCGACGGGGCAGCACAAGGCCGCGTTCGTATCGGCTCCAATCTTGTTGACTCACGCCGACGTGGCGAGCCGCCTCACGTTGAAGAACTCCACAGCGCCGACGCCACCGTAGCAGCGGGTGCGTCACGGCTTCGGGTAGTGGTTGTACGGTCGACCTTCACTCTTCATTTTTGTCTCCAGATACCGTGCTCAGCGAAGCCGGATCACAACACGTCCGGCATCAACGCGACCACCGTGTACGTTTCGATTCCGCACATGATCTCTTTGATCGTGAATCCTTGATCACGCAGAGCGTTCAGTGTTTTTTCGAGTTCTTCAACTGACGGCAGTCGCCGCGCTATGTAGTAGGGTGGCTTCAGCTTCGCCTTTTTCTTTATCATCACATCTCCTTGGAGTTTCTCGATCGTGCGATAGGCCCGTTCGAGAAGCGCACGCATTTCGCCCGGGGCGTGGCCATCCGGCGTTGCACTCATGGAAATGGCGCGAGGTCGCCCGTGACTTTCAGCCATCTTCCCGCAGGAACTCGAAGGGCTCCATATAGGGTGTGTCGATGTCGATGTTGGTCATTCGTCGCGGTGCGTCCTTTTCAATGCAGATTCTTCATGACCCTGGTGCGGGCGCGGTGGCTGCGTCGTAGCGTGCCACCAGATCGCGGGCGCGCAGAACGATACGATCCATGTCCGGTTGGGGCCAGACACCACGGCGTTCCGACTCCAAGGGTGCCCCCGCAAACGCACGCACGAATTCCACCATCGCTAGCACGAGCGGTGTGGATGCGACGTTGGTATCCGCGCGGATGGTGCGCAGCTTTTTGATAATGGGACGCCACTCCTGCACGTCCATGTTGCGCGGCTCATCGTTGACGACGTCGATCAAAAAAGTCGATCAGGTCGTCGAGTTCTTCTGATGTGAGGCCTGTCATGTCGGTCCTCATCCTTCGTATACCTTGTCCGTGCGGACCCACCGGCCGTCGGTCGTCTTGTCGATATACCCGAAGCGCGCCAACGTACCGATGCGGGTGTTCTTCAGTCCTCGTTTCTTCAATTCAGCCAGTGACTGCGGCGTTTTCGAAAACACCGCGAGTTTGGCGGCGGTCTGCGCCTTCTGCGCTCTGGTCTTGTGGGACTTCTTCTTGGGTGGTCCAGACGTCCGACTCTCGACGCGCGCGCGCTCCATCGCCAACGCCCGCGCCAGCACGGTCGCACCGCGCGTGCCGGTGTTCGATGCCTTCGCGGCCGCACCGTCGAGCAGACCAAGTACCGTGCGCAACGCGTCCGCGACGTGCTCGTGCTCGGCGAGCAGCTTGCGCATGCGCGCGATCGTCGCGGCGCCGTATCCGTTCGTCGTTGGGTGCATCTCGTCAGCCGGTGGCTTCGTGGGCGGCATGTGGGTCTCCAGTGGGTTGGGACTTGCGGAGGCGTGGCGCGGTCTGCTTGGCCTTCTCGCGTTCGCGCACGAGCGCCCGATGCTTCAGCGTGCCGTAGGTGACCACGTCCTTACGCCGGCCGCCCTCGGCGTGCCGCTGACACCACGCGAGCAGTGGATGGCTCCCGCCGATCTTCTTGGCCTGAAAGGCGGCCCCGCAGACGGCGATGGCGATCGGCCCCAGGCGCGGCACGCGTGACAAGTCGGCGGGCGAGATGCGATTGAACAGGTCGTGCGTGTCGGCGATCTTCCAGTCCTTCAGCAGCGTCGACAGGGTCGCGGCGGCGAGGAAGTTGTAGCACTCAACGCCTGCGAGGTCGGCGCGATAGAAGCGGTCTCGGCCGATGCGCAGCAGAACGGCGGCGTTGCGTTTGGCGAGTTGGGTGCTGACGGTGGCGCCGAGGACGCGATCGGAAAGATCCATAAGCTCGGCAATGTGTATCCCAAAAGGGATATGCCCGTCAAGGCAAACGGCGGTGTTTCGGAGCAGGCGAGTACCGACGACGAATCAGTGACGGTGTTGCCCGTCTCCATACGCCGCCCATCGCGCCACCTGGTGCGCTTCAGCATGCCGAACGCGCCATCGACTCTTTGATGGACCTATTCCCGCACGATGCAACGAGAACTCCGTGAAGGTAAAAGGCGCGCAGGATCTTGGGTAACTTTTTGGGTAACTTTTCCCCAAACCACCGGCCACAACTGGCCACAACCGGCCCAAACAGAAACAGCGGCCGATCCACCCGGATCGGCCGCTGTTCTGAGAGTTTTATTGAATGTTTTAACGTTTTTTGGTTGGCGTCCCCAACGGGATTCGAACCCGTGTTTTGGCCTTGAAAGGACTTAAACCACCCGACGTAACTGCTTGCGAACAAACGGCTTGTCGATCTCGGGTAACTTCTTGGGTAACTTTTTCCCCGCCTCATGGCCGGGCACCGTCTTGATGGCGTGCTGGGCGGTAGCCGCGAGGGAAGCGCCGAAGGCGGCCGCGGCGGCGGTATCCACCGCGTCGTTCGCGGCCTTCGCATAGCGCGCGGTGATGGGTGACCCCTCGCTGTGGAGCAGGAACCGCGCGACGGTGGCGAGGTCACCCCGCACACGATACATCTCGGTGCCGAAACTATGACGGAGGTCGTAGAGCGTTATCGTGCGCGGGTCCAGGCCGATGCGTTTGACGGCGCGCTGAAAGGACAGATTTAACTTCTGCGTATCGAATCGCCCGTAGGCGTTTGCCGCATGGAATGCCCGGAAAGCGGCGAGGCCATCCGGCGTCAACTGGAGGGTCCGCGCCTCGATACCTTTGCCCTTGCGTCGGGGTCGCACGCGCACGGTCCCGGTCCCGATCAATGAAAGGTCATGCGGCAACACAGTCTTCAGGATCCCCGGCGGCAGACCGGTGTGCGCCATCACGGTCGCGCGCAGTTTGCCCAGCGCGAGTCGTGGCGGGGCGCCCTTCTTGACGCAGACCTGATCCGGCATCACCGCGAGGATGCGACGAATCGTGAGGTAGTCGAGGGCGCGAGCCTCGACCTTCGTCTCGGCCGGGTTCCTCGATCCCTTGACCGGGTTCGGCGCCTGTCGTCCATTCAGCGCCACAAAGAATGATTGCAGGGCCGTCCGTCGCTTCCGCGCCGTCGGCGGCGCGAGTCCGTCCGGCCCACTGGATCGTCCCTTCATCCCAGGCAGGGGCGATGAGGGCGTCGTCATCCAATGCTGTAAGACGGCATCGATCGACGCGGCGGTGATCGAGTTCGAGGGCCGGTCGCGTCCGAGCGCGTCCAACCACAATGCGAGATGGGCCGCCTTTTGTTTGTAAGTCGGCATCGCCGTGATCCGACTGAGATACGTGGCGACATCTGCCGCGAACGATCCCTCGCCGGGTTCGGCGGCCGACGCGGTGCCGCGCTGCTGTTCCTGCCAGGCGCGCATCTTCGGTACGTCCAGTTCATCGAACGTCGTCGTGAGCAATCGCCCTTTCACGCGGACGTCGACCCGCCACTTCTTGCCCTTGCGTCGAATCCCTTTGAGCTTATGTGCCATCCGATGATTTCCTTTTCATGAGGGGAGTGATCGATGAGAGCGTGATGCGTTCGGCGCGCATCCGGCGATCAAGCCAGCCGGCGAGCACGGCGACGAGGCGCCGGCCGACTTCTGGATGCGCCTGCACCAGATAGTTTTCGATCCGTCGCGAGAGATGCCGAAATGCGATCAAGTTCCGTTCGGAGTCGGTCGAAGTCTGCCTTGAGTCGTTTCCGATCGCGCGCGGATAGCGGAGCAGTGACATGGGGCCTCCCGACAGTAACGCTCGGCGGTGCCTTCGCACCGGGCGCCAGAGACTGTGACGTGTTCGACGACGACGACGACGACGACGACGACACACTCCGCGCCGCCACTTCTGCGAAGAAGGTCGGCATATCCCTCCCGAATGCCGCGACGGCCTTGATCAATACCTCCGCTGTGGGACCCCGCCGATCATTCGACAGAAGCTTGGAAATCGCATTCTGCCCAGACAACCCGCCGCGCGCCGCGATCTCCTTTTGCGTGAGGCCGGCGCGCTGCGCCTCCGCGTAGAGCGCCATAAAGTGCGACCGAATTATCGTCCAATTCATAGGGAAAACAATATCCCTTTAGTGATAAACAGTGCAAACTGTTTTATGATCGTCGAATTCATTAATGTTTTCGCGGTTCCTTGACGGGCATTTTCGCCGGGTGTAGTTTCGCCCGCGTGGCACAGATCAATTACCTCCGATCACTGCGTGAACGTCGCGGCATCACCCAGGTGCAGCTGGCCACGCTCGCGCACATGGCCCAGAACACCATCTCGAAGTTGGAGCGCGGACCGAAGAAGGCGCCGCGCTACAACACGGTGCTGGCGCTGGCGCGCGCCCTGCGTGTCGCGCCGGATACGCTGCGCTTCGGCGTCGATCCGCGTCGTCGCGATCTACCGCCTGATGCGCGGCGGCGCCGACCGGAGCGCATTCCGAAAGGCGTCGCGGCGGCCGTCGCTGTCGGGGAAACACCTGGCAAGCCGGATGCGTCTGTATGACGCCGCGATGCTACACGCAGGCTGAGTTGCTCAACGCCTTGCAGATGTCGAAGAGCACATTCACCGACCTACGTCGTGCCGGCAAGCTGCCGTTTCTTGAGGAACTGAAGCCGCGGTTGGGCAAGCGTGCCCGCTACCGCGCCGACCTGATCGATCAGTACCTCGCGGGGCAGTGGGGCCGCCCGCGCCTCCTGTCCTCGGCTCGCCGGTAACCCAGAAAGGATTCGCGACGATGACTCGTTCGCGTCTGTGGATCTGGCTGTTCGGTTCCCAAGGGCACGAGCCAACGATCAAGCCGCCGACGTATCGGTTCACCGGGCACAACGAAGGCCTGGCCGTACGCACCCGGAAGCGGCGCGAAGCCGCGGATGCCATTCGTGCGAGAGCCAACCGGGTCGACAGCGGCGCCAGGGTCGGCGACGTCCTGCGCATGGTCAAAAAGTAAGGAGGCCCGATGCTGCCTGTGAAGTACTCCGACACCGACCCGGTGCTCTCGCGCGTCGTGCCAGAAAAACCGATCGTGATCACGTCCGATCAAACCGCGCTGATCAAGGCGACACTCGCCGCTGACGCCACCGACGCCGAGTTGGCGCTGTTCTTCTACGACTGCAAACGGCGCGGCGTCCACCCGCTCGACAAGCTCATTCACTTCACAAAACGCCAGGGCAAATACACCCCGGTCACGTCGATCGACTTCTTCCGCGCGCGCGCCGCCGCCACGCGCGAGCACATGGGCACCGACGACTGTCGCTATACCGGCACGCCAGGCGAAATGGACTTCGCCGGCACCGTCACGGTGTATCGGCTGGTGCAGGGCGAGAAGTGTCCGTTCACCGCGACCGCGCGACTGGCGGAATACATGCCCGAGTCGCCGTCCGATTTCATGTGGCGGAAGATGCCATTCGGACAGCTCGGCAAGTGCGCCGAGGCTCTCGCGCTGCGCAAAGGGTTTCCCCAAGAACTCGAAGGGCTGCACACCGTCGACGAGATGGGCACGGATGTCGGCGGTCAGCCGATCACGGCGAGGAAAACCGTGCAGCGGGCATCGGAGACCGCGAAGGCGCCAGCCACCGCCGGGCTCTTGACGACGACACCGAGTCGCGTGCGTGCCGTGCGCGGCGGCGAAGTGAAGACCGGGAAGAACGCCGGCAAGACCCTTTACGTCGTGCTGCTCGACGGCGACAGAGGGGAATATTCCACCTACGACGCGGCGCTCTCGAAAGAACTGGAAAAGTTCATCGGCACTGATCACCTCGTGCAGATCGGGTTCGAGCGCAATGAGTGGCAGGGCAAGATCTATCTCAACGCCAAGTCGTTCGTGGTGACGGACGCGCAGCCCGCGCCGACGGCGTCGGCCACGCCCGCCGAACCGATGTCGGCGGATGACATTCCGTTTGCCGGCGGGTCGCGGTGATGGAGCGACCAAGCGCGATCGTCTCGTGCGCATGGTGCCTCTGGCGCGCGAAGCTGACGGCCGATGGCCCGCTTGAAGTCGCGGCCACGTTGCGGCGGTTGCTGTTGGCGCACATCCAGACGCAGCACCCTGAACGCGTGACGTCGGAGGCGAAGCCGTCATGAGCCACGAAGCTCGATCGCGATACGAATTCGCTGACGATCCGGCCGCCGCCGATGAGGCCAGGGACCACGCGCGGGCACACGCCAGGGGCGAACGGCTCGACCTGATAGCACGTGGCATCGTGTCGGCGTTGACGGCACAGGGCCTGGGCCTTGACGAAGACCGGTGCCACGTGATCGTGTTCCACGTCCTGGCCGATCACCTCTACGGCAACGTCTCGATCGATCTGCCGAACCACGAGCGACGTGACCGATGAAGTTGTTCTTCAGCGAGCCCGATCACCGATACGAACTCGAAGGCATCAGGGTGCGGTCCGTCACGAATGTGCTTCAGAAGGCGGGCATCATCGACTTCTCGTCGATACCACCTGGCACGCTCGAAGAAGCGCGGACCCGTGGCACGACGGTGCACAAGGCATTGCACTACTACAACGAGCACGACCTGAACATCGACGAGTTCCGCCAAGACTTCCCGTCCTACGTGGGATACGTCGACGCCTGGATCTCGTTCTGTGAGCAGCGGCACTTTGTGCCTGTGCTCAGCGAACATCGCGTGGCGTCGCCGCGACACCTGCTGGCAGGCACGTTGGACTGTCTCGGGTTACTCGATGGTGTCGGCGTGCTGCTCGACTTCTCGACTGGCCGACCGCAGGACGTCGGCAAGAACCTTCAAACGGCCGCCTATCATGCGCTCGCGCTCGAGTGGGCCAGCGAGGACCCGTCGCTCGAAGCATTCGTGGACGCGCATCCGGTCATCAAACGATTCGCGGTGGCGCTGCGGCGGGACGGGACATTCCGGCTCGAAAGCTACAACGACCCGACTGACTTCAGAAAGTTCCTGACGCTGCTCGAAGCGCAACGGATCGTCGAGGCCCATCGGGGCGTCGAGGTGGCGGCGTGATGGTCGTTGTCAGACGAACCAGCGTCGAGCAGTGGGCAGAACGTATCTGCACGCAGCTTGGAAAAACTGTGGAGTCGATCGTCGAGGTAGGGCGCCTGCTCGTGAAGGCCAAGGGTGCTCTTAAACATGGAGAGTGGACGCAGTTGTTTATCGGAACGATGATCCCCATGAGCCAGGCGACAGCGGAACGCTACATGCGAATCGCGAGTGTGCCACAACTCTCAGAATCTCGAAATTTCGAGATTTTGCCATCGTCCGTCGATACGCTTTACGCGCTCGCGAGAGTCGCTACAGTCGAGCCGAAGCGCCTAACGACGGCGCTAAAGGACGGCACAATCACCCCGAATATGAAGCGCCGCGCGGTCGCTGATCTGCTGCCGGCAAAAAAGACGAAGGCCTCCCGCGTGACGTCTGTGCCGACTCCAATCGCACCGATTGCCGCAGCGATTGACGACGCGCTCTATCGCACCGCTGGGAGCGGGCTCTATTTTCGGATCATGACGATGCTGTCAGATGGCCTTGACGCGCTTCCATCAGAAGACCAGGACGACGTCTTGAACATGTTGAGTCAAGCCATCGATCACCTGAAACACGAACGCCAGGCGGAGGCCAGCGTATGAGCGACGACGAATACATGGACATCACGCCGGACGTGCATTTCCTGCAATCCGTCCGTGCAGACAAAGGGAGTTGGTTGGCGCTGATTGCTGAGGGTGTCGATAACTCGCTCGATGCGGACGCGACGGAAGTCAGTGTGCACCTATTGCCAGAGTCGGTCGTACTTGGCGACAACGGCCGAGGCATTTCAAAGGATCGTCAATCCGCGATCGTTCGCCTCGGTGAACATGCCCCAATGGCAGGCACGAAGTTGGGCCGCTTCGGCATGGGCATCAAGTACAACGCGTGCAGCGCCGGCGATCTGCTCGCGGTCGACAGTGCGTCAGCTGACGGACATATGTCGCTGAGGGTCGACTGGGCGAAAATCATTCGCAGTGGGAAGTGGAGAATTCCACCGCCCATGTGGACACCGCGCCTCGTATCGCGCGGCACGGGCACCACGATCACGATTAGCCGTATCGTCTGGGACCGCCCGAAGGACAAGGACGTCGCGGCTGCGCGATCGTCTCTGGCGCAAACCTTTTATCCGGCCATCGAAAATGGCGCCGCGATTAGCCTCAACGGCACGCCGATCCTATTGCTGCAAGAGCCCGCGCTCTCGGACATCGTGGATCAGACGATTCGCCTCGCCAACGGCAAAGGCGCGCACGTCCGCGGTGGCCTGCTGGTTGATCCGAATTCGCCGCTTTATCAAGTCCAGGTCAGTTACAAACATCGCGTTATCAAGGCAAAGTCGACGTTTGGGTGCGGTGAGTATTCTGGGATGCGCGGCATGTGGGCGCGGGTTACGCTCACGGCTGACTGGGGACTCACACGATTCAAGGATGATCTCAACGATCCCTCCGCCAACGACCTTGACGACGCGGTGCTTGAACTACTGCGCCCAATTCTTGAAAAGTGCCACAGTGCCCAACTCGACCTCAAGATCGACGAGATGACCGATGCGCTCAATGCAATGCTGCCGCTGGCGATGCAGGCTGCTCGCCCGCCCAAACGCCGGCCACGCAATGAGCATGAGTCATCGAAACGATCACGCAATGACCAGCACGGACTTACTGATAATTCGACGTTAGACGGTCCGGCGCGAAAACCAAAGACACCGGAAGACAAGATCATTATTTCGTTCGACCAGCCACTTTGCGCAGAGCATGGATACGGTGTCTTCAAGGCTGGTCGTCCCAACCGCATAATGCTAGCCAAAGACAACCCCAATATTGCGGCGCTTCTCGAGTTGCGCGATCGACCATTGGCGGTGCGCTGGTTGTATGACTACGCCCTGATGATCTATCTGCACGCGCTTGAGACAGAACCGGGACAAAAGAAACTCAACTTCGATCCCGATGCGTCCTTTGGCCTGCGAGTGTGGCTGATGGCGCAGCAACAAGTAGAGGAAACGAAGGTGCGGGAACACGATTAACTGCGACGGGTCCGATAACCACCGTTAAAGGAGAGTGTGATGAGCAAAGAGACCACGACCACGACCACCGAGACCAAACCCACGCCGCCGCCCACACCGCCGCCACCGCCTGGGACCACGCGAACCACGACGACCCACACCGAGAGTGAGAAGTAGGACCGGAGGCATCAATGACCACTGCCACCCAGATAGACGCCATCTCGCCGGCCGACGTGCAACAGCAGGCGAACCACGCGAAGGAACAGGCGCTCACCTTCGTGATCGAAAACAAGGTGGCAGTGGTCGACCTCGACACGTGCGCCCGCGCCGGTCAAGTGCGGGCGGCGATCGGTGAGCGACAGAAGGCCATCACCGCCGCGCTCTCGAAGCCGAAATCGTGGGCGCATGGCCTGCACAAATGGTTCTGCGCGCTCGAAGCGGCGGCGCTCACGCCGTATGACATGCTCGACGCCTACGAGCGCGATCAGATCCGCAACTTCAATGAGGCTGAGCGTCAGCGACGCGAAGCCAGGGAGCGCAGCCTGGCTGAAGCCAGGCGCCAGGCCGACGAGGCGCGGGCACTCGAAGAGGCAGCGGCCCTGGAGCTACTGAACGAACACGAAATGGCCGCCGCCGTGATCGCCGAGGCCACCTCGGCTCCGCCCCCGATGGTGGTGCTGCCCGACGCCGTCAAGGCATCCGGCCAGAAGTTCCGCCGTGTCTACAAATGGCGAGTGGACCACGACGAGCTCGTACCGCGTGAGTTCCTGATGATCGACGAGGTTAAGCTCAATCGCTACGCGGCGGCGATGAAGGACTCGGCGCACGTGCCGGGTATCACGTTCACCTTCGTCGATGAGCCCATTCGCTGAAGTTGACCGTGGGTTCACTCTTTGCTGGCATCGGCGGTTTTGACTTGGGGCTGACTCGAGCGGGCTTCGATGTGCGGTGGCAAGTCGAAATTGATCCATGGTGTCGGGCCGTGCTCGCACAGCACTGGCCCGACGTGAGGCGATACGCCGATGTCCGAACCGTCACCGACCTTGAATCAGTTGACGTTGTTTGCGGAGGCTTTCCCTGTCAACCACACTCGCTGGCTGGTCGACGAGGCGGCGCTGACGACAATCGCGACCTCTGGCCACAGTTCGCCCGAATCATTCGCGAAGTGCGGCCCCGATGGGTCGTGGCTGAAAACGTGCCAGGGCTTCTCTCAAGTGACGCTGGACGGTTCTTTGGCACGGTTCTCGGAGACTTGGCCGCGTGCGGGTATGACGCGGAATGGGACTGCCTACCGGCGTCCGCCTTCGGCGCCCCTCACCGACGGGACCGAGTGTGGCTTGTGGCCTACCCCGACGGAAGACGGGAACTACAACCGGAAGGGAGCGAGCGCGAAGAGCGGCGATGGGCTGGCGACAGCGGTCCAGAACGAGGTTGTTCACCAGCGCGAATCTTTACCAACGCCAACGGCCAATCGGCGGAATGGGTTGCAGAGTCATGGCGTGAATGTCGTCAGTGGGAGTCTGAACCCAACGTGGGTCGAGTGGCTCATGGGATACCCGCTCGGGTGGACCGTCTGCGCGGCTTGGGTAACGCGATCGTCCCGCAGATCGCCGAGTGGATCGGCCGGCGCATCTGCGATGCCGAAGCCAACATCATGACCTGACCAATGGATATTCACCTGTATTTCCCCGGCACCTACACCGTTCACATCGACTCTGGCAGCGCGGACCAGAAGCTCGATCAATTACTCGCGCAAGGAGTGACTCTCGTTATGGCATCCACCGAAATCAAACTCATGCTCGGCCGCATCGACGTGGCCACGAACAACATCGCGGACGATGTGCGCCGGCTGACTGCGTCGGCAACCAAACCGGGCGGCCTGACCCCGGAAGAGACCACCGAAGTGCAGTCACTGGGCGACGCCATCGCGACGCGTTTGGAATCCATCGCGGCCAGCACGGAGGATCCCGTGCCAGACGCACCGCCGACAACATAGGGACAGTCAGATCGGACTTGAGCACGTGCGGTCAGTGCGTCCGCCTGAAGCGCGGAAGAAGTCGGTTCGACTCCGACAGGTCCGGCCAGCAGTTCGACGGCGGCGGTGTCCATCGGGCGCAAGGGGGCTTGCGACTCGGTGCGCGGGGGTTTACTCCGCCTCGCGTGTTACCGGCAGCGCCGCCGTCGGAGCAGGAACAGAAAGGGACCATGAAGATACAAGTCACCGGCATCGGCAAGGCCATCGCCGATATCGACGCCGCGCTCCTGGCGCTCAATACCGAAACCGTGAACACCGATGCGGCCAAGGCCGCGCTCGATACGGAAACGATCAACACCGATGCCGCCAAAGCGGCGCTGAAGGTGGCCAAAGCCGGCCTGGTGGCGTTACTGGAACCCAAACTACCACCACTCTCACCGGTGCCCCCGGGCAGTCAGGACGGCCGGTGACGGCCCGTAAACGACTCTCTCATCTGGAACTGGCCATCGCCGATATCGACGACCAGATCGCGGCGTTGCAACTGGCCCGCAAGCACCTGGTCGCGCGGCTCCCGGCGCATGTCACAGCGGCGCTTCGATCGGCCTTTGAACCTCCGTCCACTCGGGAAACATCGCCATCGGACGACGATGAGGAACACGGCTAGTCCTGACATGCGCACACGGTTATTGCACCCTGGCTTCTTCACGGACCACGTCCTGTGCCGCTTGAGTGATCTCACGCGGTTGGTCTACGAGGGCCTCTGGCTCATCGCCGATCGCGAAGGACGCCTGCTCGACAACGTCAAAATGATCGACGGCGCCATCTTGCCGCACGACACACGGTCCTGTCGCGAAGCACTCGACGAACTGGCCGCCGCGGGTCGCATCGTGCGGTATCACACCGCGCAGGGACCGGTCATCCAGGTGCTGAAATTCCTGAAGCACCAAAGCCCACACAAACGGGAAACACCGAGCGCCTTGCCGGCCGAGCCAACCGAAGGCGGATCATCGGCCGGCGAAGTCGGACAACCCAAGGAGGATCCAAGGCCGGGCCGAGACGCGGCCAAGGTCGGCCCAAGGTCTGCGGATCCGGTATCTGTATCTGTATCTGTACCTAAAGATCTTGCCGGCGGCGGCGCCGCGCCTACAGCGCGGAGGCCGGCCGCGGCGGTGAATGGGACTCACGCCCACACCGGAGCGAATCAGCAGCAACCGAGACGGGTCGCTCCGACCGGCCGCGCAAAGCGCGCCGGCTCCGCGCCCGTCGACCACGAGAAACTCGATCGAGTCTTCGGCAAGGCATCACGGTGAAGGCGCAGCGTCAACGCGACTTCGTCTTCGCCGACCTCGATGTGCCGTCCGTGGTGCCGGATCGGGCGGCCGCTTTCGCGGCCGAGTTCTTCGTCTGGTGGATGCAGGCGGGCCGGACCTACTACGCGTTTCATGACGACTCGGGGCTGAAGACATTCGCGCGCGAGTCGGTGCGCGTGCTGGGTGGCTGGCGGTCTGCACGACGCCTGCTGCGGTCGACCACGGTGGAGGCGAGATCATGATCACCTACCGCTGCGACCGGTGTGGTACCGACACCGAGCCAGAAAAGTTTTTCGACGTGGAGTTGGCGTTCAAGCCGCATCAGGCGTCAGCGGTCGATGCCTCAGAAGACGCCGACGTGAAGTTCCTCGGCCAGTGCTGCGACGAATGCACCGACGGGATCGCTGAGCACGCGGTGATCCAAGTCGCCACCTACAAGGCGGCATCGGGCGACGCACCGGCCGTGCCGACCAACGTCTCGACGTTGGACCTGGCGCAGCTCATCGCGCGAGCACTGTTTACGAACGGTCAAGGCATTCGGGCGAACCGTCTTCTGCTGACGGCCGACGCTGAAGACAAGACAAACATGGGCGGTTGGACAGAACTCGCAGTGGCCTCGGTCGTTAACGCATTGCTCATCGAAGTGCGGAACGCGGGATGACGATCCCTGAAGACGTGAGGCTAGAACTCGAACTTGCGTGGGCTGTCGCGGCAGTCGCGTGGGATGAAGTGGCCCGGTATTCCGGCTCCCGAGTGGCAAAGGTGCGAGCGAGCAAATGCTTAACGCGCGCGCGACTATACGCCAAAAAACCGCGTGTGAAGCGCCAGGGTCGAAAGAAGACCCGATGACCGAAATAGACTTCGAGGTGCGTGACATGAACATTCGCGGCGACGCACGCGCAGTGCCCTTGCGGGACGGCTGCGTCCAGTCCGTGGTGACGTCACCGCCCTACTTCGGCTTGCGGGACTACGGCGATTCGCAACAGATCGGGTTGGAGGCCACGCCGGACGCCTACGTCGCGACGCTGGTGGCGGTGTTCGCGGAGGTGCGGCGCGTGCTGAAGGATGACGGCACGGTGTGGCTGAACTTGGGCGATAGCTACGCGGGCGGGAAACAGGGTCGCGACGATCTACGGGAGTTCGCACATTCAGGCGGAATCGGCAACAGCAAGCGACCGCAGGACGGGCAGAAGTGTGCCGGCACGGTTGCGACCTCGCGACCTGTCCCGTTCGGGTCGAAGCCGAAAGACCTGATCGGCATCCCGTGGCGCGTCGCGTTCGCGCTCCAGGCGGACGGCTGGTATCTGCGATCCGACATCATCTGGCACAAGCCAAACCCGATGCCGGAGAGCGTCACTGACCGGCCGACCAAGAGTCACGAATACCTGTTCCTCTTGGCGAAGTCGGCGCGCTACTACTACGACGCGAACGCGATTCGGGAGCCGTTGTCTGACTATTACGCGAGTCAGATCGACGATGAGCACGAAGCAGCTACGCGCAAGCGTCCGCACGACGTGAACCTCTCGAAAGCGCGTCGGCTCGCCGGCGCGAGCGATCGATCGACGCGTGCCGATCGATTAGGTCTCGTCAATGTTTGCGGACGCAACAAGCGCAGCGTGTGGACGATCCCGACAATGCCATACAGCGGCGCGCACTTCGCCACATTCCCCGAAGCCCTGGTCGAACCGTGCATCCTCGCCGGGTGTCCCCTCGGCGGACTGGTCTTCGATCCGTTCATCGGCTCCGGGACGGTCGGCGCGGTGGCGGAACGACTCGGCCGCCGCTGGGTGGGCACGGACTTGAGTTATCAGCCGCTCTCCGTGAAACGGACCGCGCAACGCGGCCTTCGATTCGACCCTGTGTGAGTAGGGCGATAGGCATGACCGAAATAGACTTCGCGACATTCGAGGTGGCCTTCGAGCGAATGGTGACCGCGTTCCGGACGAAGCTCACCGTGAAAGAGACCAGGGACATGCCGCGGATCTATTTCCGCGCCTTGCAAACCTATCCGCTCGACGTCGTGCTGCTCGCCGGCAAGTGGTGCGTCGACAATCGGAAGAGGCTCCCACAGATCGTCGACTGGATCGAAGTGCTCGCGAGTCGGACGCCGGCCACGGGGCCGGTAGACGCCCGTCAGATGCGCGTGGACGAGAGCGAGGCACACGACCGAGCGGCGGCGCTGTGCTACGCGGACGCGCCGTGTCTGTGCCTGGAGTGCCAAGCGGCCGGCGTGGATCATCTCGAGCTGCGCTTCGTGCCCACTGAGCGCAGCGACACCTACGAGCGCGCGTATAACCCGCGGCGGGCCAAAGTCGAAGTGGTCGGACATTGGGCACACGGCGTCGAGCTACAACGGTGGTATGCGGCACGCGACGCCTTCAACGCGCTGCGAGATGCGCATCCCGTCCGCGGTATGCGGTTGCTGGCGGCGATGCGCGAGATCGGAATGGAGGGCTGATGCAGATGCGGCGCGGACAGTCGATGAGATTACACGCGGCGCGTGTGCGCTGGTTCAAGGTCCATCCCGATCGGCTGTCCGGATTGCCGGGTATCCACGAGGACGTGACCGACGAAGCCCGCGTGGCGCTGGACCGGCTACGGGTCGAACTGAGCGCCTTGGAGCTGCTAGGACACACCACGCCGTTGGTGCAGCGCGACACGATCCGGCGGTTGGTCAGCGAGTTCAAAAAGGATCAGCGGTTCTAGGCGGGAGAGAGACCATGCCGACACTACGAATCTTCCAGGACTCGCGCGCGATGGGCACGTGTCGATCGTGCGGCGCGGCGGTCGAGTGGGCGGAACTGTCGAGCGGCAAGCGGCACCCGTTCAACGCGCCGATCGTGGTGGCGCAGACGCAGACATCGCTGCTCGATACGCGCGTGATCGAGTTAATCGAGAACGGGCCGACCACGAGTCATTTCGCGACGTGCGCCGATGCGAAGGCGTGGCGCGGATGAAGAAGAAGACGCTCGGCCTGATCGACGCGCAGTGGGAGTCGTATCGGGCGGCGGTCGTGCCTGATGGCGCGACGCCCGGTCAGATCCGGCAAGTCCACTACGCGTTCATGGGCGGCGCGATTGCGGCGGTCAACACGTTGCTGCTGCTCGGCGACAAGACGGTAGATGAAGACGCCGCCGTGATCCTGCTCGAAGACGTGCGACTGGAATGCACAAACTTCCTGAAAGCCGTGGCGCAGGACGAGAAGCGATCGTGACATTGGCCTTCACGGTGTTCGGCGTGGCCCAACCGAAGGGCAACATGCGAGCAATTCACATTCCCGGCATGAAGTTTCCGATCGTGACGGACTCCAACCGCGGCGTGAAGTCCTGGTCGCAGCTCGTGGCGGAAGGTGCGAGTCACGCGATCATGGCGCTGCCGGCGAATGAACGACACCTGCTCGATGGTCCGGTCCGACTGACCATCGCGTTCTATTTGCCGCGGCCAAAAAAATACAGTAAGCGCGGTGTGCCCGTGGCGCATCAGACCGCGCCCGATTGGGACAAGCTCTCGCGTGCCGTGTCCGACGCGCTCGCCCAGGTCGTGTATGTCGATGACCGACAGATCGTCGAAGCGGTCATCGGCAAGTTTTACGCCGAGGTCGACGACGTGCCGCATGTCGACATCCGCGTCGAGCCGACAGCCGGCGTGAAACCGATCGTGGTCGCGGCAGCTCCGTTGCCGCTGTTCGCTGAGATGTGATGGCCAGGCTTCACCGGTGAAGGAGATCCGTCGATGAATGTGACGCCGATCAAAATGGACCGGACGGAGGCGCTCGCGGCGTTCCGCGAATATCAAGCCGCCGTCCGCGCGGACCGAGGCAGTATGCGAAAGGTCTGGAAAGCCGAAGACGTCGCCCTGATGCAGGCGTACAAGCATCTCGCGCGAGGCACGGCCGTGATCGATCTCCAGGCGGCCATGCGCCAGGCGGGATCGAAACTCTTCGACGGGTGTCCGATCCCGTTGCCGTGTCTGGCGGTCGTGCCGTCGGACGCACCGGAATGTTTTCTCCGGCTGGAACGGAACGGCGCGGCGCGGTTTGCATCCAGTCGCTGGACGACGAGCCGTAAGACGTCCGTCGCGTTTCCCGCGGGCACGTTTCCCGCGATCGGTGCGACGGTCGACCTCTGGCGCATCAACGAACATTCGACGATGACGCCGATTATCCCGCCGCACTTGCGGCCCAAGCACGATCTCGCGAACTACCGCACGCTCTGGGAAGTGGAGCAATGGACGCGTGATCCGCCGAAAGACCCGATGCTGCTAAAACCCTTGGGCGGCATGCTCTACGCGGTGCTGGCCGTGTGGGATCTTACGGAGATGGAACGCGCGGTGTTGCGCGGTCGACTGCGATGACGGTGTCCCGTGCCGTGACTGGCCCCATCTTCACGCCGGATCATCTCGCGCAGGTGATCGCCGAGACGATTCCGGACTTGGCGCCGGGCGTGAAGCACGTCGTGGTGGGCACGTTCGATCTGACCGGGGCGCAAGTCGTTGCGAGTTTAAAACGGACGAGCGGCCAGGTGACCTGGCAACTCCAGGCGGCCGTGCGGCACGACTGGTCTGGGGATACGGGCGCCGAAGGAAAGGTGATTCTGCAATGGTGAAGCGCGAAGATCTGTATCACCTGTTGCGGCAGTCGATCGCCCACGCCGAAGCCTATCGGGCCGTGTTCGTGGGCTTCCTGGAACGAGGCCAACAACACGCGACGGAGATTGAGATAGCGTCGGCGCTGTGGCGTGACCAGATCGAAAAGCTCGATGTCATTCTGCTCTCGTGCCACGAATTGATCGGGCAGCTCGACACCATGACGGAGGAGGTGTGACATTCCGCGAGGGCTGGTCCCTCTACTGGTTGGCAGCCACGGGCCAGATCGGCGGCGTGCGTACGTGGCTCGGCTTTGTCGCGGCCTCGTGCGCATCCGGAGCGGCCTACGAGACACTGAAGTTTCTGGTGGTCCGTGGATTCGAGCGGTGCCGATGAACCTCACCTGGTGGTGGACGCGGCTGCGCATTCGTTTTCGGCACGACTGTCCGCGGTGCTTCGCGCGGCAAGTGCGGACGCGCGAGGGCTGGTTCTGCCCCGATTGTTTCCTCGGCCGGCGTGACGACGGCCACCCGCCGCTTCCGGCACCACCACCGAAGGACGCCGCATGATCATCTTCGACGCCGATCATCCGCTTGTGCTCGATGGGTCACACGACCGTGAAGGCTACACGCCGAAGGAACGACGCGCGCGAGAGAGGAAGCTTGAACGAGACGGACTCATCGAGATGACGCAACCCGGCGACACCAACCGGTGGTATCGCCCACTGAAAGGAAAAACCACGATGCGCTTTTTCGACGACGACATGATCGGCTGCTACTTGGATCACATCGACCATCGAACCGAGAAGACGAAGGACGGCAAGGAAATCAAGATGGTCGACCTGACGCTGCGGGTGCAGCCGTTGACGCCGGAACTGGCGGTGTCGCTCGACCCGGATGTCCGCGCGCTGCTCTTCAACCTGAGTGACGCGAAGCCGAAGGCCAAGGTGAAGTCGATGTCGTTCGCGCTGACGGTGCCGCGGCAAGTACTCACCGTGCGCCTGTTGCGCGAAACGGAAGGGCAAACTGTCTTCGCCGATGTTGAGATCACCGACGTGCGCGCGCGTGCCGAGAAGGGCGTCGACGGCTTCGGGCTGGTCTTCTACGCGGCGTATGGTCCCGCGAGTCCGCGCGATCTGGAATACGTGGTGGCCTGGCTGACCCAGCAACGCTTCGTCACGTTCGAGCCGCAGTCGCCCGCGTTGAACTTCGAGGGCAGGGCAGAAGAGACCATCGAACCCGAACCCGCGCGGCGACTGCCTCGGCGGAATCTGCGCGAGGTGCCGATCACGGCGGGCGATGAGGTGCGACCCGGCGTCGAGGCGGAGCACTGACAATGGCGCGAAGTGCGTCCATGCAAGTAGTGGCCTTTTCTGGCGGCAAAGATTCAACCGCGCTTGTTCTTAAGCTGGCTGAGCTTGGAGAGGAATTTTCGTGCTTGTTCACGCCGACAGGAAACGAACTACCAGAAGTGCTCGCGCATATTGATGTCATTGTTCGGCGAATCGATCGCCCGCTCGTGCTCCCTCCGAATCACTCGCTTGAATTCTGGATGGAGTTTCACCATGCGCTTCCGAATTTTCGGATGCGTTGGTGTACGCGGCAGATCAAAATCGAGCCGTGTGTCGCATGGCTAATAAAACATCCTGGCTCAACACTACTCGTGGGTCTGCGTGCTGATGAAGAATCGCGTGTCGGCCTATATGGCGACTATGCGACATACCGCTATCCACTGCGAGAGTGGGGCTGGACGATTGTCGAAGTCCGCGCGTATCTGCGCGCGTCTGGCGTGTCAGTGCCGGTGCGGACTGATTGCGCGTTGTGCTACGGGCAGCGCCTGATCGAATGGTGGGAACTCTGGAAACATCATCCTGACCGCTACGAGCGCGGTGTTGCGCTAGAGGCACAGCACGGTCATACGTTTCGGTCGGCGCAACGCGATGCCTGGCCGGCTGACCTTTTGTCACTGCGCGCGGAATTTGAGTCAGGCCGAGTGCCGAAGGATACACGCCAGTCGAATGCAGCCTGCCGAGTGTGCTCGCTTTAAGCAACGGGAAGGGACAGTCCATGAGCCAACCAATCGCCAAGATCGAGATCACGATGCACGATGACGGGCGCGTCGACGTGCAGGGCACCGGCGCCGTCCTGAAGCACAAGGCGTATGCGTATGGGCTGCTCGAACTCGCCAAGGAGGTGTTGCGCGAGGGCGACAAGGGCGGCAGCGTCCAGCGCGCGACGATCGGCGAGATGCCGGCCGGGTTCCCACATTGACGCTGATGGAAAGACGACACGCCTCGGTGACGCTGCTGGTGCTGCTTGGCGGCGCGTGCTGTGCAGTCGGCGGCGCGCTGATAGGGACGGTCGACTTCCGGCTTGTTCTCGGCGTGGTCGCACTGTGGCTGGGCAACCTGTGTTACGAGGCCTTGCCTCGGTCTCGCGGACGAAGCTGATGGTCCGAGAAAGATGCAGGAAATCAGCGCCATTCTCGGTGCGAACTTCACGACGGCAGCGTAAGCTTGTCAAGTAGGGTCATCTGCCCAACGCACCGCTTCATCCCTGTCCACGTCCGCGTTGCCCGAACCTGACGACGGGCGGCCCGTGTGCCGAGTGTGCTCGGCACACGGAACAACGGCGCGGGAGTCAACGGACGCGTGGCTATACGCGTCGCTGGGAACAGGCGGCGCTGCGCTTCAAAGGTCGGTATCCGTTGTGCGGGATGCGGCCTGATGGCCAGGTGCCGATCATGAGCCAGTGCTTCGACGAAGGGCGCGTGACCGCCGCCTATCAAGTTGACCATGTCGTGCCGCATCGCGGCGACCCGGTCAAGTTCTGGGACGAGCGCGGCAACTGGCAAAGCCTCTGCGCCGCATGCGGATCACGAAAAACCCGCGCCGGGTTCTGAATCGATGGGTGGGGGGGGGTACCGAAGTGTTCAGCGTCGAGGTCGGCGGTAACCGACTCAGCGCCTCGCGCATTCGGCCGCGAAATTCGACATAGGGGGGTAGAAAACGCGATGACAGTCAAAACCGCGACAGGGAAGACCGGCCAGAAGACCACCCAGGACCTCCAGGATGACCCAGGATCGACGATCGGCCATCTGGGTGACCTGACGGCCGACCCGAACAACCGACGAACCCACAACCCGCGGAACCTGGGCATGCTGGTCGATGCCTTGCGGAAGGTCGGTGCATCTCGGTCCATCGTGGTCGATGAAGACGGGGTCATTCTGGCCGGCAACGGCGTGGTCGAGGCCGCTGCCGAAGCGGGCCTGACGAAGTTGCACATCGTCGACGCCGATGGGGACACCGTCGTCGCAGTGCGCCGGCGTGGTCTGACGGCCGGACAGAAGCGGGACCTGGCGCTGTTTGACAACCGGACGGCTGAGCTCGCCGAGTGGAACATCGAACAGTTGGCGGCCGACCTGCAAAACGGCGAAGACCTTTCGGCATTCTTCCTGCCCGATGAACTCGAAAAAATGCTGGCGGCGAATGCCGGCAAGCATCCCGTGGAATTCACAGCCGTCGACGAAACGCTGGCCACTGAACACACGTGCCCGAAATGCGGGTATGAGTGGAGCGGCAAGGGGTGAGTGGTCGTCGGCTACTGATCTCGGTTGATCGCCCAGCGCCGACCGTTATGGCCGGCGGGATTGGAGACGTGAACACCTCGCAGTATCACGTAAACGAACGAATGCACGAACGAACGATGAAGTCTGACAAGCCGCCTTTTGAACCGTTGATGATGGCTGCGGTAAATGCCGCACCCCTCACCGGTCTGACGCATGTGTCGACGTTCAGCGGCGGCGGCGGGTCCTGCATGGGGTTTCGTCTCGCGGGATTCACGACGCTCTGGGCCAACGACCTCGAGGCGCATGCGCGCGACTGCTATCGCGCGAATCTCACATCACCGATTGATGGGCGAGATATTCGCCAGGTGACGGCGGCCGACATTCTGACGGCCATCGGCCTAGCAGCCGGTGAGCTGGATGTCTTCGAGGGGAGTCCGCCATGCACGGCATTCAGCACGGCAGGCAAGCGAGCCAAGGGATGGGGTCAGACCAAAGACCACGCCGGACATGTGCAAAGCAACGTTGAGGATCTGTTCTTTGACTGGCTGCGCCTGGTCGACGGCCTGCGGCCGCGAACGTTCGTTGCTGAAAACGTGGCCGGACTCGTCAAAGGCGTGGCCAAAGGCTATTTCAAAGACATCTTGCGGCAAATGAAGGCGCTGGGTTACCGGACCGAAGCCAGGGTGCTCGATGCTCAGTGGCTGGGCGTGCCGCAGCAGCGCAGCCGGGTGATCTTCATCGGCCTGCGTGATGACCTCGACGTCATGCTACGGTGGCCGGCGCCGTGGACGTATCAATATTCAGTGCGTGACGCGTTGCCGTGGATCGGTCGCGTTATCCACGACACGTCTGGACTCTACGGTGCCGGAGACGTGACCGACCGACCGAGTCCTGCGATTACGATTGGGGTAAACAGTATCAACAGTTTGCATTTCAAAGTGAATGATCTCGCTTTGCCGCCGTCCCGCACGCCAGGGAGTTACGGCGTGCAGGAAATTAATCCAGACCGTCCGTGTCCGACCGTCACCATTGGATCGCCTGGTAATGACCTGGCCGTCACCATCGAAGGCGCGAATGGTTTCAACGGTCATCGAGGTCGATCGCCGGATGCCGTGATGCAAACCGTCCAAGCCGGCCGACTAAACGTCATCACGGGCAGAGTCGGCTCTCACTTCAAACGGACCGACGTTTCGGTGGAGAGACCATTGAACACCGTTCAGTGCAGTGATCCAGCACAGACGCGATATGAGGTCGGACCAGATCGCCGTAAATTCACGATCGATGAACTCAAGCGGATCTGTTCGTTTCCGGATGACTACGTGATGTCGGGATCGTATGCGCAGCAGTGGGCGCGGCTGGGCAATTCAGTGCCGCCGCTGATGGCCAAGGCGATCGGCGAAGCCGTGCGCGATGCACTGCTCGCCGTCGCCAAGAAATAAAAAAAATGGGGTGGGTGCTATGACAGGCGGGCGATGCGACGTTCCAAATCGGCGGCGAGTCGCAGATGACGCGCAAGTTCGCGTTTCAGGCTGGCGATCGTCGGGGGAGTGACCGGACTATCATCGCCGGCCCGTTGCCAGCGCCAGCCATGCGCGCCGCACGTCTCATCCAGTTCGCGATCGAAGTGTCCGCCGATCACCGGCTCGCCGCAAGTGGTGCAGACGCGTCGAGGCCGACCGCCCAGTTGCGCGTTGACCTTGCGTGCGCGATTCTGCGCCTTCGTGCCCGCCTGACCGCCCAAGCGGCCGATTGCTTGGGCGGTTGCATTGTCCTTCATCATGGTCGTCGACTCCTAGTCGCGGCTCGTGGATTCGTACTGCTCAAATGCCGTCAGAATCGCATCGCGCAGTCCGTTGGTGGCCGTGCCATCAGGACCGGCAGGTCGCAGCAACGCGAAGGTGCGCCGCTCGCCGTTTACCGAGTATGGCCGAGCAGGGAATGTCACGTTGCGTCCGCCCCCGCCTCGCCGTTCCCAGACGGCGAAGCCGACCAGCTTGAGACCCGCGAGTGGGCCATCCGTGAAATGCACTTCAGCATCGGCCAGCTTGCCGGCTGGTGTCGTGGTCGGTGTGAACTGAAACAATATCATCGGGCGATCCTTGTGCGTGGGGCTGGGGTTGAAACACGCGCGGCATATTCACAAGCCACGCAGGCGACGAATGCGGCCGAGACGAGACGCCAAGGCAATAACGCGATATCGCCGCCTGCGAAGAATCCAGGAATGACCTGCTCGGTGACTTCGCCGGTGGTCACGAGGTCTAGTCGACCGCCGCATTGCGGACAGGAAGCCATGTCAGTATTCCTCGGCCAGCATGATCGTCAGCACGCGGCGCGTCTGTGCCGCATCGCTGGGATCGTCGCTGCCGCCATCGAGCGCCAGGTTGTAGTAGTCGATCTTCCAGAACACCTTCTGGCCCGCGTGGTCGATGCTGCCGAAGTCGTGCTCGCCATACGGGTCGTTGTCAGGCGTCCAATCGGCGAACAGCTCGACCTGTTCGCGAATAGCCGACTGGTCATCGAAGGGCAGCGCGTTGATGCCGGGCGTCTGAAGCAGCGTGCCAGTGATGCCCATCGCGGTGCGGCACAAGTCGTTCAATGCGGCGATGCGTGCGGTATTGGTCATGATGTCCTTGTAGTGATGATGAAGAATGCCGTCGGCGATATGCCGACGGCGCAGAGTGACTACGCGACGACGGGGGCGACGACTGGCGCAACCGCGTTCGACTTCTTCGCCTTCGCCGCCGCCTTCCGCGCCTTCGCCGTAGCCATCAGGCCAGAGACATTAGGCTTGCGGTTCGCGATAGCGGCAGCAGGTTTGCCGGCCGTCTTCTTCGCCTTCGCCTTCGCCGACTTGCGCGCGGCGCCAGACTTCGCCGCCGCCGCCAGTTGCACCACACGAAATGCGCGGAAGCCATTGCCGGCCTTGGTGATGCCGAACGCCTTCAAGAGTTTGCCTTCGATCGCGCGAAAGCTGAAACCGTCAGCGCGAAGAGCGAGGACACGAGTCGTCAGTGCAGTTTTGGTCATGACAGTTACCTATAAAAAACGGAATGAATGGTTACGGTTACAGAAGAGCGTAGAGCAGTCGGCGTCGCGTGTGGTCATCGTTGACCTGAGTGACGGCGTAGAACTGATGCGCCGCCAACATGGTCGAGACGATGCGGCCGGCGAGATTCGGCAGGCGACGCGCATCAGCCAGAGTGATCGGAATGATGACATCGGCCGCTGCCACCGTCGCGCTCGTGAGTTTCATGTAAATCACCTCTACAAACCAAAACACTGGAACCAACTACGCCGGGCACACCTCGTGAACGGCGACGACCTCGGTCGGTGCGATGCGCCAGTCTGGAAAGTCCAACGACGCGATAAGCACGCGGTCGCCGCGCCATTCGACGACTACGAAGCGAAGCGCCGATTCGTCGACACCGGGAATCGCATACTTCACAATCGTTCCCGCTGCCATCGCGCTCATCGGTGTCAATTCGCTCATGTAGAAATGATAGGCTGTTCCGGTCAGGTTGTCAATGAATACCTGAGCGACAGAGAAATGCTGCCGACGACGGCGCATGCACGATCTGTATCGTCGTGTGTATGAGAGGCCGCAAAGCGACGCCTACCGCACTGAAGATTCTCAAAAACAATCCGGGCAAGCGACCGCTGCCGACGAATGAGCCGACACCGATCGTGGTCGCTGAAACGCATCCGCCGCCCGACTGGTTAGACGACACCGCGAAAACAGAATGGCACCGCGTCGCGCCGATGTTGGCGCGCAATGGCTGCTTGACGGAAATGGATCTCGATGCGCTGACCGCCTACTGCCACGCATGGTGCGTGTGGAAAGACGCCAACCAAAAGATTCGACAGTTCGGCATGATCATCAAATCGAAGAATGGCATGTTCATGCAGTCGCCGTATCTGCCGATCGCGAACAAAGCCATGATCACGATGAAGGGTTTGATGCTCGAATTCGGCATGACGCCGAGTTCGCGGACACACGTTGGCAAAGCTGACAAGCCGCTGCAACCGGCGAATCCGCTGACGCGGTTCATTCAACGCAAACGTGGCTGATGGCCAGGCGCGTGCTCGATCCCGTCACGCGCTATGCCACCGACGTGGTAGCCAGGCGCATCGTCGCAGGTCGCCTTGTGCGTCTCGCGTGCGCGCGACATCTCGACGATCTGGCGCATCAGGTCGAAAAAGGTCTCATCTGGAAACCCGACGAAGCCCAGGCCGTGATCGAATTCTTCGCCGAGATTCTCTGCCTGCCCGAAGAAACGGCCGCTGAAGAAGCCATCGAAGACGAAGACGCCACCCCGATTGATGGCTCGCCGTTTGAGCTGCAAGGGTGGCAAGCGTTCATCGTCGGCTCGCTGATGGGTTGGTATACGGTCGCCGGGTATCGACGCTTCCGTGACGCCTACCTTGAGACGGCGAAGGGCGCAGGCAAAACACCGCTCGGTGCGGGCCTGATGTTGTATCTGCTGGTGGCCGATGGCGAGCGCGGCGCGCAGGTCTACTTCGCGGCGGTCACCAAGGACCAGGCGAAACTGGCGATGGCCGATGCGGAAAAGATGGTGACCGCATCGCCGCACCTGCGCGCGCTGATCGTGCCGACAGTCAACAATTTGGCAGTGCTCGACACCGGGTCGTTCCTGCGGGCCATTTCGTCAGAGAAGCGCGGACTCGACGGCAAGCGGGTGCATGCGGCCTTCATCGATGAAGAGCATGAGCACCCAACGCCCACCGTTGTCAGCAAGGTCCGTCGCGGCACGAAGGGACGGCGCAATGCATTGATCGTGCGCGGCACCAATAGCGGATTCGATCGCACGTCGATCTGTTGGCACGATCACACCTACTCGCGGCAAGTGCTCGAGGGCAGCATCGTCGACGAGGCGTGGTTCGCGTTCGTGTGCGGGATCGATCCGTGCCGAGCCTGCCTGGACGACGGCAAAGAATTTCCGACCGATGAGTGTCCGAATTGCGACGACTGGCGAGTCGAGGGACCGCACTGGCTGAAGGCGTGCCCCAACCTGGGCATCTCGGTCTCCTGGCAATACATGCGAGAACTGGTGCGGCAGGCCATCGGCCGACCGGATGCCGTCAGCGATTTATTGCGGTTCAATTTTTGCGTGTGGACTCAGCAACAGTCCCGCGCGATCAACGTGGCGCAGTGGGCCGCGTGCCAGGCGTCGCCGCCGGATGCGGCACTAGTTGGGGCGCCATGCTACGGCGGCCTCGACCTCGGTCAGTCCGATGACTTCTCCGCGTGGACACGCGTCTGGGCGCTGGCGGATGGGCGGGTCGTCGTGAAGATGCGGTTCTGGATTCCGCAGGCGGCGCTGGTCAAGTATCCCGATCGACCCTATGCCGAATGGCAACGACTCGGCGTGTTGACCGTGACGGACGGCAATACGACCGACTACGCGCAACTGGAAGCGACCATCGCGGCGGACTGCAAGGACTCGCACGTGCGCGATGTCGCCTACGACAACCGTTTCGCCGAGCAGCTCGCCCAGAACCTGACCGGCCAGGGCATCACGATGGTGACCACCGGTCAAGGGTTTCAACTGAACGAAGCCATTCGGCGGTTGCTTGAACACGTCGTCAATGGGACGATCTGTCACGGTCACAATCCGGTGCTGATGTGGATGGCGTCCAACTTCGTCGTGCGTCACGGCACGAAGGGCGATATCCGCGCCGACAAGGAACACGCGGCCGACAAGATCGACGGGATCGTGGCGGTCATCATGGCGCTTGATCGAATCGTGCGCGTCGGACCGACGAAGCCGGCCGCATATCAAGTATTGGTGCTCGGTGGAGGACGATAACCCCAAGCGACGCAGACGAGGACAAGTCATGAAACGATCGCCAGGTCGTCCGCCGCTGAATACCGAAGACCCATCGATCAAGGTCAGTATCTCGTTGCCGAGTAAACAGTTCGACGCCTTCTGCGCGCGAGCACTGCGCGACAAAGTGAGCGTGCCAGAAATCATCAGGCGTCAATTGGACGCCACGAAAAGCACGAAAAAATAGGACGCACGGTCGGACCCGCTCAAACTCAAGCGGTCATGAACCGCGCGTACAGTGTGCTCCAGATCAAGTCGGTGGACCAGCAACGACGGGTCTTCACCGGGATCGCCAGCACGCCAACGCCTGACCTCGTCGGCGACATCATCGAACCGCTCGGGATCACCTACACCAACCCGATCCCGCTGCTGTTCCATCACGACCAATACAGTCCCATCGGCAGCGTGGTCTTCGATCCACCGACGCCGGCCGGGGTGACGTTCACGGGCACCATCCCCGTAGTCACCGAGCCAGGCGCCGTCAAAGACCGTGTCGATGAAGCGTGGCACTCCATCAGTGCCGATCCGCCGTTGATTCGTGGCACGTCGATCGGATGGCAGGCGTTAGCCAAGGCCATCCCGGTGACGCCGACGACCAGGCGCTATCCGAAGACGCTGGTCCACGAGCTGTCGCTGGTGACCGTGCCGATGAACAGCGAGGCCACCATCCTCGCCATCAAGTCGCTCGACCATTCCTACTTGGCCGCGTCTGGCCTTCATTCGCCCCGCGTCACGGGCCTGCCCGTTGTCACAGCGTTGAAGGACGCACCGACCATGCAAACCACCACCGAACAGATCACCGTCTTCAGTAACACTCGCGCCGCCAAGGCCGCGCGAATGACCGAATTGATGGCGAAGGCCGCCGAGACCGGCGTCACGCTCGACGATGCCCAGACCGAGGAATACGACACGCTGCAATTGGAAGTCAAAAGCGTGGACGCCCACCTGGTGCGCCTGCGTGCCCTCGAACAGACCAACCTGACCACCGCGACACCGGTCACCGCGGTCACCTCCGTGAAGACGGCGAGTGACGTGCGCGGCGGCACGCCGGTCATTCAGGTCAAGACGCTGCTGCCGAAAGGCACTGCGTTCACCCGATATGCGATGGCGCTCGCAGCGACCAAGGGCGCCAAGATGGAAGCGGCCGAGTATGCCCGACGCTGGCACGATTCCACGCCAGAAGTGGAACTGATGCTCAAGGCGGCGGTTGCGGCTGGCACCACCACGGATGCGACCTGGGCGGCGCCTCTGGTGCCGACCATCCAGTCGATCACCAGCGAGTTCCTGGAACTCCTGCGCCCCGCGACGATCCTCGGCAAGATCCCTGGCATGCGTCAGGTGCCGTTCAACGTGAAGGTGGCGGCACAGACGGGCGGTGGGTCCTACGGGTGGGTCGGTGAGGGTCTGGCAAAACCGGTCACCAAGCTGGCCTTCGGTGCGGTGACGCTGGGGATGGCGAAGTGCGCCGGCATCATCGTATTGACCGAGGAACTGGTCCGACTGTCCTCACCGTCAGCCGAGGCCGCTGTCCAGGCCGACATGATTGCCGGCATCGCGGCCTTCCTCGATGTGCAGTTCACCGACCCTGCGGTGGCAGCGGTGGCCAACGTGAACCCGGCCTCGATCACCAATGGGACCGTGGCGATTGCCTCGTCTGGTCCGACCGGTGACAACGCCCGTGCGGATATCAAGGCCCTGATCGCCACCTTCGTCGCGGCCAATCTCAGCCTGGCGTCGGCGGTGCTGTTGATGTCGGAGGCCAATGCCTTCGCGCTCGGCACGGCGCTCAATCCGTTGGGGCAACAGTTCTTCCCGCAGCTCGGGACCAACGGCGGCACGATCATGGGCATTCCCGTCGTGACCAGTTCCGCGTTGGGCACCAACATCATCCTGGTCGACGCCCGCGGCATTCTCTACGCCGATGACGGCGGTGTCACGTTGGACGTGTCCCGTGAAGCGTCGTTGCAGATGGACACCGCACCGGTCACGCCATCGGTCGATGCCACGGTGCTCGTGAATCTCTGGCAGAACAACCTCGTGGGTCTGCGCGCCGAGCGGTACATCAACTGGGTGCGCGCGCGCATTCAGTCGGTCAAGTACGTCAGCGGCGCAACCTACGTCTAGACCCCGGCCCCCATGATGGAACGCCTGTGAATTCGGGCGTTCCGTCGTTTCTATTCTTGGAGCGCGAACCTTATGAGCGACGCCGCCGCACCGGTCTCGATGACGTCGATCACGGACCACTCGTACGACGCGATCGATCGCCCGATGGGCACGGTCTACGACGTAGACCCGCGTTACGTCGACACCCTGATCGCCTTGCACTTCGCCCGGCGCACCGAACACATGACGCCGAAAAAGACCAAGGCGCACATCGCACCACCGGCGCCCACGTTGCGCGCGATGCCCGAGGCGCCACCCGTCCCGACCACGATCATCAATAAAGCCAAGGCGTTGTAGGACAGGACATGGACCTGTTCGGTCTGACCATCGCCCGCACCAAAACGTTGCCGCAGCTGAACTCCATCAGTGCGCGTGGTGGCACGTGGTGGCCGTGGGTGCGGGAAAGTTCGACTGGCGCGTGGCAGCGCAACATCGAGTTGAAGGTCGACAACGTGTTGACCTACTCGGCGGTGTTCGCGTGCGTGTCACTGATCGCCTCGGACATCGCCAAGCTCGGTCTGGGACTGGTGGAACGTGACAGGTATGGCGTGTGGAATGACGTCGAGGCGCCCAACGGACAAGCCTGGGCGCCGGTCCTCCGCAAGCCGAACCGATATCAGAACCGGATCAAGTTCTTCGAGCAGTGGATCACGTCGAAGCTGATGTTCGGCAATGCCTACGCGCTGAAGGAACGCAACGGCAGCGGCGTCGTCGCCGGTCTGCATTGCCTTGACCCGCAACGAGTCACGCCGTTGGTTACGTCGGACGGTGCGGTGTATTACTCGCTGAAACGGGATGACCTCTCTGGGCTGCCGCTGGACGGTGACATCGTCCGCGCATCCGAGATTATCCACGACCGGATGATCTGCTTGTTTCATCCACTCGTTGGCGTCTCGCCGATCTTTGCCTGCGGCCTGGCCGCGATGCAGGGCTTGAGCATTCAGAACAACTCCAGTTCCTTCTTCAGCAATGGCAGCAGTCCTGGTGGTGTGCTCACAGTGCCTGGTGCTATCGACGACGCCACGGCCGCTCGACTGAAGACCGCCATCGACACGCAGTATACCGGCGCCAATGTGGGCAAGGTGTTGGTCCTGGGCGACGCCATGAAATTCGATCAACTCGGCGTCAACGCGGTCGATGCGCAGCTGATTGAGCAACTGAAGTGGACGGCAGAAAACGTCTGCACCTGTTTTCACGTGCCGCCCTACATGATCGGCGTCGGCCCGCCGCCACCCTACGCCAACATTGAACCGCTGATCCAGGCGTACTACGCGCAAGCGTTGCAGTCACTGATTGAGAACTGCGAGCTGTGTCTGGACGAAGGGCTGGAGCTCACGACCGTGCCGGGCCGCACCTACGGCACGCAGTTCGACCTCGATGATCTGTTCCGCATGGATACCGTCACGCGAGCGGAAGCCGCCGGCAAAGCTATCACTGGCGGCCTGTCGCCGGATGAAGTGCGGTTCAAATACTTCGACAAGGGACCGACGAAAGGTGGCGCGTCACCGATGATGCAGGAGCAGAACCATTCGCTCGAGGCCCTGGCGAAACGCGATGCCGGCGATCCCTTCGCGGTCACCGCCCCCGATCGCATCAGCGCACCAGCGCCAACGGCCGTCGCGGTGGGACAACCGGATGCCCCATCGACATCAGACATGACGGCCAAAGTCTTCGCCGCCATGCGCCGACGCCAGAAGGCGAAGTGGGTGCCGCGTGCAGCTTGATCCTGAGACGTTCGCCGAAGCCGTTGGGCAAGCGGTGGACCTGGCGCTGGTGCCGATCCTCGAACGACTGGCCGTGGCGGAAGCCAGGGTCTCGGCGCTCAGCGATGTGCGGGACCGCGTGCTCACGATGGAAACCAAAGCCGCGTTCGTGCCGCCTGTGGTCGAGACCGCGGTGCCGGTCGTGCCTGACCTCGGTCCGGTGCTGGAACGCCTGACCGCGGCGGAGACGCGAGTCACCATTCTGGGTGACCTCCGCGACCGGGTGATCGTGTTGGAAACGAAGGGCGCGCAGGCGCCTGTTGCGGACCCGGCGATCGGGGAACTGCGCGAACGCCTGCTGGTCATTGAAACCAAGGCCGTGACTGTTGCGAGTGATGTCAACGCAGCACATCAGGCGATTGCCACGCTGACGACGTCGACATCGACTGTGGCGGAAACCCTACGAGTAGCGCATGAAGGCGCGCTTGAACCATTACGGGATCGACTAGCGGTGGTAGAAACCAAGGCCGCGACAGTACCGCCCGTTGTCACCGTTGACACCACGCCACCCGTGGTGGTGCTGGAGCGACTCGCATCGGTGGAGGCGCGACTGGACGTGGTGAACGATCTGGCAAAGGACGTGCGTGATATCCGTGAACGCGTCGCCGTCGCGGAAGTGCGGGCCTTGATCCCGGGACCCGCTGGCGCCGCCGGCTTACCTGGCAAGGACGGTGTGGATGGTGTGGGTTTCGACGACCTGTCCGTCGAACTCGAAGACGATCGCACCGTCAGCGTGAAGGCAAGGCGCGGAGATCGCGTGAAGGATGTTGGCTCGCTCACGCTGCCACTTGATATCTATCGCGGCGTGTATGTCGAGGGCAAGTCCTACGAACGCGGCGACGGCGTCACCTGGGCCGGGTCGGAGTGGCACTGCCACGAGAACACCACGACCAAGCCCGGTGAAGGGTCGAAGGCGTGGACGCTGAAAGTCAAACGCGGGCGGGATGGACGAGACGGACGTGATGCGCCGGGCGCTTTGCCCGTCGTCTCGGTGGGAGCGAAGTAATGGCGTCGCTGATCACGCTCGACGAGGCGAAGACGCAGCTGCACATTCCACTCGCCACGACGGATCGAGACATGGACGTGCAGGCCCTGGTCGACGAGGCGAGCGCGGTCATCGTGAACTACTTGAAAAGTCTCGGCGATCCGACGTGGACCGCCGTGACGGCGCCCTTGCCGGTGAAGCGGTCGGTGAAGTTGCTGATCGCGAATTACGACGAGAACCGTGGCGACAAAGACATGAAGAACGACGCCGATTGTTGGATGGCGATCGAACGACTGCTCGTGCGGTTTCGCGACCCGGCCTTGGCATGAGTCTGGGTAGCCGCCGTCATCTCGTGCGACTACAAAGCCCCGGCATCCCGGTGCCAGACCAGGATGGGGGATTCGTCGATACCTGGGCCGACCTGGTGCCGCCGACGCTCTACGTGAGCATTGAGCCGGCGACGGCGCAGAGCCTGGAACGTATTACCGCCGGCACCGTGATGTCGTCATCCATGTTGATCCTGAAAGGCGCCTATCACGCCCAGATCACGACGAAGACGCGCGTGTTGTTCAACGGGCGACGTCTCGACGTGGTGTCCGTCATGAACCCAGGCGAGCAGGGCGTCCGCATCGAACTGGTGTGTGTGGAAGTGGAAGGGGCCGCTGTCGTGCCGGAGTCTTGGATGCAAGCGGGCTGGACGCAATGAGCGATCCGGTCTCCGTCCGTCCGGCGTTGCAGTCGACGTTTCCTGACACCGGCGACGGCACGAAGTTCGGTCCGGCTGCGTGGAATGCCGATCGGCTGTTTTCCGCGGGCGTCGACGGAGAGCTGGTGGTCCGCGATAGCTCGTCGCCAACGGGCGCGCGGTGGATGGATCCGCTCGCGTTCGGCAGTGCGACGACCGGACCACCCGGACCGACGGGCCCCCCCGGTCCATCCGGACCGACTGGCGCGGACGGCGTCGATGGCGCACCCGGGTGGACGGGCGCGACCGGGCCTCAAGGACCGATCGGCATCACGGGGCCAGCCGGTGCCGATGGGTCAGTCGGCCCGACCGGTCCGACCGGTCTAACTGGCGCCACGGGACCCACCGGGTCGCCGGGCGCGACCGGACCTCAAGGGCCGATCGGTATCACGGGTCCAGCCGGCACCGATGGAGCAGCCGGTCCCATCGGACCCCAAGGCCCGATCGGCATCACGGGGCCTGTCGGTGTCGATGGACCAGCCGGCGCGATCGGATCTACCGGTCCGACCGGTCCAACTGGCGCCACGGGACCCACCGGGTCGACGGGCGCGACTGGACCCGCAGGTCCGTCGGTGTGGGGCGGGATTCTCGGCACGCTCAGCACGCAGACCGATTTACAAACGGCGCTCGACGCGAAGGTCGTCGCGACGCGCACAGTAAATGGCCATGCCTTGTCCGCCAATGTGATCGTCACTAAGGCGGATGTGGGGCTGGCCAACGTCGAGAACACGGCGCTGTCAACGAGCAACGCGGCGACGGCAACGGCCCTCCAGACCGCGCGCCTGGTCAATGGCGTCAGCTTCGACGGCACCGCGAATATCACGGTCACCGCCGCGGCGAGCACGCTGACGGGCACGGCTCTCGCAGCAACCGTGGTGACGTCGTCACTGACCAGTGTCGGGGTCTTGACCACGTTGACCGTGACAGCGGCGATCGTGGGGAGTGTGACGGGTTCATCGGGATCGTCGACGGGTAATGCGGTGACGGCCACGGCGTTGCAGACCGCGCGCTTGATCAACGGCGTGAGCTTCGACGGCACCGCGAATATCACCATCGCGGCGGCGGTCGCATCGAGCCTGGTGTTCACCGATGGGCAGGGAATCTACGACGAAGCCGCGAACGTCACCGGGATTTACAACGGGACGAACGCACAGAAGTTCTACGTCTACCAATCACGGACGAGTGGGTCGACGTATAACCGGTTCGAGATCACGTTTACGGGCACAGCCGCTGGTCTGCGGTGTGGCAGCAGCGCGTCGGCGGGCGGAAATCTTGATGTGTTCTTCGGGAATACGGGGACGGCACTCAGGCTCTCGTCGCAGGGCTGGACTGACGTGAGCATTCCGGCATTTTATCTGTCGGGGAGCAATGCGGGAACGCCCGGAGGGTCGAGCAATAACGGCGTGGTCATGGGGATTGGTGTTGTCGCCAGCAATCTGCCCGCGAGTGGTAGTGAAGCACGAAGCGTTCAGTCTGGAGGATCCTGGACACAGATCCTGCTGACGAACGGGATGGCACCCACGGCCACGTCCACAGCGGTGTATCGCGGCATCTACATCGCCCCCGTGATCAACTTCAGCAATGCGACGCCGGGCGCTGGCTTCTACGAAGCGGTCAAAGTCGCGATCACTGAGACCGCGTTACCCACCGGCCAAAGCTACTTCATTCGCTGTTCTGGTGGCAGCGCGGCGACGACCGATCGGTATCGCGTCACGAATCTTGGGCACACGATTCGCGCGCAAGTGGCCAGCGATCTCACCACCACGATCCTCGGGACCACTGACCTGGCCATGTATCGCAAAAACAACAAGCTCGTGTTCGCCTACAACAACGCGGGCACGCTCACGTATCTCGCCATTCCGCTTGATGGCACCACCACGACGTTCACGCACAGCACGACCGCACCGTAAAGCGAGCGGTGAGACACAGAGGACGGCATGCCGGAACAAATTACCCTGACCGTGGCCCAACCGAAGCCGAGTCAAACCCTTGTCAAACTCGAACGGTTCACCATCGACGTCATCGCGAAGTCCATCCTGGTGCAGTGGCTGGGCAACAACAACGAAGCGGGCCTCGCGTTGTATCCAACGCCTGCCGTGCTGAATCCATTGAGCGTGCTCCAGCCTTCGGGTGCCGCGCTCATCACCGCATTGAACAGTGCGAATCTGACCGCGAATTCATTGGTCAAACGCATCCTGACGCAGCTGCTGACCGACGGCTACGTGGCCGCCGGTGCCATCGCGGGGAGTCCAGATTGAGTGTGGTGATCAGGACGACGCTCGGTGCATTGGTCGAGGCCGAATCGGTGCTGACCGAACTGGCCACCATCCGTTTGCCGGCGCGATCGGCCTATCACCTCAAGAAGCTGGCGGCGGTGGTCACGAGCGAAACGGCGCACTTTCACGCGGAACGTAACGCCATCATCGCCGAGTTGGGGACGCCGCGAACGGATGGCGGCTTTGAAATCGCGCCGGGCAGTCCGGTGTTTCGCACCTTTGTCACGCGTGTGACCGAGGTGGCGGCCATTGATGTGGAGGTGCATTGGGGACCACTCACCCTCGCCATGCTCGGGGATGTGCCCATCACGGCTCGCCAGTTGGCATCGCTCGGGCCGTTATTTGAAGACGACACGGAGGTGACCGGATGAGCCACATCGTCTGGACAGGACTCGACGAACTGAAACGGATGCTGCGTGATCTGCCGGCGGACCTGACGGTCGAGGCGTCGGTCATCGTCACCGACGCCGCCGAGCGCGCCAAGCAGGACATCGTGACGTCGTATCCCGATCACCTGGGCAATCTGCGAAAGGGCGTCTCGATCGGGCCAGGCACCAACGTCGGGCGGTTCGGCGCCAGCACGGTGCTAAAGAACAACTCACCCTTGGCGTGGATTTTCGAAAACGGCAGTCAGGCGCGGCATTACGTCACGCGGAACGGTGTGAAACATGACACGGGCAGAATGCCGCCGGCACACGTGTTCATTCCCATCGTGATCCGTCAACGCCGCGCCATGTATGTCCGCCTCAAGGAGATGTTGCAGAACCACGGGCTCACGGTGACCGGTGATGTCTGATTCGTCCGAGATCGATAACGCCCTGGTCGCCAAGTTGGGGTCCGACCTCG
>Ga0105248_10000812_pt1 | contig 35031 bp, 30 predicted proteins | sample KBSS34metaG_FD_81524 | JGI IMG/M metagenome (GOLD analysis project Ga0105248, IMG submission 81524) | Switchgrass rhizosphere microbial communities from Kellogg Biological Station, Michigan, USA - KBS S3-4 metaG | ecosystem: Host-associated > Plants > Roots > Rhizosphere > Soil | place...
GCTGGGACGGGTCGGCGGGCTGGGGGACGCCGGGCGGCGCCGGCCCGGCCCCGTGGGACATCGTGTCCGTGAGCGGGGTCGTCGCCGCCGGTCCCGGCCCCGACGGCGGTTCGGACGCCGGCGGTCCCCGGACCGGCCTTGACGTAGGCACCGGACGCGGGTTCGGCGACGCCGGCCGGGAGCCGACCGGCCCCGAGGGCGGCCCCGCGACGCCGAGCTTCGGCGCTCCGGCCGGCCGCGGTGCCGGCTCCGGGCGGTTGGACGTGGGCCGTCCCGGCCCCGCCGGACGCGGCGGCGGTGTCGACGCGGCGTGGCCCGGCGGACCGACGAGCCCGCCGCCGGGAGAACGATCGGACGGGCCGCCGGCCGGTGCCAGCGGCGCCGAGCCCCGCGCGGCTGCCCGTGAGCAGGCTCGCGGCGACACCGGTGAGCCGCCCGACCAAGGCCTCGGCCGGCCGGCGAGCGGACGGTCCGGGCGCCGCGCCCGGCCGGCGGCCCCGGCGGGCGAGGACGGGACGGCGGGCCGCCGGCGCGCTGGCGGCCTGCAGTGGGTCCGGCGGCACACCGTCGATCCGCGCTCCGCGGCCGCGGACGACCCGGCGACCGGCGGCACGCCGCTGCCGGCCGCCGCCGACGGCACGCCCCTGCCGCCGGCCGGCGCGGACCGGTCCGCGGTCGACGCGGCCGGCTCGCCGTCGCCCGCCGACGAGCCGGCGGTGACGAACGGAGCGTCGCCGCCGGTCCGCGACGCGGCCGACACCCAGATCGTGACGATCAACAACACAAACCAGCATTCCGGCGGCTCCCTCGGCGGCCTGTACCGCTGGCCCTAGGACGCGTCCGGGGCCTCGCGTCCGAGGCCTCGCGTCGTCGGTCTGGGCCCCTCGCATCGTCGGTCCGACCGTCTCGGCCGCGGTGACGTCTGTAACACGGGGGCGGCCCGACGGTCGGTGAACGGTATGCGGACCACTGCGTGAACGCAGGAGCGGAGCCCGGCCGACGAATCGTGCGCAAATCGCGAAACGGGCCGGAAACACCCGTGTCTCTGCGTAACAATCTCGTGACGGTCGCCCGGAGTGGCCGCGGCCGGATCATAATTGCCCTAACCTCGTGAAGTTTTCGGTCCGCGCGTTTTACCACCCCGTCGGGCGGCAAAGATGAAGCGACGGGCAGATTAACGTCCGGGTAACTGGGAAGTGCGTTCCAAGAAACAGTTCTCCCTACACTGATCAATATCAGCGTCCTAGGGAGGGCAAGGAATTGTTCGGAAAGTCCTGGCGTAGGCTCGCACCGCTCGCGGTGCTGCCCGCTCTCCTGCTCGCGGCCTGTGGGGGGTCGGGGGGTTCATCGTCTGGCGGTTCGTCGTCGGACACGATCAAAGTTGGCCTGCTGCATTCGCTCAGCGGGACGATGGCCATCTCCGAGGTGACGGTTCGGGACTCCGAACTGCTTGCCATCGAGCAGATCAACGCCAAGGGCGGCGTGCTCGGAAAGAAGCTCGTGCCGGTGGTCGAGGACGGCGCCTCGGACTGGCCGACGTTTGCCGAGAAGGCCCAGAAGCTCATCTCGCAGGACAAGGTGGCCACCGTCTTCGGCGGCTGGACGTCCGCGAGCCGTAAGGCGATGCTGCCGGTCTTCGAGCGGAACAAGTCGCTGCTGTGGTACCCGGTGCAGTACGAGGGTCTCGAGCAGAGCCCGTACATCTTCTATACCGGCGCCACCACCAACCAGCAGATCGTCCCCGCCTTGGACTACCTGAAGGAGCAGGGCAAGAAGAAGATCTTCCTGGTCGGCAGCGACTACGTCTTCCCGCGTACGGCCAACAAGATCATCAAGGCCTATGCCGGCGCGAACGGCATGGACGTCCTCGGCGAGGAGTACCTGCCGCTGGGCTCCACCGAGGTCTCGACGATCGTCAACAAGATCCAGCAGGCCAAGCCGGACTTCGTCTTCAACACCCTCAACGGTGACTCGAACGTGGCGTTCTTCAAGCAGCTGAAGTCCGCCGGCATCGGCCCGGACCAGATCCCGACGATGTCCGTGTCCATCGCCGAGGAAGAGGTCAAGGCGATCGGCACCGAGTACCTGGCGGGCCAGTACGTCGCCTGGAACTACTACCAGACGACCGACACCCCGGCGAACACCGACTTCGTGAAGGCGTTCAAGGCGAAGTACGGATCCGACAAGGTGACGTCCGACCCGATGGAGGCCGGCTACAACGCGGTCAACCTGTGGGCGGCGGCGGTCGAGAAGGCCGGGACCACCGACGTCGAGGCCGTCAAGAAGGCCGCCGGCGGAATCGCGCTCGACCTGCCCGAGGGCAAGGTGACGATCGACGGTCCCACCCAGCACGTCTACAAGACCGCGCGGATCGGCCTCATCGGCCCGGACGGCCAGATCAAGTCGATCTGGGACTCGGGAAGCCCGATCAAACCCGACCCATACCTGAAGGGTGCCGAGTACCCGTGGGCCAAGGGGCTCTCCTCGTAACGATCTGGAGGTAGTGGCCAGGGGGTGCGCGAAGAAAGACGAATGTCGCGCACCCCCTGGTCCTGGCGCGCCGGAATGACATATCAAGGCGGTTGAACGTGAACGGGTTCCTCAACCAGTTGCCGATCGGGCTGAGTATCGGGGCGGTGCTGCTGCTGGCGGCGCTGGGCCTGACATTCACGTTCGGCCAGATGGGCGTCATCAACATGGCGCACGGCGAGTTCATCATGGTGGGCGCCTACACGACGTACATGCTGCAGAGCTGGGCCGGGCACGAGGCGGTCATCGCGGCCCTGCCGGTCGCCTTCGTCGTGGCGGGCCTGTTCGGGGTGATCCTCGAGCGGACACTGATCCGCAGGTTCTACGGCCGCCCACTGGACACGCTGCTGCTCACCTGGGGCGTGAGCCTCATCCTGCAGCAGCTGGTGCGTGACCTGATCGACAACCGCGGCGTCCAGGTCGTCGCCCCGGAGTGGCTCATCGGCGGCGCCGACGTGGGCGGTGTCCGGATTCCCTACAACCGGGTGTACATCTTCTGCCTCGCGGCGGTGTGCCTGGTCGGGATCTGGTTCTACTTCAGCAGGACGCCGGCCGGCCGGCGGATGCGGGCCGTGATGCAGAACCGGGAGCTCGCCGCCTGCAGCGCGGTGCGCACCGACCGGGTCGACCAGATCACGTTCTTCATCGGCTCGGGGCTGGCCGGCGTCGCCGGGGTCGCGTTGACCCTGGTCGGCACGGTCAGCCCGACGCTCGGCACGAAGTACATCGTCGACGCGTTCCTCGTGGTCGTCGTCGGCGGACTCGGTCAGCTGCGCGGCGCGCTCATCGCCGCGTTCGCCCTCGGCCTGCTCAACAGCTACGTCGAGTTCTGGTCCAACGCCAGCCTCGCGAAGGTGATCGTGTTCGTCGCGATCGTGGCCTTCCTGCAGGCTCGCCCGCAGGGCATGTTCGTGCTGCGCAGCCGGGCGCTCACGTGAGCACCGACGTGGCGGCCGACGAGCCGGCGGGGACGTCGGTGCCGACCGCCCCGAAGGGCGGCTGGCGTGCCCGGATCGTGACGCCGCAGCTGCCGTGGCGGGTCGTCTTCGCCGTCGTCATCGTGCTCGGCGTGATCGCGCCCTACGTGCTCGACCCGGCGTTCCGGCTGCCACTGTTCACGAAGTACCTCTGTTACGCGATCGTCGGCATCGGCATCGGCCTCGCCTGGGGCCACGGCGGCATGCTCACGCTCGGCCAGGGCCTGTTCGTCGGCCTCGGCGGCTACTCGATGGGCATGTACCTCAAGCTGCACGACGCCGGGCCCGGCAGGGTTCCCGACTTCATGGACTGGAGCGGCGTCGAGAAGCTGCCCGCATTCTGGGAGCCGTTTCGCAGCCCGATTGTCGCGATCGCCGCCGTGTTCATCCTGCCGATCATCGTGGCGACGCTGCTCGGCCTGCTGGTGTTCCGCCAGCGGGTGCGCGGCGCCTACTTCGCGATCCTCACCTAGGCGCTCGCGGCCGCGTTCGTGATCCTGCTGATCGGCCAACAGGGCTACACCGGCGGCACGAACGGCCTGACGAACTTCAGCGGCTTCTTCGGGATCGATACCTACGCCGACGAGGGTCACCGGACGCTGTACTTCATCACCGCGGGCGTGCTGCTGGTCATCTTCCTGCTGCTGCGCCTGGTGGTGGCGAGCCGGTTCGGCCGGCTGCTGCTGGCGATTCGGGACGGCGAGGACCGGGTCCGCTTCCTCGGCTACGACCCGACGGTCATCAAGACCATCGCCTTCGCGATCTCGGCGGTGACCGCGTCGGTCGGCGGTGCGCTGATCGTGCCGGTGGTCGGCATCGTCAACCCCGGCATGCTCGACATCGTCCCGTCGATCGAGCTGGTGATCGCGGTCGCGGTCGGCGGCCGGTACTCGCTCGCCGGCGCCATCATCGGCGCGGTCGTCGTGAACTGGGCGCGATCGACGTTCTCGGAGGACTACCCGTCGGCGTGGACGTACTTCCAGGGCGCCCTGTTCATCGGCGTCATCGCGTTCCTGCCGCGGGGCCTGGCCGGGCTGCTGCGGCAGGTGCAGGACGGCGGGCCGGTGCTGCTGCGGCGGCTGGGAATCACGCTGCCGCGCGGGTCCGGTCGGCCGCCAGGCGCGCCGGCCCCGCCGCCGCCCGCCGCCGCGGCCGTCGACAGGCAGCCGGTCGCCGTGCCCGGGCAGGGGACACCCACTCAGGAGACGGTGTGATGGCGACATCGGCGCAGACCACCATTCCGGCTCCGCGCGGCGCCGGCGCCGGCGACGACGGCGGGGCGGCCGGCGACGCGCTGCTGGTGGTGCGCGGCCTGCGGGTCGTGTTCGACGGCTTCGTGGCCATCGACGGCATCGACTTCACCGTGCGGCCCGGCGAGCTGCGGTTCCTCATCGGCCCCAACGGCGCCGGCAAGACCACGCTGGTCGACGTGATCACCGGTCTCACGAAGCCGGCCGCCGGCTCGGTGCGGTTCGCCGGAACCGAGCTGGTCGGCCGGCGTGAGTACCGGATCGTCAAGCTCGGAATCGGCCGGACGTTCCAGACCGCGACGGTGTTCGAGGACCTGACGGTGCTGGAGAACATCGACCTGGCGGCGAGCTTCCGGCTGGCGGTGCCGAAGCTGTTCCTGCGCCGCAGGGGCATCAGCGACCCGGTCGCACAGGTGCTGGAGACGACGCAGCTCGCCGACCTGGCCCATCGCAAGGCCGGGATCCTCTCGCACGGCCAGCGGCAGTGGCTGGAGATCGGCATGCTGCTCGCCCAGGACCCCCAGCTGCTGCTCCTCGACGAGCCGGTCGCCGGCATGACGAAGGACGAGCGCGAGCGTACCGGCGTCCTGCTCCAGCAGATCGCCAAGGAGCACACGGTCGTCGTGATCGAGCACGACATGGAGTTCCTGCGCCGGTTCGCGAGCGTGGTCACCGTCCTGCACGAGGGCAAGGTCCTCACCGAGGGCACGGTCGCCGAGGTGCAGGCGGACCCGCGTGTCCAGGAGGTCTACCTGGGCCGCAAGAAGGAAGACGACTCCTCGGGCGGCGCTGCGGCTGCCGCCCTCGGGCTGGAGGCCGCACCGTGAGCGACGAGCCGGTTCTGAAGGTCAGCTCGCTGGACGTGGCCTACGGCCGCGCCCAGGTCATCTTCGGCGTGAGCCTGGAGGTGCCGGCCGGTTCGCTGGTCTGCGTGATGGGTCGCAACGGCGTCGGGAAGACCACCCTGCTCAACGCGATCATGGGCGTGCTGCACCCGACGGCGGGCTCCATCGAGTTCGAGGGCGAGCCCATCACCAGGGTTCCGACCTACGACCGGGTGCGGGGCGGCATGGGCTACTGCCCGCAGGGCCACGAGACGTTCCCCCAGCTCACCGTCTTCGAGAACCTCCAGGTCACCTGGGAGGCCGCCAAGGGGAAGAAGGGCGCGATCGACGAGGCACTCGACATCTTCCCGCGCCTGCGTCCGTTCCTGAAGCGTCGCGCCGGCTTCCTCTCCGGCGGCCAGCAGCAGATGCTCGCCATGGCCAGGGCGCTGGTGACGGGCCCGAAGATGCTCATCCTCGACGAGCCGACCGAGGGCATCCAGCCGTCCATCGTCGCCGAGATCGAGGAGGTCATCGAGCGTCTGCACACCGAGGCCGGTCTCGCCATCCTCCTCGTCGAGCAGTACATCGATACCGCGATCAAGCTCGCCGACAGCTTCGTGGTGCTCGACGCCGGCCTCGTCGCCCACGCCGGTACCGCCGCCGACCTGCACGACGCCGACCTCGTCCGGCTGCTGGCGGTGTAACGCGGAGGCCGGCGCGCCCGGTCGGCCGCCCGCGGAGCCGCGAGACCCCGGTTTACGCCCTGATGCCTGACCGGGCGCGGCGCCGGCGGCAGGAAGGTCGCCCGAGCGACGGGTACGCGGATTCGTCGGCTCGGTTACCGTGCGTAGTGTGGATGTGTCGGCGGGTCGTCGCGGGCGGCGCGCGCGGGGCATCTCCGCCGTACTGGCGCGCGGGCGGGCGGCCCGGGCCGGTGGCCTGCTGGTCGCCCTGCTGGCGGTGGCGGCCGGCAGTCAGCCCGCGGCCGTGCCCGCGTCCCGGCCGGCGGCCACGGCCGCGGTCCCACGCAAGGACGATGTGCCTGCGCCGGACGGGCCGGGCAGTCACGGCGTCGGCTACCGGACCGTGACGATCGTCGACGCCGGGCGGCACCGCACCCTGGCCACGTCCGTCTGGTACCCGACCCGGGCGCGGCTGCCCGTGCCCGCGGCCACGGAACCTGACGATCTTCTCGGCGCCGGCGCCGGCACCGGTCCGACGGCGGACGACGGTCCGACGGCGGACGATGGTCCGACGGCCGCGCGCTACGAGATCGCGCCGGAGGTTAGCTACCCGTCCCGGGTCGCCGTCGCGAACGCCCTACCCGTGCCGGGACGGTTCCCCCTGGTCGTGTTCTCGCACGGCAGCGCGGGCAGCCGGGTGCAGTTCGCCTCGCTCGCCGAGGACCTGGCCAGCCACGGATACGTCGTCGCCGCGCCCGACCACCCGGGCGACACGATGGCCGACGTCGCCGCCGGACCGAGCGAGTCGCTGCTCGAGCTGGCCAGCGACCGGCCGATGGACGTCTCCGCGGTCCTCGACTGGATGCTCTGCCCCGGCCGGCCGTTCGCCGCGATGGTGGCGGCGGACCAGATCGCCGTGGTCGGCTTCTCCTTCGGCGGGCTCACGGCGATCGCCTCGTCCGTGGGATTGCTGCGCGCCCCCGCCGACCCCCGGGTCCGGGTGTCCGTGGGAATCTCACCGGCGAGCCAGGCACTGCCTGCGGCCCTGCTCGCCCGGGTGCGGATCCCGACCCTGCTGATCGCCGGCACCGCCGACGGCGTCACCCCGCCCGGGCCGGGCGCGGACACGACGTTCCGCGAGCTCACCGGGTCGCCCGGGCGGGCCGAGGTCGTCGTCACCGGCGCGACGCACAACTCGTTCGGCGACCTCTGCGACCAGGTCTACCTGACCGCGGACGGCCGGGTGCCGGCCGGGATCCGGCTGCGGATGCAGCTCGGCGCGCTGCTCACCTGCCTGCCGCCGCTGGCGGACGCCGCGGCCTCCCAGCGGGTGGCCCGCTGGTACACGGTCGCGTACCTCGAGCGCCACCTGCGCGGCGACACCCGCTACGACCGTTACCTCACCCAGAGTGCCGCGGCCGCGCTGCCTCTCCCGGTAGCAGTCCGTTCATCCCCCTGACGACGGGGCGATGCGCGGCGGCCCTGGGAGCGCCGCGGGCGGTGCGGGCCGTCGAGCGGGCCGGCTCCTCGTCCAGGTCGGCGGCCATCTCGTCGGCCTCGTCGGCCTCGTGCGCCGCCGCGCCGCCCAGCAGGCTGTCCGCGGCCGCGACCAGGCCGCCGTCCCCGTCGCCGCTTCTCGCGGCGGCGCCGTCCCAGTTCTCCGGGTCGATGTAGATGACCCGCGTCATCCCGCCGTGGCCGTGGATGGCGAGCAGGGTCTCCATATTCGGGTAGATCGTCGTCGACTCCAGGCCGGAGGACCACCAGAGCACGCAGGTACCGTCCGGCGCCTGGGCGCCGAACGCGACCGAGCCCGTACCGGAGACCCCGGACACGTCCACGTCCCGCTCGAGCTGGAACCTGCGCACCTGTCGCGCGGACATCGCCTGGGATGACCTCCTCGTGGAGCGCGAGCGTTCCCGCCCGGCCCGCCTGACCGGCCGGCCGCGCGGGCCTTCGCGCTGGCACGGCACCGGCCGCCCTGCCGGCGGGCGGACCCCGGCGGCGGGCCCGAGACGGACCGGCGCCTCGGCCGGTCGGCACACCGTAGCGGCTGAAGCCCGTCCGGGTCATCCCTTTCGGGCCGACGGCCACACCAATCCCGGCGGCCGCCGACGCCGGGCAGGTCAGCCGGATCCGCCGGGCCGCGGGGGACCACGGCGCCCCGGCGCGGGCCGGTCAGGTGAGCGGGCGGAAGGACCCGGCGGGGTGGTCGAGGCCGTCCTCGGTGTACATGGCGAGCGTCGCGGCGAGGTCACGCGGCTCGACGCCGTACGCGGCGAGGATGTGCCAGAGGCCGGCCATGAGCAGCAGGCCGTGGTGCAGGAGGCACTCGGGATAGCCGGCGATCGGGGTCGCCGCTGCGGCGTGGAACGCGCGCCCGGCCGCGGCGTCGTCGGTCAGTGCGGCGAACGCTCCCGCGCGGACCTGGGCGGTCAGCAGCTCCCAGACCCGCTCCGTCTCCGGGGCCTCGGGACCGCGCCAGACGCCGCCGAACGTCAGCTGGCGCAGGATGTCCGTGGGGGCGCGGCCGGTGCGCAGGTGCAGCACGACCGCCCAGGACGCGGTCAGCCAGCAGATCGCGCGCAGCGTGGGCATCGGGTCGTGGGTCAGCCGCGTCACGAGGACGCCCTCCGCCTCGGGGCGCGTCGCCGGGTCGATCCAGCGCAGGACCTCGTGCTCCACGGTGACGATCTCCGCGATGGGCAGGTCGCCGGGGTGCGGGCGGGCGAGCGCAGCGGCCCGGCGGGAGACGGTGTCCACGAGCGCAAGGGCGCCTGGCTCGGGAAGGGTCTGCCAGGCGAGACCCGCAGGCGCCATGCCGACACGCTAGCCCCGGTCGGCCCGGTTCCACCATATGGACAGACGATTCGGCGCGCCGGTGGGCGCCGAGCGCCCCGTGCCGTGCGGGCGACGGCCGCCGGCGCGGGGCCTCCGAGGATCCGCACCCGCGGATCGCCGGAGACCCCGTCGCGCCGGCGTGCGCCGGACAGCCGGGCAGGCCGGGCCGGCCGCCGCAGCGGCCGGGCCTCAGCCGCCGAGCAGGTCCAGCACGGCCGACGACGCGGGCTCGTCGGCCGGCTCGGCCAGGTGGCGGCGCCAGAGCGCCTCCGCGGCGTCCGACTCGCCTCGCTCGATCAGGTCGACCAGGCGGGTGTGGACCTCCTGGTGCGCCGCCAGCGAGCCGTGCGCGTCCGCGGTGACGACGGGCGCGTCGGCGTCCGAGTGCTCGCCCGCGGCCTGGTGGCTGGTCGTGGTGTGCAGGATGTGCCGGAGCATGTTGTCGATCACCGTGAGCGTCTGGTTTCCCGCCAGCTCGACCAGCAGGTGGTGGAAACCGCCGAGGGACACCCGCGGGTCGGGCACGCTGCCGTCCCGCCCCGCGCCGACGGCGGGGGAGGCGGTGTCGGGCAGGCCGTGGGCGTCGCCGTCGATCGCGGCGGCGGCCTCGGACAGCGCCGTGCGCAGCCGGCCGAGGGCCGGTGCCGCCGGGTTCTCGGCGAGCATCCGCACCGCCGGCCCCTCCAGGGACGTCCGGGCGAACTGGACGTCGGCGACGGTCGTGCGGCGGTGCTCGAGGACCAGGCCGGCGTAGCGGGCGGCGACGTGACCGTCCGGCCGGTGGACCCGGGCGCCGCCGTGAGCCCCGCGGCGGACCGAGATGAGCGCCTCGGACTCCAGCACCCGGAACGCCTCGCGCAGGGTTGGTCTGGAGACGCCGAACTGCTCCATGAGCACGGCCTCGGGCGGCAGCGCGTCGCCCTCGACGAGCTCGCCGCGCACGATCTGGCGGCGCAGGTGGGCCGCGACGAGCTCGGCGGTCTTCGGCACCCGCACGTGCCGCCCGACACGCCCGTCGTCGAGCACGCTGCTCGGGGCCGGCCGAGCGGTGCCGAGGCCGCCGGCCACCCGGGTGACGCGGTGCGCGGACCGGCGGGCCGTGTCCAGATTCGTGGCCGGTTGCAGTAACGCCATGACGTCCCCCTGTAGTGGCGGCGGCCTGCGGTCAGGCCGCGTGGATCGCTCTCGCGATGTCGCCGGGAAGTGTCGCAGGGGGTCCTGTAGTCGAGCGGTTACGGGTTAGGTAATACCACGGCGTGATACGAATAATGTAACACACTGTGAAGATGCCTCATTACTATCTGTGCATCTCGATGTCGGGCTGACCGTTGGTCGCCCCGGCTCGGCCGCGCTTGATGGCCGTCGACCACCTGCGATTCTACGGTTACGGACGGCGGTGGGCGCCCAGGGTCACCACGGTCCTGGCGAGCACGCTCGGTGGCGCATCCGCGAGTCCCAGCTCGACGTCGACCACGGCCAGTCGCCGTCCGACATGTCGGACCGTCGCCGCCACGGCCACATCGGCCGCCAGCGGCAGCGAGCGGATCACCGTCAGGTCGAGCGACAGCACGTGCGTGGCCGAGCCGGTGGGCAGCCGGCGGGCGAGAGCGGTGCTGACCGCCGCGTCGGCGAGCGCGCAGCACGCCGCCGCGTGGACCCGGCCGAGGCGGTCCGCCAGCCAGTCGGCGGCCGCCAGCCGCACCTCCAGCCGGTCACCCTCGGCCCGGACGTCGGCGCCCAGCGCGTCGAGCAGCGGATGCGCCGGCGGCTGGTGACGGACGGACCCGTCGGACGTCGCCGAGCCGTCGGCCGGCCCGCCCGCCGGGCCGGCCGGGGCAGGCCGGCCCGCGAGCACCGGGTCGGGCCGGTCCGGGCCGGCGTCGTCGTCCGCGCGCGCCGGCGCCGGCTCGGACGGGCGCAGGACCGCGCAGAGCGCCGTCGCCTCGGCCAGCGGCCGACCGTCGGGCGTGCTGACCGTCCCGGTCGCCCGCCGCAGCCGGCCGGTCGGCTCGTCGTCCCGCGCGTCGGCCGCCGCGTGCGCGCGCAGCCGCAACGGCCGCGCCGGTGGCGGGGTGCCCGTCGGGTCCGGGGCGAACATCGAGGTCGCCGGGCCGCGGCCGGTGACCTCCTCGGCGTCCGGCCAGCCGGTGACCGGTCCGAGCGCCCGCAGCTGCAGGCTGGTCGTCACGATGACGTCGGTGGGGCCGAGCCCGGCGCCGGCGGCGGCGGCGAGCGCCATCTCGGCGAGGGCGGCGACCGCCATCGTGCCGAGCCGAGGTCCGGGCGCCGGGCCGGTCAGCCAGCGCGGCACCGTCATCGCGAGGCTCGCGGCGCCGCCGTCGGCGGCGAGGACCCGGGTGCCGGCGGCGGCCGCGAACGGGTCGGCGGGGGACGCCCCCACCCCGTCGTCGCTCGCGTCGGCGGCGGGCGTCGTGGCGCCGACCGCGTCGGCGCCGAAGGTCGCGGCGCTGGGCGCGTCGGCGCCGAAGGTCGCGGCGCTGGGCGCGTCGGTACGGGTCGCGTCGGTGTCGGTCGCGTCCGGGACGGTCGCGGCGGCGGGCGGGACCCTGCGCGACCAGGCGCTCAGCCGGCGGAGGGTCTCCAGCCGGTCGGCGCCGCCGGCCGCGTCGAGAGCGCCGTCCGCGGCCAGGATGCCTGCCTCGTCCACGATCACGGGTTCTGTCTAGCAGGATCGAGGAGGCGTCAGAAATACCGGTATTGCTGGCGTGACCGGGATCACGATGCGTGGCTCGCCGATTCCGGACGGGAACCGGCGGGGCCTTGCCTTCGGGGAGACCTCGGCCCGGGCCCGCGACTGGGCGCTGCTCGCGGCCGACCTCCGCGGCTGCCTCGCCGGGGTCGGCCTACGGCTGGTCCCGGTCGCCGCCTGGCCGTGGCTCCCGTCCCGCCGCCGGTGACGCCGCGGTGGCCGGGGCGACGGAACACTGCCAGCGCGGCCCGAGCGTGATCGTGAGGACGGTCGGCTCGGCGTGGTCGACCTGCAGCGTCACGTGGTCGATCCGCCAGCGGTCCCGCAGCAGCAGCCGGGCCGCGTCCTGGACCCGGTGGCAGTCGCCGCCGGCGTCGACGAGCAGGTGCGCCGACAGCGCCGGCATCCCGGAGGTGACCTCCCAGACGTGCAGGTCGTGGACGTCGGCCACCTCGTCGAGCGCGGCGAGCGCGGCGCCGACCTCGGCCGGGTCGACGCCCTCGGGCGCCGCCTCCATGAACACCCGGCCGGTGTCGCGGATCAGCCCGGCGCCGGCGCGGACCATCAGGGCGGCGACGACCAGCGCCGCCAGCGGGTCGGCCCGGGTGAAGCCCGTCGTCATGATCACGACACCCGCGGCGGCCGTCGCGATGAACGCGAACAGGTCGGTGAGAATGTGCTGGAAGGCGCCCTCGACGTTCAGGCTGCGCCGGTCGGCGCGGGCCAGCAGGGCCGCCGCGGCGACGTTGACCACGACGCCCGCCAGCGCCGTGCCGAGCAGGGGTACGCCCGAGACGTCGTTCGGGTGCACGAGGCGCTGCCCGCCCTGGATCACGAGCACGACGGCCAGCGCCAGCAGGGTGAAGCCGTTCAGCTGCGCCGAGAGGATCTCGACGCGGCGCCAGCCGTAGGTGAGCCGGCCGCCGGCCGGCCGGGCGGCGAGCCGCATCGCGACCAGCGCCAGCATCAGCGCCCCGGCGTCGGTGAGCATGTGCGCGGCGTCGGAGAGCAGTGCGACCGAGCCGGCGAGGATGCCGACGGTGACCTCGACCAGCAGGAAGCCGCCGATCAGCGCGAGCGCAGCCCACAACAGGCGCGCGTCGGCCGTCGCCGAGGGGCGGTGCGGGTGCCCGCGATGCCCTTGCGGGTGGTCGTGTGCCTGTTCGCCACGCCGGTCTCGACGGCGGTCGTCGGCGTGGCTGTGCCCGTCGCCCGGGCTGCGCCTTTCGCCGTGGCTGTGGGCGTCGCCGGGGCCGGGCGGGTGGCCGGCGTGCTCGGCGGCCGGCGGGCCGGCGGGTGGCTCGTCGTCGAGGCTCACGAACGGGTCCCGCGCGCACGGACCGGACGGTGACGACGAGCCGCCGCGATTTCCCGAACGCCGGTCGGAATGCGCAGCGAGATGATTTCCGAAACCATTTTCTGTTTCAAAACCACAGTCAGCGCATTCGGGCCGGTATTCACGAGCATGCTGGCAACATTACGCCGCGGCCGACCGGGCCGAGCCTCTTCGCGTCGACCGTCGCTCACCGTGACCGCTGTGGAGTGGCGGCGCTCCGGCGGACCGCTACCCGCCGACCAGCGTGCCCGAACCCGGACGTCCCGATCGGCGCATTTCGACCACCCCTCGGCCGCCAAACTGTTAACATCATCACGCAACGTGACGCCTGGAATGTACGCTTCACTATCGGAACACTGGGAAGGTCCCGATCAGTGGACATGCCGTTGTAACGGCCTCGACGTAGCGTGGGAGAACATGAGCGGCGCGCGCATTCCTGCCGTCGGCGTCGAGGAGGAGTTCCACATCCTCGATCTGGCCACCCGCCAGTTGGTGCCCCGCGCCGGGGAGATCCTCGAACGGCTGCCCGCAGGCCCCTTCGCGCCCGAGCTGCTGAATTCCGTCGTCGAGACGAACAGCTCGCCGACCCGGGACCTGGCCGCGCTGCGCGCCGATCTCGTCGACCTGCGGCTGCGCCTCGCCGCCGCCGCGGAGCCGCTCGGCCTCGGCCCGGCCGCCGCGGGCACCGTGCCGATCGTCGACCCGGGCATCCTGGAGATCAACAGCGACCCGCGGTACCGGCAGATGACCGAGGAGTACCAGATCCTCGCCCGCGAGCAGGTGATCTGCGGGGCCCATGTGCACGTCGACGTCCCGGACCGCGAGGCGGCGGTGGCGGTGATCGCCCGCGTCGCCCCGTGGCTGCCGGTGCTGCTCGCCCTCTCGGCCAGCTCGCCGTTCTGGCTCGGCGCCGACACCGGCTACGCCAGCATGCGCACGATGGTCTGGGAACGCTGGCCGACCGCCGGCGTCGCCGGGACGTTCCAGACGGCCGGGGAGTACGAGGACCTGGTCGCCGACCTGGTGAAGTCGGGCGTGATCAGCGACCCGGGCATGGTCTACTTCGACGTCCGGCCGTCCGCGCATCTGCCGACGGTCGAGCTGCGGGTCTGCGACGCCTGCCCCGACGTCGACACGGTCGTCCTCATCGCCGGGCTGTTCCGCGGGCTGGTCAGCAACGCCGTCGAAGCGATCGAGATCGGCGCGCCGCTGCGCCCCCCGCGCCCCGAGCTGCTGCGGGCCGGGATGTGGCGCGCGGCCCGCTCCGGGCTGGAGGGCGACCTCATCGAGCTGTCCGACTCCGGCGCGGGGCCGGTGCCGGCGGAGGATCTGCTGGCCCGGCTGCTCGCCGAGATCCGTCCGCAGCTCACCGCGGCCGGCGACTGGGAGCTCGTCGGCCGTCTCGCCGAGCGGGCCGTCGACCGGGGCAGCGCGGCCGCCGCCGCCCGCCGCGCGTTCCACCGGCGCGGGCTGCTCACCGACGTCGCCGACCTCGTGCTGGCGCGGACCCGCGAGGCCGAGCCCGTCCCCGCCGCCGGGGCCGGCGCCACCGGCACCAGGTCCGCGCCGGGCGGGCTGTCGGTGAGCGAGATCGCGCTGGCCGTCGCCTCCAGCGCCGAGAACGCGCTCGGGCGAGCCGAGCGGGTGGCGCCGACGCTGCTCGCCGGTTATCTGGCGCATCCCGACTTCCTCTCGGCGGGCCTCGACGAGGCCGTCGACGCCAAGGGCCCCGTCCGCTCGCCGTACCGCGGCGTGCTGCGCGCGCTGGAACGGCTCGGCCCGGACGGGCTCACCACCCGCTGCGCCACCTTGGTCGCCGAGCAGGAGGCCCGGGGGATGGTGTTCCGGGTGACGGGCGAGGCCGACAGCCGCCCGTTGCCGTTCGACCTCGTGCCGCGGATCGTCGACGCGGCCGACTGGGAGACGGTCAGCGCCGGGCTCGTCCAGCGGGTCCGGGCGCTGGAGGCGTTCCTGCGCGACATCTACTCCGACCGGTTCGCCATCGCCGACGGCATCGTCCCGGAGTGGGCGGTCGCCGCGTCCCCGGGCCTGCGGCACTGGGGGCGAGCCGTCCCCGCCGGGGCGATCCGCGCCACCGTCGCCGGCATCGACCTCGTCCGCGACCACGACAACCGCTGGCTCGTGCTCGAGGACAACCTGCGGGTGCCGTCCGGCGCGGCCTACGCCGTCGCCGTGCGCCGGCTGATCCGCGCGACGATGCCGGAGCTGTCGGCGCCGTCGGGCATCCTCGGCCTCGAGGGCGTGCCCGCGCTGCTGCGCACGGCGCTGCTCGCCGCGGCGCCCCCGGCCGCCGGCGGCCGGCGCCGGGGCGACGCGGCCGACCCGGGCGAGGCGCCGGGGGAGCCGGCGCTCGCGCTGCTCACCTCCGGCCCGCACGACTCGGCCTACTTCGAGCACGCCTTCCTCGCCGAGCGGATGGGGGTGCCGCTGGTCCGGCCGGTGGACCTGCTCGTCGAGGACGACATCGTCAGCCACCGGACGGCGGCCGGCGGCCGGCGGCGGGTGGACGTCCTCTACCGGCGGATCGACGAGGACGAGCTGTTCGCGGCCGCCGCCGCCGACGGCGCGCCGCTCGGCCCGGCGCTCACCGGCGCGATGGGCGCCGGCACGGTCACCCTGGCCAACGCCCCCGGCAACGGCGTCGCCGACGACAAGGTCGTCTACGCGTACGTCCCCCGAATGGTCAGCTACTACCTGGGCGAACGGCCACTGCTCGACGACGTGCCGACCTACCTGTGCGGCGACCCCGAGCACCTCGACCACGTGCTGCGCCACCTCGACGAGCTGGTGGTCAAGCCGATCGACGGCTACGGCGGCAACGGCGTGCTGATCGGCCCGGCCGCGGAGCCGCACGAGCTGACCGCGGCCCGCGAACGCCTGCTCGCCGACCCGCGCGGCTGGATCGCCCAGGAGCTCGTGGCGCTGTCCACCCACCCGACCTGGCCCGGGATCGACCCGCCCGACGCCGGCGCCGACGACGTCCCGGCTCCGTTCGGCACGTCGAACGGGCATCCGGGCGGGGCGGCGAGCCGGCTCGAGCCGCGCGCGGTCGACCTGCGGGCATTCGTCTACCAGGGCGAGCAGACCGTGGTGGCGCCGGCCGCGCTCAGCCGGGTCGCGCCGGCCGGGAGCATGGTCGTCAACTCGTCCCGGGGCGGCGGTTGCAAGGACACGTGGATCCTGCGGGCCTGAGGGCGCACCCCGCGGGCCGGCCGGGCGCGCCCGCGCCGGCCGCCGACCACACCAGTCCACGGACGACCAGCCAGGAACGACCAGCGCCGGCCGGCGACGGCCGACGCGACGGATCCAACGGGAGCGGACATGTGCGGGCTGAGCGGTGAACTACGACTCGACGGCCGGCCGGCCGACGTGGCGGCGGTAGCGCGGATGACCGCGGCGATGCAGCGCCGCGGCCCGGACGGCGTCGGCGTGCACGCGGCCGGCCCGGTCGCCCTCGGCCACCGCCGCCTGAAGATCATCGACCTCTCCGAGCGGGCCGCCCAGCCGATGACCGACGCCGAGCTGGGCCTCACCGTCGCATTCAACGGCTGCATCTACAACTACCGCGAGCTGCGCGACGAGCTGGCCGGCGCCGGCTACCGGTTCTTCTCGACGTCGGACACCGAGGTCGTCCTCAAGGGCTTCCACCACTGGGGCCCGCGCTGCGTCGACCACTTCGCGGGCATGTTCGCGTTCGCCGTGCACGAGCGGGACACCGGCCGGGTCGTGCTCGCCCGCGACCGGCTGGGCATCAAGCCGCTGTACGTCTCCGCGGACGCCCACCGGATCCGGTTCGCCTCGACGCTGCCTGCGCTGCTCGCCGGCGGCGGGGTGGACACCGACATCGACCTGGTCGCGCTGCACCACTACTTGTCGTTCCACGCCGTCGTGCCGCCGCCGCGCACGATCCTCGCCGGCGTGCGCAAGCTGCCGCAGGCCACCGTCCGGGTGATCGAGCCCGACGGCACGAGCACCGACGACGTGTACTGGCGGCCCGACTTCAGCCGCCAGCCCGAGCACGCGGCGTGGACCCCGGCGCAGTGGCGGGACGCGATCGCCGAGCGGCTGCGAACCGCCGTGCGCCGCCGGATGGTCGCCGACGTGCCGGTCGGCGTGCTGCTGTCCGGCGGGCTCGACTCCAGCATGATCGTCGCGCTGCTGGCCGAGGCCGGCCAGACGGACCTGGCGACGTTCAGCGTGGGCTTCGAGGCCGCCGGGGGCGAGTCCGGCGACGAGTTCCACTACTCGGACATCGTCGCCAAGCACTTCGGCACGAACCACCACCAGATCATGGTTCCCGGCGAGGCGCTGCTGCCCGCCGTCGACGCCGCGGTCGAGGCGATGAGCGAACCGATGGTGAGCCACGACTGCGTCGCGTTCTACCTGCTGTCCCAGGAGGTCAGCCGGCACGTCACCGTCGTCCAGTCCGGCCAGGGCGCCGACGAGGTGTTCGCCGGGTACTCCTGGTACCCGCCGCTCGCGAGCGTGCCGCGGGCGGACACCGTCGGCGCGTACCTGAGCGTGTTCGCCGACCGGTCGCACTCCGACATCGCGGGAATGGTCGCCCCCGGCTACGCGCTGGAGGCGGACGCGAGCCGAGCGTTCGTGACTGCCCAGTTCGCCGCCCCCGGCGCCGAGACCTCCGTCGACGCGGCGCTGCGGATCGACTCGACGATCATGCTGGTCGACGACCCGGTGAAGCGCGTCGACAACATGACGATGGCCGCCGGGCTGGAGGCGCGCACGCCGTTCCTCGACCACGAGCTGGTCGAGCTCGCCGCCGCCTGCCCGCCGGAGCGCAAGCTCGCCGAGGGTGGCAAGGGTGTGCTCAAGGACATCAGCCGGGCGCTGCTGCCCGCCGAGGTCATCGACCGGCCGAAGGGCTACTTCCCGGTGCCCGCGATCCGGCATCTGTCCGGCCCGTTCCTCGACCGGGTCACCGCGGCGCTGACCGACTCGGCGGCCCGCGACCGCGGCCTGTTCCGCCCCGAGTGGGTGAAGACCATGCTCGCCGCCCCCAACGACAACCGCACTCGCCTCGGCGCGAACGCCCTCTGGCAGGCCGCCCTGCTGGAGATGTGGCTCCAGACCCACGGCATCTAGCGCGGCGGTCGAACGCCGCCCGTGTCTGTCAGTGACCGCTCGGCGACGGTTGTTGGCAAAGCTGTGTGGTTGGATGCCGGTTATCACGGCCCGCGACTGACAAAATACCAGGTGTGAAGATCGAGGAACTGGCTGCGGATGGGACCGAGCAGGCGTACGACGCGATGCGCCAGCTGCGCCCGCACCTGACCTCGGCCGGCTTCGTGCGGCTCGTCAACGAGGTGCAGCGCCCGCAGGGCTACCGGCTGGTCGGCTCCTGGGAGCCGTCGGCCGGGAAGGTCGTCGCCGCGGCCGGCTTCCGCGTCCAGCACACGCTGGCGCACGGCCGGGTCCTCGTCGTGGACGAGCTGTCGACCGTCCCCGCCGCGCGCGGCCAGGGCCATGCGTCCCGGCTGCTCGCCTGGCTCGAACGGGAGGCCCGGCTGCAGTACTGCGCCCAGATGCACCTCGACGCGGGCACCCATCGTCACGATGCGCACCGCCTGTACGTCCGCCACGGCTTCGCCATCAAGTCCTTCCGCCTGATGCGCCAGCTGTGAGGACGGCGTCGCCACTCATCACCGGTGGGGCCAGGACGGCCTTGGCCGGCCCGCGGGTGCTGCCTAGATTCGCTGAGCCGTCGGGCTGCCCTCCGTACCGCCCTGTGTCCGGAGACCGGATTGCCGGATTGCCCGTCAGGTGCCGCGGGTCGGGGCCAGGGCCAGTTCGCCGGCGCGGACCTTCGCCAGGCCGGCGGCGATCGCTTCGACCAGGTGCGGCAGCGCGGCCGTCAGCTCGGCGGCGGACTCGTCGTAGTCCGCCAGGTCGTCGACCCCGGCGGCGGCGAGCAGCGCCATCGGGTCGGCGAGGCGGCGGCGCAGCCAGTCGACCGGGTCGGCAGTGAGGTCACGGTCGAAGACCCGCGCGCCCGGCTCGTTGCCGGCCATCGTCGGATGATGGTGCACCCGGTCGCGGCTGCCGGGCCCGCGCTCGACGGACTCGAACAGGTCGACCCGCAGCAGCGACCGGTCGACGACCACCCGCTGCGACGCGTACACCGACCCGCGCCACGGCTCCGCGTCGACGAGCCGCAGCTCGACCCGCACCCCGCGCTCCGGGCCCTCCTGTCCCGGCGCGGGATCCGGGTCGACGAAGTACATGTCCCGGACGGTCACCGCCAGCCGGTCGAAACAGAACACGCTGAGCATTTCCGGCCCCCCTTTCACCCCCATGAGCGTGACCCGCCGGCGCGTGCGTGTCGACCCCCGGCCGGCGAGCCGGGGGCGGAGCCACCCGGCCGGCGTGATGCGCCCGTGGGCCCGGGGGATTCGCCGGGAATGGTTCGCCGGTCCGGGGACGGTCGCCGGATTCTGGCGTTGACTGGGGGCATGCGTTACGTCACCGGTCTCGGAGATGCCGTCAAGAGCGGGAAGAAGCTCTCGAAGATCGGGCTGGGGACCTGGCAGTTCGGCTCGCGGGAATGGGGCTACGGCACCGACTACGCCCAGCGGGAGGCGCATCAGATCGTGCGCCGGGCGCTGGAGCTGGGCATCACCGTGATCGACACGGCCGAGATCTACGCCTTCGGCCGCAGCGAGCGCATCGTCGGCGAGGCGTTGCGCCAGGCCGGCGAGGACGCCGCCGAGGGCGTCTACCTCGCGACGAAGCTCCTCCCGCTCGTCCCGGCGCCCGCGGTCGTCGAGCAGCGTGGCCTCGCCAGCGCGCGCCGCCTCGGCGTGCGCCGGATCGACCTCTACCAGGTGCACCAGCCGAACCCGCTCGTCGCCGACACGGTGACCATGCGCGGCATGCGCCGCCTGCTCGACGTGGGCATCGTCGGCGACGTCGGCGTCTCGAACTACTCGCTGACCCGCTGGCAGGGCGCCGAAGCGGCGCTAGGGGCGCCGGTCCTGTCCAACCAGGTCGAGTACAGCCTGGTGCGCCGCGCCGCCGACGACGGGATCATCCCGTACGCCGAGCGCGCCGGCCGGCTGGTCATCGCCTACAGCCCGCTCGCGCAGGGCCTGCTCTCCGGCCGGTACGACATCACCACCCGCCCGACCGGCGGCATCCGGGCGGCCAACTCGCTGTTCCTCACCGAGAACCTGGCCCGGCTCGCCCCGCTGCTCGACGTGCTGCGCGAGGTCGCCGCCGCGCACGACGCCAGCTGCGCCCAGGTCGCGCTCGCCTGGGCGATCCACCAGCCGTGCGTGATCGCGATCCCGGGCGCCTCCAGCGTCGCCCAGGTCGAGGCGAACGCGGCGGCCGCCGACCTGGAGCTCACCGGCGACCAGTACAGCGCGCTCACCGACGCGGCCGCCGGTTCACCCCGCTGGCCGGCCCGTCCGCGTGGGCGGCGCTGGCCGCCGAGCGCTTCGGCCGCGGCGGGCGCTGACGGTTGCGGCCGGCCGCCCCGAGCCGCGGCGGCCGGCCGCCCCGAGCGGTGGCCTAGTCCTGGCCCTCGCTCTGGTCCGGGTCCCAGACGAGGTGGAAGGGCGGGCGGACGTCGGTGGAGTGATGCACGGCCGCCGCCAGCGCCTTGCGGATCCGGTCCTCGGCGGGCAGGTCGCCGCTGCCGTGCAACGAGCCGCGGGCGAAGTCCTCACCGGCGCCGACGGCGAAGTAGTCGTCGACGCTGCGGCCGATCTGGAAGTCCGAGTCGATCCGGTAGAGCCGCCCCTGGATGCCGACCAGGAAGCAGCCGCCGCTCTCGTTGCCCGACTCGTTGCGCGCGTACCCGCCGTCGCGCAGGCAGTCGCGGACCGCGGCGACGAAGTCGGTGGCCATGAACCGGTCGACGTCCCATGTGCGCGGCACCGGCGGGATCAGGCTGTAGCGAAGCAGCTGGCCCATCCGGAACGAGTCGGTGAAACCCATGACGTAGGGCCCGTTGCGGAAGACCTTGGTGTCCGCCCGGATGGTCACCGACCAGCCGGCGATCCCGGCGCTGTCGCCGCCGATCACGACCCGCCCGTTCTGCTCCACCCCGACGATGCAGGTCACGAAGGCGGACTCTATCGGTTCACATTGCCCTATGCCCGCGGATTCTCGGGCGACGCCGCGCCATTGCGACCAGGCCGTCGCGCCGCATGGCAGAGCACGATCCGGGCGCGCCGCGGTCCGGCGGGCGGCGATCCGGTCGGGCGGTCGTCAGGGCAGGCGGTGGCCGTCGGCGGGTGGCTGCACGATCCGGTGCGCGCCGGTGTAGACGTTCATCGAGTCGCCGCGCAGGAAGCCCACCAGCGTCATCCCGCTCTCGGCGGCGAGGTCCACGGCCAGCGCCGACGGCGCCGACACCGCGGCGAGCATCGGGATCCCGGCGAGCAGCGCCTTCTGCATCAGCTCGAACGACGCCCGCCCGCTGACCAGCAGCAGCCGGCCCCGCAGCGGCAGCAGACCAGCCCTGGCCGCCGCGCCGACCACCTTGTCGACGGCGTTGTGCCGGCCGACATCCTCCCGGGCGAACTCGACCCGCCCGTCCGCGCCGGCCAGCGCGGCCGCGTGCAGGCCACCGGTCGACGCGAACAGGCGCTGCGCCCGGCGCAGCGCCACCGGCAGGCCCGCGAGCGTCGGCGCGTCCACCCGCAGCGGGTCATCGGCGACCCGGTGCCGGGCCCGCATCCGGATCGCGTCGATGCTCGCCTTGCCGCACAGGCCGCACGAGCTCGTCGTGTAGAACGTCCGGGCGGCGGCGGCCAGATCCGGCTCGGGCACGGACGGGTCGAGCACCAGGTCGAGCACGTTGTACGTCTGCTGCCCACGCCGGCCGCCGCCCGAGACCCCCGACGCACCGCCGTCCGCGTCGCCGTCCGCGTCGTCGTCCAGGTCGTCGTCCAGGTCGTCGTCCACGTCCTGCGGGCTGTCCAGGTCGGCATCCGCCACTGCCTGGACCGCGCCGGCGCAGTACCGCATCGACAGCACATCGGCGCCGGCGGCGATCAGGCCCTCGCCGACGAGGAAGCCGACCGCGAGGTCCATGTCGTCGCCGGGCGTGCGCATGGTCACCACGAGCGACCGGCCGTGCACCCGGATCTCCAGCGGCTCCTCGCCGACGACGGTGTCCGCCCGGGTCGTCGCCGGCCCGCCGACCGTCACCCGCACCACCCGCCGCCGCGTGCTCGCACGTCCCATGCCCCTCACTGTCCCCGCTTCGCCGATCGCGGCAAACGACGCCGGTCACAGCACGGCGGACGAGGACCGGCGCGGCCAGGTCGGGCCGGCGCGGCGCCGCCGGCCTGGTTGCGACAGTGGCCCCGCGTTGCTCCGATCGCGCGGATGGCGTTCGAGGGGGCGATCGGGAGGCCTTTGCATGCGACACTGCGCCGGTGGCAGCGACCGGTTCCCGTCCGCCCGAGCTGCCGGCGGATCCGCCGGCGGGCTTCGGCGCGGCGCCGGCCCACGCCGGCCCACGCACGGCCGGCGGCCAGGCCGTGACCGGTGGCCAACCGGCCGACGCCGCTCTCCCGTCGTCGTACCGGCTCCTCGTCGGTGACCCGACCGCACTCGCCGACGCCTACACCCGCCACGGCGACCGACTGCTCACCGCCGCGACCGCCGCCGGCCGCCCGCCGATGGAGGCCGCGACGGTCGCACGCGCCGTGCTCGTCGACGCCTGGGAGCATCCGCTGCAGTACCCGGCCGGCGACGAGGCGTTCGTCGACGCGCTCGCCGCCGAGGCGACCCGGCTCGCAACGGAGCGTCCGGCGGGGGACGGCGGGGCCGCCCGCCGGGGCCGGCCCGAGCCGGCACGCCGGCCCCGGGTCCGCCCGGCCCGGCCGGTCGCGGGCCCGGCGGGTGCCGACCAGGCGGATCCCCGCGCGGCGCTGCTGGGCGCGGCGCTCGCACGCCGGCCCGCCGTCGCGGCCGCGCCCCCGTACGCCGCCCCGTTCGCGGCCTGGATCGCGGCCGTCGACCGGGTGCTCGCCGAGCTCGGCCCCCGCGACTGGGACCGCCCGACGGCCGCCGACGGCCGCACGCCCCGCGAGATCGTCGCCCGGCTCGCCGGACTGGACGCCGCGCTCGCCGGCGCGATCGGCATCCCGGTCGCCGGCGGCCCGACCCACCAGAGCGCCGACACGGGAGCCCAGGGCACGCTGCGCGCCGGCATCGGCCTGACCGGCCCCACCCCCCAACCGGCCGGGCCCGCCGCCGAGGCCTCCTCCGCCGCAGCGACCTCTGCCGCCGTGACCTCTGCCGCCGAGACCTCCGCCACCGTGACCTCTGCCGTCGAGACCTCCGCCGTCGAGACCTCCGCCACCGAGACCGGCCCAACAGAGGCGACGGATTCGGCCGTCGCACTCAGGACATCGACCCCCCCAGGGACGGCCGCCGCAGCCGTGACGGCCGCCGTGCCCCGGGCGGTTGGTGCGGCTTCCGGCGCCGCGCCCATGGACGGCTCGTCCGATGCATCCTCCGAGACTGTCGACGCGGTGGGCATGCGGCGGGCCGACGAGCGGGCCGCGCGGGCAAGGCCAGCCCGGTCGGCGTCGTACTGGCCGGCCGTCTTCTGGCCCCCGGTGTTCTGGCCGCCCGTCCTGCTGTGGCAGACCTGGCACGAGGGTGCGCGCGGGCTGTGCGCCTGGCTCGCCGGGCGGGAGTCAGGGGCGGCGCGCGTCCCGGTCGACGCGCTCGGCTGGACGGCGCCCGTCGAGGACCATCTCGTCTCCCGGATGCTCGGTACCTGGCTCGACGGCCGCGCGCTCGCGTCGGCCGTCGGCGTGCGGTTCCCCGAGTTGGGCGTGGCCGAGCTGCGCGCCGCCACGGCGCTCGCGCTGCACAGGATCCGCTGGCGCACCGGTCCCGGATCGGCGCCCGCCGACGGTCCGCTGATGCTGACGCTGACCACCGCCGACCCGGCGGCCGACGTCCTGGACGCCGGACTCGCCACCTCGTCGCCTGCGGGCGACGAGGTGGCGGACCAGGGCGTCGGCGCGCGGCCCGGCGCGGACCGGCGATCCGTCGTCGGGCAATGGCTCGTTGGGCCTGGCCGGTCGCCGCGGGAGGTGGCCGACCCTGTCGACGCGCAGCCGCCGGTCGCCGAGCTGCGGCTCGACGTCGTCGCCTTCTGCCTGCTCGCCGCCGGCCGGCGATCGCCGATGGAGACAGCCGCCGGCGCGACCGCCGTGCGCGGCGACCCGGCGGCCGGTCACGCCGCGCTCGCCGGGGCCGCCGGCGTCCTGCCCGCCTGACCTGACCGTCCGAGCCGCGCAGGCGGGCTGTCGCCTGATCGACCCCCCTCGAACCGCGCGCCCGCGACGGACGGTAGGAAACTGTTGCCGAACAGAAGTTCCGGTGGGAACGCCGCCCGGTCGGAAGGCTTGCGCGATGGGAATGAAGCGGTTCATGTCTCGGCTCGGCGTCGGTTCCGCCGCGGTCGAGACCGTGCTGGACCACGACCAGACGAGGCCGGGCGCGGTGATCACCGGCGTGACGACGGTGACCGGCGGCAAGGTGGAGCAGCGCATCGAGTCGATCACCGTCGCCCTCGAGGCGACCGTCGAGATCGACCGCGACGACAGCACCTACTACGAGCAGGTCCCATTCGGCAGCCAGCAGATCGGCGGCAACCTGCAGATCCAGCCCGGCCAGCAGGTCAGCGGCCGGTTCCAGCTGCCGGTCCCGTGGCAGACGCCGATCACCGACGTCGGCGGCTGGCACCTGAAGGGCATGAAGATCGGCATCCGCACCAAGCTGGCGATCCCCGGCGCGGTCGACCCCGGCGACCTCGACCCGGTCTCCGTCCACCCGCTGCCGATCCAGGAGGCGGTGCTGGCCGCGCTCGGCGACCTCGGCTTCCGCTTCCACTCGGCGGACGTCGAGAAGGGGCACGTCGGCGGCTCGTCGCTGCCGTTCTACCAGGAGATCGAGCTGAAGCCGTCCGGCGAGTACGGCAAGCGGATCCGGGAGCTCGAGGTCACCTTCCTGGTCGACGACCACGGCATGGACATCGTCCTGGAGGCGGACCGCCGCGGTGGGCTGCTGCGCGCCGGCGGCGACGTCCACGGCCGCCTACGGGTCGGTCACGGTGACCTCGACCGCGGCCTGCTCGGCCGCCAGCTCCACGACCAGCTCCAGCAGCTCGGCGCCCGTCGCGGCTGGTTCTGAATCCTGTCACCGGCCGCCGCCGCCGGGTCCCCGCGGCTGCGTCCGCTCCCGTGGGTCGGGCCTCGACCGCGCGCGAGGCCCGACCCGCGGTCAGTCCTCCTCGGAGCAGGCGGCCAGCGTGACCGGGCCGCGGAACTCCGGGTCGCGCTCGCCGCCGCCAGCGGGCAGGGCGACCGCCTGCACGACGTGCGGCGGCGGTCGCAGCCGGCGCTCCCGTTGGGAGCGGTAGATCTCCGCCGGCACCATCGGCCGGGCCGCCGCCGCGTCGCCCAGCTCGCGCCACCGCGCCCCGGAGCCGGCGTACGCCAGCTCCGCCACGCGGCACACCCGCAGCACGTTGCCCATCGGCTCGACCTGGTCCACCGCGTCGGTGACGCCGTGATGGGCGGCGTAGAGCGCGTCCCAGGCACGTTCGGCGTGGGCGAGCCGTGCGCCGTCGTCGCCGAGCCAGTCAAGGCCACGCGCCGCGAACGCGGCGCGCACCCGCCGGGTCGCCTCGTCGCCGTCGCCGAGGGGCGGGTCCGCGGCCAGGAGACGCTCGATCGGGCCGTGCGCCGCGGCGACGGCGGCCAGCGGGCCGAGGTCCAGGCGGTGGAACCAGCGGGCGGCGGCGGCCGGGTCGGCCAGCTCGCGCGCGAGATCCGCGAGCCGGACTCGCCCGGGCGCCGTCTGCGACCGCGGATCGGCGAGAAAGAACCGGCGGCCGGGGACGGACCGGGTCATGCCAAGCGCCGCGTCGTCTGCGGGGAACGAGCCGGGGAGGTGTTCTGAATCGTGCCGATGATCCGGACCGCGGTCATGAGGCATGCGACCACCCACGCAATCCTTGGGCCGTCGGGGGAGTGAAGCGAATATTTTTGCGTTTTCGCGGCGTCCTGGTGGCGGGTATTGCGTAGTCTGCCTTCGTCCGCGGCGGCCGCCGTGCGATACCGGGGATCGTAGTGCGCCCCCTCCTCGAGCCGGCGCACCGCCACCCTGTCCGCTGTACGACACCTCGGACTGTTGCGTCCGGTCCGTGCGACCCCCACTGCGACCAGGTCCGCGCGCGGCACGGGTCGCCGCTCGTCGCGGCTGGGCTGTCGAGCGCCCCCGCGACCGGTTGTCGGCGCCGGCTCGCCCGCGCCGTGGCGCGGGTTACGAGGCGTCACCTGGTGCACACGGCTGAGCGGGACGTACAGCACCGCGCGAGCGGCGGGAGGGTGCCGGGGTGCTGGGGGCAGGGGCCGATTGCGTCGCGGTGGTGGTGCTGCCCGGATGGCGGCCGCGCCGAAGGCCCAACCGTGTCGTCTCAGTGTGTCTATAGGCTCACCTGAGAAACACACTTCGACGGCGGGCCTCAGAAGTGTGTCGGATGAATGAGCCTCTAGGCTCACCCATCCGACACACTTCGCGCTCGGGAGCACCGTTACGACCCCGCGCCGGCGGCCGCATAGCGGATCGAGACGTCACCGGAGCTCGACTGGGCCTCGATGCGGCGGTCGGACCGCGGATCGGTGGCCACCCGGATCGAGTCGTCGCCCGACGACGTGTGCGCGATCGCGTCATAGGTCTCCGCGCCGTCAGGCACCGTGACCCGAACGTCGCCCGACGAGGTGCTCGCGTCGACGTCGACCGGCGCCACGGTCAGCCCGACGTTGACGTCGCCCGACGACGAATGGGCGTACACCGTCGTCGCCCGCAGCTGGGTCGCCCGCACATCGCCCGACGACGTCGACAGCCGGGCCGTGCCCGAGCAGTTGTCCGCGTACACGTCCCCCGACGACGCGTGCAGGTCGAGCGGCCCCAGCACGCCGGATGCCCGGATGTCGCCCGACGAGGCTCGGGCCACGACGGTCAGCCCGGCCGGGACCGTCAGCCGCAGGGAGGCCTCGCAGCTGAGCAGGACCTGCCAGGAGCAGTTCGCGTGCACCCGGGCCGTGCGCCCGTCGATCTCGACCTTCAGCTCCGGCGGGTGGACGGTGCCGGACAGCCGGGCGTCGACCACGGCGGCGTCGCCGGGCCCGCCGGTGATGACGAGGTTGCCGGACGACGACCGCACCTCCAGCCGGTCGACCGAGGCCGGCAGGGTGACGCGCTGGTCCCGCCGCTCCTCGCCGGTCGTCTCCTTGACGGCCTGCGTGCCGGCGCCGATCGCCAGCGCGAGGGCGAGCATCGCCCCGACGACGAGCAGGACGAGGCGGGCGCCGCCGTGCCGGCCGTCCGCGGGCGGAGCGCCGTCCGCCAGCTGAGCGCCGTCCGCGGGCGGAGCGCCGTCCACGGCGGTCGCCGTCGCCGCGGTCGTCGAGGTGGGCGGTGTCGGGATCGGGGTGGGTGTCGGGTCGGCCGTGGCGGCCATGGTGCCTTCTCCCTCGGGCGCGGGTGGGTCGGCCGGGGCCGGCGCTGGCTCGCTCAGTTCTGGCATGGCAGGTCCAGCCGCAGGGTCGTGCCCGCGCCGGGGGCGCTGCGTACGGAGAAGGTGCCGTCGACGGCGAGCGCCCGGTCGCGCAGCCCCGACAGGCCGGTGCCACCGCGTTCGGACGCGCCGCCGTGGCCGTCGTCGGTCACTTCGACCTCGAGGCGGTCGCCGGCGCGCCGGGCCACGATCCGCGCCGACTCGGCGTCCGCGTGCCGGGCGACGTTCGTCAGCGCCTCGGCGACGAAGAAGTAGGCGACCGCCTCGACCTCGGCCGACGGCCGCGGGGCCACGTCGACGTCGAGGGTCACCGGCACCGGGCAGCGGGCGGCGAGCCCGGCGAGCGCGGCGTCCAGGCCACGGTCGGTGAGCACGGCCGGGTGCAGCCCGCGGGCGAGGTCGCGCAGCTCGACGAGGGCGCGCTTGGTTTCGGCGTGCGCCTCGGCGACCAGCTCGTTCGCCCGGTCCGGGTCCGCGGTGAAGCGTTCCTGCGCCCGGCCGAGCGTCATCGCGACGCTGACGAGCCGCTGCTGCGCGCCGTCGTGCAGGTCGCGCTCGATCCGGCGGCGCTCGGCGGCAGCGGCCGAGACGATGCCGGCGCGGCTGGACTCCAGGACGGCGACCCGCTGGGTCAGCGTGGCCGTCTCGCTCGGCGAGAGCATTGCGCGGGCGGCCTTGAGCTGCAGGGCGACGAGGCCGCGGGCGATCCACGGCGCGGCCAGCAGCGCGAGGACGCCCACCGCGATGTGCACGGCGACCGAGGTGCCGTAGCCGAGGTCGATCCCGACGAGGCGCCCCGCGTTGCCGAGGACGTGTGCGTAGGTCGGGAACAGCAGGAACGCCAGGCCGCCGCCCCACGCCGTGGCGACGATCCACCCACCGGCCCAGCCCAGTATCGGCAGTACGACCAGCGCCCACAGCAGCTCGAGCCAGCTGCCGCCGGACGAGATCCGGGCCCACATCCGCGACCAGGCCCGACCGATCTTCCCGGTCGGCGTCGACGTGGGTAGCGGCTTGGGCCGCAGGCGGACCCGCTGCCCGAAGTAGGCCTGGTAGCGCCAGGCCTCGAACCGGGCGAATCGGTGCGCCGCGGCCAGCGCGACCCAGAGCAGCGGCAGGCCGATGACGATGAAGAACGATGACGACACGCCGGCGACCCCGAAGGCGAGCGTCACCGCGAAGGCGATCGTCGCGAACAACAGCGTCTGCGCGGTGAACATCGTCGCCAGCCCGTTGCGCCGCGAGTAGGTCGCGCGCAGCGCAGCGCCGAGGGCCGCGGCGGGATTGCGCCGCCGTGGATGGTCCTCGGCGGCTCCTGCGCCAGTCATCGGGCCCACCCGCCGAGCTGGGTTTCGCGGTCCGCGGAGGCCGGGAGGGCGTCCCGGCTCGGCTCGTGGGCGCAGGGTCGCCGGTTCGGTGGGGTCGAACCCGCCCGGGCTCGCGCCCGTCCGATATCTCGTCGCGTCGTCATGGTGTTCGCGTCCCGCTGTCTGTCGCCGCCGGCGCGCGTCCCGCGTGCCGCCCGCCCCGCAACCCGGAGCGTCGCCTCGACGGTAGATCGTCGCGCCTTGGTTGCACGACCGCGCAGACCCACCAATACGTACGGGGGAAAACCTCACCTACGAGCCTCTGGGCCGCCGCCGGACGCCTGCCACCCACCGGATTGGACGGTCGCGGTGGTGTGGGTCGGCGGGCAGGCCGGCCGGGCCGAACAGGGGTGGATCGTCGGGCTGGCGGGTGAGCGCCGCGGTCCGCGAGGTGCCCGGGCGTGGTCCGGTCGGGTCCGAGGTCCCGGCCTGGTTACCCGGTCGGCCTACCTGCCCATAACCCGGCGAAGGCGGTGCGTGACGGGCATGCAGACTACGGGGGTGACCTCGCCACTGAACGGAGCCATCCAGCTGCCGGATGGCACCCGCGTCCGGGGACGCGGCCGCCGGGATGGTCTCCCGGACGGGCCGCTGCCGGAGTTCGGCCTCTACCTCGGGCGGTCGCGAGGACTGCCGCGGCGAGCCTCGGCCGGGCGCGCGGCGCACGAGGAGGCGGTCTGGGACGCGGTGTGGCTCGACTGGCCGGACTTCCGGACGCCACGCGACCCGCGCGCCGCGGCGCTCGCGATCAAGCAGGCGTACGGGTTCGCCCGCGCCGGGCAGCGCGTCGAGGTCGCCTACGGCGGCGGCACCGGCCGGACCGGCACGGTGCTCGCCTGCATGGCGATCCTCGCGGGTCATCCGGCGGCCGACGCCGTGGCCTGGACCCGGCGCCACTACCGGCCACGGGCGGTCGAGACGCCCGGCCAGCGCCGCTGGGTCGGCTGGTTCGCCGCTCAGGACGCCCCCGTCGACCCGGCCTGACCTGGCCGGCGGCGCCGGGCCGGTCACGGCGACGCACGCGCGCCCGGCTCGGGCATCCGAGGCCGGTGCCGGGAACTGCCGCGTTAGCCGGGGTACGGGTGGTGGAGGCCTCCGCGACCCGGGCCGGCCGGGTGGCCGGGATGCTGCTCGCCGATCTCGGCGCGGACGTGGTCCGAGCGCGGCTTGTGGTGGCGGCTACGCGGCTGGGTCGGGCGTGATGAACTCGATCCGGTTGCCGATCGGGTCCGGGCAGTAGAGGTGGCGGTGGCCGGGGAAGTCGTGCGACCAGGTCACGGCGACCCCGGCGGCGGTCAGGCGTTCGGCCAGCGCGTCCAGGTCGTCGACGAGGATCGCCGGGTGGCCCTTCGTCGCGGGCGCGAACGCCGGGTCGACGCCGACGTGCAGCTCGAAGCCCGGCCCGCGAAACCAGGCCCCGCCTCGGGCGGCCATCGGCGGCGGCTTCGGCACCTCGGTGAGGCCGAGCAGCCCCACCCAGAAGGCCCGGCAGGCGTCCTCCGCGCCGGCGGGGATCGCCAGCTGCAGGTGATGCAGGCCGACCAGTCTGGCGAACGACCGGCCGGCAGTGGTCGCGGTGGCGGTGCTGCTGCTGCTCACGAGCCTGCCTCCCGAATGCTGATCCCCGTCAGCTCAGCGTAGGCCGCGGCGCGCTGTCGGCGCCCTGCGTTGCGGCAGGTCACGGCGCCGGAGCCGCGCCATGGAGCGTCTGCCTGTTTGTTCGCCTGCGATGGCGGTTTTGCATCGTCTTCGGCTCGGTTTCTCGCTTAGGGCCGAAAGGAAAGGGTAAATAGATCTGGCCGCGAAAGGGCGGAAAGGAGCGTCATCACCTGTTTGCCATTTGCTGTCCGGTTCTCTACGGTTGGCGCATGCCGAGTGGGGAGCACGAGTCGCCGCTGGAGCTGGCCGAGCAGAATCCCGAAGTTCTCGTCTGGTTGTTGGCAGAGCTTTTCGATGTCCCGGTCGCTGACTATCACCACGCCCGGCCGCAGCCGACCGAGGTTCGAAAACTGGTGCCGAGCACGTATCGCGCCGACGGCATGATGCTGCTGTGTGACGCGGCCGACCAGTCGCTGCTGTCCGTGGTTCTGGAGGTCCAGCGCGACTGGGATCCAGGAAAGCGATGGACGTGGAAAATCTATCTGGCCCACCTGGAGACCGACACGGAGGTGAACGCGGCGCTGCTGGTCTACTGCCCAAGCTCGGCGGTGGCCCGCCGTTACCGCGACATGTTCGCGTCAGAAGGGGTAAGTCTGCACCTGCACCCGTTCATCTTCACCCCCGCGGACGTGCCTCTCGTCGTGGACGTGGTGCGCGCCCGTGCGGCGCCGGCGGTCGCGCTCTTCTCCGTGCTCTGCCACGGCGGGGACGCCGACGTCGAGTCGGCCTTTCCCGCCCTCGCGGAGGCGCTGCGGACCCTCGGCCCAAGGAAGGCCTCGCTGTACCATGAGATCGTTCTGGCTGGCCTGCCGAGCGTGCGCTGGGAACGTTGGGAGAGGTACATGAGCACCATCTTGGGCCGTCCGTACCGAAGCAAGATGCTCCGCGAGGCGTTCGAGGAGGGCGAGGCGACCGGCGCGGCGGCCAGCGCTGTTCGTACGGTCTTGACTGTGCTCGAAGAGCGTGGCGTCGAGGTTCCCACGACGGTTCGCGCGCAGATTGAGGCGTGCAAGGATCTCGACCAGTTGGACGTCTGGCTTCGCCGGGCGGTCACCGCCACGAAGATCGACGACGTAACCCGCGAATAGTGCACCGGAATACCTGCGTTCGCGACGGCGTCCGGCTTTGGCCCTCGAGGCCGACCTGATGGGCGAGCGGGTTGACTAGGCCAGCAGGGTGCCGCCCTCGACGGCGAGGACCTGGCCGGTGACGAAAGCGGCGGAGTCGGAGGCAAGGTAGACGACGGCCGCGGCGATTTCGCTCGGTGTCGCGGTCTGGCGTTCGAGAACGGTGCGGCGCCCGATCTTGGGGCTATCGCCGCCGCTCACCGCTGCGCGATGACCCCATCGGGGTGCCAGCGGCTGCCGGCGCTCACGTCATTCGCCCAGTCGTCGGGCATCGTTCCATAGGGGGCCACTGCGTTGACGGTGATCCCGTGTGGGCCGACCTCCTTCGCCAGGATCTTGGTGAACGTGTGCACCGCGCCCTGTCGTGCGCGCCGGCCGCGAGTGCCTGCTCGCGCACCCGCGCACCCGCGGCCTCGTCCCGCGCGGCGATCACGATGCTCGCCTCCTCGGCCGCCAGGGCCAGCACGATGCCACGACCGATGTTGGAGTTCCCGCCGGTCACGACCGCGCCGGCGGCCCGGGCGTACCCATCGGTCCGGCGGCGCCGCCGGCGAGGCGCCGCGGGCCGGCCCGGAGCTGCCACTCGTCGGTCCGGCGGCGGGGACGGCAAAGTGCTGCAGCCGGTGGCCGCGACCCGCCGGTCAGGCGGCGCGGGTGGCGGCGCGGCGCGGGCGACGCCCGGCGACCTGGTAGAGGCGAGCGGCTCGCCTCGTCGCGGCGACGGCGTCTGGCGGCAGCTCGCGCAGGGCCGCGCGCAGCTCGTACAGGTGGGCGGCGGTGGTCGTGCCCGCGGCCAGCGCCGCGGCCTGGGCCGCGTCCAGTGCCTCGGCGAGCAGCGTCGGCGAGCTCCACGGCAGCGGCGCCCCGCACAGGCCGACCGAGATGTCGACCAGCCCGACCGCCGCCAGCAGCGCCGGCAGCCGTGGGCCGATCTGCGGGTCACCGCCCTGGACCCGGACGGTCATCGCCAGGATCTCGAAGAACTCGGCGAGAGCCGCCGGGAGAGGACCGTCGGTCGCGGATGGAACCGCGAAATAGACGTCCTCGACGGCGACCACCCCGCCGGGCCGGACCGCCACGGCCATCGCGCGCAGCGTCTCGAGCGGGTCGGCGAGATGCCCGAGCAGCAGCCGGCAGTACGCCAGGTCGAACTCGCCGCGTGCGGTGGGCAGGCTGCCGGCGTCGGCGTTCAGGAACGCCACCCGCGCCCCCGCCTGGGCCGCGTTGCGCCGGGCGACGCGCAGCGACGCCGCATCGCCGTCGACGCCGACGATGCGCCCGCCAGGCCGGACCCGGCTAGCAAGCAGAACGCTGACCTGGCCGTGCCCGCACCCCACGTCCAGGCACCGCCAGCCCGGCCCCAGGCCGAGGCCGCTCAGGAACGCCTCCGTACCCGGCTCCAGGGCCCGCGACTGGGTAGCCAGCCGATGCGCGTCGGCCTCGCCGGTGTGCAGCGCGTAGCCGACGGTCGGCTGGACGCCCCGCCGGCCCGCCGCCGGCTCCTCCAGCCCTGCGCCCGGCGGTGCGGCGCTCGGCGGTGGGGCGCTCGGCGGTGCGGCGCTCGGTGGTGCGGCGGCCGCTGGCGCGGCGGGTCGCGGAGGCGCCGGGAGTGCCTCGACCGGCGGTCCGAACGACGGTGCGGGGGGCGAGGACCCGGCCCCGAGCCCCGGCACGCTCCTGGCCAGCGTGCGGTCGGTCGCGGACGGGTCGTTCGGCCGCCAGGTGGCCGAGGGTGCCGGTCGAGCGGTCGACGGGGTCTCGTCCGCCGATGTCCTCGGCGGTGCTGTCTCGCCCGGCGGGGGGATGGGCGGCGCGGTCGGGGGGAACCGGTCGACGGTGATCTCCGGCGGTCGGCCGACGGCCGCGTCCGGCCGGTGCGGACCGGCGTCCTGACCGGCCGGGGCTGAGGTGGCTGGAGGGGCTGAGGAAGGCGACGAGGCCGGTTGGGCGGGAGGGGCTGCCGCCCGACCCCCAGCCAACGCGGCGGGTCGCGGCGGCGCAGCGGGCTCGGGCCCGGAGGCGCGGGGCGGCCGGGCGGCCCGGCGGGCCGCCTGGTCCGTGAGCTGGCCGAACCAGGACCACGCACGCTCGGCGGCCCGATCGGCTCGGTGCACCCACTCGGCCAGGTGCGGATGGCCCGGGTGCACCCCGGTCTCGGGGGCGTCGGCCGGCAGCCGGGCGCCGCCGTTTCGGACGTCGCCGGTATGGCCGTTACCCAGGTCGCGCCCGCTGCCACCACTGTCGCCGTCGCCACCACTGTCGCCGTTGGAGGCGCGGCCGACGGGCCCCGGACCGGCCTGGGACCGCGTGACGGCCACTGCGGACGGGTCGGCTGCGTAGGGGTCGTGACCGTGGGGGTCATGGCCGCGGGGGCCGTGGCCGTAGGGGTCGTGGCCGTAGGGATCGGAGCGACCGGAGCCGTAGGGGCCCGGACCGCTCGTGGGCCAGACGAGCCGGGTCGCGGCGGTACCGGCAAACCGGCGCGGATCCGCGGCGCGGGCGTCCTCGTCAGCCGCGTACTCGTCGCCGGCGTCGTGACCGGCGTCGTGGCGGTGGCGGGCCTCGCCGGGACCCGCGTCCTCGGAACCCGCGTCCTCGGAATCCGTGCTCTCGGGACGCGCGTCCGACGGATCCAGGCGCCGCGGGTCCAGGTCCTCGGGACCTGTGCCCCCGGTACCCGCGTCCTCGGGATCTGTGGTCTCGAGATCGGTTCCCTCGGGGCCGGTGCGACCGGTGCGACCGGTGCGACCGGTGCGACCGGGGCCGGTGCGGCCGGGCCGCGCGTCGACAGCCGGCGGGTCCTCGAACCAGGAGTTGCCGGGTCGCCCACCGCCGTAGCCGTAGCCGTCGTCGCCGATCCGGTCGTGGTCATGGCCATGCTGGTTCGCCATGCTCGTCACCCCCCGGAACCTCATGCCTACCCATCGTGCGCACGCGTCGGGCAGGCCCGCCACCGGAGAGGAGACCGCCGACCCCGGCGAGCCGCGAGCCGGCCGCGCCCGGGTCGGCCGTCGAGCCATGGGGTGTGGGGCCGAACGGGCCGACCGGCCCTACACCGCATGACTCGACGGCCCCACACCGCATGGCTCGAGATGGACGCCGGCGGCAGGCCGGCCGGGGCGATCA
>Ga0105248_10000814_pt1 | contig 34970 bp, 28 predicted proteins | sample KBSS34metaG_FD_81524 | JGI IMG/M metagenome (GOLD analysis project Ga0105248, IMG submission 81524) | Switchgrass rhizosphere microbial communities from Kellogg Biological Station, Michigan, USA - KBS S3-4 metaG | ecosystem: Host-associated > Plants > Roots > Rhizosphere > Soil | place...
CGGATGCAGACCCATCTGGCAGCCATCGGTGGCTGGATGTCGAACGACACCGATGTCGACCCCTCGCTCTCGTCGTGGATGTCGGCCGGCTCATGGCGTAACAGCGACTCCCCGGCCGCCTCGTCCTCGAACAGGGACTCCCCGGCTGCCTCGACCCCGAACGGCGTCGCACCCTGAGATGGGCTGCTGAATGGCGGGGCGTGAGCCGCCCAAGGACGGTGCTCGACTGGCGGCGGACAGCGCGGTCTGCCCACGATGGTCTGGTTCGCCGCGGCGGGCTATTTCTTGCGCCTCAGGCTCCACAGCTGGGATGCGCGCTCGAGAAGAACTGCCGATTCCGGGGACGGGTTGCCGTGCAGGCTCTGCCGGTAGCTGGCCGCGACCCTCCGTGTGAGGGGGTTGCCCGTGCAGAAGTTCCGGCCCTCGGACGTCAGCGCGAGGCAGGCGACCGCGGGGTCCGCCTACGCGTCGCACAGCGCCGCCGCCAGCTCGGCGACCAGCCGGAGAGTCGGCGCGTTCGAACGCGGCGCGTGCAACCGCACCCAGGCGACGGAGCCACGTCGCTCCGTCGTAACACATACCTTTCTCGATGCTTGAGAGCGATCGGACACCGATTTTGAGCAAGCATCCTCCCAGTACGGTATCCTTCTCTCCAGTTTCTTGGAGGGAGGTGCGACGGTTGGACATCTCCCACCGCATCGGCGCCGTGATGGCCCTGGAGCCGAGTGCGCCGGCGGGCGCTGCCGACCGGCGGCGTGGGCATCGTCGAGGTACGGACCGCGCAGTCCTCGCGAGGTTCCGCACGTGACTGGATCAGGACGAGCGATCTGGCGCGGTAGGACGACGACGGCTTCTCTGGATCCTCGGGCGGGTCGACGGCGCGATCAATCGTGGCGGATTCAAGATCGACGGCGCCGAGGTGACTCGGACGCTACGTGAACACCCCGATGTCAGGAGGTGACTGCTGTGGCCGATCTCATCGAAGCCATCCTACAGGCCAAGGGTGAGTCCGCACTGGAGCGCGAGCTGAGTCCGGAACAGGAGCTCGCCGTGCTCGCTCGCATGCTTCATGCCGAGGGCTACGACGACCACATTTTCGGGCACCTGAGCATCCGCCAGCCAGACGGAAGCCTGCTGGTCAACCCGTCGAATCTCGGGTGGCGGCAGGTCACCTCGTCGGACGTCGTCCGGCTCGCGCCGGACGGTACTCACCTGGCAGGCCGCCGCGTCGCGCCGGCCGCGATCGAGCTGCATCTTGCTCTTCATCGTCTTCGCGAGGATGTCGTCGTCGCGGTGCACAACCATCCCCGTTGGGGAACGATCTGGGCCGCTGCCGGGCGCGTTCCACCGGCCTACGAGCAGATCGGCGCTTTTCTCGCCGATGACGACATCATCTTCCACCGGGGATACGACGGCACGGTCGTGGACCCGGTCACCGCGGAGCGCAACGTCTCCTCGCTGGGAAGCAGCACCGTCGGGCTGCTCGAGAACCATGGCGTTTTCGTGGTTGGCGCCAGCGTGCGGGAGGCGTACTACCGCTGCGTCAGCCTGGAGTCCCGTTCCCGCATTGCCTGGCACGTCGAGGTCCTCGGCGGCGGACAGCCGTTTCCGGCTGATCAGCACGAGACACTAGCCGCACGGATTCGCAAGGTCGGAGTGCAGAACCTGTTCGAGTCCGCGGCACGTTGGGAGATCGACCGGGATCCCGACGTCCTCAGCTGATTGACTCTTGATCGGAGAACCGTGACCGCGGTGACGTTCTTACCTGAACCCAAGCGACGGGATATCTTCCTGCCGATCATCTCGGTGGACGACCACGTGCTGGAACCGGCTGACGCCTTCACCTCGCGGGTGCCGCGGCGCATGCGCGAGTCCGTGCCGCACATGGCCGCGGTCGACGGCGTGGCGTACTGGATTCTGGACGGGCGGCCCGAACCGGTCCTCACCGCGAACGCGACCGTCGGGCGGCCGGTGAGCGAGTGGCGCTCCCATGACCCGATGGCGTACGAGGAGACGCGGCGGGGAGCATGGGACCCGGACGCCCGGATCGCGGACATGGACCTGGGCGGCGTCTGGGCTTCGCTCAATTTCCCGTCGCTGCCCTGGGGGTTCTCTGGCCGAGCACTGTCGAATCTCCGGGATCAGGAGGTCGGCTATGCGTGCGTGCAGGCCTACAACGACTGGTACCACGAGGAATGGACGAGCCGATACCCAGAGCGATTCCTCGGCAACCAGATCACCTGGCTCAATGATGCCGACCTCGCGGCGCGGGAGATCCGGCGCAACGCGGCGCGCGGTGTGCGCGCGGTGAGTTTCACCGAGAACCCGGAGGCGCTCGGACGTCCGAGCCTGCACACTCGATACTGGGATCCGTTCTTCGCGTCATGCGTCGAGACGGGAACCGTGGTCAACCTGCACGTCGGGTCGGCCGGACTGATCAACCGTCCGTCCAAGGACTCGCCCACCGACGTGGCCATCGCGCTGTTCCCTCTCAGCTCGATGAGCGCTGTCGTCGACTGGGTTTTCTCGCTCATCCCGGTTCGGTTCCCGGATCTCAGGATCGCTCTGTCAGAAGGTGGTGCCTCGTGGGTTCCGACGGTGGTCGAGCGGCTCAACCGTGCCTACCGGCAGTGTGATCATCCCGAGTCTGCCTGGGCCCGTTCCTACGGGCGTCCCGCTGACGTCCTGCATCGGAACTTCTTCTTCGCCTCGATCGAGGACCCGTCGGCGTTCCGGATGCTCGACATCATCGGCGAAGACAAGATCATGCTGGAGGTCGACTACCCGCACCAGGACAGCTCGTGGCCTGATACCCAGGCACTGATTCGTGAGGAACTGACGGGTCTGGATCGTAGCGTGGCCGAGAAGATCGCATGGCGCAATGCCGTGGCCCTGTACAGGGCGACTCCGCCGCCAGCCCACGATTGGCGCGCCGCGTCCAGCTCGTGAGCCCGTGGGACCGAACGCCGCCGGCCAGCGGAGCGCGCCGATCGGCCGCTACGGCGCACCCGCCGCAGGCTCCGGACGACTGCCCCGGTGCCGGCGCCACCTTCAATCAACGGCACAACTGGAGGAACCATGGCCTTATCGACCGTCGAGGACGCGGCGTTCGTGATTCCGGACCTCTCTGACCCTGGGACGTACGTGGATGACGTCCCGCACGCGGCGTTCGCGGAGATCCAGCGCCGGCCCGGCCTGTACTGGCAACCCACAACGCTCGCGGCGGTGAACGGCGGCTTCTGGGCGGTCACGCGCTTCGCGGACATCGTCGCGATCGAGAAGGACCCGGCGACGTTCACCTCCACGCGGGGGGCGGCGTACCCGCAGATGATGGACGGCCCGATCGACGGGCCTAGCAAGGACAACATCATGATGAGCGACCCGCCCCGCCACACCCGCCTGCGGCGGGTCGCGGCAAAGGGGTTCGGACCCCGGGTCGTGGCCAACTTCGAGCCCTGGATCCGCGAGATCGTCCGGGACGCCATAGCGAGCGTCGCGGACCGGGACGAGTTCGACTTTGTGGAGGAGTTCGCCCGGACGATTCCCGCCTACGTCGTCGCGACGATTCTGGGTACTCCTCGTGAGGACCGCAAGCGGATGGTCGACTGGACCACCGAGCTCTTCGCGGCCGGCCAGCGGACCGAGGGTCTGGCCGAGGGCGAGGGCACGCTGGCGAACGTGGTCGAGACGCAGCTCGAGGTCGCGGCCTACGCCGAACAGATCCGGGAGATAAAGCGCGCGCATCCCGCCGACGACATGTGCACGGTTCTGAACGGCTGCGTGGACCGAGGTGAGATCAACGACGCCGAGTTCCTCCAGTGGATGACGCTGATTATGGGGGCGGGGTACGAGACCACTCACACAGCGATCGGGCAGTCCATGCGCATGTACCTGGAGGACGCCGAGATACGCGAACTCACCGATCGCGCCCTGGCCGAGGGGATGATCGGCCGGGCCGTGGACGAGTACTTCCGCCTCATCAGCCCGCCGATGGAGATGGCCCGCACGGCGGTCCGCGATGTGGACTTCCTCGGCCAGCAGATCCGCGAGCGGGACGTCCTGGTGTTGTACTACGTCGCCGCGAACCGTGATCCGGCGGTGTTCTCCGAGCCGAATCGCTTCAATCCGTGGCGGCCGGAGACGCAGACCCTGGCGTTCGGGAGCGGGATCCACCGCTGCCTTGGTGCGCACCTCGCGAAACTCGAGGTCCAGATTCTCTGGGAGGAGTTGCGGGCGGCCGGGCTCCGCCTGCGGCGCAACGGCGCGCCCAGGCGTGGATGGTCGAACTTCATCAACCAGCTCAACGAGCTGCCGGTCGCCCGGGTCTAGCCAGCCGCGGGTAACAGGACTCTCAGGCTTTGTCCGGGCCCGCCGCGGCGGGCCCGGACCGCTCGGGCGCGGCGCCGGCGGGAGCACCGGCCGGGACGTCCGCGGAAACGTCGTGTGAGAACCGGCCGGTGGCCTCGGCGAGGATCACGGCGCGGGCGGTGCCGAAGTCGAACCACATGGCGACCAGGTGGAGCCGGTCGGCTTGTGGGTGCCCGATATCCGGTCGTGGGTGCTGGGTCTGGAAGATCCTTCGGACCGCCGGGCTGGATCCCGCACCCCGCCGCGCCGGCACAACCTGGCGACAGTTCCTGCGCACGCAGGCCCGCGGTATCGTCGCCTGCGACTTCTTCACCGTCGACACCGTGTGGCTGACCCGGCTGTACGTGTTGTTCTTCCTCGAGCTCGACCGCCGCCGCGTCCACCTCGCCGGCGTCACCCGCCATCCCACCGGCGCCTGGGTCACCCAGCAGGCCCGTAACCTGCTCATTGACCTCGACCACAGGGCCTCGCCGCTCCGCTACCTGATCAGGGACCGGGACACGAAGTTCACGGCCGCGTTCGACGCGGAGTTCAACGCCGAGAACATCCCGATCCTGCGTGGTCCCGTGCGGACGCCGGTCGCGAACGCCTACGCGGAACGCTGGGTCGGCACCATCCGCCGCGAGTGCCTCAACCACCTGCTCATCACTGGCGAACGTCACCTGGCCGCCACGAATACCTGAAGGCAGCCTGACCGGACCCGATTCCGGGCACCCACAACTTGGAGCTTGCGGCATTCTCCGACGATCCGCAGGTAACCCCAGCGCGGATTCTCTCGGGCCAGCCGGAGCACTAGCTCGACGGTGGCGTCGTCAAGTCGCCGACCTCGACTCGGATTCGGATAGGTCCAGTGGCGGCGGACGAGGTCTCGGTGCCAGCGCAGCAGGGTCGCCGGGGTGACTAGGAACGCTGACCAGCGCGCACGGGGCAGGACCTGGGCCAGAGTGGCCAGCAGCATCCGATCCGACGGGGTGTGTAGCGAGGCCGCGCGACCTGGCGACGCAGCACCGCAAGCTGGTAGCGAAGGACGGCGAAAAGGTGTACTAGCGATGACAGGATCGGTCAGTCAGATGTACTCCGAGGGATCTCTGCTCGTCGCGGGAACAACCAGTGGAGCGGTGCGGTCCTGGCACCGTCCGACGTTGGGATTTCGAGCCCCACCGTGCCCACCACACAGCGTTAATAGCGTCTGACCTGGGCAAACAAGTTTGACCTATAAGTCGGGCGGCTAGGTGGGACATATCGCCGCAGGTAGCCGGGGACGATCGGCCGGTTCGTACAATGCCTGGCCTTCGAAACGATCTGGCGCCAGCGATTACTAGCGGTGAGATTCCGGCCCGGCCGGCATGGCCACCCCCGGACCTCGCCGATCTCTCTGGCCGGCCGTACCGGGTCCTCGACCTCTCGGGCGGGCGGACGGCTGTCGCACGATGACCGCGGGGCTCCGAAGGCAGTCCGCGGCTCACGAGGTGAGACGTGCGTACTCATGGGCGGCCGTGGTGACGAGATCTGATTCGACCCACGCGGCGGCCGTCGCGTCGCGCGTCCAGGTTCACGCGCACCACAACTTCGGCGCCGGCGGGTACTTCGAGGAACATCCCGCCCCCCTGGCTCTTTCGCCAGGTCCACGCGGACCTCGCGCTGCTGCCGACCTGCCCCCACCCGGTGGGATCGTTGCCGACCTCCTGATCGGCGGCGCCAGCCGCCTGCCGTCCGTGGACGCCGAGCCGCGCACGGCGGCGGCAACGCGCGCGGGCCCGGTCCTTCTGCGACGAGCACCGCAGCCCGGTGCGGCGGTTCGCCAAGGGCGACGACCCGGGCCTGGTCGCGGCGATGGCCGCGCAGCTCGCCGTGCAGGAGGAGACGGCCTACCACCAGCTGCGGGCCGCGATCGCGATGGCCGCCGTCTCGATCGTCGACGCCCCCCTCATCACGTACGGGACGGCCGAGCAGGTCAGCCGCGACGCCCTGCGCATCCTCGGGCCCACGGCGGCCCTCGCCCTGCCGGAGGCTCCCGGCGCGGGGATCTTCGAGCAGGGCCTGCGCCTGGCCATCCTCGCGTTCCTCGGCGGCGGGACCAACGACGTGAAGCGCGGGCTGATCGCCGGCGGCTTCGGCCTCGCCTGACGCCGGCGCCGACCGCCTCCCTGGCGCTCCCGGTCAGTGCCTGGAGCGGGGCACCCGGGCCAGGCCGGTTTGGTAGGCGAGCACGACGAGCTGCGCGCGGTCGCGCGCGCCGACCTTGGTCATGGCGTGGTTGACGTGCGTCTTGACCGTGAGCGGGCTGAGCGTGAGCTGAGCGGCGATCTCGGCGTTGGACATCCCGTCGGCGACCAGGGCGGTCACCTCGCGCTCCCGGTCGGTGAGCGTGGCGATCGCGGGTGACACCCGGGCCGGCTCGCTGTCGTGCAGCGTCAGGAATCGGGCGATGAGGCCCCTGGTCGCGGCCGGCGAGAGCAGAGCGTCGCCGCGGGCCACCGTGCGGATTGCCTCGATCAGGGCATCTGGGCGCGCGCCCTTGCCGAGGAATCCGCTCGCGCCCGAGCGCAGCGCCTCGAAGACGTACTCGTCGATCTCGAACGTCGTCAGGATCAGCACCCGCACCTGGGCGAGGCTGTCGTCGGCGGCGATCCGCCGGGTCGCGGCCAGCCCGTCCAGGCCGGGCATCCGGATGTCCATCAGGACGACGTCGGCGCGTGCCTCCCGGGCGAGCCGGACGGCGTCGTGCCCGGTCGCGGCGTCACCGACGACGGTCAGGCCGGGCGCGTGGTCGATCATCAGCCGCAGCCCGGCGCGGACGAGGTCCTGGTCGTCGGCGAGGACCACCCTGGTCGGCGCGGCGCCGGCGGGCCCGGGCGCGGCGGACGCGTTCCAGCTCACGAGCCCTCGACCCGGACCGGGCGCAGCGGGAGCTCGGCCAGCACGCGGTAGCCCCCCTCGGGCCGGGGTCCAGCCGAGAGCCGCCCGCCGAGCGCGGCCACCCGCTCGCGCATGCCCACGATGCCGTGTCCCTCCGGCACCCGCCGCCGGTCCGGGATGACCGGCTCGCCCTTGTCCTCGACGGCGAGCCGCAGTGTCCCGGGCTCGTAGCCGAGCCGTACCACGGCGGTGTCGCAGCCGGCGTGCTTGCTGGTGTTCGTCAGCGACTCCTGGATGACCCGGTAGGCGGTGAGCTCCACCGCCTCGGGCAGCGGCCTGGCCTGGCCGCTCACCTCGCGGGTCACTGTCAGGCCCGCGCCGGCGAAGGAGCAGAGCAAATCCTCCAGCTGGGCGAGGCCCGGGACCGGCTCGGTCGGTTCCGCCGGCTCGGCCCCGTCCGGCTCGCGCAGCAGGCCGACGGTCATCCGCAGGTCCTCCAGCGCCTCCTCGCTCGCCTGCTGGATGTGCGCGACCGACTCCTTGGCCCGGACGAGGTCCGCGTCGTCGAGCAGGCAGGCCAGCGCGCCGGCCTGCACGTTGATCAGCGCGACATGGTGGCCGACGGCGTCGTGCAGCTCCCGCGCGATCCGCAGCCGCTCGTCGGCGACGCGGCGGCGCGCCTCGTTCTCCTTGGTCTGCTCGGCGCGCCGGGCGCGGTCCTCGGCCTCAGCGACGTACGCGTGGTGGCTGCGGGCCGCCGTGCCGGTCGTCACGGCCAGGGCGGCCCACAGCAGGATCACGAAGCCCGTGATGCCCGGGTGGGTCAGCAGCGAGGCGGTGAGCAGCACCGTCTTGACGGTCAGGCCCACGGCGAGGGTCCGGCCCTGGCCGGCGCGCAGTGCGGTCGCGTAGAGCGCGTAGAAGGCCGCCGGCAGGGTCAGCGGGTACGCCATCCCGTCGGTCATGAGCAGCACCGACCCGGCGACGGCGACGGCCGCGACGCCGGCCGGGAACCGCCGGCCGGCCACCAGGACGGCGTAGACGACGATCGTCACCGCCCAGGTCAGCGGGCGGTGGGTGATCGGCGGCTGGCGCACGTCGGCGGGGATCGTCACCACCGCGAACAGCGCCATCGATGTGATCGCCGAAAACAGCAGCAGCTGCCCGGCCATCAGCCTTCTGACGGCACTCGCCCACATAGCTGGACTGTAAGCGCACGCCCGCGCGGTCCACGAGCGAACTACCGCGAACGCAGTAGCCGAACCGTGAATCCACCCCGGATGGCGCGGTCGCGCTCCGGCAATCACCACGGCCGGCCGACGACCTGACGGGGCCCGGTCCTCGACGATGACCCACCGAGCCGGAAGGAACGGATACTCATGTCAGACCTCGCACGCTGGTGCTACCGGCACCGCTTCATGGTGATCGCACTCTGGGTCCTGCTGATCATCGCCCTCGTGGCGATATCACAGGCGGTGAAGTCGTCCTATGACAATTCTTTCAACCTGTCCGGTAGCGATTCGGGCGCCGCGCAGGAGCTCCTGCAACGGTCGGCACCGGCGCGGGCGGGCGACACCGACCAGATCGTCTGGCGGGTGACCTCTGGCGCCGTCTCCGACCCCGCCGTCGAGCGGCGCATGTCGGCCATGCTCGCGCAGGTCGCCCGGGTGCCCGAGGTGGGCTCCGTCGTCAGCCCCTACAGCCAGGGCGGCGAGACCCAGGTGAGCCCGGACGGACGCACCGCGTACGCCCTGGTGAACTTCACCAAGTCGTCCGACAACCTCGTCGCCGGCAACGTCAAGCACGTGATCTCGCTGGCGGAGGCCACCCGGCAGCCCGGCCTGACCGTCGAGCTCGGCGGGCAGGCGGTCTCGCACGCCGAGCAGGCGCCACTGTCGGCCATGTCGGCGATCAGCATCGCCGTCGCCGCGGTCATCCTGTTCTTCGCGTTCGGGTCACTGTTCGCGATGGCGCTGCCGATCGCGGCCGCGCTGGCCGGCGTGAGCAGCGGCCTGCTGCTGATGGCGCCGCTCAGCCACTGGACGTCCGTGACCGGGATCGCGCCGATCCTGGGGGCGCTCATCGGCCTCGGGGTCGGCGTCGACTACGCCCTGTTCATCGTGACCAGATACCGTCGCGGCCTGCTCTCGGGGCGGGACCCCGAGTCGGCCGCTGTCGAGGCGCTCAACACCTCGGGCCGGGCGGTCCTCTTCGCCGGCGGCACGGTCTGCGTCTCGCTGCTCGGCCTGCTCACGCTCGGCCAGGGCTTCCTCGACGGGCTCGCGTACGCCGCGGTGATCACCGTCGCGTGCACCGTGCTCGCGGCGATCACGCTACTGCCCGCGCTGTTCGGCCTGCTCCGGCTGCGCGTGCTGAGCCGCCGGCAGCGCCGCAGGCCGGCGGCCGACGGGCCGCAGCCGCAGGACAGCGGCCGTGGCGTCTGGGCGCGCTGGGCGCGCTTCGTGCCCCGCTTCCCCATCCTGCTCACCGCCGCGGGTCTGCTGGTCATCATTGTGGTGTCGCTGCCGGTGGCGTCGCTGCGGCTCGGCTTCGCCGACGACTCGAACGACGCGACGTCGAGCACCAGCTACAAGGCGTACGAGCTGCTCGCTGACGGCTTCGGGCCCGGCGTCAACGGCCCGCTGCTCCTGGTCTCCCAGGTCGGCTCGCCGGCCGACCGCGCCGCGCTCGGCCGGCTGGACGACGCGCTGCGCGCCGAGCCGGGGGTGGCCGGCGTGCAGACCGCGCCCGCCGCGGCCACCCAGGCCGCCGGGCCGGCGATCGAGGTGACCCAGGTTCTTCCCACCACGGCGCCGCAGGCCCGGGCCACCTCCGATCTGATCAACCGTCTGCGGTCCACCGTCATACCGCGCTATACGCGGGGCACCACGCTGCAGGTGCACGTCGGCGGGCTGACGGCCACCTTCGACGATTTCGCGGCGTCGACCAGCGACAAGCTGCCCTGGTTCCTCGCGGCGATCGCGGGCTTCAGCTTCGTGCTGCTCGTGCTCGCTTTCCGCAGCCTGCTGATTCCCGCGATCACCGCGGTGTTGAACCTGCTGTCCGCGGCGGCCTCATTCGGCGTCCTCACGGCTTTCTTCCAGTGGGGCTGGGGAATGAAAGCCTTCGGTCTCGGCGCGCCCGTCCCCGTCGAGGGCTACCTTCCGGGCATAGTGCTGGCCATCCTGTTCGGACTTTCGATGGACTACCAGGTATTCCTGGTCAGCAGAATGGCCGAGGAATGGTCGCGCACCCGCGACAACGCGCGGGCGGTGCTCGCCGGCCAGACCGACACGGCCCGCGTGATCACCGCGGCGGCGGCGATCATGATCGCGGTCTTCGTCACGTTCGCGCTGATCGGCGAGGTCAACATCGCGCAGTTCGGCATCGGGCTGGCCTCCGCCGTGGCGCTCGACGCCTTCGTCCTGCGGACCGCGCTCGTCCCGGCGCTGATGGACCTGTGCGGTCGGGCTAACTGGTGGCTGCCCGGCTGGCTGGACCGCCGCCTGCCGCACCTCGCGCTCGAGGCTCCCACACGGGAGCAACTCGCCGACGACGAGCCTCGGCCCGCCCTCGTCTGACCCGGCTCACGGAAGGATTTCCGAATGCTCAAAGACCTGAACGCCTCGTCGCGGCCGGCCCTGCCGCGACCCCAGTACGGCGTCGATGCGCCCGGGATTCCGGCGGTGCTCGGCGCCGCCGGGATACTGTGCGGCGTCGCCGCCGCCCAGTCGCGGCGCGGGCGCGTCGCGAACATCGCCGCCGGGACGCTCCTAGTGGCGAAGGCTGGCGTGTTCCTGCACACCACGCTGCGCGGCAAGCGGCGGATCTGGGAACGCGAGCTGGACCGCGCCGGCCTGCGCGGCGACGAACGGCTGCTGGACCTGGGCTGCGGTCGCGGCATGGTACTGATCGCCGCGGCCCGCCGGCTCCCGAACGGGCGTGCCGTCGGCGCGGACCTGTGGACGAAGGACCAGAGCGGCAATGGCCCGGCGGCCACCCGCGCGAACGCCGAGGCGGCCGAGGTCCAGGGCCGGGTCGAGGTCCACACGGCCGACATGACCGAACTCCCGTTCCCCGACGCCTCCTTCGACGTCGTCACGAGCGCGATGGCGATCCACAACGTCCCATCGTCCGAGGGACGCTACCGCGCGGTGGACGAGGCGATGCGCGTGCTGCGCCCAGGCGGCCAGCTGATCGTCGCCGACCCCTGGCCGATGGCCAGGAAGTACGCCGCCCATCTCGGCAGGGGCACGCTGCGCCCGCTCGGGCCCGGTTACTGGTACGGCGCCCCCTGGCTCGGCGTCACCCTGCTGCACGTCGTCAAGGACGACTGACCGGCGGGAACCGCCCGGCCCACGGCGGACAACCGCCCACGCGAACCTGGTCCCAGCCGCCCTGCCCCGCGGCTGCGACCGGTCACGTTGCGGAGCAGCCCCCGAACGGGGGGGCGGGCGCCGTAGTCGGAGCCGCGAAGAACGGCGTCGTTCTGGACTCGCTGCTACGGTGCGTCGGATCTGACAGTCACGGCAGAACCGATCGGTTCGGATGCTGGTACACAGGGTCCACTGAAATGGCCAAGCTCGAACCATGATCTTGGTTGTCTGGAAATTTGATCGGCCTTGCGCCGCTCAGGCAGAGCCTGGGCGGCGCTTTGCTGTGTCCGCTGTCGGTCTGGTGCGGCCGTGTGAGCTGGCGTGGCCACCGGTTCCTGAACATCACCGTTTGGAGTCGCTGTGTAGGCGCAGGGCCAGGCGGGGGCAGTTCTCGACGGCGCGGTGTGCGTGGGTGGCGAGCCGTGCCGGGATCTGGATCTCACGGGTCGGGCGGGTGTCGGTGGGGGCGCCGCGGCGGGCCGCGGCGGCTCTGGCAGCGTCCGCGTGGGGGATGGGGTAGCCCCAGCGGTCCTGGGTGAGCAGCTCGGGGAGCAGCTCGATACACCAGCCGCGGCCGTCGCAGGCGGTCCAGTCGATGGCCAGGCTTGAGTTGGTCGCCATGGTGGTGGCCCTTTCCTTGGGGTGGTCGGTGCCGCGGCAATCGCTGTCGACGGCGCGTGCCCCGCTCCCAGCCGGCGGGGCGCGGGGGAGTGATCCGGGTCGGGCGTTGCGTGCGGCGCCAACGCGGAGGCTCCCGCCTGATTGGCTCTCCTGGCCAGGTCGGTGGTGGGCGTCGCGGGTCTGGCTCAGCCGGCGGAACCTATGCAGTCGCCGGTGGCGTGCGCCCGCACGTCGGCGGCGAAGACGCGTAGGGCGGTGCGGACGAGGCGGGCCGCGCCGTCGGGGTGGCGGCAGGCGCCGCGGCCGGTGACGAGCTCGGCGGCCTCGGCGGCCTGCCGGGCCCAGTGGTCGGTCGCGCCACCGCCGGCGGCCAGCCGCGCGGCCGCCGTGGCGAGCTCCGGCAGGCCGCGGACACACGGCCCGCACTGGCCGGCGCTCTGCCCGGCGAGGCAGCCGGCGATGCGAGCCGTCTCCGCCAGCGCGCAGGCTCCTGCCGGCAGGAGGTGCAGGAGACCCGGCCCAGGGCTGGCGTCCCACGAGGCAAGCCCGGCCCGAGACATCGGCACGCGGTGTGCCTGGTCCGCCGGTAGCCACGCCCCGCCGTACCCGCCGACGCGGACCGCGCCCAGCGGTTCGGTCGCGCCGCCCGCGAGCCGGACGATCTCGCCGATCGTCAGGCCGATCGGCGCCTCGACGACGCCGGGGGAGGCGACGACGCCGCTAACGGTGACGAGCATGGTGCCCGGCTCGTCGGAGGTCCCTACAGACCTGAACCAGGCGGCGCCCCGCCGGGCGACAAGCGCCAGCTGGGCCAGCGTCTCGGCGTTGCACACGACGACGGGGCGGCGAAGCCTGCCGGTGCGGCCCTCGCCGCGCGGCGCAGGCGCTGACAGCGGGACGAACTGAGGGAAGGGCTGTGCCTGGCTGCCGTCGATGACCGCGGCCGCGGCCGCGGACGCTTCGCCCGCGACGAAGCTGCGGGGGGCCAGCCGGACATCCGGGCGAAGGCGGTCGATCCCTGCGGAGCGCCGCTCCGCGAGCGCGTGGGACACAGCCCTCGTCGTCGGGCCGGGCTTGGCGTAGACGTGGGCCTCGGCGGCGGAGACGGCCTCCGCGACGAGCGCGAGCCCGTCGAGGACAAGGTGCGGGGCCGTGGCGAGCAGCCAGGCGTCCTTTGCGCTTTCCGGTTCGCCCTCGGCCGCGTTCGCGATCACAATCGGCGCCCCGGTCGACAGGCGATCGCGCTCCCATGGCTTGCCACTGGCGGGAATCGCGGCGGCGAGCTTGCGCCAGGCGGGGAAACCGGCGCCGCCCCGGCCGGTGAGGCCGGCGGCGCGCAGCTCGTCGAGGAACCGGCCCGGCCCGCCCTGCCACGGGACCGGCCCGTGGTGGGCAAGGTGGTCGGCGAGGTTCGCCGCTCGCGCGCCGACGAGACGGTCGGCCGCCGGGCGGGGCGGCTGCCCAGGCCGCGAGTGGGCACCCTCGGGACGAGGGCGGGAGCGCGGAGCGTCGGCGTGCTGGATTCCTGCGCGGGTCATCTCGACCACTCTCCATGGCGGTGAGCCGGGGTTCGGCCGTGCTGGGGCTGCTGACGGAGCGGCGTTGTCAGCGGCCGGGGCGACTGGCGGGAAACGCCCGGGCCGGCGCCGGTCGAGTCAGCCGGGGGCCGTCGAAGGAACGACTCCGAGCAACGCCATCCGACCGCGAGCGCCACCGCGAGCGCGCACCCGGCGGCGACCGCCCGCAGCCAGCCAGTGCCCACGTCCGTGCCGGACCCGAGGGAGTGCACGAACGCGAGCGGCCAGACCGCGTAGGCAGCCCAGTGCACGCCGCGCCAGATCCGGGCGCCGATCCGGTGCCGCAGCAGACTGGTGACCACCAGTGCGAGCAGCACGTCGGCGGCGCACGTTCCGAGCCCCACCCACAACGGCCGGTAACCGGCGCCGAAGGGGATCACCGTGTCGAGCATTCTCAGGTGCGAGAACGGGTCGAGGACGACGGTCGCGACGTGCACGACCAGCAGCACCACGGCGAGCAGGCTCGCGTTGCGATGCACCGCGGCCAAGGCGAAACCGGGCAGCCCGGCGACTCGGCGGCCCGAGCGGGCGACGATCCCGAGCACTACCGTGAGCGTGAGCACCAACAACAACGTCGTTCCGGTGGCCCGCGCGGCGTACCAGAGCACGGCGGGGCTCATCGCCTGCCTCCACGAGACGTCGCTGTCAGGGCGTGCCGCTGCTTACGGTGCGCGACGACCGGTTCGGCCTGGCCCGCGACGGCGGCCGGGGACGGCAGCGCGGCCAATGGGGCCGCGGGCTCGTCCGCTGGCCAGCCGGCGACAGTCAGGACGGATCTGTCGGTCCTGACCAGCCGGGCCGGCAGGCCCAAGGCCTGCAGCCAGTTGGTGGCTGTGGCGCCTTTGACCAGGCAGGCCGTGCTCGCCGTGTTCGCGGCGAGGCAGGTGCGGGCGGCGACGCTCACCGTGCGCCAGACCGGCTCCGCGGGACGGCAGGTGCGCGGGTCGAGGACGTGATGCAGGACCCGGCCCTCGCGCAGCCAGCGCCGGCCGATCGTGCTTGAGGTGGCCAGCGCACCGCCGGCGGCGAGGGTCACCGTGCTGGCCGGCTCACCGGGCCGGTCCTGTGCGCGCACGTGCCAGCCCCGGGGCGGCGCACCGCCGGCGGTCGCGAGGTCGCCCCCGAGGCTGACCAGTACGCCGACGCCAAGCCGTTCGGCAACCAGAGCCGCGCACCGGTCGGCGGTGTGCGCCTTGGCGGTCGCCCCCAGATCGAGGTGGACGCCGGCGGGAACCGTCAGCCACTCGCCGTCGAGCACGATCCGCCGCCACGCGGGTGCGCGCCACATCTGCGCGTTGCCGGCGGGCGCCGCCCCACCGTCGTCGACGACGGCGCGGCCCGTGGCCACGCCGCGATCGTCATGGCGGATGAGGGCGATGTCCCGGTCGTAGCCGAGGGCGGCGAGCGGGCCGCCGAGCGTCGGGTCGACGTCGCCGTCGGAGGCAGCGACCGCGTCCAGCGCGACGGCGACGAGCTCGGCCATCAGCGGGCTCACCCGTCGGGGCCTGCCACCCGCCGTGGCGAGACGGCGTAGCTCGGAGTCGTCCCGGAATCGGCTGGCCGCGGCGTCGACCGCCGCGAGCTGATCGTCGACCAGCCGACGAGCCTCCTTGAGGGCGGCCGGGTCGGTGACCACCAGCCGCGCCTTCGTGCTCCACACCTGCCACTCCGCCACCGCGGTCGCCGAGTCCGGGTCGCCGGCGCGCATGTCAGCTGCCGCTCGTCTGACCGTGGACGCTGCCGCTGCCGCCGCTGGAGACCAGAATGCCGCCGCTGGACGTCGAGCCGCTGCTCGCGGCGGTGGAGGTGCCGGTGCTCGCCGCGGTGGACGTTCCGGTGCTCTGAGTGGAACCAGTGCTGCCGGATGTCGCGGTGCCTGTGGTCGCGGACGAGTGGTTGTGCGCCGCGACGCCGAACCCGAGGACGGCTGCGGCGCTGACTCCGATGAGGCCGGTGGTGACCCGCCCGGTCCGACGGAACCCGTCCTCACGCGACGGCCCATCGCTGTACGGCTGTCTGTTCCCGGCGGGGGATCGGGAGTAGCTGTCTCTTGACATGACATAGACGGTGCGGCCGAAGCCTGAGAGACGCCTGGGAGATGCCTGTGCATAGGACGGGAATCGGTCTCATCGTGTAGCGCCGCCCATAGCGGACACGCCTCACCGCGGCGGCACGAGCCTCACCGCGGCGTCGCGGATTCCGAGGGTGACGGGTCGTCAGGGCACCGTGGCGCTGACTCGGCCGGTTCGGACCGCTTCGACGAGTGCGGCGCGGTCGGCTTCGTTCTGGTCGGCGTACGCCTCCGCGAAGGCGGCGGCCGCCCGGTCGAACGCCGCGCCGGCGCCCAGGTAGGACGCGATCGCTATGCTCTCGCCGGACCGTGCGTGGGCCCGGGCCAGGGTGGCGGCACACAGCCGCCCGAACAGCGCCAAGCCGTCGGGCCTCATATTCTCCGGCTCCGCGATGCCCTTCCAGTCCTGCAACTGCCGGATGTAGAAGTCGCGTCGCCGCCCGTCGAGGCCCTGGACCCGCTGCCAGCCGAGGAAGATGTCGCTGGCGGCCTGCATGAGCCGCTGGACGAGACCGGATCGAGAATCCAGGCTGCACCCCGACCCCGGGAAGATCGTGACCAGCAGGCGGCCTAAAAACTCAGAGGTCGCCGTGCTGGGACCTCGGCCGCGACCAAGCTCACGATGTTCTCCCTATGATCAGCGTCGTCGGCGTGCCGGGGAACGTCGCGCGGGCGGGCGCGTAGCGTCCGATGCGCCTCGGGATTTCGTCCCAGATCCGCGGGCTCGCCCTCGTCCGCTGTGCGCCATAGCCTACGAGCAGTCGACCGATCCGTGTGTTCAGCACGAGCGGCTGCGCGGGATCGACTATGTCGCCGTATTCGGGCTCCACATCGGTCGGCGACGGTCAGAAGGTCAGATCATCCCAGCTGACGATGATCGGGATAGGATTTGAGATCTCGGGCGGCCCACCTGCCTCGTCCTTCATGAAGGTGCCGAGGTGTTTGTAGAGCATGCTGGCGCGGTCGAGTGCGTAGCGTTCGATGCTGGTGACGCCGTCGTTGTCGAGTCTGGTGATCCAGTAGTGCGGGATGCCCGCGCGGGCATACTCGCCGAGCTTGTCGGTGGTGTCCTGGGTCTCGGAGCCGGGCGAGACGATCTCGATGACGAGCAGGGCGTGTTCGGCGCGGAGCCGTTCGCCGTGGTCGCGGTCGAGGCAGCGGTAAAGGATGACGTCAGGCCGGCGGTTGAGCAGCGGGATGTCACGTAGCCGCAGGTCCACGTCGTTGTTGACGGTCAGGCAGCCGAACCGACCTGACTTCACCGCGTCCCGGGCGTGCCGCTCCAGGAGGTTGGCCAGCCGCCGGCCGGCGGTCTGGTGATCCGGGGTGGGGGCCTCGCAGAACACGATGTAGCCGTCGACGATCTCGATCGCCCGGGCGAGGTCCTCCGACAGCGCCTCGTACTCGGCGGCCGTCACCCGCGCGGGCTGCGGGCGCAGGTCACGCAGCCAGCTGTCCTCCGGCAGGGCCGTCGTCACCATCGCCTCCCGGCCAGGTTGGTCGTCGCACGCGTACGACGTCAGTGGACAGCTGTCCATTGGTCACAGCGTAGATCCCAGGCACACGGCCGCGTGCGCGCACCGCATCCGGGACACCGCCTCGCAGAGCCGCGCCCGTCCAGCCGGCCCTGGGCAAGACCCACCTGGACCGAGCCCGACGGCACCGCTTGCGATCACCACCAAGCGCTGTGACGTCCCGCACAGGCGCGCGGATCAACCGAACTCCCTACAGAGGAGTATTCGGCGGCCGACGGTGCCGCGTCAGCTGCATCTATGCAGCTCAGCACACCGCATAGCCGGATAGTCATCATAATCCTCCGGTCGTGGGTTCGAGCCGGTTCGAGCCCCGGCTGGACGACCATGTTGCGACCATGCGAATCGCTTCCGCCCGAGCAGAGATACCGCTCGCCGGTTCGGCTACGTCGTCCTGCTGGAGCCTTCGGGCTGTGCGACGCGCTACCCGCCACCGCGGCCTCACCCGACAGCATCCGCGTGCTGTTCGGTTGGAGTCACGGGGCGACCCACTGACTTGATTCGAGGCGTTCGTTCTCGGGGGTGGCGAGGCGTACGGCCAGCCCGGGATCAGCTGGGACTGGCCTTTCGCCCGGCCGTACACATGACAGAACAGCCGCTCGGAGCTGGTGGCAGCGTCCGGGCGCAGCCACGGGCTGACGTCGGCGGCCAGCACCAGCCGGCCATCAGCCGCGCGTGGCAACGGCAGCCGGTCCAGCGCCCGACGAAGCCGGTCGACGTCGAGCCGGCCGTGGCCGACCGGGTCATACAGGGCACCGTGGCCACGGCGGTGCTCCGGCGCCAGTGACAGCCCCCCAGCGACCGCACCGGACCGTCCGTGCACAGCACCGCGTCGGTCAGCTCGAACAGCGCGTCCGCGCGCGAGGCAAGGCAGTCGTAGAAAGGCAGTCGTAGAACTGACGGCGGAACGCCGACAGCATCGCGGCGTCCTCGACTCTGGACGCGGGGTCCGGCAAGCTCTCCTCCACGGCCTTCTACGGATCATGGTGACTTTGGCGAGAAACCACGATCAGCAGGAGGCCGTGCCACGTCACGGCGACAGGCCGAACTGCCCCATGCCACCAGCACCTATCACAGGCCGTGAGCAGCGAAGGTTAAACAACTAGCTAAGAGGACCGTCGGCGCGACCACGACCCCGACGATCATGTTCACGAGACGGGTCGAACCGTCCGGAGCTACGCGAGATTCGGAAGGCTTGTTCGATTCGACAGATGATGTTCCGGTCTACGCGGCCAGGTTGGTCAGGCGGGCACGCGGCGGGTGAAAGCGCCCGCGTGTTCCAGCGCGTCGGCGGCTTCCGGCAGGAACGACCAGAAGTAGTGGAACACGTGGGTGGAGGCCGGATAGAGCTCGAGCCGCGCGTCGACGCCGTACGACTGGGCCCGTTCGGTGAGCCGGTGGGCGTCGTCGGCCAGCGGGTCACCGGTGCCGGCCTGCAGGAGCATCGGCGGCAGGCCGGACAGGTCCGCGGTGAGCGGGCTGACCCGCGGGTCGTCGGGGTCGTGACCGGCCAGGTACGCGGCCGCGAACCGGTGTGCCTGCCGCGGATCCATGATCAGCTGCGGCTCCTGTTCCAGGGGTAGCCACGCATCGCAGGCCAGATCCACCCATGGGCAGAGCAGCAGGACACGGCCGGGCTGCGGTAGCCGCTGCTCCTTGAGGGTCATCAGCAGGGAGACGACCAGCCCAGCGCCGGCGGAGTCACCCGCCACGGTGATCCGGTCCGGCGCAGTGTCGGCATCCAGCATCCACATGTACGTGTGCAACGCGTCTTCGACGGCCGCCGGGAAGGGATGCTCGGGCGCCAGCCGGTAGTCGGGCACCAGCACGCCGACGCCGGTCGCGACCGCGAGCGCACCGGCCAGCGCGCGGTACCCGAAAGCCGAGCCGGACACGTACGCACCGCCGTGCAGGTACAACAGGTTCAGCGGCCGGTCCGGCCCCTCGGCCACCGCCAGGGCCGGCACCCCGCCGGCGTTGACCGCCCGCACGCCGACGCCTTCCGGTGGTGCGAGCCCGGCGTGGAAGTCCTCCACCGCGGCACGGAACTGCTGGATCTCGGTGCCGGTGCCGGCCAGGTCGCGGACCGGCAGCCAGGCCCGGGCGACCCGGTTGGCCAGTTCGCCGCCCACCGAACGGGTTGACAGGATCGCGTCGTCGAGGTCACTCAGCAGGCGGCGGGCCCGGTCCAGCAGGGCGTCACCGGCCAGCGTGAGCTCGACCCTGTGCGTCGAGCGGCGCAGCAGGTCGCTGCCGACCAGCCGCTCGAGCGCGCGGATCTGCCTGCTCAGCGCCGGCTGGGAAAGGTAGAGCCGGGCCGCGGCCCGGCCGAAGTTGAGCTCGTCGGCGACCGCCACGAAGGCCCGCAGGTGCCGCAGCTCGATCGCGTCGGGCGCGGCTGGCAGCGGCAGGACCCGCTCGGGCTGCTGTCGCTCGTCCGGGTTCTGCTCGCCGGCTGCCATGCCGGCATTATCCGCCCGCTGCGCCGCCGCCGGTGGTGCACGGCCGGCAAGACTGCCATGCACCATCGGTCTTTCCCCTGACGACCGTGCCGATGCAAGCCTCTGCCCATGCTCGACGGTTCAGCCGTACGGCTGGTCGCCGATACCCGGCTGCGTGGCCTGACCGGACCGCAGCCGGCGCGCACGTACTGGCCGTCGGCGACCGGGACCGCCCCGATGGTGGTGTTCCTGCCGGCCGACGGCGTCGAACGCGCCGACTGGCTCTGCCGCGCCTTGTGCTCAGGCGCCGGGGTGGTGGTCCTGTGCGTGTCGTACCGGAAACCGCCATCGCCGGACGGGCTGTGCGACGCGATCCTGGCCACCGGCTGGGCCGCCGACCACGCAGGCGAACTGGGCGCCGACCCCGGGCGCCTGCTGCTGGCCGGCGAAGGCACCGGTGCCGAGCTGGCCGCGGCCGTCGCGTCGCACGCACGCACGCGGGGATGGCCGCCGCTGGTCCACCTGGCGATCGACGAACTCCTCGACCGCATCCACCACAGTCATCTGATCAACAACGAAGGAGAGACGTGAGCAAGGTCTTCAGCGCCCACGCCGTCTCGGTCGACGGCTACATCAGTGGTCGCACTCCCGACGGCGGCGACGAGTTCGGACGCGGTCTTGGTGACGCGCCCATGCTGTTCGACTGGTACTTCGACGGGGACACGCTCAGCAAGGTGTTCGACGGATTCAAGCTGAGTGAGCCGAGCGCGCGGTTCTTCGACGCGATCGCGGCACGGGTGGGGGCGACTGTCGCCGGGCGCACCACCTATGAGCACTCCGGCCATTGGGGAGGCGGTGGCCCGCACCCGACGGCGCGACTATTCGTCCTCAGCCATCGGCCCGCGCCCGAGATCAGCGAGAAGCAGACGCTCGTCACCACCGGTGTCGAGGACGCGGTCTCCGCGGCACGCGAGGCCGCCGGGGACAAGGACGTCGCCCTCATGGGCGGCGGCGCGCTGACCTCCGCGCTGGCAGCGGACCTCGTCGACGAGGTGATCCTGCACCAGGTGCCCGTCCTGCTGGGCGCCGGTCGCAGCTTCTTCCAGGAGCTCCCGGAGCACGTGCGCCTCCGGCTGTTGGAGTCCATCCCGGCTCCCGGCGTGACCCACCTCCGCTACGAGGTGGTCCGATGATCCTCGTCACCGGAGGGCTGGGCATGATCGGCGCCCACACCGCCCGCGCCCTCGTCGACCTCGGACACGAGGTCGTCGTCACCGCGTACCGCCGGACGGAGGTCCCATCGTTCCTCGCCGGCCGCGTCACCGTGGAACCCCTCGACGTCACCGACCGGGACGCCTTCCTCGCCCTCGGCGACCGTCATGCCATCAGCGACGTCGTCCACCTCTCCGGCAGCATCCCCGACGACGACCCGGTCCGCTTCTTCCGCACGGACACGACCGGCCTGCTCAACGCCCTGGACGCCGCCCGCACCTGGGGCGTCCACAGGTGCGTCGTCGCCGGCAGCCTCGGCGTGTACCTCGGTCGGACCGAGACCCCCTGGCACGAGGACCTCGCGCTGCCTACCACGGAACTGCCACACCGTCCATAGAAGGCGTAGCGGATCAGCCGGGCGGGGCCACCAGCACCGCGGCCCTGCCCCCTCCGCCGGTCCCGCCCGACCCGTGCTGGCCGTGGGCGGTCAGCGCGGCGACGGGCGCTGGCAGGGCGGCCCGGACGGGCAGGTCCGCCCCGGCGACCGTGCGGTCGGGCAACATGCGCCCAGTCTCCTCGGACCGGCGCGACCGGGGATGGCGCGGCGTTCGGCCCCGTGCTCTTGCGCTGGCGGTGTCGCAGGCGCTCGTCGCGCCACAACCAGTGCCGTGCCCGCCACCGGTGGCGCGTCATACATGATCGCCGTAGCCATACCCGAACACTTCATCTCGTCGCGGGCCGGGCGGACGCCGCGTGGAGGGCGGTGGCCTGGGGAGCGTATCGACAGCCAACGCGGGCGGCCCCGGAAAACCCGGAAATGTTTCAGCGCTGCAACGGTTCGACGCGGTCGGTATTCTATCGCCCCCGCGGCGGCATAGAGCGCAAACGCGACCGGGAGGGGGTGATATCGGTCACCGTGTTGGTCGAAGGCTTCCTGTCCGTCGTCGGTGATGGCCTGCCCGGCCTTTGTTGCGATGCGTACCAGCGTTGTCGTCGTCCGCGCGCGGCTAACTCGGGCGTGTGCTTTCGTCGCTTGCCGCGCCCCGGATCTGTGTAACGGTGCAGGTCGTCGGGGTTCCTTCGTCGCCACGCCGTATTGGGTGCCCTCCCGCGGGTGGCGCCGGTGCTGATCGGGCGGCCCGGGAAGCGCCTTCGTCGTTGGGCCGCGGTTGACGCGTGGAATCTCGATCACTAGGATAGACGATATGCGTTACTCAGGGTGACTTTCGAGTCGGTGACATTCGAGACTTGGCCTGTGCCGCCGGCGTGGGCATTCGCATACTGGGTAACGGTTAACCCCGCCCGATGTCGAAGATTTCTTCCATGCATTCCTTGCGATGGCTTGGGGAAGGTGTTCATGGATTTGGTGGAGCGGGACGGGGAGCTGGCGTCACTACGGGGGCTGCTTGCCGACGCCTCGGCGTCGATCGGCCGATTCGCACTGCTGAGCGGCCCTACCGCATGTGGGAAGTCCACGCTTGCCCGGGCATTCATCGCCGACGCCGAGCGGTCTGGCGACCGCCTGCTCACAGCCTACGGAACGCGGGCCGAAAAGGATCTTCCCCTCGGAATACTGAGTCAGCTCGCGCAGAGCGCCGCCCAGACGGACGCGTGGTCCGCGCGCGAGGCCCGGATCCTGGCCGACCTGGTCGCGGACGCCCGTGAGCACGCCGAGGGTGACACGCTCCCAGTCGAGACCCGCGAGCGCGTGTGCGAGACGTTGCTCTCGCTCACCAACGAGCGCCTCGTCGTGCTGGTCATCGACGACATTCATCATGCGGACCGGCTTTCGCTGCAATTCCTGCTCTACCTCGCACAGCGGCTCAAGAAGAGCCGCCTCATGCTCGTCATGACGGCGCTCAGCCGGTCGCACAACTGCCGGGCCGAGTTGCTGCACCAACCGCACTGCCACGTGATCAAGCTGACGCCACTGACCCGGCGCGGCGTCGGGCACATGGCCCGCAACGCGTTCGGCGGGGAGCTGGCCGAGGAGGTGACGGCCGACCTGTACAGGCTCTCCGGCGGCAACCCACTGCTGTTGATCGCCCTGATGGAGGACCTCCGTGAGTCCGTCCCGGCCGGGACGGGGGATCGCGCCGCGGCGGCTCCCGGCGGCCAGTTCGTTCACGCCGTGTACGCCTTCCTGCACCGGGCCGAGCCCGGCGTCGTCGACGCCGCGTGGGGCCTCGCGATCCTGGGCGACGACGGACCGACGAGCCTGCTGCACCATCTGCTGGAGGCCGATCAGGCGCGCGTGCGCAGGTCGACGAGCGCGCTGCGGGCGGCGGGCCTGATCGCCAACGGGCGGTTCCGGCATTCCGCGATCCGCCGCGCCATTCTCGACGAGATGCCCGCCGGCCAGCGGCTCCGGCTGCACCGCCGGGCCGCCGAGCTGTTTCACGAGGAGGGCGCGCCGACCCCGCTCATCGCCCGTCACCTGCTCGCGGCGACGACGCCGCATGACCGCTGGGCCATGCACGTGCTCATCGCCGCCGCCGAGCGGGCGTTGGACGAGGACGACGTCCCGCTGGCGCTCGAGTGCCTGCGAAACGCCCAGCACGCGGCCTCGGACGACGAGGAGCGGTGTGAGATCGTGCTGCGCCGGGTGCGGGCCGAGTGGCGGGTCGACCCGCTCGCCGCCGACCGCCGCCTGGTGTCGCTGGTGTCGTCGGCGGCGAGCCACGATCTTTCGGCGCGGCAGGCCCTGGCGATGGTCGGCCCGCTCGTCTGGCACGGCCGGTTCGCCGAGGCCGCCGACGTACTGGGGCGGGTTCCCGAGGAGCGGCGCGACGTCGGTCGGCAGACCGACATCGCGTTGCGCGCCACCAGGCGCTGGCTGCGGTCTCTCTCGCCGCCGCTGTTCCGCCGGTTCGATGACGTGCTGGCCAGTGCGCGCTCCGCCGACCTGAGCCTGCTCGTGGCCGACCAGACGGTCCGCGGGACGACCGCCCTCGTCGGCGTGCTCGACAGGGGCCCCGTCGAGCACGCGGTGAGCAGCGCCGAGCGCACGCTGGAGACCGTGCGTCTCGACGACGAGACCCTGCCCGCGATCGAGGCGTCGATCACCGCGCTGATCTACGCGGACCGCCTCGAGCGGGCCCGGCGCTACTGCGACGTCCTGCTCCAGGAGGCGTGCGACCGTAAGGCCCCCACCTGGCGCGGCCTGCTCGCGGGGCTGCGCGCGGAGATCGCCCGTCGTGAGGGCGCGCAGAGCGACGCCATCCGCTACGCCCAGGCGGCTCTCACCTATCTGCCCGCGCCGGGCTGGGGCGTGGCGGTCGGGCTGCCGCTGGGCACGCTGCTCGCGGCCACCTCAGCCGCCGGGCGGCGCCCGGAGGCCGAGGAACAACTGAGGCGGCCCGTCCCGTCTACGATGTTTCAGACCCGGTTCGGCCTGCACTACCTGCACGGCCGGGGCCACCACTACCTGGCGACCGACCGCCCGCACGCGGCGCTGGATGACTTCCTCGCCTGTGGCGAGCTGATGCGGGACTGGGAGCTCGACCTGCCGGCGCTGGTTCCATGGCGCTCCGACGCGGCCGCGGCCCATCTGCGGCTGGGGCATGGCGAGCCGGCTCGCCGGCTCGCCGAGGAACAGCTGGCCCGCCCGGGCGTCGACCAGGGCCGGACGCTCGGGATCACGTTGCGGACGCTGGCCGCCGCCAGCCCGCTTTCCCGCCGGCCAGCGCTACTGGAGGCCGCCGTCGAGGCCCTGCGTGCCGCCGGCGACCGGTATGAGCTGGCGAACGCGTTGACCGACCTCGGCAACGTCCAGCAGGAGACCGGTGACCACGAACGGGGCCGGGCCTCCGCGCGGCGGGCCCGGGCCCTCGCGAGGGAGTGCGGAGCCGAACCGCCGCGCCGGGTCCCCTCGGACCTGGTGCCCGCCACCGGCGGCCTGCTCACGACGAGTCCGCCGATGACGCACCGGGACGCCCGGCTCAGCATGGCCGAGCTGCGGGTGGCCCAGCTCGCCTCCACCGGTGCCACCAACCGCCAGATCGCCGAGCGGCTGCACATCACGATCAGCACCGTGGAGCAGCACCTCACCCAGGTCTACCGCAAGGTGAAGGTGCCCCGCCGGGACGACCTGCGCCGGGTGCTGGGGCAGCAGACCAGGTCGCTGGACATCGCGGAGTTCGTCGACCGAACGTCCCGTCCCGACTGACTGTGGACAGCTCCGGCCGGCGGTCGGGTACGGCGGGTGTACGTCCCGGCCGTTGACGGCCTGGCTACACGTCCCATTCAGCCTGCCACCCGCGGACCGGGGACGGCGGCGGGGTATGGAGCGGTGATCCGCCGCGCGCGTCCGACGGCGGGAAAGGCCATCCGGCATGCGCGGTCGACCGCGTGGCCGTGGCGACCTCGCGAACCGGAGCCCAGGGGCGCCGCCCTGAAATGTTCGTTGAGTATGCCGCCAACGACTTCTATCATATTCTCTTGCGGGAATCGTCTGGTCCGGTTGCGCTGTGACAAAGACCACCAGTCGCCGTCGCGGGCTGGCGACCGATACCCCTAGTGGGCGCAGGGCGGCAGGGGCAACTTCGCGCCCCGCCGTAGGGGCAAGCCCATTTCGGGCAGCCAGATTAGGGGTTGGCCGCTGTCCGGCCACTGCCTAGCCTCTGACTTGTCCAGGCGGGCATCGAAAGAATTACTGATTCCCGCCTAGCCGGCCGTCGCCGGCCCCTCTGGTCTCCAGCCCATGACGATGAATTTCGATTGGTGGTGCGATGAGGTACGAGGTTCTGGGTTGCCTCGGAATGACGGACGGAGAGGGCGCCTATTCGATCAGCGCGCGGAAGATGGCGGTGACCTTGGCCGTACTGCTCATCCGCGCCGACCAGGTGGTCTCGGTCGACCGGCTTATCGCCGAGATCTGGGACGAGCGGGCGCCCCGGCGGGCGAACGCCGCGGTGCACGTCTATATCTCCCAGCTGCGCAAATTCCTCGACACGCGCGGCGCGGCCAGCATCATCGACACGGTTCCGCCCGGGTACCGGCTTCGGCTCGGCGCCGACGAGCTCGACGTGCTGGACTTCCACCGGCTGATGGACGCCGGCCGCGTCGCCGCACACTGCGAACGCCGCGAGGAGGCGATCAGGCACCTGGACGCGGCGCTTGGGCTCTGGGGCGGCCCGGCGTTCGACGGTCTGCGCGGTGGCTCCGTCATCGACGGCTATGCGATCTGGCTGGAGGAGAGCCGGCTGGAATGCCTCGAGAACCTGATCGAGTGCAAGCTGCACGTCGGCCGCCACCGTGAAATCGTCGGCCTTCTCAACGGGCTCACGGCCGAACACCCGTTGCGGGAGACCTTCTGCCGGCAGCTCATGCTCGCGCTCTACCGCTCCGAACGCCAGGCGGACGCGCTCCGGCTTTACCACCGGATACGCCGTGCCCTGGCCGACGAGCTCGGGCTGGAACCGGGACGGCCCCTTCGCGAGCTTTACCATGCCATTCTGCTGGAGGACGAGCGGCTGGAACCCGCGCGCCTCGCCGCCCGGCCGGCCTGATGGCGACCATCGTGACCGGCCGGCGGCCCGGTGGAGTCCCCGGAACGCGGCCACGGTACTCAGGACGCCGTCTCGCCAGGAGCCGAGCCGCCGGCGGGCGGTTCGTCGCCAGGCGCCGCGGGCGGCGTACCCGGGTTCGCGGCGGGACGGGCAGGTGTCACCAGGACCTGGGGTTCCGTGAAGCTCTCGAGGCCCCAGCGACCGTTCTCCACCCCGAGGCCGCTCCAGCGGTGCCCGCCGAAGGGCAGGTCCGGCCGCAGCCCGGCGCCATGCGCGTTGACGCAGACCTGGCCGCAGTCCAGCCGGGCCGCCACCGCCGTGGCGTGGTCGAGGTCCGACGACCAGACCGAGGCGGTCAGACCGAAGGAGGTGCCGTTGGCCCGGGCGACGGCGTCGTCGACGTCGTCGTAGACGACGATGGGCAGCGCCGGTCCGAACTGCTCCTCGTCGACGATCCGCACGCCGTCCTCGACGCCGGTCAGCACCGTCGGCTCGTGGAAGTACCCCGGCCGGTCGAGCGGGCCGCCGCCGGCCGCCACGGTCGCGCCGCGGTGGACCGCGTCACCGACCAGCTCGGTGACCCGGCGAAACTGGCGGGCGTTGGTGAGCGGCCCGAGCTGCACGCCGTCGACGTGGCCCGGCCCGACGACGGCGGCACCGGCCAGCGCGGCGAGCGCCTCGACCAGCTCGGCGTGCCGCCGACGGTGCACGTACACCCGCTTGACCGCCAGGCAGAACTGGCCGTTGTTGCGGAACGCGCCCCAGAACAGCCCCTCGGCGATCCTCGCCGGGTCGGCGTCGGGGAGCACGATCGCCGGGTCGTTGCCGCCGAGCTCCAGGCTCACCCGCTTCAGGTCGTCGACCGACGCGGCGAGGACCTTCCGGCCGGTCGCGGTCGCCCCGGTGAAGCTGACCCGCCGGGCCAGCGGGTGGGCGGCGAGCCACGCACCGAGAGGATCCGGGCCGCTGACGACGTTGAGCACGCCGGCGGGCAGCACCGGGCGAAGAAGCTCACCGACGGCGAGCGTGGTCAGCGGGGTGTCGGGGGAGGGCTTGAGCACCACGGTGTTTCCCGCGCGCAGCGCCGGGGCCACCTTCCACAGGCCCAGTGCGACCGGGAAGTTCCACGGCGCGATCGCCGCGACCACGCCGAGTGGGTTGCGCGTGATCCGCGCGTATCCCCGGCTGTCGTCCTGCACCACCTCGGGACGCAGCTCGACGCCGGCGTAGTAACGCAGCCACAGGCACGCCCCGGCGATCTCGGCGCGCGCCTCGGCCAGCGGCTTGCCCTGTTCCGCGGTGAGGGTGGTGGCAAGCGTCGGCAGAGCCGCCGCGAGGACGTCCGCCGCGGCGAGGAGCGCGGCCCGGCGGGCGTCGTCGTCGCGTCGCCACGCGTCGAACGCGCCCTGCGCGGCGGCCATCGCCGTGTCGAGCTGATCGCGGTCCGCGGCGGGAGCGGTGGCGAACGCCTCGGCCGTGGCCGGATCGATCACCTCCAGGCCGCCCGCCCCGGCGAGGGCGGCGCCGCCGACCGTCATGCTCAGCTCGGTCAGCGCGGCGAGGCCCGGCGCGGTGGCGCCGGGTGCCCCGGTGCCCCGCGCCGCCGCGCCCGCGCCGGGTCCGCCCGCGGCGGATTCGGTGGTCGTGGTCATGGTTCCTCCCTGTCTGCCGCGCGCCTGTCCGGTGCGCACCGTCCCCGCCGGGCGGGCCACCCCGGGCGGGCCGGCGCCCGCCCGGCACCGGCCCGGCCCCGGTCACCCATCCGGAAGCAGCACCGGCTTGACGGTCTCGCCGGATTCGTAGTCGCGCTCGGCGTCGTTGACGGCGGCCAGCGAGTAAGTTCGCACGAGCCGGTCGAACGGGAACCGGCCCAGCCGCCACAGGTCGACGAGCATCGGGATCAGCCGTTGCGGATCGGCGTCGCCCTCCATCAGGTAGCGCAGCGTCCGGCCGGTCACCATGGCCGGTACCGGCACCACCAGGTCGCCGCCACCGGTGCCGACCAGCCCGCAGACGCCTCGCGCCCGCAGCGTCCCGAGCGCGGTGACGGACACCGCGGGGATGCCGGTGGTGTCCAGGGCGAAGTCGGCGCCGCCGGTCCAGCCCGCGACGGCCGAGGCGAGCTCAGGGTCGGCGCCGTCGACCGTGTGTGTGGCGCCGAGCTCGAGGGCGAGCTCGCGCCGCTTCGGGTGCAGATCGACCGCGACGATCGTGCGCGCCCCCGCCAGCCGGGCCGCCATGACCGCGGCGAGGCCGACCGCGCCGGTTCCGAAGATCACGATGCTGTCGCCGACGCCGACCCGCATCGCGACCAGCACCGCGCCGGCGCCCGTCTGGATGCCGCAGCCGAGCGGCGCCATCAGCTCCAGCGGAAGGTCGTCGTCGACCACGACCACACTCCGCTCGGTGGCGATGGTGTGGGTGGCGAACGACGACTGCGCGAACCAGCGTCCGTTCACCCGGGCACCGGCGGAGTCGGTGAGCGTGGTCGACCCGTCGAGCCGCAGGCCGGACAGGTTGCGGAAGATGAACTCGTCGCAGTAGGAGGGCTCGCCGGCCCGGCAGCGGGCGCATCCGCCGCACGAGTCGAAGCTGAGCACCACGTGGTCGCCCGGATGGACCCGGCGGACCCCCGGGCCGACGGCCTCGACGACGCCCGCCCCCTCGTGGCCGAGAACGAGGGGGACCGGCACGAGCTCGCCGTGCCGGGGCATGAAGTCGGTCCGGCACATGCCGGCGCCGACGACCCGGACCAGCACCTCCCCGGGGCCGGGCTCCCCGAGCTCCAGCTCCTCGACGCGCAGCGGCGCGTTCCTCTCACGCAGTACGGCGGCCTGGACTCTCACCGGCGTATTTCACCTCCAGGATGCGAACAACCACGGCGAATCTCTGTGAACCAGATGGTGGTGACCTCGGCTTAAGCCGGTCTAAGGCAGGTCTTGGACCTGGAGGCCGCTGTCGCCATCGCCCGCCGGTGACGCGGTCGACGCCGCGTCGCTCGACCCGAGAAAGGGCAGAATGACAATCAGAATCGAAAGTGGCGACGCCCTCGCCGGAATTCCCGGATGGCCCTCCAGCGGCTTCCCCGCGGCCGGCCCGGAGCGGATTCCCAGCTATGTCGAGGCCGGGCTTCTTCCCTCCCTGCGGGAGATCTACCAGGACAACGCCCTCATGGTCGGCTTCGGCCCGCGGATCACCGGGTCGCGGGCGCACGACGATTTCATCGGCTGGCTGCACGAGCAGTTCCAGCGCAACGGCTGCGACGTCCTGCCCTACGCCTACTCGCCGTGCAACCTGTGGGAGGCGCTCAGCTGGGGCGTCAGCGTGCTGGACGGCCGGCTGGCCGGTGACGTGCCCGTCGCCGCCTACTACCCGCGCGGCGGCGAGACGCCGGACGAGGGCCTCGTCGGCCGGCTGGTCGACGTCGAGACCGCCGCCGCTGCCGGCGTCGACCTGGCGGACCCGGCCGCGGTCGCCGGCTGGCTCGCCGAGGTGACCGGCGAGCCAGCCGCCGGCGACCCCGCCGCGCCCTACTTCCTGCTCATCGACAGCCACCTGCCCGAGGTCGGCTCCAGGGCCGACCTCGACGCCGAGACCGGGGTCTTCCACCGTCAGCCCGGCGACGACGACACGCCCTGGAAGACGCTGTGGGACCGCAAGCTGTGGAAGGCGGTCGCGGCGGCGCCGGGCGCCCGCGCCGCCGCCGGCGTGGTGTGCGTCGTGGACGCGTCGTACCAGGCACTGGAGGGGAACTACGTGCCGCCGCTGGCGGGCTACCTGGGGATCCCCGCGCTGTACGTCGACCGCGAGGCGGGCACCCGGCTGCGCCGGGCCGCGACCACGGCTCCGCGGATCCGGTTCACGATGACCGCCCGGCGCACCGCCACCCGGACGCCGAGCATCGTCGCCGTGCTGCCCGGTGACGGCGGCACCGACCGGACGCTGATCTGCAACACGCATTCCGACGGCACGAACTTCGTCGAGGAGAATGGCGCGGTCGCGCTGGTGGAAATCGCCCGCTACCTGAACGCGCTACGGCTGCGCGGCCGGGGCCTTCGGCACACGGTCGTGTTCTCCGCGGTCACCGGGCATTTCAACGGGGATCCCGCCCGTTTTCCGGAGACGGAGGGTTTCATCGCCGACCACCCGGATCTCGTCGGCCGGGCCACCGCGGCCCTCACCCTCGAGCATCTCGGGGTCACGGAATGGCTCGACGACGAGCAGGGATACCGTACGACCGGCCTGCCGGACTGGGGAGTGATGTGGGTCGACGAGCGGCTGGAGAAACTAGCCGTCGAAAGGTTCGACCACTACGATCTGCCCAACCACCGGCTGGCCCGCCGGGACGCGCCGATGTACGCCGGGGTCGGCAAGGCCTTCGCCGACATCGACCTCCCGGCGCTCTCGTTCCTGTCCGCGCCGACGTACCTGCTGACGACCCCCGTGAACGGGTGCCTGGACAAGCTGGACCCGGCCCTGATGCGCCGCCAGATGACCTGGTTCATCGACCTGCTCCACCGGCTCGACGCCCAGCCCTGACCGCCGCCCGCCCGGGCGTGCCGGCCGCCGGCACGCCCGGGCGCCGTGGTCACGCCTCCCGTAGCTGGTCGCGCAGATGCCCGGCGAGCGCCGCCATCGTCGGGTACTCGTAGACGACCGCCGGCGCCACGGCGACCCCCAGCGTCTCGCCGAGGCGGGTGCACATCTCCAGGGCGGTGAACGACGAGAAGCCGGCCTCGACGAACTGGCTCTCGCCGGTCAGCTCGTCGGCCGACTCGTGCCCGAGCACGGCGGCGGCGCACTCCCGCACGAGGGCCAGCAGCGCGGCCGTCCGCTCCTCGTCGGACGCACCGGCAAGCCGCGCCCGCCAGTCCGCGGCGGGCTCATCCCCGCCGCCGGCGGATCCGCCGCCGGTGGGGGCACCGGTCCCGACGAGCTCGCGGAGCAGCGGGGCGGGCCGCCCGCCAGCGACCTGCTCGGCGTACCGGTCCCAGTCCAGGTCGACGACACCGAGCAACGGGTCGCGCCCCGGCGGGGACGGCATCCAGAGGCCGTCGAGGTCCGCCACGGCGAGCCGGCAGGGCACCGGCCGTCCCGCGACGTCCGCCGCCTCGCGACCGGCCGCGAGCGCGGGCGCGGCGGGCGCCCACGGTCCCCAGGCAACCGGCGCCGCCGGCCGGCCGGCGGCCCGCCGGGCGGCGGTGATCGCCGCGAGCCAGCCGTCCGCCGCCGCGCGGGTGCCCGCGTCGACGCCAGGCCTCTCATCGGGACGGATCAGCGGCCCGGCCAGTGAGGAGAACAGGACGAAAGCCGTCAGGTCGCGGTCCCGGGTGAGCTCGTCGAGCGCGCGGGCGGTCCGGATGACGCGAGCGGCCGCGTCGGCACCGCCGGGCGGGCCGTCCGCCGCCGGCTGGGCACTGTCGAGCGCTCCCGGCCCGGACGCCGGCGGCGCGCCGCCGACATGGACGACGGTCGCGAGCGGGTGCTCGTCGGGGACCGCGGCGAGCAGCGCGGCCAGTTCCTCCCGGTTCGCCACGTCCCGGCGCACGACGCTGACCTTCGGCCCCAGGGGCAGCAGGTCGGCCTCCAGCTCGGCGACCGCCGCGGGCGCCGAGCCGGGCGGTACCACCAGCAGGAGATGGCCGGCACCGGTGCGGGCCAGGCCACGGGCGGCCTCGACGGTGAGCGGACCGGTGCCGCCGACGACGAGCGCCGTGCCGCGCGGCACGGCGGCGCCACCGTCGGTGTCCGCGCGGGCGGGCGGCGTTCGGGGGATGAGGCGGCGCGCGAAGGTGCCGTGGGCGCGCACGGCGACCTGGTCCTCGCGGTCCGGGCCGTCGGCAGGGCCAGCGAGGACGGCGCAGAGCCGATCGGCCGTCTGTTCGTCGAACGACGCCGGGACGTCGACGAGCCCGCCCCACCGCGCGGGATGCTCCCGGGCGACCGCCTGCCCACGTCCCCAGACCGCGCCCTGCTCGGGGTGATCGAGCTGGTCGGCGTCGACGGCGGCCACCGCGCCCTGGGTGAGCACCCACACCGGCGCCGCGATGCCCGCGGCCGAGGCCGCCCGCACGACGCCGGCGGTGGCGCCGTCCGCGGTGGCGAGCGCGGCGGCCTCCGCGCCACCGTCGGCCGCGAGCGCCACGAGCGACAACACGCCCTCGACGCCCTCGACGCCGTCCGCGCCGGCGAACCCGCCAAGGCCGGTGCCCCGGTTCTCGACGGCCGACCCACCGGCGGCCGCGACGCCCGCGAGAGCGGCCCGCACCGCCTGCTCGCCGCGGCCCGCCGTGATCTCGGACGTCGGCACGTCGAGCCGGCGGACCCGGGCGCCGGCCCGGTCGAGCCCGGCGACGACGGCCGCGACCAGCTCCTCGTGCCGGCCGGGCGCCGGCACCACGACCAGCCAGGTCCCCGCCAGCCGCCGCTCGCCTGGCCGTACCGCGGGACGGTCCTGGCGGTCCTGGCGGTCCTGGCGGTGCTGGCCCAGCGGCACCCGTCGCCATCGCTCGCCGTACCACCACCGGGACCGCCGCCGCCAGGCCGCCAGCGTCGGGAGCGCGGCCCGCAGCGCCTCCCGCTCCTGCGCCGAGCCCGCCGACGCGGCGGCGAGCGCGTCCAGGTCGCCGTCCAGGACCGCCGACCAGAACCGGTCGTGAGCGGGCGCCTCCAGATGGGCGCCGTTCGCGGTCGCGCGGCCGGCCGGGGCCGCGTCCAGCCAGTAGCGCTGCCGCTGGAACGGATAGGTGGGCAGGTCGACGTGACCGGCCGGGCCGCCGTCCGGCCCGGGCCCGGTCGCCGGTCCGAACAGGGCGTCCCAGCGGACCGGGACACCGCGGACGTGCGCGGCGGCGATCGCCGTCGTGAACGTCCGGCTCTCCGGGCGGCGCGCCTGCTGAGTGGCGATGATCAGCAGCTTCGCCGTCTCGGCCGCGCCCCGGCCGGTGGTGAGCGCGTCGTGGGCGAGCGAGGTCAGCACCGCGTCCGGGCCGACCTCGATGAAGCTGGTGACCCCCCGCGCGTGCAGCTCCCGGACGCCGTCGTGGAACCGGACGGTGGCGCGGATGTGCCGGGCCCAGTAGTCCGCCGAGCGCAGGTCGTCCGCGGTGGCGAGCCGGCCGGTGACGTTCGAGATCACCGGGATCAGTGGTGGCCGGAACTCGAGCGCCCGGACCACGTCGCGGAACTCGGCCAGCACCCCGTCCATGTGCGGGGAGTGGAAGGCGTGGCTGACCCGCAGCCTCCGGATGCGGCGGCCGCGCGCCTTCCACCGTTCCCCGATCCGCGCGGCGGCGGCCTCGTCCCCGGCGACGACCACGGCCGTGGGGCCGTTGACGGCCGCGAGCGAGACCCGGCCGGTGTGCCGGGCGTGCCCGTTGTGGGCGTCATGCCGGTCCGCGTTGTGCCGGTCGGCGTTGTGCCGGTCCGCGTCGAGCCCGTCCGGGCCGAGGTCGCCCCCGACCTCCTCCTCGGACGCCTGGATCGCGATCATCGCTCCGCCGGCGGGCGCGGCCTGCATGAGCCGGCCCCGTGCGGCGACCAGCGCGCACGCGTCCGCGAGCGACAGGACGCCGGCCACGTGCGCGGCGGAGATCTCGCCGATCGAGTGCCCGATGAGATAGTCCGGGGCGATGCCGCATGCCAGGACGAGATCGGCCAGCGCGGTCTCGACCGCGAACAGCGCGGCCTGTGTGTACGCGGTCTGGTCGAGGACCGCGGCGAGCGGGGATCCGGCGTCCGCGAACAGCACCTCGCGCAGCGGATGCGCGAACTGGCCGGTGCCGTCGAGGTGCGCGCAGACGTCCGCCAGCCGGCCGGCGAACCTTGGGAAGGCGGCGGACAGGTCACGGCCCATGCCCGGCCGCTGGCTGCCCTGGCCGGTGAACATGAGCGCCGTCGGGCTCGGCGCGCGGGCGGCCCCGCGGACGACATTGGTCGCCGAGCCGCCGTCGGCCAGCAGGGCGAGGCCGCGGCGGAAGTCCGCCAGCTCGCCCGCGACGACGGCGGCACGCTGGCCGAACCGAGCCCGGGTCGTGGCCAGCGCCCGGCCGACGTCGACGGGATCGAGGTCCGGCCGCCGCTCGGCGAGCTCGCCGAGCCGTTGGGCCTGCGCGCGCAGCGCGGCCGAGCTCGGGGCGGACAGCACCCAGGCGACGGACCGGCCAACGGTCTCGGACCGGGGCGGCGGGACGGTCGTGGACCCGTCGGAACCCGTCTCCGGCTGGTCGGCGTCGGCGGGTGGCGGTTGGTCGGCTGGTGGGGTGGGGGCTGGGGGTGCTTGTTCGAGGATGAGGTGGGCGTTGGTGCCGCTGATGCCGAAGGAGGAGATGGCGGCGCGGTGGGGGTGGTTGGTGTCGGGCCAGGGGGTGTGGTGGGTGAGGAGGCGGATGGTGCCGGTGTTCC
>Ga0105248_10000816_pt1 | contig 34932 bp, 23 predicted proteins | sample KBSS34metaG_FD_81524 | JGI IMG/M metagenome (GOLD analysis project Ga0105248, IMG submission 81524) | Switchgrass rhizosphere microbial communities from Kellogg Biological Station, Michigan, USA - KBS S3-4 metaG | ecosystem: Host-associated > Plants > Roots > Rhizosphere > Soil | place...
CCGACGGTCGCATCGAACTTAGGCGTGAAGTAGTACGTCAGGTTGCCGAACGCCGCCTTCTCCTCGTAGTCCGAGGGGAACTGCTGCGTGACGAGATTGAAGCCGGTCGGCGAGGCGACCGCACCCTGGAAGTTCGAGCTCTCCTCCTTGGTGTAGTACAGGCCGACGAGCCATTCGAGGTGCTCGTTGTTCGCCGAGGTCAGGCGAAATTCGTGTACCCAGCGATCGGTCGAGATCTGCTGATCGAGCGGCACCGTGTTCGTTCCCGGCGGGCTGCCGGTCTGCGTGTCGACGAGCGGCCCGAAGAACCGCGTCAGATCGACAATCGCGGTCTGTGAGAACTCCTGGTAGCTGCTCGCCAGCGTCGCCGTGCCCCAACCGCCCTGGTATTCGATCGTCGCCGACGACAGCTCGAACTCGTTCTCGGTCGGCTCCTCGCCCGCCGTGACCACTTTGTATTTGCCGAACAGCGGCTCGCCAGTCGTGGTGTCGAATGGCACGGAGTTCTGGCCCGTGAACTCCGCCCGTTGGTCCTGATAGTTGAGCTTGATGCGCCACGGCTCGGACGGCCGGAACAGCAACGTGGCCTGGTAGCCGCGCAGCTGCGCGTCGTTGATGTTCTCGTCCGGCCGCTGTGCCTGGTCGAGGAAGCCGTCGTTGTCCTGATAGAAGCCGCTGACGCCGAGCGCGAGCTTGTCGTTGACCAGCGGTATGTCGAGTCCGGCCTTGTACAGCTGGTTGAAGCCGCCCTGCGAGGTATCGGACAGATCGGTCGAGAAGCGCCCGCCGAAGTCGGTCAGCGACGGATCCTTGGTGATGTAGCGCACGGAGCCGCCCATCGATGCCGCGCCGAACAGCGTGCCCTGCGGACCCTTGATCACTTCGACGCGCTCGACCTCGCCGAGCAGTGCATCGAGCGCGAAGTTCGCGCCTTCGGCAAACGCCGTGACCGAGCCGTACGGAATGTCGTCGAGATAGATGCCGACCGACGGCGTCGAGAAGATGTTGGCGACGCCGCGCATCGTAATCGAGCCCTGCCCGGGCGCGCCGCCGTCGTTGAAGTTCACGCCGGGCACGTACTTGAGCACGCCGCTCAGCGAGGTGAGTCCGCCCGCCGCGAACTGCGCCGGATCGACCACTGCGACCGACGCCGGCACGTCCTGCACTTCCTGAGCGCGACGCGTGGCCGTGACGATGACTTCCTCGACGCTGATCTGTTCCGCGGCATTGGCCGCGGCGGCGGCACCGGTCAGTGCCAGCAAACCCCAGGTGTTGAAGCGACGCATATGTTGATCTCTCCCCCCACGACGATGGGACGAGAATGGGAGCAAAGGCTCCCGCGCATCTATAAAGATTCAACCGATTTCTGGAATCCGCTCGCGCTCAACGGCGTCGATACAGCCGCCCGCCCTCGCTCTCGTAACCTGTGATACGGCCGTCGGCGCCGCGCACGAAGGTGATCAGGAAGCGGTCTTCCTGCGGTGCGCGCGTGTCGGCGGCTTCGAACGCATCGTAGCTCCAGTGCGTGAGCTCGAACGTCGCGTTCGGTTGCATTGCGAGCGTCAACTTTCCGTCCCTGCCGAGCACGATCTGCGTCTCGCCGGCCAACGGATCGGAATACTTGCCGGCGTAGTCGGCCAGCGGCAACGACGGCCGCGTCTTCTGCGGCCGTGCACGCATTGCCTCAGCGTGCTGCGTGTGTTCCTTGGCCTGCAGGTCGCCGTAGAGCTTGAAGAGATCCGCGTTCCAGTCCTTGTCGCGGCTGTGCAGGAAGCGATCGATCACGTCGTACATGAACGCGTGCCGGTAATCGACCGTAGAAGCATTGACGAACATCACCAGGCCGAGGCGCTCGTCCGGAACGATCGCCGCGATGGCGTTCGCGCCGTACAGGCTGCCTGTGTGCATCGCGAGCAGCCGGCCCTTGTAGTCCTGCAGGAACCAGCCGAGGCCGTAGGCATAGAAGTGCGGGTTCGCCTGCCGCGCCGCCGGATAGCCGATGCTGGCGAGCAGCATCTGCGGCTTCAGCACTTCGGCAATCGTGTCCGACTTCACCACGGTCTTGCCGTCCAAAGTGCCTTTGGCGAGCAGCATGCGCAGCCACTGCGCCATGTCGGCGACGCTGGATTGCACACCGGCGGCGCCGAGCGGCTCGGGCGACCAATACGGCTGCGTCTCGCGCGCGACGCCTTGCTCGATCAGATGCGCGCCGGTCACGTTCGGCCGCTTCGCCAGTTCCGGTCCGGTGAACAAGCTGTCGCTCATCCCGAGCGGCGCGAAGATGCGGCGCGTGACGAACTCCTGGAACGTCATGCCGGAGACACGCGCAACGACTTCCGCTGCGACCACGTACATGCTGTTGTTGTACGCCCAGGTCGAACGCAGGCTCGACGCCTGCTTCGCGTACTGCATGTGCTCGATGCTCGTGCGCGTGTCGAAGCCGCGCATCCACAGAATGTCCATTGTCTCGATGCCCGTGCGATGCACGAGCAGGTCGCGGATCGTCACCTCGCGCGTGACGTACGGATCGGCAACGCGAAACTCAGGAAGGTGCTTCACCACCGGATCGTCCCACTTGAGCTTGCCGTCCTCGACCAGCATGCCGAGCGCCATCGCGGTGAACGCCTTGCTCGTCGACGCCAGCGTGAACACGGTGTGCTCGTCGACAGGATCGTTACGGCCGAGATGCTTCGTGCCGAAGCCGCGCGCGTACACGACCTGATCGTCCTTGACGATCGCGACTGCGAGACCCGGCGCATGCCACTGCTGCCGCGCAGACTCGATGGCTTCGTCGAGACCGGCCAACGGCTCATCGCTCGCTGTCGCGAGCGGCGCCGTCCAGGCGAGCAGCACGAGTAGAGCTATGGAGAAAGGTCGAAGCATGAGGAAACCTCGTAACAAGCAGAGTTTTCTCGCCAAGATGCAAAGACACCAAGGAAGAAATTCCGAGTTTCAAAAATTCTGAAACTCAGATTCCGGCCTTGGCGTCTTGGCGAGAGTTCTTCCGAATTTCTTGGCCCGACATCATCGCCGCTTGTCGCGGCGACGTCACGGGATTGGCATTTTTTTTCCAGAGGCCGCGAGAAAACATATAGAACAGGGGATGACGGGCTCGCATATTCCGGCCATAGTCGCGCGAAATTTTCTATTGGAAGGTCACGATGCTCCGTCTCGACCCTCGCTTGCTGGTGTCCGCGTCCCTGCTCGCTCTGTTCAGCAGTGCTGCGTTCGCCGTCGATCCGCAGGACACGCTGCTGCTGGCGCAGCCGGACATCAGCGAACGCCATATCACGTTCGTCTACGACGGCGACGTGTGGGTCGCGAACCGCGACGGCAGCGGTGCCTATCGACTGACTACGGCCGAAGGCGAGGAATCGCAGCCGAACTTCTCGCCGGACGGCACATCGATCGCGTTCAGCGCCAACTACGACGGCAACGTCGATGTGTACGTGGTGCCCATCGCCGGCGGCAGCCCGAAGCGGCTGACGTGGCACAGCGCTGACGACGTCGTGGAAGGCTTCGACCCGCAAGGTCGCGTCGTTTTCAGCTCGCAGAGCGACGTCTACTCGGTCCGCGACTTTCATCTGTTCACGATCGACCCGCAGGCAGCATTTCCCGAGCGCCTGCCGATTCCGCGGGGGATCGATGCCGACGTCTCGCCCGATGGACGCGCGATCGCCTACACCCCGACGGGGCTGCAGTCCCAATGGAAGAGCTATCGCGGCGGTACCGCCGCGCGCATCGCGATCATGAGCTTCGCGGATCACGCGGTGAAACAGCTTCCGCAACCACCCGAGCGCTGCAACGACGGCAACCCGATGTGGATAGGCGGCAAGGTGTACTTCGACTCCGACCGCCACGGAGAATTCAACCTGTACTCGTTCGACCCGGCGAGCGGCGAGGTGCGGCAGCTCACCTCGTACCAGGATTTCCCGGTGCTCAACGCCAACGTGGGCGACGGCAGGATCATCTTCGAGCAAGGCGGCCACTTGCGCGTCTTCGATCCCGCCACTTCGAACACGACGACGCTGCGTGTTGCGGTCGCCTCCGATCTGCGCGAAACGCGCGAGCGCCGCGTGAGCAATGTCGACTACGTCCGTAACGTCTCCCCTGCTCCCGACCTCGAGCAAGTGGCGCTCGAATATCGCGGCGAGATCGTCACTGTGCCTGCGAAGAAAGGCGCGCCGATCCGCAACCTCACGCAGTCGACCGGCGCGAACGACCGCTCACCGGCATGGTCGCCAAGCGGCAGCAAGATCGCGTGGTTCTCCGACGAGTCTGGCGACTACGCCTTGTACGTCACGGATCGCAACGGCAGCGGCAAGCCGCGGCGCATCGCCATCGACGGCGGCTCCGGCTTCTATCGCGATCTCAAATGGTCGCCCGACGAGAAGCGCGTGTCGTTCCTCGACAATGCGTACAGCCTGTACGTGCTGGAGCTCCAATCCGGGCGTGCGACGCGCATCGCCGAGAACGACTACTTCGGCCACACGCCCTTCATCTCGCACAACTGGTCGCCGGATTCGCAGTGGCTGGCGTACACGCAGAACAGCAACGGGCTGATTCAGGTCGTGTACGTCTACTCGCCCGCGCAGAAGAAATCGACTCGCATCACCGACGGGCTCACCGAGGTGAGCGAGCCGGTGTTCGATCGCAATGGCCGGTACTTGTATGTGATTGCATCGGATCAGGCGGGACCCGTGAAGGACTGGTTCTCGCTCGCGTCGCTCGATCTGACCTTCACGCATTCGCTGTACGCGATCGTGCTGCGCAAGGGCGATGCGTCGCCGTTGCCGCGCGAAGGCGACACTCCGGCCGATCTCCCCAGCGGCACGACCACCACGATCGACTTCGACGGCATCGCCGATCGCATCGTCCCGCTGCCGACCGGTGGCGCGACCTTGCGCAACCTCAAGGTCGGCAAGAGCGGCGAGCTGTATTACCTGTGGACGCCCGCGACGCCTGCTATCAACGCACTGAGCTCACCCGGCGAGCTGAAGCGCTTCGTAATGAAGGAACGCACGGCGAAGACGCTGATCGGCGGCGTCGATGATTACTTCGTCTCCGCTGACGGCGAGAAGGTGCTGCTGCGACAAGGCAAGAGCCTGAAGGTCGCGCCCGCCGGCGCCGAGATCAAGGCGGAAGCCGCGACCGCCGTAGCCATCGAAGACGTCTCGATCCTCATCGATCCGCGCGCGGAATGGCGGCAGATCCTGCGCGAAGCATGGCGGCTCAATCGCGATTTCTTCTACGCGCCGAACTATCACGGCGTCGACTGGAGCGCGATCTGGAAGAAATACGAGCCCTTCCTCGCTCACGCCGCGAATCGCAGCGACGTCACCCGCGTGATGGCCTGGATGGCCAGCGAGCTGCGCGTGGGTCACAGCTTCAGCACCGCGGGCGAAACGATCGACAAACCGCCGAACGTCGGCATCGGGCTGCTCGGCGCCGACTTCGAAGTCGCCGACGGCCGCTATCGATTCAAGAAGGTCTACGGCGGTCTCGACTGGCGTCCCGATCTGCGCGCGCCGCTGCGGGCGCCCGGCATTGCAGTTGCGGATGGCGAGTACCTGCTCGCCGTCGACGGCAAGCCACTCACGGCCGAACGCAACGTCTACAGCGCGTTCGAGAACACGATCGAGAAGTCGGTCGAGATCAGCGTCGGTCCGCGCGCCGACGGTCAGGGCGCACGCACCTTGAAGGTCGTGCCGATCGGCAACGAGCGCCAGCTCCGTTACGTCGACTGGGTCGAGGGCAACATCCGCAAAGTCGACGCCGCGACGGGTGGGCGCGTGGCTTACGTCCACGTGCCAGACACCTCGATCGCCGGTCATGCAGCGTTCAAGCGCTACTTCTTCCCGCAGAGTCAGAAGGAAGCGCTGATCCTCGACGACCGCAACAACGGCGGCGGTTTCGTCGCGGACTATTACATCGACATTCTGCGCAAGCAGCCCGTGGTTCGCTGGGCCACGCGCTACGGCAAAGATCTGCGCACGCCGCGCGGCGCAATCTACGGACCGAAGGTGATGATCATCAACGAAGGCGCCGGCTCCGGCGGCGACCTGCTGCCGTGGATGTTCCGCAAAGCGCAGCTCGGTCCGATCGTCGGTACGCGCACCTGGGGCGGACTGGTCGGCAACCTGGAGATTCACACGCTGATGGACGGCGGCACGATCACCGCACCGAACATCGGCGGTTGGTCGCCCGAGGACGGCTGGATCGTCGAGAACGAAGGCGTGCCGCCCGACGTCGCGGTCGAAGACTCGCCGCAAAGCATGCTGACGGGTCACGATCCGCAGCTGGAGAAAGCGATCGAGCTGGCGCTGCAGGCATTGCCGCAGCAGACTCCGCCGGCGCCGAAGCACCCGGCGTACCCCAATCGCGTGACGCCGTAGTCAGCGCCGCGTTAGCCGGGCGAGGACGCGATCCAGTCCGCTGCTGACGGTCTCGAAGACGCGTGCCTGCTCCAGCACGCCGAGGAACTGTTCGTTGATCCCGCCGCGCGTGGCGTGATCACGCGCGAGCTCGGCGAAGTCCGGCGCCTCGCCGTGGAGCTGTGCGGCCAGTCCCGCGAAAGTAGCAGCGACCTGACATCATGCCGCGGCCTCGCTCACTCCTTGCGCAACGAGCCACTGGCTGATTGCGTTGAGATAGGCGAAGTGTGCCGAGACTGTGGCTGTCGAGGCCGAGGTCGCCTCCAGGGCCACTTCGTTCGGAATCTCGATCGAGCTGCCGAGTCGCTCGAACAGCGCGTTCGCGGCTGCAGTGTACGGAAAGATCGGTGTGGCACCTTCGCGCGCAGCAACGGTGGGCAATGGAATGGCGCGAGCGATGCTCTGTGCCGGCGCAACGAGCTGCTGCAAGGTTTCGATCGAGATGCCGGCCATCATGCTGACTACTCCCTGAGCGCTCGAAAACTTCAGATCGCCGAGCACTGACCTCGCCTCCTGCGGACGAATACACAGGAGCACGACCGACGCCGCGTCGATTGCTTCCTGGTTGGTCTTCGCGACCCTGACATTGCGGAAGCGTGCCGCGAGATCTGCCGCGCGAGTGGCATTGCGCGGAGATAGAACGACGGCGGGAGCGTCGCGCACGCCTTCACACAATCCAGTGACGATTGCCGCGCCGATCGCGCCCACACCGATGATGCCGTAAGTCATTTGAGTGGATACCCGCTGAACGTCTTCGCATCCTTCAACACGACGTGCGTGAACACCTTCTCCACGCCGCCCTCGTCCTGCAGACGCGCGGCGAGCTCGCGCCACGCACGAATGTCCGGCACCACGATCTTGAGCAGGTAATCGAACTGCCCGCTCACCTGCACCGCCTCCACGACCTCGGGAATCTCTTTCACCATCGATTCGAAGCGCATGAACTCGGCGGGACTGTGCCGCTTCAACGAAATCTCGGCGTAGATGAACAGGGTCGGCCGTACCAGCTCGAGCGCGACGTGCGCGTGATAGCCGGAGATCACTCCCGCCGCTTCGAGTTGCCGGATGCGCGCCAGACAGGCGCTCGGCGACAGCGCGACGCGCGCCGCCAGGGTCTGATTGGTGAGCCGTCCTTCGCTCTGCAGCGCCTGCAGGATCTTCAGGTCGGTTCGATCGAGATTCTTCATGTGCAGATTTCTCTGTTGTTGCGCGAGACCACCGCAGGCTCTGCGGCGCCTTGCGCGCAGCGGCGAATTTAGTTCGGATCCGCGAGCACAACCATCGCCATTTCAACACTCTAGCCGGGCGTGGACAGGGTGGTGATTTTGCGCACACTTGCAGCCGATCACAACGATGGCCACGGAACAGCGCCGCTGATGCGCGTCTATCACTCGACAGCTTCGCTCGACCACGACCCGCAAAGCTTCTTTCGGCGCGGCAAGACCATCGCGCATCCCGAGAGCGCCGAGCGCTATCGACTGCTGCACCGGAGCGTGCTCGACGCGGACTTCGACGTCCGCGACGCGGTGGACCATGGCATTGCCCCGCTGCGCGCGGTGCACACTCCCGAGTACGTCGACTTCATCGCCAACGGCTGGAATCGGCGCGGCGAGATCGATCCTGCAGCCGTCGAGTTGCTGACGACACAGTTCGCCCGCCCGCAGATGCACCGACGCCCCGACGGCATGCTCGGGCTGCTCGGTTACTACACCGCAGACACTTCGACTCCATTGCGCGCCGGAACCTGGAGCGCCGTGTATGGCGCCGCGCAGTCCGCCGTCAGTGCCGCCGACGCTGCACTGACCGAAGGCGTGGCCTACGCGCTCTGCCGTCCGCCCGGCCATCACGCGTTTGCCGATTGTGCTGGCGGCTTCTGCTACATCAACAACACCGCAGTCGCGGCCCAACACTTGCGCGCGAAGACCGGAAAGCGGATTGCGATCCTCGACATCGACGTCCATCACGGCAACGGCACGCAGGGCATCTTCTACGAAAGCGCGGAAGTGCTCACTGTGTCGATCCACGCGGACCCGTCGAACTACTTTCCGTTTTATGCCGGCTATGCGGAAGAGATCGGCCGCGGCGCGGGGCTCGGCTTCAATCTCAACCTGCCGTTGCCGCACGGCTCGGGTGACGCGCCGTTTCTGCAAGCGCTTGGCACTGCCCTCGCCCGCGTTCGCTCGTTCGCGCCCGCGATGCTGGTGGTCGCACTCGGCCTCGATGCTTCGGAGGACGATCCCCTCGGTGTTCTCAAAGTCACGCGTGCAGGGTTTTCGCAGGCAGGGCAAGCGATCGCGCAGCTCGCGCTGCCCACAGTCATGGTTCAGGAAGGAGGCTACTTGTGTCCGGCACTGCCGCTAAATCTGATCGCATTCCTGCGTCCGTTCGCTCGCTAGAACAACGCGGCAACGTTCATTACCTGCTCCCGGCCACGGCAACGGCTGCAAAGCTGACGCCGCTCGCCGAGCCGAAACTGTCGGTTGCATTCATCCTGCTGCACGAGTTCACGCTGTTCGCGTTCTCCGGCTTCGTCGATGCGTTGCGCATCGCCGGCGACGAGCTGGACAACAGCCGCCAGCGCGAATGCCGCTGGACCGTGATCGCGCCGACGCTGCAACCGGTCCGCGCCAACTGCGGCGTCGAGATCACGCCGTGGGAGACGTTCCCCGATCCGTCGCAGTTCGATTACGTGGTGGTGATCGGCGGCCGTATGGAGCCGCAGCGGAACACCGATCCGCGGATCCTCGAGTACCTGCGCAGGGTCGCCGAGCAAGGTGTTGCGATCATCGGCGTCTGTACCGCGACTTTCGTGCTGGCGCGAGCCGGCGTGATGAAAGGCCGCCGCTGCTGCGTGCATTGGAATGCGCGGCTGGATTTCGAAGAGGAGTTTCCGGACCTCAGCGTCGAGTCCGACACGATCTTCCTCGAGGACAGCGATCGCATCACCTGCCCCGGCGGACAATCTTCGGCCGACGTCGCTCTGCATTTGATCGGCAAGCACTGCGGTGCCGCCAGCGCCCGCAAAGCCGTCGCGGGCATGGTGCTGGAAGAGATGCGTGGCAATCGCACACCGCAGCCGCACGCGGAAGCGGTCTGGTTCGGCGAGATCCGCAAACCGCTCGTGCGCCGTGCAATCACGATCATGGATCGCTTCATCAGCAAGGAGCTGTCGGTGACGGATATCGCGCGACGTCTGCAGGTCAGCAACAACACGCTCTATCGCGCGTTCGAGCAAACCGTCGGCGAATCGCCGGCGCGGTTCTTCCGCATCATGCGCCTGGCACATGGCCACTGGAGCCTGCATCACACGAGCATGTCGATCGCGCAGGTCGCGCACGTCTACAAGTTTTCGGATGCGTCGCACTTCACTCGCATGCATCGACTGCTGTACGGGCTCACGCCCGCGCAGGCGCGCGACCTTGGCGAGGAAGCGAGTCGGCAGGAGTTGCAAGCACGCTTGCCCGAAGGCGTCGTCGGCCACGTGCTCGCGGGAGGCTTGTTCATCTTTCACTAGTCGGTTGGGTTCCAGAAAGGGGCGGGATTGTTATAGATGGCGCCCGCGCGTTCCTTTCATGCTCCGGCGGCATGAACGACTCGACCGGCACTCGCCTGCTGCGCAAGCCCTTCGGCGACGTCCAGCGCGACGCGGCCGTGCAGGATCTCAGCCGCAGCCTCGGCGCATGGCACCTCGTGTTCTTCGGTGTCGGTTGCATCATCGGCTCCGGCATCTTCGTGCTGACCGGTAACGCCGCCGCCAACTTCGCCGGGCCCGCAGTGCTGCTTTCCTTCCTGATCGCCGGCCTCGCGTGCGGCTTCGCGGCGCTTTGCTATGCGGAGCTCGCATCGACCATGCCGGTCGCCGGCTCCGCTTACACGTACGCCTACGCGACGCTGGGTGAAGTCTGCGCGTGGACCTCGGGCTGGCTGATGGTCCTGGAGTTCGGCGTCGCGAGCGCCCTGGTGGCGGTGGGATTTTCCGGCTACTTCACCAGCCTGCTGCGCGATTTCGGCCTCTTCGTGCCCACGCAACTTGCCACGCCGTTCATCGATTCGATCGCGAGCGCGCACGGGCTGGTCTTCACCGCTGGCCACGGCATCAATCTAGTCGCTGCGCTCGCGGTGCTGGCAATCGCGACATTGCTGTCGTTCGGCATCGTGCTGTCGGCGGCCGTCAACAGCGTCATGGTTGTCGTCAAGGTCACGGTGCTGGTTGCATTCGTTGCCGTCGGCATCTGGTGGATCGAGCCCCACAACTGGGTGCCGTTCGTGCCGGCTAACCAAGGCGGGTTCACGTATGGCTGGCCCGGCGTGGTGCGTGCAGCCTCGGTGATCTTCTTCGCCTACGTCGGCTTCGAAACCGTCTCGACGGCGGGACTCGAATCACGCGACCCGCGTCGCGATCTGCCGCTGGGCATCCTGGGTGCCCTGCTCATCTGCACTGTCATCTATCTGTCAGTCGCTGCGGTGCTGACGGGTCTCGTCCCCTTCCGCAACCTCGCGGTGCCCGATCCGCTCGCAGTCGCCGTGAACGGCATGCGCATGCCGTGGTTCGCGCTGATGATCAAGCTCGGCGCCGCACTCGGCCTGCTCTCGGTCACGCTGACGACGCTGTACGGCCAGACGCGCGTGTTCTATGCGATGTCGCGCGATGGTCTCCTGCCGGAAGTCTTCTCGCGAATCAGTCCGCGCTGGCGCACGCCGCGACGGGGCACGTTGATCGTCGGCAGTCTCGTCGCCCTGGCGGCGGCGTTGTTGCCGATCAGCATCCTCAGCGACATAGTCAGTCTCGGCACGGCGCTGGCTTTCAGCATCGTGGCCTTGAGCGTCATGTGGCTGCGCTCGACGCAACCCGATCTGCCCCGGCCCTTCCGTGTGCCGCTCGACGGCATCCGCATCGGCGGCGCCTGGATCGGCGTCGTGCCGGTGCTGGCGATCGTGTTTTGCATTCTCATGGTGCTGCCGCTCATCATTGACATCGTGGGCAAGGCGATGCATGGCAATGCCATTCCGGCATTCCTGCTGGGCGGCTACTGCGCGATGGGCCTGCTGGTGTACCTCGGCTATGGCCGGCGCCATTCCAAGCTCCGGGGAGCGAGAACTTGACGACTGGATTCAAACTGCGCAAACCCTACCTGCTCTTCCTCGGCGACGCGCCGGACGAAGCAGAGGCCAAGACCGCGTGCGGTCTGCGCGACTGGGCGCGTGATGCCTGCAAGGCACAGCTGCGGCTGCCGGAAGCGAAGCTCGACCTGGGACTGCCTGACATGACGCCAGACGAAGCGGCGCAAGCTGGCGTTGGCTCGTTCGTCATCGGTGTGGCCCCGGTCGGCGGGCAGATTCCCCGTGAGTGGGCACCTGTGCTCCACTCAGCGGTTGCCGCGGGACTCGATGTCGTCAGCGGCATGCATCGGCCGCTGGAAGGCGTACCTGGACTCGAGGAGGCGGCACGCAAGCGCGGAGTGGCTCTCGTCAACGTTCGGCTGCCGAGACAGAACTTCCCGGCCGGCAGCGGCCGACGTCGCAGCGGCAAACGACTGCTCACTGTTGGAACCGACTGCGCGCTCGGCAAGAAATACACCGCGCTCGCACTGACCGAAGCGATGCGTGCACGCGGCATCTCTGCTGACTTTCGTGCGACCGGTCAGACGGGAATTCTGATTTCGGGCGGCGGCATCGCGCTCGATGCAGTCACCGCCGATTTCGCGGCTGGCGCGGCGGAGGTGCTCTCGCCCGACGCAGCGTCCGATCACTGGGACGTGATCGAGGGCCAGGGCTCGCTGTTTCATCCGGCGTACGCCGGCGTGACGCTCGCGCTGGTGCACGGCTCGCAGCCCGATGTGCTGATCCTTTGCCACGATCCGACCCGGCGTCACCTGCATGGCTTTCCGGACTTCCCGACGCCCGATTTGCGAACGGCGACGACGCGTTACCTGGAAGCTGCGCGACTGACCAACCCGAACGCAGTTCTCGGTGGGATCAGCCTGAACACGTCGATGCTCGCTGCGACCGAGCGTGCACGCGTGCTCGCGGAGACGGCGGACTACGCGGGCGTTCCCTGCTTCGATCCGCTGCAGACGCCGCTCAAAGCGACGCTCGATTTCTTCCTGCGCCAATGAAACACGAGCTTTCGATCCAGACGCGCGTCTGGCCGTTGCGCGAGAAGTTCGTCATCGCGCGCGGTTCGCAAACCGCATGCGAAGTGATCGTGGTTCACCTGGCGGTCGACGGTCACGTCGGTCGTGGTGAAGCAGTCGGCGTTGACTATCACGGCGAAACGATCGACTCGATGCGCGCGCAGATCGAAAGCGTGCGCGCCGCGGTCGAGCGCGGCGTCGATCGCGGCCAGCTCCTGGACCTGCTGCCGCCTGGCGGCGCCCGCAATGCACTCGATGCGGCACTGTGGGATCTCGAAGCAAAGCGCACGGGGACTTCGGTGTGGGAGCTGGCGGGCATCGCGCGGCCGAGGCCGATCGCGACGTGCGTGACGATCGGCATCCGCTCGATCGCCGAGTACGAAGCGAAGGCACGTTCGTTGTCGCGCTATCAGTGGATCAAGGTGAAAGTTTCGGACGACCGGCCGTTGGAAGCGGTTGCTGCCGTGCGTCGCGGCGCTCCGGACTCGCGTCTGGTCGTCGATGCGAATCAGGCATTGAGCGTTGCTGCGCTCGAGCGGCTTGCGCCCGCGCTCGCGCAGCTGCGGGTGGATTTGCTGGAACAGCCGGTACGTGAGAGCGATGGCGATCAGTTGCGAGGTCTCGAATTGCCGGTGCCCGTCTGCGCCGACGAGCCTGCCAACACTGTCGACGACCTGCCGCGACTGGTCGACTGCTACGACTTCGTCAACATCAAGCTCGACAAGAGCGGCGGGCTCACGGCTGCGCTCGATTTCGCCCACGCCGCGCGCGCTGCCGGGCTGCGGCTGATGGTGGGATGCATGGTGGGAGGATCGCTGGCGATGGCACCGGGGATGGTGCTGGCACAGCTGTGCGAGGTCGCAGACCTGGATGGACCGTTGCTGCAGGCGGAGGATTGGCCGGAGGGGATCGACTATGCGGCGGATGGAGTAATGAGCCTGCCTTCGCGCAAGCTATGGGGTTAGCGCGGAGTCGGGCTAAAGCCCGACCTACCGCCCACTAACCAACGTCTGTTTGAGCGCTGTAGGTCGGGCTTTAGCCCGACTCCGGCTCAGGCCCATTTTCCTTGCGGCTGCTTCCGACCCGCGAAATAGCGCTCAGTCGCTTCGATCAGCTTCTGCTGTTCGGCGTTGATGCTGCCGTCCAGCGCCGCAACTTTGCGCATCATCGCCAGCAGCGAAGCGACCGTATCCGGATCGAACCGCTCGGCGCTGCGCGCCAGAATCTTGTCGAGATGATCGACCAGATAGATCTCGTCCCGGGTCAGATGCGTGCTCGCGAGCAGCAGATCGCTCGCCTCGTCGCGCGAGATCGAGAACTCGCTCTGGAACATGCCGAGCAGCTCGCGCTTCTGATCCGAAGTGATCGCCCCATCCGCCTTGGCGACACCGAGCAGCAGCACGGCCGCAACGTCGATCGGCCGCTCCAGCTTGTAGATCGGCCGCATGCCGTAGCTGCGGCTCCACTGCCAGCGACGGTATGCCAGGAACGGATTCAGCGAGCTGAATTGAAAGCCGGAGCGTTGGAGCGCATTCAGTGCCCACAACAGCCCGGCGATGGCCGTGATCGCGGCGATCAGCATGGTGTCCTCCTTTTCGGGCCGCAGGGTAGCACTGGCTGCGGCCGCGACGCGGTCACAGGTCGCACTTTCTCAGCTGATCGAGCCAGCACCGGCGCCGGAAACCGGCACCTCGCGCCATTGCCGCAGCACCGGGAAATAGAGCGCGGCCCGGACCGTCTCGTCCGGCCGATAGGCCTGCATGAGCCGCGCGTAGCGCGCCAGTTGCGGCCGGTAACGCACGACTTCCTCGTCCAGGAACGCCTCCAGCCCGCCGCCTTCGTGCGTGCTGGTCTTGAAGTCGACGATCCAGCGCTGACCGGATTCATCGAGGAAGGTCCGGTCGATCACGCCTTCGAGAATCTGCCCGTCGACCACGCCGCTGAGCGCCAACTCGGAGGCCGCGTCGCGGATGCCAGCGTCGATCCCGAGCAGCCAGCGGCCGCGTTCGTCGCCGAGCGTTCGTTCCATCGCTCCCATCACGCGTTCGCACGCAGCCTCGCAGCGATCGGGCGGCACACCGAGCTCCGCCAGCTCGGCCAGCAAGCGCGGCTTTGCAGAAGCCAGCGATGCCGGCGCTGCCTGCACTCCGGGGCGACACAGTCGATCGAGCTCACGATGCACGAGCGTGCCGACGTGACGGCTCACCTGCGACACCCAATCGAACACCGGCCGCTCGGCTTCGAGATCGACGACCTCGGCAATCGATGCCGGCGTGACGAGTTGAGTGCGCGGCGGTCGCCATTCGATCGGCAGTCGTCGCAGCTTCTGCGGTGGCGCAGGTTTGTAACCGGCAGGGATCTGCGCGGAAGGCTCGGTGTCCCAGAACGCAGTCTCCAATGAGCCCCACAACATGCGCAGCATCGAACCCCGTCGCGGTTCGTCGAGGACCAGGCGGCCCTCTCTTTCCTTCGCCGTGGCATTGCCGAGCAAGTGCAGCTCGCGTTTCGCGCGAGTCACGGCCACGTACAGCAAGCGCGCGCGCTCGCGGGACACACGACGTCGCTCGAGGATTTCGATCCAGCGGTAGATCGGATCGGGATCGCCGCCATCCGGCTTCACGGGCGCCAGCACCATGCCGCCCTGTGGCCCGGCAACGCGTGCCCAGCGCAACAGCTCGCGGTTGTAGTTCGGTAGATAGCGCTGCAAGCCAGGCACGATGACGGTGTCGAATTCGAGACCCTTCGCGGCGTGGATGGTCATGACCTCGACGCGCGCCGCTCCCGCAAACCGCGCGCTTGCGAACAGCCGGAACAGCTGTTCTTCGAGTCGGGCGATGTCGTCGAGGTCTGCAGCGATCTCGATCTGCTCCAGGCGGGCGAGATAGGCCTCGGCGTCGTCGAGATCATCGGCACGCGTCAGTGTCGCGGGGCCGCCGAGCGCGTTCCAGGTGCGCTCGACCCAGATGCGCAGCGGCCAACGGCCGCGCTCGGCCAGAGCCGCGTCGAGAATCTGCCAGGTACGAGCCAGTCGCGCGCGTCCGTCGTCGGACAACCGACCTTCCGCGAACAGATCGTCGTGCGTCGAAACGAGTGCACGTGGAATGGCTTCCACGATCGTCGACGACGACTGGCCTGCGAGCGAATGCAAGTCCCCGAGAATCAGGCCGCACCACGGTGCACGCAGCACTGCCAGCCACGCTGTTCTGTCCGCAACGTGAACCAATGCGCGCGTCAACGCCATGAGGTCCTGCACGACCGGTCGATCGCGCAGCTGCTCGATCTCGATCGCTTGAAAGTCGACGCCAGCAGTCGCGAGCTCGCGCGCGATCGCGTCGACGTGCGTTCGTGCAGCGACGAGAATCGCGATGCGGCCGTCCGTTGATTTCTCCAGCGTCTCGCGAACGATCGACACGACGCTGGCCGCTTCGATGTCCTCGTCGGCATTGACGAACGTGTGAACCTGCACGCCGCCGCCCTCGCCGGCCGCAACCGTCGCTGTGCTCGGGCTGTACTGAACCGCGCCCTGCTCCGCATCGTTACGCGCAGCGAGCACGGCCGGGAACGATTCGTTGATCCAGTCCACGATCGCCGGAATCGAGCGGAAGTTCGCCTCCAGCCGCAACGGCTCCAGCCGCAGATTGCGCAGCCCGTGCTGCTGCAGGTCGATGAACAATCCGACCTCGGCCTGGCGGAAGCGATAAATCGACTGCATCGGGTCGCCGACGCAGAACAAGGTGCGGCCGTCGCCATCGCTCCACCCGCCGGTCAGACGCTCCAGCAGATCGAGCTGACTGAACGACGTGTCCTGGAACTCATCGACCAGGATGTGCTGCAGGCGATAGTCGAACGCGAGCGCCAGATCGGTCGGCTCATCGGCAGTGCCGAGCGCGCGCAAGGCGCGCAAAGCGATCTCGACGTAATCTGCCTTGCCCTGCATCTGAAACACGACTTGCAACTCGGCGACTGCAGCGGGCAACAGTTCGAGCAACGCTTCGAGCACGCGCCATTGCTCGTCGCTGTACACGGGATCCGGGAGCGTGCGCAGCGACGCGAGGTCTTCCAGGAGTCGCTGATCGCTGCTGAGAGCTCGCAGCATTTCCAGCATGCGCGCCTTGAGGTCGCGATTCGTCGTGGGAAAGCCGTGCCGCGAATCCACGGTCTCGTACATCTCGTCCTTGTTACGGTCCTTCTTGAAGAGCATCGACGCGATCTCACGCCACACCGGTAGCGCAACGCTCACCGGCAGCAACGGCGATTGATGCTCCGCGCAGGCTTCCAATACCGCGCGCGTTGCGGGCGTGACTCGATTTTCATTCAGAAGATTGCGAGCCGAGTAGCGGCGCAGCTGCAACAGCACTTCGCAACGATCTTTGCCGAGCGCTTCGCAGAGCAGCTCCAGGTGATTCTCGACCAGCCGCGTCAACGTCGCCTGCAACGTCGTGCGCAGATCCGTGCTGGCGCGCGCGTGCATGACGATGTGCAGCCATTGATCGCGCTTGCCGAGCAGATCGTTGAGCAGCTGGATCAGCCGCTCGACGCGATTGCCGAGATGCATCACCAGCGCTTCGAGATGCGCCGCCACATCCGAGCCGTCGCCCAAGCGTTCGAGCAGGCGACGACCGGCCAACTCGTACAGCGGCGCCATGTCGGTAGTCGGTTCGAGCGCTGCGCCGGTTCCGGCAATGACGGGCAACCGTCGAGCGAGCGACGCGTTGAGCGCGTCGATTGTCTGGATGCGCAGACGCGCCGGGTGCTGCATCAACTGCCAACCACGATCAGAGTCGATGGTCCGCACCGCACACGCGAGCTCCCAGGTCGATCGCTTGTGCGCCGACTCGGGCGGCGGTGCGTCAGCGCTCTTCAACGCCTGCAGAATGCGCGCTCGCATCTCGGCCGCCGCCTTGCGCGTGAACGTAATCGCCAGAATCTGCTCGGGCGATTCCACGGTGGCAAGCAGCCGCAGATAGCGCTGCGTCAGCAGCTCCGTCTTGCCGGAGCCCGCCGGTGCCTGGACGATGAACGAGCGCCGGGGATCGAGCGCCGCGTTGCGTGCTGCCGCGTCGCTAATCATCGGGCGTGAACTCCGGCTCGGGCTCGCTGAGCGCAAGATCGTTGATGCGGCAGAACGTGCTGAGGTGACACGTCGTACACTCGAACGGCAGCGGATCGACGCTCGCCTCGCCCGCCACGTAGCGCTCGGCCAGACGCGTCAGCGAGAAGCGCCAGTAGTGCATGAGTGCCTGCCAGTCGCTGGGGTCGCCGAGGTCAATGCGAGTTCCGCTCGGGTACGCCCACACTCCCGCCTCGACGTTGCTGCCGTCGCTCCAACCGCGATACTCGACGGCGCCCGGTGTGAGCACGACAAACGCCAGGGCACGCAAGCGGTCGGCGTGAGCGAGCCCGTACAAGGGCAGCTGCGGACTGCGTGGGCGGCCTGGCAACACATCGAGCCAGCCCCGCGGACGATGCACGCCGCCGACCTTGTAGTCGATCAAGAGCTCGCCGCCTGACGCCAGTTCGTCGATACGATCCGGCCGCAATGTGATCGACAGCCCCCCGATTTGGTAGCGCTCCGAGGCTTCGGCCAGACGCACTGCGAACGGCGGTCGCAATTTCTCCAGCGCGAGCAACCGCAGGACTTGCCGCACGGCGCTCTCGATTTCGAGAGCCGCGAGTCGATGTCGATAACGAATGTCGCCCGGCAGCGCCTGTGCGGCGTGACGCTGGGCGCTGTCACGAACCTGGCGTTCGAGCTCGCCGTCCTCGATCACGAGCAAATGTTCCTGCGTCTGAATCTTCGCCCAGAGCTCAGCCAACACTCGATGCAGCAGCGCGCCGCGATCGACTGGCTCGACCCCGAGACTGACCCGCGGCATCGGCTCGGCCCGCAATCGAATCTCGGCTTGCGCTCTGAAAGGACAGCGCGATTGCAACTCGACTGTGCGCGCCCCGCCGCGTGCTTCGCTCAGCGCCAGAGGCGGCGCACGATCGTCCCGCATCGTGTGCAAGGTCGGTCGCTGATCGAACAGCACACGACGCAGCGATCCTGTCAGCCCGGGCTTCAGCGCGCGCTCAGCGCTCGTCAGGAACTGATCGAGCAGCGGACTGCGTGCGAGCTGTACGCTCTCGTCTCGCTGCGGCCAGCTCAGCACGACCTTCGGCGCGCTGTTCGCCCAGCGAGTCAACTGTGTCTTCGCCTGCTGCAGAACTCCTGCTGCCGTGGCTTCCGGTATGCCTGCGGTTCGCTGCAACTCCAATGGGATCAGCGCATCGGGATTGACCGGCGCCGGGATGTGATCGGCGTCGAGGCCCGTCACCCACAACGCATCGAAGTACATGCCTGCGCTGGTGGCGCTGTCGATCACCGTAACCGCTGCGCTCGCGGTCTCCGGCTCGAACTGCGTGTCGCTCAGCAGGTCGCGCAGACAAGCTAGCGCCTCTTGCAGATTCATCCGGCCGGTCACCGCATCGAGCGCGCCGAACTCCGCGAGCACGCCGTGGAATTTTTCGAGCGTCTGATGCTCGACGCTGCTCAGCGTGCGATCGCCCGGCCACCCGGCTGCCTGCCACAATGCGTGAAAGTTCTCGGCCCAGCCGCTCGCCGGCACACTGCTCAATCCACGCACGACAGCGTTCACGTCGCGGGCCGCAACTTGCAGCTCAGCGCACTCGGTCAGCGCGGCCCAGCGCTCGATCTCGAACCAGTTCCAGCGATCGCGCTGCTCTTCGCGCAGTCGGCGATCCGCGAGTGCACGTTGTGCCCGCTCACTGTGCCCGCCAGAAACAAAAGGTGAACGCAGCAGCCGTCCTGCATCCGTACTCGTGCACTCGCGCGCTGCGAGCTGCAGGACGAGCAGCGCCGCGTCGACCATCGGATATTCCGACATCGGCGCCGGCGCAGCGACGACTACCGGCACCGGCAGCGTGCCGCTCAGCGTCTGGCGAGCGGTCGGCACGAAGACGTCCTCGAAGACGCGGCGGATCTCTTCGCGTCGCGCCGACAGATCCGAGAAGATCACGCCGACGTTGCCCGCCCCTGCCAGCACCTGATCGCGCGCCCATTGGGCAGCGAGATCGAGCTCGGCGGTCGCGTCTTCGGCGGCGACGACGGCGATGTCCGGCGAGGTCCGCTCCGCCGGCACGATGTCCACCACTCGTTCGTTCGCGCGCCACCGCTCGATCAATCGCGTCATTGCCGGCGGCATCGCGTCGAAGCCCGCCAGCGCAATCTGCTCCGCCGGAATCAGCTCCGACTCGTAAGCCCAGTGCGCGAGACGCGTCTCGTCCAACGCATCGAGCGATGCACAGCGTTTCTCGAACTCACGGCACCACGCATACAGCGCTTCCGCTTCAGGCGCATCGAAGGACTTCAAGCTGTCGAGCGGGAGCAAATAGTCATGCAGGCGTCGCCAGCTACGGGCGGCCATCCGAGCTGCGTTCGATGGGTTGAGCAGATCGCGTGCCACGCGGCTGCTCGCAACGATGTCGTCCCAGAGGATTCGCGCTTGCGTCGGCGTCAGAACACGCGAGCGCGTCGTGCGCGGGGATCCAGATGCACGCGCGTCGACGTGCAACTGACGCAACCACGCGCTCCAGGGCAGCACGTGCGGCGTGCGCCACGCGTTCAATCCTTGCTGCTGAGAGTGACGTGCGTAGCCGAGCCGGATAGCGTGCGCGAGCCGCCGACTGGCCGTCAGGACGGCGACGTCGCGTTCGAGAAGAGCATAGAGGTGCACTCTACTTCGTGATGACCCGCAGCTCGGGAGCCGGACGCGAGACCGGCTCGGCGCCGGACGCGTAGCTGTCCAGCAGCTCCTCCATGCGGCGGAACACATCGGCCAGCACTTCCGGCCGCGGCAGGTTCGTGATCCGGAAATGCGTGTTGTAAGAGGTGTTGAAGCTGGTGCCCGGCGCGAGCAGGACGTGCTTGTGCTCGAGCAGATCCATCGCGAACCGCCGATCGTCGAAGTCCGGCAGCACGCCCGGCTTCACGCCGACGAACGCGTAGATCGCGCCGCGCGGCGCATGCACCTGCAGGTACTTGCTCGCCGCAACGCCATCGAGAATCGCCTGGCGCGACTGGAACAGCCGGCCACCGGGTCGCGTCAGCTCGTAGATGCTCTGATAACCGCCGAGCGCCGTCTGCACCGCCCACTGGCCAGGCACGTTGCTGCACAGACGCAGCGACGAGAGCTTGTCGAGCGCGTTCAGATAATCGCCCGCCTGATCGATCTCGCCCGAGAACACCGCCCAGCCGACGCGATAGCCGCAGGCACGATAAACCTTCGACAGGCCGGCGAGCGTTGCGCACAACGTGCCGTTCACGAGCGTCGCCATCGGCACGAACTCGGCGTCGCCGTACATGATCTGGTCGTAGATCTCGTCGCTGAACACCACCAGGTGATGTTTCTCGGCAAGCTGCGCGATCGCTTCCAGCGTCTTGCGCGAGTACACGGCGCCGGTCGGATTGTTCGGATTGATGACGACAATCGCTCGCGTGCGGCTGGTTATCAGCGCCTCGATGTCGCACGGGTCGGGCTCGAACCCGTTCTCCGGACGACACGGATAGTGAATAGCGCGACCGTGATTCAACGTCACAGCGGCAGTCCACAGCGGATAGTCAGGGGCCGGCACGAGCACTTCGTCGTCCGTGCACAGCAGCGCACGCAGCACCAGGTCGATGAGCTCGCTGACGCCGTTGCCCATGAACACTTCGTCGGCGCTCACACCGCGTACACCGCGGCTCTGCTGCTGCATCACGACGGCTTCGCGCGCTGGAAACACGCCCTTCTGGTGGCAGTAAGCCTCGCTCGACTTCAGGTTCTCGATCATCGCGAGCCGCATCGTCTCCGGCGTGCGGAAGCCGAACAGGCCCGGGTTGCCGATGTTGAGCGGGATGATCTCGTAGCCGCGTCGCTCCATTTCGTGCGCGCGCCGCGCCAGGTCGCCGCGGATTTCGTAACGGACGTTGGTGAGCGAGGAGCTGGGACGGATGGTGCGCATGGAGGCCTCAGTCTATCTCAGTGTTCCATCAATAGTGACCCGAAACCCTCGACGCGATCCTCGATCCCGCTGCTCCGCAGCGCCTGCCAATACGTGCAGGTATTCACCGCAAGCACCGGCTTGCCGAGCCAACGCTCGGCCTCGGCAGCGATGCGAGCGAACGCGAGGTTGGTCCCGACCTGGAGAATCAGCTCGACGCTGGAATCGTCGACTTCGCGGACCGCACGGCGCAGCCGCTCGGGCGACTCGTGCGCCATGAGCAGCGGGCTGTTGCTCTTCAGGCCAAGCAGGTTGACCACCTCGAAGCCGCTGTCGCTGAAGGCACGACGCACCTGTGCGTCGCCGGACGGCATATAGGGAGTGATCAGGCTGATGCGGCGAATCCCGCCGTAGCGCTGGATCGCATCCAGGCACGCCTGCGCGCCCAGAATCACCTTCACGCCGGCACGGGATTCCAGATGTGCGTGCAGCGCGCCGGGATCCATTACGCCTTCCCAAAACGTCTCGGCCGACATGCCCAGGATCACGGCGCCCGGCGAGCAGGCCAGGACTGTCGTCAGCGCGCCTTCGATCGAGGCGCGCACCTGGGTCATCATCGAAGCGAACTCGGTCTCGGTGCCGACCGGCGTGTCGGGGATCGCCACGCGTGCCATCTGGTTCGTGACGCCGGCGGGCCGCATGGCGTCGAACTCCGGCTGCACGATGGTGTTGGTCGCCGGCGCCAGCACGCCGAACTTGAAACGGGGAGCGAGTGCGTCGGGCATAGGGGCGCTAGTGTACCGTCGGCTCGCGGCCGCGGACGCGGGGCTACGCCAGGGATTCCGTACACTGGAACCTGCGTCACGCCCGCCCGCATCGACCTGGGGCGGTTTGACTCCAACGCGCCCTTTCCCTTACCGTGGCGCGCCGCCGTCCGGCGGCATCCCATTTCAATTTCGTCCCTTTACGGAGCCGGGTGTGAGCAAGATTCTGGTGGGCCTGAAACGGGTCGTGGACTACAACGTCCGCGTCCGCGTCAAGCCGGACGGCACGGGTGTCGTGACCGACGGCGTCAAGATGAGCATCAACCCCTTCGACGAGATTGCGCTCGAAGAGGCGCTGCGCATCAAAGAGAAAGGCGGCGCCAGCGAAGTCATCGTCGTCAGCATCGGGCCGGGAGATACCCAGCAGCAGCTGCGCACCGGCCTCGCCATGGGCGCCGACCGCGCGATCCTGGTCCAGACGGACACGCAGGTCGAGCCGCTCGCCGCGGCCCGCGTCTTCCTCAAGCTCATCGAGAAGGAATCGCCGCAGCTGGTGATCCTCGGCAAGCAAGGCATCGACGACGACAACAACCAGACCGGCCAGATGCTCGCGGCACTGTGGAATCGCCCGCAGGCAACGTTCGCTTCGAAGGTCGAACTCGATGGCGCGAAGGCGAAGGTCACGCGCGAAGTCGATGCGGGCCTCGAGACGATCGAAGTCGATCTGCCGGCGGTGATCACCAGCGATCTGCGTCTCAATGAGCCGCGCTACGTGAAGCTGCCCGACATCATGAAGGCGAAGAAGAAGCAGCTCGACACGATCGCGATTGCCGACCTCGGCGTCGACGCGAGTGCGCAGTTCAAGACGACCAACTACGCGCCGCCTGCCGCGCGGTCGAAAGGCATCATGGTGAAAGACGTCGCCGAGCTCGTCGCGGCGCTCAAGCAGAAAGGTTTGCTGTAATGGCCAAGATTCTCATCGTTGCCGAACACGCGAACGGCAAGCTCAATCCCGCGACCGCCAAGTGCGTGACCTGCGCGAGCCAGATCCAGGGCGCGCAGATCGATGTCGCTGTGCTCGCCGACGACGCCGGTGCCGTTGCCACTCAGGCGGCTGCGATCCAAGGCGTCAAGCGCGTGCTGAAGATCGAAAACGCAGCGAACAAAGAGCCCCTCGCCGCCGTGCTCGCGCCGCAAGTTGCGGCCGCTGCTGCCGACTACACGCACGTCTTCGGCCCGTCGACGACTTTTGGCAAGGACTTGATGCCGCGCGTCGCGGCACTGCTCGGTGTCGGTCAGTTGAGCGACATCATGGCGGTCGAGTCCGCGTACAAATTCCGTCGGCCGGTTTACGCGGGCAACGCGGTGATCACCGTCGAAGCGCCGCAAGACAAGAAGCTCGTCGCGACGGTCCGCACGGCGTCGTTCCAGCCGGCTGGTTCGGGTGGCAGCGGCAGCGTCGAGGCTGCGAATGCGAAGGCCGAGCTGCCGACGCACACGCGCTTCGTCTCGCGGTCCGCTGCGGCGACGGGTCGCCCGGATCTGCAGACGGCATCGCGCGTCGTGTCGGGCGGTCGCGCGCTCGGCAGCGCCGACAATTTCAAGATCATCTACAGCCTGGCGGACAAGCTCGGTGCCGCAGTGGGCGCGTCGCGCGCCGCGGTCGATGCGGGCTATGCCGCGAACGATCTGCAGGTGGGTCAGACGGGCAAGATCATTGCGCCGGAGCTGTATGTCGCGATCGGAATTTCCGGCGCGATCCAGCACCTGACGGGCATCAAGGATGCGCGCACGATCGTCGCGATCAACAAGGATGGCGAGGCACCGATCTTCGAGGTCGCCGACTTGGGGTTGGTCGGCGACCTGTTCACGGTGTTGCCAGAGCTGGAGAAGGCCCTGTCGGGTTAGAGCTGCGTCAGCGCGTGCTCGGCGCTCGAAACGCCGAACTCGCCTTTCGGCTCGATGTTGACCTGCTTCACGACGCCGTTGTCGACGATCAGCGAGAAGCGCTGACCGCGCATGCCCATGCCGAAACCGGTTGCGTCCAGCTCCAGGCCCAGCGCCTTGGTGTAGTCGCCGTTACCGTCGGCCAGCATGTCGACCTTGCCGTCGGTGCTCTGCGCTTTGCCCCACGCCTTCATCACGAACGCGTCGTTCACGGACAGGCAGGCGATCGTCGCGACGCCCTTCTTCTTGATGTCGGCCGCCTTCTCGACGAACCCCGGCAGATGCTTGGCATCGCAGGTCGGCGTGAACGCACCCGGCAGCGAAAACAGCACGACCTTCTTTCCCTTGAAGTAGTCGTCCGCGCTCACCTTCTGCGGCCCATCCGCCGTAGCGAGCGTGAGCGTTCCGGACGGCATCTTGTCTCCGACTTTGATGGGCATGGCGCGATCTCCTGAAGAGTGAGCGCGCGAGTTTACAGGAGACGTAAGGCGCCGCGCGCTCCCAAAATATGCGACCGCATGAGAGCGGCGCTCCAATCGCCGTCGCGCGCTTCCAGAGCACGTACGATTTCCAAATGATGCGAGGCGCTGCGGATCAAGTCCTCGTCCTGGTAAGTCATGAACGTCTTCATCATCAGCGGCGCTTCGATCAGCGACGACAACGCTCCGACCAGGCGCGCGCTACCGGCAAATTCGTGAATGCGTCGGTGAAAGTGACTGTTGAGATCGCCGACACGCTCCAGGTAACCCTCGGTCTTGCTCAGCGTCTCGTGATACTGATCTTCGGCGAGCTGGCGCAGCTCGGAGATGCCTTCGGCGGTCATGCGGCGGGCGGCGCGAGCGGCACCGTACGCCTCGAGCAGCGCGCGGAGCTCGAATACGTCGTCGCGATCCTCAGCGGTCCATTCAGCAACGATCGCTCCCTGATGCGGAATGAATTCAAGTAATCCTTCCGCGTGCAGCTTGCGGAGCGCTTCCCGGACCGGCGTGCGACTGACGCCGGCGACTGCGGCGACTTCTTGCTCGGTGATACGGCAGGCGGCGGGATACACGCCGCGCACGATTCGCTCGCGGACGGTCTGGTAAGCCTTGTCCACTGCTTTGGCCATGGGGTTCCCTTCGTATAGTTGTGAGGGCCGTAAGAGCCCAAGGCCGGGAAGTGTATACGCGGTGGGATCATCGATGACAGACGTGCAACGACCCGTACGCTGGCGATCTAATAGCTGTGTCAGCTCTTGTTCCTAAGCAGCTGATCTCTTTGGGAATCCACCTGCCTTCGAAACCATGCTCGGGACCGGCCTGCCCCGCTGCTCCTGTAGCCAGCGGGCGGTTTCGATCAGCCGCCCGAGGTCGATGCCTGTCTCGAATCCGCTACGCGACAACATGTACAAGAGGTCTTCCGTCGCCACGTTGCCGGTCGCGTTCGGGGCGAACGGGCAGCCGCCGATGCCGCCGACGCTCGAATCCAATGTATGCACGCCGGCCATTACTGCTGCGTACGCGTTGGCGACCGCAGTGTTGCGCGTGTTGTGGAAGTGGCAGCGCAGCGGCACGCCACTCAGGGCCGGCAAGAGTTGCTCAACAAGTGCCGTGACCTGCGTCGGTACGGCCACGCCGATCGTGTCGGCGATCGCAATCTCGACCGGTTTGGAGGCAGCGAGCCGGCGGGCGATTTCGATGACTCGCGCCGGTGCGACTTCACCCTCGAACGGACAGCCGAACGAAACTGAAATCGTGACCTGAGCGCGAATGCCGGCCGCGCGGGCCAGCGGCGCAATATCTTCCCACGCCGCGATCGTCTCTTCGATCGACGCGCCTTGATTGCGTTGGGCAAACGTGTCAGTTGCCGCGGTGACCATGCCGATCTCGGTGCAGCCGGCCGCAAGTGCGCGATCGAAGCCGCGACGATTGAGCACGAGGCCGACGTACTGCACGTCCGGGCGCTTCGGCAATCCCGCCATCACCGCTTCGGCATCGGCCATCTGCGGCACGCGCTTCGGATTCACGAAGCTCGCAACTTCCACGCGACGCACACCCGCATCGACGAGCCGACTGATCAGCTCGAGCTTGAGCGGAGTCGCGAGCACGTCGGGCTCGCTTTGCAAGCCGTCGCGCGGACCCACTTCGACGATTTCGAGCGGTAAGGACATGGCCGCAATCCTACACCTCGCAATCCGTCACGGCGCCCCGCGAGGCGCTGCTGACGACGCGTGCATACTTTGCAAGCACGCCTTTGCGGGCATATGGCTCGGGTGCGCGCCACTCGCTGCGACGCTGGGCGAGCGTTTCTGCCGGGACATCGACCCGCATTTCGCGCGTCTGCGCGTCGATGGTGATCGCGTCACCGTCGCGCACCAGCCCGATCGGCCCACCGACCGCGGCTTCCGGCGCGATGTGTCCGACGACGAAGCCGCGGCTCCCGCCGGAAAATCGTCCGTCGGTGATGAGCGCAACCTGATCGGCGAGACCGCGGCCCGCAATCGCGCTGGTCGGGCTCAACATCTCGCGCATGCCGGGTCCGCCCTTCGGCCCCTCGTAACGGATCACGACGACGTCGCCGGCGACGACCTTGCCGTCGAGAATTGCCTGCACGGATGCTTCCTCGCCGTCGAACACTCGGGCGCGGCCCGTGAACGAGAGGCCTTCCTTGCCGGTGATCTTCGCCACCGCGCCTTCGGGCGCCAGATTGCCGTACAGCACGACGAGATGACTTTCGGGTTTGAGCGGATTCGAGAACGCCCGAACGATGTCCTGGCTCTTCGGATACGGCTTCACGCCTTTGAGATTCTGCGCCAGCGTTTTGCCGGTGACCGTCAGGCAATCGCCGTGCAGGAGTTTCTCGCTGAGCAGCATCTTCATCAGCGGCTGGATGCCGCCGATGCGGATCAGTTCGGACATCATGTATTTGCCGCTGGGCTTGAGATCGGCAAGCACCGGCACGCGCGCGCCGATGCGCGTGAAGTCGTCGAGCTCCAGCGGCACGTTCGCGGCGTGCGCCATCGCCAGCAAGTGCAGGACTGCATTCGTCGATCCGCTCAGCGCGATCACGACAGCGATCGCGTTCTCGAACGCTTCGCGCGTCAGAATTTGCGATGGCGTGATGCCCGCCTTCACCAGCTTCACGACTGCTTTGCCCGCGTCTTCGCAGTCTTTGATCTTGTGACGCGAGACTGCCTCCTGCGCCGAGCTGTTCGGCAGGCTCATGCCGAGCGCTTCGATCGCGGACGCCATCGTGTTCGCCGTGTACATGCCGGCGCAGCTGCCGGGGCCGGGAATCGCCGTGCGCTCGATCTCGCTCATCTCGCGCGCCGAGATCGATCCGTTGGCGAAAGCGCCGCGCGCTTCGAACACGGAAATGATGTCGCGCCGTTTCGCACCCGGGCGGATCGTGCCGCCGTAGACGAACACTGATGGCCGGTCGAGCCGCGCGAGTGCCATCAGGCAGCCCGGCATGTTCTTGTCGCAGCCGCCGATCGCCACGACGCCGTCGAAGCCTTGCGCTCCCGAGACGGTCTCGATCGAGTCGGCGATCACCTCGCGCGATACCAGCGAGTACCGCATGCCGGGCGCGCCGTTCGAGATGCCGTCGGAAACTGTGATCGTGCCGAACGTTGTGCTCTTGCCTCCCGCCTTGTCGACCGCAGCCGACGCGGCACGCGCCAGCCGGTCGATGTGCATGTTGCACGGAGTGAGGTTGCTCCAGGTCGAGGCGACGCCGATCGCCGGCTTCTTGAAATCGGCGTCCTTGTAGCCGACGGCGCGCAGCATCGCGCGGCTCGGCGCTTGCTTCAGGCCATCGACGACCTCGCTCGAATAGCGGCGGGGATTGACAGTGCGCTGGGGCTTGCGACTCGGTTTGCGATCTGCGGCCATGGCGTTCTTGCGGTGTGTGGAAGGTACACACCGCACGATACAGCATGCTTACATGCGCGGCGCGCGCTTCTTGCCTTCGTGCAGCCCGGCGATGCGCATCGCCAGTTCCAGCGCCTGCTCGTAGTTCAAGCGTGGATCGACTTGTGACTTGTACGCTCGTGCGAGATCCGCATCGGTGAGGCCGCGAGCACCGCCGGTGCATTCGGTCACGTCTTCGCCCGTCAGCTCGAAGTGCACGCCGCCGAGCCACGATCCGAGCTCGCGGTGGATGCGGAAGGCTGCCTCGACCTCCGCGACGATGTTCTCGAAACGACGCGTCTTCAGGCCTGAAGTCGCAGTCTCGGTGTTCCCATGCATCGGATCGCAGATCCACAGCACCGGGCTGCCGGTCGCGCGCACCGCTTGAATCAGCGGCGCGAGGTGCTTGTCGATGTCCTTGATGCCCATGCGATGGATCAGCACGACGCGTCCCGGCTCGTTGCGCGGATTGAGCGTCGCGATCAGACCCTGCACCCACTCTGCGCTCATCGACGGTCCGACCTTGATGCCGATCGGATTGGAGATGCCGCGGAAGAATTCGACGTGCGCGCCGTCGAGCGCAGCGGTGCGCATGCCGATCCACGGCATGTGCGTCGACAAGTTGTACCAGCGCTGCTGGCGCTCGATGAAGCGGGTCTGCGCCTGCTCGTACGGCAGGTGCAACCCTTCGTGACTCGTGTAGAACGCGACGCGGTTCGCTTCGTGAATCGGCGCGCGGCTGGTCGCCTCGAAGAAATCGAGCGAGTCGGAGATCGCCTGCACGATGCGCTCGTACGCGTCCTTGAGCGGCGAGTGCCGCACGAAATCCAGATCCCAATACTCAGGATGGTGCAGATCGGCGAAGCCGCCGTCGATCAGCGCGCGCACGAAATTCAGCGTCAGCGCGGCGCGCTCATAGCCGCGCAAGAGCAGATCCGGATCCGGATCGCGCTCGTCGGGCGTGAAGCCCGGACGGTTGATGATGTCGCCGCGATAGCTCGGCAGCGTCTGGCCGTCGCGCGTTTCGGTGTCCGCCGAGCGCGGCTTGGCGTACTGGCCGGCCATGCGGCCGATGCGCACGACCGGCTTGCGCAGGCCATAGACGAGCACGAGGCTCATCTGCAGCAGGATCTTCAGCTTCTTGGCGATCTTGTCGGACTCGCAGTCCTCGAAGGTCTCGGCGCAATCGCCGCCCTGGAGTATGAAGCGCTCGCCCCGCTGGGCCGCCGCGATGTGATCGCGCAGAGCCTCGATTTCCCAGGAAACGACCAGCGGCGGCAGGCGCGCAAGGGACGCAACAGCGCGTTGCAGCGCTGCTGTATCGGTGTAGGCCGCCTGCTGCTGTGCCGGCTTGCTCTGCCAGCTCGCAGGGTGCCACTGAATGAGATCGGGGCTGCGAGTCATGGAAGCAGCGTACCACTCTGCGGGAATTGCTAGAATGCCGGCCTTTTTTCCGGGGGAGGTCCCGCATGCCCAAGGTTCTCATTCTCGGCGCCGGCAAGATCGGAGCGCTGATCTCCGGCCTGCTCGCCGAGTCCGGCTCGTACGAAGTGCATCTCGCCGACGTGAGCGGCGAGGCGGCGAATGCAGTCGTCAACGCCCATCGCTTCCCGAATCTGCACGCGCACAAGCTTGATGCCACCGATACGGGGGCACTCGATGCGCATCTCAAGAGCCATCCCGTCGACGCGGTCATCTCCGGCCTGCCGTACTACTGCAACATTGGCGTAGCAGAAGCTGCACGGCGGGCTGGTACCAGCTACTTCGATTTGACGGAAGACGTCGAAGTCACGCGCGCAGTGCGCAAGATCGCGGCGGGCGCCAAGCAAGCGTTCGTGCCCCAGTGCGGTCTCGCGCCCGGCTTCATCTCCATCGCCGCGAACGAGCTCATCGGCCACTTCGACGAGTTGCGGACAGTGAAGCTGCGCGTCGGCGCCCTGCCCCAGCACCCGAACAACGTTTTGAAGTATTCGCTGACGTGGTCGACCGAAGGCCTGATCAACGAGTACGGCAACCCGTGTGAAGCGATCGTTGACGGTCGCCGCATCGAGGCGGCGCCGCTCGAAGGGCTGGAAGAGATCGAGATCGACGGCACGTTGTACGAGGCGTTCAACACCTCGGGCGGTCTCGGCTCCCTCGCCGAGACCTACGGCGCGCGCACGCAGGTCATGGACTACAAGACCATGCGCTATCCCGGCCACTGCGAGCAGATGCGGCTGCTGATGAACGATCTGAAGCTCAATCACGATCGCGGCACGCTCAAGCGTGTGCTTGAGAACGCCGTGCCGCAGACCCTGCAGGACGTCGTCGTGATCTACGTTGCTGTGACGGGCAAGCAGGACGGCGACCTGCGTGAAGAGAACTACGTGAACAAGGTGTACCCGCAGATGATCGCGGGACGGTTGTGGTCGGCCATTCAGGTGACGACCGCTGCCGGCATCACCGCCGTCGTGGACCTGGTGCTGAACAGCGGCGGCCGGCACGCCGGGTTCGTGCGCCAGGAAGATTTCCGTCTACAAGATGTGCTGCAGAACCGCTTCGGCAAGCATTACGCTGCCGCCAGCGGCAAGGAAATTTCGGCGCACGTCGTCGTCAGCGGTCAGGCCGGCCACCAGCGCGCCCTGCACCGCCGTTGAGGTTGTACCCATGCGTGACATGCTTTCGTCTCTTGGAATTACCGAGCTAAACGCCGGCGCGTGGTCGCAGGACGGTGGCTGGTCGCAGGACACCAGCGGCGCGATCATCGAATCGCTCAATCCCGCAACGGGCGAGTTGCTCGGTCGCGTGCGCAGCGCAACTGCCGCCGACTACGAGCGCGTGATCATTTCGGCGCGCAAGGCGTTCGAGCAGTGGCGCATGGTTCCCGCGCCGAAGCGCGGCGAAGCCGTGCGCCTCATCGGTGAAGAACTGCGTGCACACAAGAGCGCGCTCGGCAGCCTGGTCACGCTCGAAACGGGCAAGATCAAGCCCGAGGGCGACGGTGAAGTGCAGGAGATGATCGACATAGCCGACTTCGCTGTCGGTCAGTCGCGCATGCTGTACGGCTCGACCATGCACTCGGAGCGGCCGATGCATCGCATGTACGAGCAATGGCATCCGCTCGGCATCGTCGGCATCATCAGCGCGTTCAACTTTCCGGTCGCGGTGTGGTCGTGGAATGCGTTCCTGGCCGCGGTCTGCGGCGATGCTTGCGTGTGGAAGCCGTCGCCGAAGGCGCCGCTGTGCGCGATCGCTGTCCAGAACATCGTGAATCGCGCCTGCGAGAAGGCAGGTCTGCCGGGCATCTTCCAGCTCTTCATCAGCGCGGGCACCGAGCTGGCGGAGAAGTTCGTCGATGACCGTCGGGTCGACCTGGTGTCGTTCACCGGCTCGACTGCGGTTGGGCGCAAGGTCGGCGAGCGAGTCGCCGCGCGGCTGGGCAAGAGCCTGCTCGAGCTGGGCGGCAATAACGCGATCATCGTCGATGAGTTCGCGAATCTGGATCTCGCCGTGCCGTCGATCGTGTTCGGCGCAGTGGGCACCGCGGGTCAGCGTTGCACGAGCACGCGCCGCGTGTTCGTGCACGAGTCACGCTCGAAGGAGCTGGAGCAACGACTCACCAAAGCCTATGCACAGGTGAAGATCGGCAATCCGCACGAGTCGGGCACGCTGATGGGACCGCTCATCGATCCGCGCGCAGTCAGCAGCTACAGCCAGGCGATCGAGAAGGCTCGCAAGGCTGGCGGCACCGTGTTGTGCGGCGACAAGGTTCGTCCGGGCGCCGGCAACTACGTCGAGCCGACGATCGTGCGTGCGCGCAGTGAATGGGAGATCGTGCAGACCGAGACGTTCGCACCGATCCTGTACTTGATCGAGTTCAAGACGCTCGACGAAGCGATTGCGCTGCATAACGCCTCGCACCACGGTCTGTCGTCGTCCATCTTCACCGACCGGCTGCAGAACGCGGAGAAATTCCTGTCGGCGGCGGGCAGCGACTGCGGCATCGCCAACGTGAACATCGGCACGTCCGGTGCGGAAATCGGCGGCGCATTCGGCGGCGAGAAGGACACTGGCGGCGGACGCGAGTCGGGATCGGACAGCTGGAAGGCGTACATGCGCCGCCAGACGAACACGATCAACTGGAGTCTGTCGCTGCCGCTCGCTCAGGGCATCGATTTCAAAGTCGGGGCCTGAGCGCGCTCGATCTGTTCCTGGATCCGCTTTTCCGACACCGGGACGGCGGTCCGCAGGTCTTGCGCAAACAGCGAGACGCGCAGCTCTTCGATCATCCACTGCAACCGCTGGATCTCGGCGTGCTGCTCGTCGCTATGTTGTTGCGCGCTCAATTGTTCGAGCGCGCGCATCGCCGGCCGCACGCGAGCCATCAGCTCAGCGTCGCGTTTCTGATTGCCAGGTGCCTTGTCGAGGCGACGCGCGAGAGCTTTGAGAAAGCGCGGCAAGTGCGGCCACAGGATGGCTGGCACGCCGGCTGGGAAATCCGCGGGCACGAGCAGCTTGAGCTGCGCACGCGCGTCCTGCTGCACTGCCTGGAATGCGGGGTTCTCGATCGCTGTGAGCTTCTGACGAACGTTGCGCAGCTCGCGGAGCGTTTCGCGCGCGTGGGAGAGAACACGATCGACGGTCTCCCCGAAGCTGCTGCGGTGACGGTCGAGCAATGCCTCGAACTGCTCCGCAGTGCGTGGCAATGCTTGCGTGTCATCGCCGAGGAAGCACTCGTCGAAGGCCCGCTCCGCCAGTGATTCGGCCATTGGCCGTTTAGTGCTCAGACCTTGGCCGAGCAGCACGATGTCGCGGTCGTCCGCGAACTTCTTGCGCGCGTATTTGAACTGCTCCGGCAACGCGAGCATTGCGAGCCGCAGCACTGCCGGTCGCAGCGACTCTTCTGCGTCGGCTGCACTCCCCGCCTCGGTCAACTCGACTCCGTCGCCGTGATCGCGCAACGTCGGATAGACGGTGAAGCGCAGGCCGCGTCGCTGAACGACGTCCTGGTTGGGCACCGTGCCGAAATCCCAGCGACGATGCACGGCATCAGGCCGTCCGCCCGAGCGCTCGCCTGCGACGCGTCGAATGTTGCGTTTGAGCGCGAGCAGATCGCGTCCCTCGGCCAGCACCGCGCCACCCAGGTCGACGACGCGAATGTTGAAGCGTTGCGCTTCCGGCACAGCCAGCGCTGCCAGCTCGTCCGCCGTGATCGGAAAACCGCTCGAGGCTGTGATCCAGCTTGCGAGAGCGGCATGGAAGTCCTTGGGGTCGGCGTCGAGCTCGACTGCCGCACGGGCCGCGTGCTCGGGAACCGGAACGAACGCCTTGCGCACTTGCTTGGGCAGGGCGCGCAGCAGCTCCGTGATCTTCTCGATGCGCCAGCCCGGAATGGGCGATGCGAAGTCGCCCGGCGCTGCATTCGCCAGCAATGGCAGCGGCAGCGTGAGTGTGATGCCGTCACGTGGGCTGCCCGGCTCGAACACATAGTCCAGAGGCAGCTCGTTGCCCGCGAATCGCAGCTTGTCGGGATGGCTCGCGGCAGTGATCTCCGGAACGTCGCGTCGCATGAGATCGTTGCGGGTCATCTGCAGTGCTGGGGCCGGATGCGGCCCGCGTAGCCATTTCTCCAGCGCCGCGATCGAGTTCACCTCAGGCGGCAGGCGCTGCAGGTAGAAGTCCGTAATCGTCTGCTCGTCGACGAGCACGTCCTTGCGACGCAGCTTGGCCTCCAGCTGCTCGACTTCGCGACGCAGCCGTCGATTGTGCTCGAGGAACTTCGCTCGCAAGCGAGTGTGTCCTTCGACGAGCGCTTCACGCACGAAGATCTGCTGCGCCTCTTTGGGTGCAACGCTGCCGTAGTTCACGCGTCGTCGCGACGACAGCGCGAGTCCATAGAGCGACGTCGATTCGAAGGCCGCGACGAAGCCGCGCTCTGCGACCCAGTGAGGCTCGCTGTAGCTACGCTTGATCAGGTGCTCGGCGGCTGCCTCGATCCATAGCGGCTCGACTGCCGCAACCATGCGCGCATACAGACGCGTCGTTTCTGTAAGACTCGCGGCAACCAGCCACTTCGGCGGCTTGGCAGCGAGCGGTGTTCCCGGCGCAACCACGAACCGCGTGCCACGCGCGCCTTCGTACTCGCGTCGCTCGTCGAGCGCGCCGATGTTGCCGAGGAAGCCCGTGAGGATCGCCTGGTGCAAGTCGTTGTAGTCCGCGGGCAACTGATTCGGCTTCAGCTGCAGTTCCGCGACGATGTCGGCGAGCTGTCGCTGCAGCTCCTGCCACTCGCGCATGCGGATGAAGGACAGGAAGTTCTCGCGACACCACTTGCGGAGCTGGCTGCCCGACAGCGCCGCGCTCTGTTCCGCGAACCCCTTCCACAAGTTCAGCACAGCGAGAAAGTCGGAGCGCGGATCGGCGAAGGCCGCGTGCTTCTGATCTGCCTGCGACTGCGCATCGGCGGGACGCTCGCGCGGATCCTGCGCCGCGAGGAACGCAGTGATGATGAGCATCTCGGCCACGCAACGATGATGGCTCGCTGCGAGCAGCATGCGCGCGAGGCGCGGATCGAGCGGCAACGCCGAGATCTGCCGGCCGACGCTCGTCACGACGCGATTCTCGTCGACGGCTTTCAGCTCCTGCAGCAGCTTGTAGCCGTCGTTGATCTGCCGCGTGTCGGGCGGATCGACGAACGGGAAGTCCTGCGGCTCGCCCAGCTCCAGTGCGGCCATCTGCAGGATCACGCTCGCCAGATTCGTGCGCAGGACTTCCGGCGGCGTGAATGGCGGACGTGCAATGA
>Ga0105248_10000819_pt1 | contig 34882 bp, 27 predicted proteins | sample KBSS34metaG_FD_81524 | JGI IMG/M metagenome (GOLD analysis project Ga0105248, IMG submission 81524) | Switchgrass rhizosphere microbial communities from Kellogg Biological Station, Michigan, USA - KBS S3-4 metaG | ecosystem: Host-associated > Plants > Roots > Rhizosphere > Soil | place...
CAGATCCTTGCCGACCAGCGCCAGTTTGTGCAACAGATCGTTGGTAGCGGTGATGATGTGGCAACCCACGGAGTCCGCCTGAAAGATGTTCAGCAACTCACGCGGACTAGCCCAGATGAGCTCGATGTTCGAGTAGGGCTGCAATAACGCCACGGCATCGGCCATCATGGGAACCGGATCGCGCCCCGTATCGGCGATCCTGCCGGCGAATACCGATACATAGGCCGCGGGGCCGCCCGCTAACGCCGCGCTCACCTCTCTGACTTGATCTAGCGTCATCATGGCAGTCACGTTCAGCTTGACGCCTTGGCGAGCTAAGCGGCAGATCAAATCCAGCGAACTCTCGCGGCGCGTATTCGTGACCGGAATTTTGGTGTAGACGTTGTCCCCCCAGCGTGAGATCTTCAGCGCCTGCCGCTCCATTTCATTGAACTCGTCGGCAAATACTTCGAGCGACAGTGGACGATCCGGAACCGCGCTCACGATGTCTTTGGCAAAAGCTTCATAGTCCGTGATGCCGGCCTTGCGCATGAGGGTAGGATTGGTAGTAAAGCCGCGGATGAGGGGGTTCTCGTACATCTTCAGGATGCCGGCGCGCTCAGCGCCATCCGCGAACAACTTCACTTTCAGATCTTTCACCGGCTTGGGGGCCATAGTTTAAGGCGTTCCGTTTCCAGAATTCCCGTTACCCCACAACAGTTTGAGCGAGGTCACCAGGTAACCATAGATCGGCCGTTTGGGGCGTAATAATAAGGGCAGCCCGGCGGGCCCTCCTGACGGTAATGATAGCGCGCGGTTTTCACGGCTGCTGCCGTATCCAGTCGACCGAAACAGCGTTGGCCGGCCTTCGCTTGGTAGTGGTTCCCCTACGGCGTATATTAGGATATTTGCAGTGGGAACCGCCGCATCAACGCATGACACCCGAGAGTTTTTCGAAGGAATCTGTTGTCCTCTGTGCACATCCCCGGACTACCTGGTCCTCGAACCAGCCCGTTATCCGGTTTCGATGGACCAGCAGCAGTTGAAGCAAATCTTCCGCGCCGCGAGCGATCACGTGCTGTGGGATCAGGTGGTCCGCTGCCGCGTTTGCGACTTGGTGTATGTCAATCCACGCCTGCGAGCCGATTTGATTCTCGAGGGCTACTCCGAAGCCGAAGATCCGGTGTTCGCAGCGCCGAACGAAGCCCGCATACGTGGATTCCGCAAAACGCTCGAGGGCGTGGTGAAGCGTCTGGGGATCTCGCCCGAGGGGAAGCGTGTGCTAGACGTGGGCTGCGCGGGCGGAGCTTTTTTGGTGGCGGCGCGGGAGTTCGGATTTGGGGTGACCGGCATTGAACCGGCCCGCTGGATGGCTGCCTATGGCCGCGAAAACTATCAATTGGATATCCGCGATGGGATACTCGAAGCCGGTGTGTTCGAAGAGGGCAGCTTCGACGTGATCACGTTATGGGATGTGATCGAGCACCTGCCGCAACCGCTGGAGACTTTGGAAATCGTGCGGTCCTTGCTCAAGCCCGGCGGCGTGCTACTGGTAAATTATCCGGACATCGGAACGCTCGCGGCGAGAACGCTGGGCCGGCGGTGGCCATTTTGGTTGAGCGTCCACCTGATCTATTACACTCGCAAAACCATGACCGAACAGTTGCGGCGCGTGGGGTTCTCGACCTTGTGGTTCGAATCGTTTTGGCCCGTGTTGCCTCTAGGGTACGTGGCGCAACGCGCCGCGCCCTACGGAAAGCCACTGGAGCTTTTGCGGAGCTCAATCGACGCGCTGGGTATCGGAAAGCTGTTTCTCACCTATAACATGGGACAAACTCTGGCGGTTGCAAAGTCTACTCAGTGAAGCGGAATCGTAGTAGCGGCAGCCCTCCTGCGGTTTTCATGGCTGCCGCAGTATCCAGGCGACTGCGGCGCTGAGCGAATTGACGGTCGTCGAGGGCTCGACGGAGGAACGTTTTTCGCGATAGCCGAAGTCGATCCATACGGTCGCGCAACCAGCGCTGGCACCAGCTTCAATATCCCGCCAGCGATCCCCGACCATGAAACTGCGGGACAAGTCGATGGGATACTTTTCGGCTCCCTGCAGGAGTAAGCCGGGGCGAGGCTTGCGGCAATCGCAGTGGTCTGAATCATCGTGGGGGCAGAGGAAGAAATCATCCAGCGGTAGGGCTTGCCGAAGTGCCTGGTGGATGGCTTCGACGGCAGCTTGCGCCTGGGTCCCGCGGGAAATATCGGGCTGGTTGGTGACTACAAGCAGACGAAACCCGGCCTGCTTCAGAGATTCGAGGGATGCCGGCGCGTCCGGCACTATGACCAATTCGTCGACACTCGCGGGCGGATAGGGCTTACCGTCACGAACGATTGCCTGGTTGAGCACGCCGTCGCGGTCCAAAAAAACTGCGCGCTGGCCGGCCACCGCTTAGACCACCGACTCCCACTTCGTTTGTTCCTGCTTGAGATCGGGGTGCGAAACCAAGAGGTGCCAGATCACAGCTTGAAAGGCTTCCGAGTGCGGCGTGATATGCGCGGGGTTGACCACCGGGACCAGCACGCACGCGTGTGCCACTTGCGCGGTGTAGCCGCCATCGCGTCCTACGATTCCGCCGATCTTCGCGCCCACCGTGCGGGCGTATTTCAGGGCCTCCACCAAGTTGGGGCTCACCTGCTTTTCGAGATTGCCGCCGCCAACGGAGAAGATCAGCAGCATGTCGTCAGGTCGCAAGTGGCTGACACGCAGCCAGCGCTCGAACACAGTCGACCAACCTTCGTCGTTGGTGCGCGCGGTCAGCTCCGACACGTTGTCGGTGGGGGCATAAGATTCAATGCCAGTGATTTTGCGGAAGTCGTTGACCGCATGCGAGGCATTACCGGCGCTCCCACCTACACCTAAGATGAACAGCCTGCCGCCGGCAGCACGGGTCCGTGCCAACAAGGCCACTAGCTGATCGACGGTACGGGTATCGATTTTTTTCACTACTTCAGATACTTCCTCGAGAAACTGCTGTGTGAAGGTCATCCGACCTCGCTGGACACGCGTGGATTCGCACTCTGGCTTGGCACTTCCGGCGCTACCCAACTGGCGATGGTGCGCAAACGGTCCGGAAGGAAGTGGGTGATCCAGCCGATCAGTTGGCGGGAGGTGCGCCATCCGAAGGTGGGGAGGTCCAAGTGCACACCGGTTGCAGGAAGTATCCGGCAATAGCGGCGCAGCGGCGGGCCAACTCCACCCCAGAACAGCAGACTAGGAATTCTTGCGGAGATCAAAGCCTCAATCAAATATCCGCGCAAAGCAACGCACAGGGCGCTCTGCGGAAAGTCGCGGTCGTTGTTCATCTGAAAGAACACCACGCCGTAGTCGCGCTCACGCCAGCCGCCCAAGATACTGAGCCACTCGCCATTCCGGTGGCGTAAACCCACATAGACAGGGTCCTTGACGGTTGCCAGCATTCCCAGGCATCTGTGGATACCATCGCGGTAAGCTCCTACGACATCCTTTTCTAGAAGTTTATACGCGGCGCGTTCGAACTCCGCGGGAGGAATCCCTTCGACATAAGTGTGTCCCTCAGCCTCCAGGCGGCGGCGGTAATAGCGGAAATTCCGCCGGGTCCGTTTACCAAGTTTTTCCAGGAACGCTTCATAGCTTGGTCCCAGTTCCAAAACGTTATGATGCTCGACGGTGGAGTAATGGACATCCAGCGGCCGCGAATCCAGGATCTTTTGGATGGCATCGCGCTCTAACCCTGTAGGGGGAATCAGCAATCGCAGGCCGCGGCTTCCCGGTTCATCGATTAAGCGGCGTAACGCCACTTCAAAGACGGACTCCCGATTCGCGGGATCGGCGACTACCATACCGTCCAAGGTTGCGTCCGCATAGATGAGTCCCAGCCCGAAGCCAGCGACTTTTCGCTCCTTGGCGTAGACGATACCAATCGTCATTCCGTCGCAGGAGACCACCACCGCCAGCGGCGACCAGATATTTTTTTGTACCGAAGACAAGAAGAAGTGGGGATCGCAGGTGCTGGATCGTTCTGCCAGAAGATGCCGGGCCGCTTGGGAGAGCTGTGAGAATTGCGCAGAAGAATGAATGATTTCGGTGGAGTACGCACCGCTGCTTACTGCCACTAGCGGCTTCTCCGATTGTTGAATCATAGTCGACGTCTGGCTTTTACGCTCAGATTCTCCGATGCGACTTTCGGTGATTAGTATCTCACCCAGTTTTATCAGTATATATGCAGGGCCAACGATTATCGACCCCGCCTAGTTTAGGGCGTACTAGTCCGTTTGATGATCTTCGGTCTAGTGTCGGTCCGTCAGGTGCAATTCGTTCCCCGGTATTTCCCAGTTCCTTGTAAACCCTTTCGGCGGGAAGGGATCTAACCGTTCGAATGGGCACGGTTGTGACACTTGGCGTGGCGGACACCGGCGGGACCGGCACCGAAAGCTCGCTGGAGTTTGACACGATGGTGCAGGCGTACCGGCCGCGGGTCTTCCGGTTTCTGCTGGCCTCGCTGCGCGACCGGGAATCCGCTGAAAACCTGACCCAGGATTGTTTCCTGCGCGCTTACCGGGCCCGCGACCAGTTCCGCGGCGCGTCCAGCCCGGCGACTTGGCTGATGCAGATCGCCATCAATTTGGTCCGCAAGCACGAAAGCAGCAGCCGCTTGAAGTTCTGGAGGCGCGCGCTGCATCCCGGCTTGCATCCAGAGGACCTCGGGGATTGGATTTCGGATCGCCGGGTTACGCCCGAAGCGGCGGCTCTCGCAAAAGAACAAGTGCGCGCGATCTGGAGCGCTGTCACGCAACTTTCTGAGCGCCAACGAACCGTCTTCCTACTCCGTTTTGTGGAGGACATGGATCTTCTCGAAATCGCCCGAGCTACCGGAATGAAAGAGGGAACCGTGAAGACGCATCTGTTTCGAGCTCTGCAAGCAGTCCGCGCAAAGCTGGAGGTAACCAAGTGAACACGCATCTTTCCGCGCCACAGATATCCGAATGCTGCATCGGCGGAGCGGCGCCATCCGTGGAGCAGCACGCCCGTGAATGCCCTGAGTGCAGGGCCGAGTTGGCATTCCTGGGGGATTCGCTTTCGCGGTTTCGCGGAGCCGTGGGGCACTGGAGCAGCCACGTCGATGGTGCGGAATATCAGGTTGTCTTTCGCAGTACACCGGCACGGCCGGCCTGCGGCTCATGGCGCCTGGCGGGCGTATCGTCGCTGGCGGCTCACGCCATGCTGCTGGCCGCGGTATTCGTGTTGGGCGCATTCCATCCGATGCAGAACCTGGTCAAGCAGCATTTCACGGAGCTGGTAGTCGACTTGCGCCCCTACCAAGCAGAGAACAAGCGGCACTCCGGCGGTGGCGGTGGCGGCGGCGCGCGTCAGCTTGTGGAGGCCAGCAAGGGCAAGCTTCCCAAACCCGAGCCGCGCCACTTCACTCCGCCGCGCGTCGATCCGCTGGAGGCCAAGCTGCAGATGCCGCCGTCCATTATTGCGCCGCCCGACGTGCCTAATTTGCAAGCCAACAACTTCGGAGACCCGCTCAGCAAATTGGGTATTCCATCGAATGGCACTGGCTTTGGCGGGGGGATTGGCAGTGGCGGGGAGGGTGGCGTGGGACCGGGCCATGGCGTAGGCGCGGGCCCAGGCTCAGGCGCAGGTTTCGGCGGCGGAGCGTATGCCATCGGCGGCGGCGTGTCCGCGCCCCGCCTGCTCTTCGAAGTGGAGCCCGAATATTCTGAAGAAGCGCGCAAAGCCAAATGGCAGGGCACGGTGGTGCTCTCCGTCATTGTCGATGAAATGGGTCGTCCGAATCGTATTAACGTGCTGCGGTCGCTGGGACTCGGTCTGGATCAAAAAGCGATTGAGGCGGTTTCGCAATGGCGCTTCAAGCCGGGGCTGAAAGATGGCAAAGCGGTGCCTGTGATCGCCACCATCGAAGTCAACTTCCGGCTCTTGTAGCTGCTTCCTCCGGTTTATAGTGAAGCTATGAACCGCGTCGTAGCAGGTGGCGTTCTTCTCGCCGGAGCAACTTGGCTGCTGGCAGATCGCCTCGAGGACACTTTCTTCATTCCGCTCGATCATCCGGCGATTCAGTACGCGGGCGCGACGACCGATCCCGTAGGGAATCTCGAGAAGCGCCTGGACAGCGGGCAGCTGAAACTGGACTACGCGCCCATCGGCGGCTATCTCGCGGCTTTGCTGAAGCAGCTTGCGATCAACACGGACTCGCAGGTACTGGTTTTCTCGCGCACCAGTATTCAGGCCGAGCGCATTTCCCCACGGACTCCCCGGGCGATTTATTTCAACGACGACTCGAGTGTCGGCTACGTACAAAACGGCGAAGTGCTCGAGTTGACTTCGCTCGATCCCAAGCAAGGTGTGATCCTTTACAGCATGGAAGCCGCGCGCAGCCAGCGTCCGGAGCTCGCGCGGCGCGACGATTGTCTCCGCTGCCATCAAGGTCCCGTGACGCTCGCAGTGCCGGGACTCTTAGTGAGTTCGGTACACCCCGCCAGCGGTCGTCCCGGCGAAGAACACGGCAACGCATTTATGACGGATCACCGGACCCCGTTCAATGAACGTTGGGGCGGGTGGTACGTCACGGGCACGCACGGCGCGCAATATCATCTGGGCAACAATCCGAATCTGTCCGACCCGATCCATCCCGGGCCCGGGCTGCGAACAGGCACGCAGAACGTTACCGATCTCAGCGACCGCTTCGATACTTCGCGCTACCTCGCTCCCACCAGCGACCTGGTGGCGCTTCTGGTGCTGGAGCATCAGACGCGCATGACGAATCTGATGATTCGCATCGGTTGGGATGCGCGTGTCGCTGAAACCGAGGGCAAACAGCTCAATGCGGAAATCGACGAACTCACGGCCTATATGTTGTTCGGAGACGAAGACTTGCTGAAGGAACCGGTGGCCGGGGTTTCGACGTTTTCGAAAACGTTTCCGCAACGCGGTCCGCGCGATAAACAAGGCCGTTCGTTGCGCGACTTCGATTTGAAGAAGCGCTTGTTCCGCTATCCGCTCTCTTACATGATTTACAGCGCCGCTTTCGATGGCATGCCGCCGGCGGTGCGCGAACGGGTGTATCGGCGACTTTACGATATTCTCACTGGCAAGGACGCCAGCAAGTCCGTTGGCGGACTCTCGCTGGAGAATCTCTCCGCCGAAGACCGCCGCGCGATTCTCGAAATCGTACGCGACACCAAAGCAAACCTGCCCTCTTATTGGATGTCTTAAAGCAGGAACGGAATGATGCGGCGCGTTCGCTGCATGTACTGCTTATACGGCTCGCCTAAGGCCGCGACCAGCGCCTGTTCCTCCACGGATATGCGATACCAGTAGGCGATTGCCATGCACACCATCAGTGCGAGCAGGCCGGCCCAATTCCCGAGCGCCAGGCCGATGCCAACTTGCGTCATCAGCGCGCCAGTATAAGAAGGATGGCGGATGTAACGATAGGGCCCGGTGTCAACTACCTTTTGGCCCGATTGAACCGCGACATCGAAAGTAAAAAACCTTCCCAGAATCGCGATGGCCCACCAACGAAATGCGACTCCCGCTAGCATTAGCCCGATTCCAAGGAAGAAGACCAGTTCTCGCCTCCAAACGATGGCCGCTTGCGGGAAGCGGACGGAAAGATTAAAGTCCAAGGTCAGGCCAATGAAAAGGAGTGCAACGATGAGCCAGTACGATCCCTTGTCACGGGCATGAGAGCGGTCGCCGGACCGTTTTGTGCGCGATGCGATAAGTTCGAGGATCATCCACAATAGGAAAGTGGCCCAAAAGATCGGCGCGTAATTGGCTCCGCCGGAGTATGGCATCATTGTGATATTACAGTCCTGAACCTATGGTGGGGCTGCGTTCGTGTGTAACTTGATGTACAACCAGGATAACTGTTAGGAGAACGTCAGGATGAGGCTTTGCCGGTTTGGGGATGGTCATTTGGGTTTGGTTGAGGGCGCGCAGGTGCGCGATGTTACAGCCGCCCTGGAAGTGCTGCCGGATTGCCGCTACCCGCTCCCTACTCATGATCTCTTGATCGCCAACCTTGACAAGGTTTTGGCGCGAGTGAAGGCTATCGCCGCCAGCGCTCCCACGGTTCCGCTGGCGGGGCTGAGACTGTTGAGCCCGGTGGCGAATCCCGGCAAAGTGATCGCGGCGCCGGTCAACTATCAGAAACATCTCGATGAAGTGAAGGGCGACGCTGCCATCAACCAGGGCAATGTCGCGCATACCATCACGATTCAAAAAGCTGGCCTATTTCTCAAGGCGACGAGTTCTCTGGTGGGTCCGGGCGAAGGCATCGCGCTGCGTTTTCTCGATCGCCGCAATGATCATGAAGTGGAACTGGCGGTCATCATCGGGAAACAGGCCAGCCAGGTTTCGAAGGAAGACGCGCTGAATTATGTGGCCGGCTACGCGATCGGCCTCGACATCACCATCCGCGGAACTGAAGACCGCAGTTTCCGGAAATCGCCCGATACGTACACCGTGCTCGGACCGTGGCTGGTGACCCCAGACGAAGTCGGCAACCCGGATGTGCTCGATCTGAGTATTTCGGTCAATGGCGAAACGCGCCAAAACTCGAATACGAAATATATGATCTTGAAGTCCGCCGAGTTGATTGAGCTGGCTTCCTCGTTCTATACGCTGTATCCGGGGGATATCATCAGTACCGGTACGCCGGAAGGCGTCAGCCCGATCGCTCCCGGGGACACGGTGGTGGCCACGGTCGAAAAAGTAGGCACCATGGAAGTGAAGGTACGAGCCTTTGCATCCGCCTTCACGGCGCAGGAAGAAGTGCTGCTCGCCAAAGGAAAAGTAATATGAGTGTTTCCGCGCTCGATAGTAAACCGGCGCGCACGCCCGAGCGCGAAGAATTCTACCAGCGGCTGCTGCTCAAGAATTCCTCGCCGCTATGGGAAGTGCTGTCCGAAGTCGTCCCTCCCCACCCCAAGCCGCACGCTGTACCGACCATCTGGTCCTACGATGAAATGCGGCCGATGTTGATGGAATCGGGCCGGCTGATCACCGCTAAAGAAGCCGAGCGGCGCGTTTTGATTTTGGCGAACCCGGGAATTGTGGGGGCTTCGCAAATCACGCAAAGCTTGTACGCCGGTTTGCAATTGGTTTTGCCTGGCGAGACCGCGCCCACACACCGGCACGCTCCTTCGGCGCTTCGGTTTGTGATTGAGAGCGATGGCGGTTACACATCCGTCGACGGCGAGCGCACCACCATGCACCCTGGCGATTTTATCGTCACTCCGTCGATGACTTATCACAATCACGGAAATCCGGGCGCGGGCCCGGTCACCTGGATGGACGTTTTGGATCTGCCGCTGGTAAACTTCATGGACGCTGGTTACGCCGAGCATCATCCCGCAGACACGCAGCCACTGACCAAGCCCGATGGCGATGCCTACGCGCGCTACGGCGCGAATATGTTTCCCGTCGACTACACACCCGCGCGCAGCTCGACGCCGGTGTTTTCCTACCCCTACACGCGCAGCCGCGAAATTCTGGATCAGATGTATAAAAACAGCCCGCTGCATCCCTGCCATGGGATCAAGATGCGATTTGTGAATCCAGCCACCGGCGGTCCACCCATGCCGGCCATCGGGACTTTCATCCAGTTGCTGCCGCGCGGCTTCAAGGGCGCGCCCTATCGCTTCACCGACTCCACGATCTTCTGTGCCGTGGAGGGTAGCGGCCGCACGCACATCGGCAGCACTACGTTCCAGTGGAAACGCAACGATATTTTCGTGGCGCCGTCCTGGATGGCGGTCTCGCACGAAGCGGACGGCGACGCCGTGTTGTTCAGCGCCTCAGACCGTCCCCTGCAGCAATATTTTGGTATATGGCGCGAGCACGCGCCGTTTCTTGCCTAACTGCTGGCAATAAAAAAGGAGCTCCGCGAGGAGCTCCCCTTTTCTCATTGTTGTGGAACCGCTTGCCTAGAAGATAATCTTCGCGGCAAGCTGCACGATCCTCGGATCCATCGCCGAGGTAATGCGGCCGAAGGTCGGCGTTCCGAACTGGGTGCCGATAAAGGTGCCGAATCCGGAAATGTTAATTCCCGAACAGTTCGCCCCGCCGTTGCACCCTGGGCGGAAGGAATTCGGCAGATTGAAGGCGTCCCCACGGATATCCAGCTTGATGCGCTCCGTGATCGGGAACGTCCGCGAGAGTGACATGCTGATGTCGGTGAAGCCGGGGCTGCGAATCGAGCCTGGGCTCATATTCCCCAGGCTACCTAACGCAGGCAGGCCGAAGGCCGCTGGATTCAGCAAGCCAACGCACGGAGCGACCGTTGCCGGGCAGGCTGCACTGGAGGAATAGACATCCGTACTCAGTTGATTCGGACGTTGTCCGCTAACATTGGTCAGTTGCCGGTCGGTAGTGGCAGGCAGAATCGCAGTCAAAGCGACTCCCGATTGATAGCGCACGATCCACGCCATCTGCCACCCGCTGGCAATCATGCGCAATCCGCGGCTGGCGAACTTGGGAGTTTGCGCCACCAGCGTGAAGTTGAAAATGTGGCGCTTATCAAAGTTGCAATCGCCGCGATCGTATCCGAAATCGAACGGGTTCAGAACCGTCTGACCGACGTTCTGCGTGGTCCCACCGGCGCCCCAACGGTCGTTGCTGATGCAATGCGACCAAGTGTAGTTGGCATTCGCCGTCACGCCTCTGATCAGCGGACGGGCGGCGGACAGGATCATGCCGTTATAGCTTTGCGTGCCACCGGCATTGAATTGATCCATATATCCGATTTTTTCGCCGCCGGAAGTGGGCCGTGCTAGGAACAGCGGGCGGCGGTTGTTGTAGTTGCTGATCGAGGAGCACGGGCCCGTAGCGGTAAGTCCGTACTGACCCGCTGAACAAGTGCCCGGGACAAAAATCGGAGAATTCAAAGCCTCGGTGAGCAAAAGGTGAGCCGTCTGGCTGCCGACATAGCTGCCCGACAAGACCCATGAGCGAACTTGCCGCTGAATGGTGAGGTTCCACATATTGACGGTTGGCGTCTGCAGGTTGTAAGGAGTGGTGAGGAACGGCCCAAACGGAACATACAGCGCATTCTTCGGATCGAAGCTGATGGGAAACGGGTTCCCGCCGGGGAATCCGGCATACGGATTGGTAAGACCATCGATCGTCTGCGATGGGGTGGGACGCACTTCGTCGCCGAAAGGCGGCGCGATCGCGGTGTTCAGGTTCTGCTGGCCATCCGTGAAGTCATAAGCGATGCCGAAGGAAGCGCGAACCACCGTCTTGCCGTCGCCCTTCGGATCCCAAGCAAGTCCCACGCGCGGCGAGAAGGATGCCCATTTCTTATTCGCTCCGGACTGGCCCGGGAAACCGGGGTCGCCGGGATATTGGAATCCCGGAGGCGCCGTTGAATAGATGGTGCTCTTGACACCCTGGTTGAAGCGGTTGATATCGAAGTTGTAGATCGCGTTGTTGGTGACCGAGGGCGGGAACCACGGCTCCCAGCGAACGCCGATATTGGCCGTTAAGTGCGACGAAACTTTCCAGGTGTCCTGCGCGTAGGCGCCCAGGTACCATTGCTTCATGAACAGATTGTTCGGAGCTGCCTGGTCGATGTTATTGAGTCTTCCGGTCAGGAAGTCCGCCAGCGCATAACCCGTCGCGGCACTGCCAAAGGTGTAAATCCCGGGGGAGCGCACGTTGGCCAGCGATTCCGAGGGCCATTTTGAGCCTGCAACGCCGAAGGCGAACTGGTGTGCGCCGTGGACGATGTTGAAGTCGTCGTTTAGTTGGTAAGTAGTGGTGTGGAAGCTGGAATTACTCTCCGTTCCGCCGCCGATGGCGAACCCGCCGGTGACGGTCAACAGAAAATTGTCAGGCGTGTAGCTGAAAGCGTTGATGCCCACGTCTTGCGGCCCGAAGCTAGGCGCATTGGAGCGACGGATGGCAGTGCGGTTAAACGCCGCGCGGAAGGAGTTGACCATGCTCGCGTTGAGCAAATACGTGTCGCCGAAGGTGGCCGATTGCGCCAGGTTGTCGCGGCCTCCGGTGACCGTCACCAGAATGTTATCGGGGGTGACGTTGAACGGAATTGCCTGAGTCAGCGCCGTGGCGATGTAGCGCCCGAACAGTGTCTGTTTGGCGCTCAATTGGTAATCCACGCGGGAGACCATCTGGTATTCATCCTGATTCAGTGGCGTGGCGTAGTTGAAGGTTCCGCACGCATTTTGCGCCTTCGGAAGTTTAGCGGCGATCTTCAGGGCCGCCGGGCTGATTAAACTGGACGGCATGATCTTGCTGGGTATAACTGCGCCCGTAACCGGGTTTTTCAAAGTAGTCACAGTCGCACAGCCGCTAAAGTCTCCGGTCAGCATGGCGGCGGTCGGCACAAAAGCAGGCGCCGCTTGCACGGAACTCCGCGTTTTGGTGCCCTGGTATCCGACAAAGAAGAAGAGCTTATCCTTCTTAATGGGACCGCCCACCGTTCCTCCATACTGATTGCGTTTCAGTTGATCGCGGGTGGCCGCGAAGAAGTTACGGGCGTTGAACTGAGCGTTGCGGACGAAGTAGAACAGATCCCCGTGGAAATCGTTGGTTCCACCCTTGGTAACCGCATTCACCGCCGCGCCGGAATGCACGCCGTTCTGCGCGGTTAACGCGCTGGTTTCCACTTTAAATTCTTGCAAGGCATCCGGGAAGGGCAGCGGCAGATTCAAGTTGTCGTAGGGATTGTTGTGATTCGCGCCATCCAGAAAATAGGATGTCGAGAAATATTGCCCGCCAGCCACCGCAATGGCCTGACCACCGCTCGATCCTCCAAAGGACCGGCTCACCGGAGGCGCAACAAACACGGAACCGGCTGAGAGTTGCACTAGATCGGTGGAATTGCGCCCGTTGAGGGGAAGCTCCACGATGCGCTGGCTCTCGATCACCGCGCCGATGCCGGTAGCCTGCGTTTCCACCTGCGTTGCGTTGGCTTCCACCTGCACTTGGTCGCTGACCGCGCCGACTTTAAGTGCCACGTCGATCGTCGGACTCACGGCTACCTGCAGAATAATACCGGTCTGTATGTATTTACTAAAACCCGCCTTGGTGATTTCCATCCGGTACGGGCCGGTGGGCAAGTTGGGAAGAACGTATCCGCCATCGCCGCCAGTGCTGGCCGTACGGCTGGCGCCCGTTTCCGTTTGCGTTACCTTAACCTCAGCGGCCGGAACCGCCGCTCCCGTGGCATCCTGGACGGTTCCCTGGATCTGCGATGTCGCTTGCGCCCAAACCATGGCCGCGAAGCACAAAAATAGACCTACACGAACAACTAGCCCCGTTATTTTCATATTGAACCCCTTCTTTTTAAACTCGCATTGCCCCCTGAGCCGGCAACGCTAAACTACCTGGGGTTAGTGTATTCTCCCCACTGTCCGGAGTCAAGCTCTGATCTATCAGTCAGAGGGCGACGACTTGCACCTTATCAGTGCACGAACACTTCGCTGGGCAGCGGTGTTTTGGCGGGCTCGGGCATCACCCAGCGCAGGGAATAAGTTGCCACCGCCGAGATCAGAGCCGGTACCGCAGCCGCCAGGAATAATTCGCGGTGCGCCCAACCGTTGCCCAGCAGCGCTCCCGCGGCCACTGGACCGACAATCGCCCCGATGCGTCCGAATCCCAGACTAGCGCCGATACCGGTTGAGCGCAGATACGTCGGATAATACAGAGCCGCCAGTGAATTTACGCCCGGCTGTCCGCCGGGAACGCACCACCCTGCCATGAACGACGCGAAGAACAACATCGAGAGCGGCAGGGATGGCTGCCCAATCATCGCTATGCTTAAGGTGGCTACGCCGAACACGATGGTCAATACTTTGCGGAAGCCGTAGCGGTCAATCAACCAGCCGTTAGGAATGGTGCCTAGCGAGCCACCCACCTGCACGGCCGTCCCCACCAGCACCGCAATGGCGGTGGTGTAGCCGGCGTCCTTGACTACGGTCGGCAGCCAGCTTCCCAGGAAGTACAGGTTCAGCAGGTTCATGAAATTGATGATCCACAACATCACCGTTCCCAGGCCGCGGCCTTCACGGAACAGGTTGACCACCGGCACGCCCTTGCGGTTTTCTTCCTGCGTCACGAACTCCACGTTTCCAGACGGCAACGGCGCGTTGATGCGCCGCAGCCACTTGAGCACTTTGTCTTTGCTCTTGCCGCGCAGCACCATGAATTGCAGGGACTCCGGCAGCAGGAAAATCATCAGCACGGAAATCACCAGCGGCACGATCCCACCGAAGATAAACACCGAGCGCCATCCGTAGCGCGGAATCAGCCCCGCCGCGATAAACCCGCCGATCGCCGCTCCTACCGTGAAGAAATTCGACACCAGCATCATCACGGTGACACGGATGCGCGCTGGACTGTACTCACCCGCTAGCGCCATGGCGTTGGGCATGATGCCGCCCAACCCGAAGCCCGCGATGAAGCGAATCACCAGCAGCTCTTTCGCGGAGCTAGCAGTTGCCGTCCAGAGCGTAAGCACCGCGAAATACAAGGCGGCCACAATCAGCACTGGACGCCGCCCGATTCTGTCCGACAGCATGCTGAACAGGAACGATCCCAGCAAAACCCCCATCAGCGCCGCACTGAAGACCAAGCCCATCTCTGCGCCGGGGATCTTGAATTCCTTGATTACGGCCGGCGCCACGTAGCCCATGGCCTGGACGTCGAACCCGTCCATGATGAGACACAGCCCGCACAGCACGAATGTGGTCCACTGAAAAAGACCTAGCCGGCTGTTATCCACCAGCGTGGCGATGTTTACTTTTTGCGATTCCATTTACGCCGGCGCTCCGGCAGTATTCTCCGCGATACGCGCTAGCCGCTGCTCTTTGAACGGATCGTCGGCGAAACGGCACTCGTTGTTGAAGATCATCATGCCGCGCTTCTCGAGCGTAAACGGCTCCCACTTGGGCAGGAGTTTGGTATTGGGATTTCCGGTGCGCGCAAACGCTACAAACGCGGCGCTCATTTTGTCCGACAGCGGTTGCAGATCTTTCCCCGTGCCGTTCATCGATTCCGTGATCGCGGTGTTCTGCATGGCAAACGGGATGTCCAGCGTGTGGTAGGAACGCAGCGCGCCGCCATGCACCGGCGAATACCATTGGAAGTAGTATTTGTACACCGGAGCCTTCCCCGCCATGGCCTTACGGTCGGCTTCGGTATCGGTGCCCACGCGGAAATTGGAAACGTCGGTACCGATGATCAGCGCCAGCGTCAGGTTATCAGCCTTCGGCCAGCCTTTCTTATAAACCTCAATCAGGCGGTCCGTCGCAGCGTCGTCCACTTTGGTGTATTCCTTCACGCGGTTGTGCAGTCCGGCCGCATCGATCTGATCGTAGTTCATGCGTGCGTTCCAGGTGATCTCGGTTTCCGTCGAGCTGATCATCAAAGGCACATTAGCGCCGATGTCCGAGGCCACGGGAGCATACGGAGCCCCCGGCATTGTGCGCCCATCGATCACCGGACCCAAGTTCAGCCCGCGCGTATTACGGATCGCTTGTAACAACTGCGCGATCGGCATACTTTGCAGCTTATCGATCTGATCTTTGCTCAGATTCAAAGTCTTCAGAAACGCTTCTACGCCCTGGTTGGCGCGTTCGCGGGTGATTCCATTCACGTTCGATCCGCTCATCGCGATCGCCCGGTGGAACAGTCCTTTTGCAGCGGGCATGCCGGTGAGCGTGCTCACTTTGCCGCCGCCGCCGGATTGCCCGAAGATGGTCACGTTCCCCGGATCGCCGCCGAAATTCGCAATGTTGTCACGCACCCATTCGAGCGCCTGAATGCAATCGAGCATTCCCACGTTGCTCGCCTGCGCATACTTCGCTCCGCCTAAATCCGCCAAATACAAGTAGCCGAAGACGTTCAGACGGTGATTTACGGTCACCACCACGACATCGTGTTTCGCCGCCAAATTCGCGCCGCTATACATCTCCCAGTTACCGGAGCCCGCCGAATACCCGCCGCCGTGAAACCACACCATCACTGGCCGCTTGCCGCCGCCGGTGCTCTGCGTCCACACATTCACGTGCAGGCAGTCTTCGGTGCCCGCGCCATCGGCCTTGGGCTGTTGTGCCATCGACTCCGCTACCAGAATCGACGGGTTCTGCGGCGATGCCGGACCCACTTCCAGCGCATCCCGCACGCCCGTCCAACCCTGAACTTTCGCTGGCGGCAGGAAGCGTCCGGCGCCTTCGGTCGACGCTGCGTAAGGAATTCCTTTGAACGCGCTGACCTTGCCTTGCAGGCCTCCGCGTATTCTCCCCGCCGAGGTGTCGACTACCGGCCCGGCCCCGTCACTCGTTGCAGGAACCGCCCACGCGCGGTTGATGGCGCCACCCGCTAGCAAGCTCGCCGCCGCAGTGCCTCTTCCTAAAAATGCTCGTCGATTGATCGCGTCTTTCATGAATGCTGACTCCTGATAGCCAATAGCCGCGCGGTCATTATACCTGCAAGCATCCCGCGCGGACAAGGACATTGACATGTCAATTGCCCGCGTTCTAGAATTCTAATGCCCAAGCACCGGGCAGCGTTGCGCTTGCGCATCGCGGAGGTCTTATGCATCGAAACTTACTACTCCTTGCCATCGCGCTGATCGCCGCTCCGGCCTTCGCCCAGACGGATTTTTCGGGCGAATGGGCGCCGGTCCAGGATGAAGACGACACTGGAAATCCCTACGTCGGTGAATGGATCGGAATTCCCATGAGCCACGCGGGACAGCTCCGCGCCGCGGCCTGGAACGCTTCGCTCTACACGCTGCCGGAATGGCAGTGCCGCCCGCATGGCGCCATGTACATTTCGCGCGGTCCCTCGCAGGTGCGCATCTGGAAAGAAGTGGATAACGTGTCCCGTCAGACCACCGCGTATCACGCCGAGTGGCTGCGCTCCATCGACAATCCTTATTACATGGATGGCCGCTCGCGTCCTTCTGAATACGCGCCGCACACCTGGGGTGGCTTCTCGACTGCCGAGTGGGTGGGCGACATGCTGAAGATCACCACCACGAATCTCAAGGAAGATTACTATCGCCGCAACGGAGTGCCATCGAGCGATCAAGCCACTCTCACGCAATATTGGATGCGCCGCGGCGATATCTTAACCTGGGTCACGATTGCGTACGATCCGCTCTATCTGACGGAGCCCATGATTCGCGCCAGCGAATATCGTCTGGTGCTGGGGATGCAAATTCCGCCCTACCCGTGCACGGTGGTTGAAGAAGTAGACCGTCCCCAGGGAGTCGTGCCCAGCTATCTACCCAACGCGAATCCGTTCTTGACCGAATGGGGCGACAAATACAAGATTCCGCTGGAAGCTTCGCAGGGCGGAGCTGCCACCATGTATCCGGAGCTGGCGCGCAAGATCGACTTGGCCGCCAACAAGGCCAAGGCTGGTGGTTCCACCTCGGCTACCAAGTCCCAGTAACGAAAATCACAGGAGCAAGTCTTGAAAAAAATCACTAGACGTTGGGCCTTCACTGGGTTGGCGTGTGCGGCCGCTGCTGGGATCGCGGGCATTGGACTGGCTCAGCAGAATCGCGCCGCCAGCCTGCGCAACGAGCCATCGGCAATCGAAATCGTTCCCATCCGCGGGAACATCTATATGCTGGCCGGAGCGGGTTCCAACATTACTATTTCGATTGGCGCCGACGGCGCGTTACTGGTGGACTCCGGCGCTGCTGAGGTGGCCGATAAAACGCTGGCCGCGATCCAGCGGTTGAGCCGCGAACTCACCACCTTCGCGCAGCCCGTGAAAAGGAATGAAGGCGGCGGCGGGTCCGGCGAAGTGCTCACCAGCAGTCTGCCTCCCAAGCCCATTCGATTTATCATCAACACCAGCTCTCTTCCCGAACACACAGGGGGCAACGTCAAGTTGGCCTCGGCTGGGCAGACCTTTACTGGCGGCAACGTCGCGGGCGACCTAGGCGACGTCGGCGAAGGAGCCGCGGTTCTGTCTCACGAGAACGCGCTGCAGCGGCTGAGCGACGCGAAGATGCCGATCCGCGGACAGCCCACTGAAACCTATTTCGGCGGCCAGATGAAGTTGAGCCATCACTTTAACGGTGAAGGCGTTCAGCTCCTCCACATCCCTAACGCCATTACCGATGGCGACACGTTCGTGATGTTCCGCAGTTCCGATGTGATCAGCGCCGGCGATATATTTTCCTTCACCAGCTATCCTCCCATCGATATGGCGCAGGGTGGCAGCATTCAGGGCGAGCTCGCCGGACTCAACCGCATGGTGGAACTGGTGATCCCGGAATTCCGCTCTGAAGGCGGCACCTACGTGATCCCCGGCCATGGACGCATTTGCGACACCGCCGATCTCGCCTACTATCGCGACATGGTCACCATCATTCGCGACCGCATTCAGGACTCGATCAAGAAGGGCATGACGCTCGATCAAGTGAAAGCCGCCAAACCCACCGAGGATTGGGATGGACGTTTCGGACAGCTCTCTGTCATGACGCCGGATAAGTTCGTCGAAGTGATTTATAAAGGTCTCAGCGCCAAGAAATAGTCGACCCTCATGTTCAATACATTTTCCCTTCTGACCGGCATCGCCGCTGCGGCCCTTACAATGACACCGGCGCTTCACGCGCAAGGCCGCGGCGGCGGAGCCCCGCCGGCGCCCACCACGCCCAAAGCGGCCGCTCCCATCGATCTGACTGGATACTGGGTGTCGCAAATCGTCGACGAATGGCGCTTCCGGGTGAAACCGGAAAAAGGCGACATCGCCTACATGCCCCTCAACCCCGCCGCCCGCCGCACCGCCAACGCCTGGGATCCCGATAAAGACGCTGCCGATGGCAACGCCTGCAAGGCTTACGGAGCCGTGGGCGTAATGCAGCGTCCCGGCCGCCTGCACATTACGTGGCAGGACGATATGACTCTCAAGATCGACGCCGATGCCGGCACGCAATCCCGTCTGCTGCATTTCGGCCCCGTGCCCGCGCAAAAAGGCGCACCCAGCCTGCAAGGTTATTCCGCTGCGCAGTGGCTGGTGAACGGACGAGTTCTGCTCGACACCGGAGGCACCGGCTTTGTCCCCGGACTGGGCCCCGCCCGCGGCACGGCGCGCGGCGGCACGCTGCGCGTCACCACCGACAATCTGCTTCCCGGCTACATCCGCAAAAACGGCGTGCCGCATAGTGACCACGCAGTCTTGAACGAATACTTCAATCTGGTCACCGGCCAGCAAGGCGAAGCGTACTTCGTGGTAACCGCCATGGTAGACGACCCGATGTACCTAAACGGCCCCTTCATCCGCACCTATAATTTCAAAAAACAAGCGGACGCTTCTGGCTGGGACCCCACTCCCTGCTTGCCAAGGTAGTGATCCAATGACCAGCCTTCTCCGCCGCTGGCTGGTACTAGGCTTCGTTCTTGCGGCTACGTCTGTGATTGCCAAACCCACTCGTGTGGCCCTCTACGCCAGCGTCGGCGTCGAACTCACCCAGTACGACGTCAACCTCGACGGCGCCGCTCTCACCAAGCGCGCGTCGGTTACGCTCCCGGCCAATGTCCAGTACGCCTGGCCGCATCCATCGAAACCAATCCTCTATGTTGCGTGGAGCAACGGCGGTCCCGTCGGCGCGGGTTCCGCTCCGCCGCCCAGCGGCAACCAGCATGGCGTCACCGCCTTTCGTATCGATCCTTCCGGCGCGCTGCAGCCTCTCGGCCAGCCGGTAGCGCTCCTCGCGCGCCCCATCCATATTTCCGTCGACCCCGCGGGCACTCACGTCTTGGTCGCCTACAACAATCCCAGCGGCCTCACCGTCCACCGCCTGAACCCGGACGGCACCGTCGCCGACCAAGTAAAGCAGCCCGCTGGACTGGACTTCGGCATCTACGCGCATCAAATCCGCGTCGATCCCTCCGGGCAAATGGCGATCTTAGTCACGCGCGGTAACGGACCCACGTCCACGAAAGCGGAAGACCCCGGGGCTGTCAAAGTTTTCGGTTACCACGACGGTCTGCTCAGCAACCGCCTATCGATCGCTCCCAACGGCGGCTTTAACTTCCAACCCCGCCATCTGGATTTCCACCCTTCCCGGCCCTGGGTTTTCGTTTCGCTGGAGCGCCAAAGCAAGCTCCAGGTGTATCAAAAATTGGCGAACGAAACGCTCAACCCAACAGCGCTCTTTACCAAGGACAGCCTGACTGACCCTGCCCACGTCCACTCTGGACAACAGGCCTCCACCATCCATATCCATCCCAACGGACGCGTCGTGTATCAAGGCAACCGTGCCAGCGACACCGTCGATTTCGAAGGCCAGCAGGTTTTCGTCGGAGGCGAAAACGCCATTGCCGTCTACTCCATCAATCAGCAGACCGGCGAGCCCACTCTGCTGCAGAACGCCGATACTCATGGGATGAGTCCACGCACTTTTGCCCTCGACCCGAGCGCGAGCATCCTGGTAGCCGCCAACCAAGTTCCCTACCTGCTGCGCGAGGGTGCCAAAGTGACTCCCGTACCCGCCAGCCTAGCCGTCTACCGCATCGCCAAAGACGGCAAACTGACCTACGTCCGCAAGTACGACGTCGAAGCCACCAACGCCCACAGCCTTTTCTGGATGGGCTTGGTCCCGCTGCCCTAGACACCGGAATTAGACCCCGCCATTCGGCCATTCCACCCCCAAATTCCCCGGATTAGAATGATAAGACCGCAGTTAGCCGGATTGTAACGGCCCATGAACATCACGGAAGTCTTCATCAAGCGCCCGGTCATGACCGCGCTGGTCATGATCGGAATCATCTTGTTCGGCATCGCCGGATACCGCGCGCTGCCGGTGAGCGACCTCCCTAACGTCGACTTCCCCACCATCCAAGTAAGCGCTTCCCTCCCCGGCGCCAGCCCGGAGACGATGGCGTCCGCTGTCGCAACGCCACTCGAGCGTCAGTTCGCTACTGTAGCCGGCATCGATTCGATGACTTCCTCGAGCGGCATCGGCAGCACCAGCGTCACCATTCAGTTCACGCTCGAACGCTCGATTGACGGCGCAGCCGCAGATGTGCAGAGCGCCGTTGCCGCCGTGCTTCGCAAGCTTCCTCCCGGAATGCCTGCGCCGCCTACTGTGCAAAAGGTGAATCCCGCGGATCAGCCTGTGGTGTTCATGACCATGAGCGCGCCCACCATGCAACTCTCCGCGCTCGATGAGTACGCCGAGAATCTAATGGCGCAGCGCATCTCCATGCTCAACGGAGTCGCGCAGGTCAACGTCTTCGGTTCGCAAAAATGGGCCATCCACGTCCAACTTGACCCGAGCCTTCTCGCTGCGCGCCGCATTGGCATCGACGAAGTTCACGCGGCACTTCAGATCCACAACGTCAATCAACCCACCGGAACGCTGTGGGGCCGGAGCCAGGCTTTTACGGTAAGGGCCAACGGCCAGTTGATGACCGCCGATGCTTACCGCGACATGATCGTGGCTTTCCGTAACGGCTCGCCGGTGCGCCTGCGCGACCTGGGGAACGTGATCGATAGTGTCCAGAATGACAAGTCCGCGATGTGGACTTATTACAACAAGGTTGGCGGCCGTTCCATCGGCCTCTCCATTCAGCGCCAACCCGGCACTAATACGGTGGAAGTGGTGAAGCGGATCCGCGAACTCTTGCCCACCTTCCGCAGCCTGATGCCGCCGACGGTTACGCTCGATATCGAGCAGGACCGCTCGCAGCCGGTGCTCGAATCCGTCAACGACGTGAAGTACACGCTGCTGTTAACGATGGGCTTGGTGGTGCTGGTGATCTTCCTGTTCCTGCGCAACGTCTCGGCCACTGCGATCCCCAGTCTGGCGCTGCCGATCTCCGTGATCGGCACGTTCGCCGCCATGTATCTGCTGGACTACTCGCTCGATAACTTGTCGCTGATGGCGCTCACCTTGTCGGTGGGTTTCGTGGTGGACGACGCTATCGTGGTGCTCGAAAACATTGTGCGCCACATGGAAATGGGCAAGCCGCGCATGGCCGCCGCGCTCGAGGGCGCGAAAGAAATCGGCTTCACGGTAATGTCGATGACGCTGTCGCTGGCGGCGGTCTTCATCCCGGTCATGTTTATGAGCGGCATCATTGGACGCCTGTTCCATGAATTCGCGGTCACCATCATGGTGGCGATTCTGATTTCCGGCTTCGTGTCCATCAGCCTGACGCCCATGCTGTGCAGTCGCTTCCTGAAGGCACCGTCCGAAGAACACCACAACGCGCTTTACCGGGCATCGGAACGTGCGCTTGATGCGATGCGCGATGCCTACGCCTGGATGTTGCGCGGCGTCATGCGGCATCGTCCCATTACCATGCTGGTGGCGCTCGGCACGCTGGTGGCAACCGGGTACCTGCTGGTGATCATTCCCAAGGGCTTCATCCCTCCCCAGGACACCGGCCTGTTGAACGGCACCATCGAAGCGGGCCAGGACATTTCATACGACGCCATGATGGCCTTGCAGCAGCGCGTCGCCGCTATCGTCGCCGAGGATCCCAACATCGACGTGTTCGGTTCCTTCATGGGAGCCGGCAGCAATCAACCCATCAATCAAGGCCGCTTCTTCATCCGCCTCACGCCGCGCCGCGAGCGCAAGCTGACCCCGGAGCAGATCATTGAAGAGCTACGCCCTAAGCTGGCTGCGGTCCCCGGAGTCCGCGTGTACTTGACCAATCCCCCGCTGGTTCGGATCGGCGGCCAGCAGACCCGGTCGTTATACCAGTTCACGCTGCAATCGCCCGACTTGAAGGCGCTCTATTCTGCCTCCGCGGATTTTGAAAAACGCATGCGGACGGTGCCGGGACTCTCCGACGTCAATAGTGATCTGCAAATCTCGAGCCCCATGCTCAGCGTGGACATCGACCGCAACCGCGCCTCCTCGCTGGGCGTCACCGAAGAGCAAGTCGAAAACGCGCTCAACGATGCTTATGGCCAGCCGCAGATCTCCACCATCTACACGCAGGTCGATAGTTACTGGGTGATCCTCGAAGTGAAACCCGAATACCAGCGCGATCCCAACGGCCTCGGGTTGCTCTATCTGCGCTCCACCAACGGCAGTCTGGTACCTCTCAATGCCGTCGCTAAACTTTCCAGCGGAGTGGGCCCGCTCACCATCCAGCATTTCGGCGAGTTGCCCGCGGTGACTATATCATTCAATACGCAACCAGGTGTTGCCTTGGGCGATGCCGTCGACCGTGTGCAGGCCCTCGCGCGCGAGACTTTGCCGGATTCGATCACCACCAATTTCCAAGGCACCGCCGCCGCGTTCCAATCCTCGCTCCGCGGCATGGGGTTGCTGCTTGCGTTAGCGGTCCTGGTCATCTATATGGTGCTGGGCATTCTCTATGAAAGCTTCATCCACCCCATCACCATTCTCTCCGGACTCCCTTCCGCTGGACTGGGAGCCCTCGCTACGCTCCTGATCTTCCACGATGAACTCAACATCTACTCATTCGTCGGTGTGATCATGCTGATCGGTATTGTGAAGAAGAACGCCATCATGATGATCGACTTCGCCGTAGAAGCCCAGCGAGTGCACGGCACTCCGCCGGCCGAGGCGATTGTCGAGGCTTGCCTGGTCCGCTTCCGGCCCATCATGATGACGACCGTGGCCGCGCTTGTCGGCACGCTGCCCATCGCGCTAGGTTTAGGCGCCGGCGGCGAAGCTCGCCGCCCCATGGGACTGGCGGTGGTGGGTGGCCTGGTTGTTTCGCAGCTCCTGACCCTGTTCATCACCCCGGTCTTCTTCACCTACATGGAACGCTTCCAAGGCACTGGGAAACGGCGCAAAGATCGCAAGGCCGCCGCGAAACAGTCCCACACCCACGAGCAAGTGCCTCTTGAGGCATGATTGCTACTAAGACTTCTTCGGGATTTTCGCCCCGCCGTGCCGGGCTTCACTGAGAGCCACGGCAACCGCTTGTTTGCGGCTTGTAACTTTTTTTCCGCTCCCCGACTTCAACGTGCCCTCTTTAAATTCATGCATCACTTTCTCGACCTTGCCCTTGCCCTTGTTCGCCATGGCCCATCCTTCCCGAAGTTAGAGCCCGGACGCGTGCTGTATGTTTCGACGGGAAACGATTTGGCTTAGGATTGATCTACAGAGGTAGACTATGGACGCCATCGTTTGGAAAGGTTTCGTCAGCTTCGGACTGGTCACCTTCCCAGTCCGCCTCTTCGCCGCCGCGCGCGCGGAACATATACAGTTCCACATGCTGCACCGCAAGGACCTCTCGCGTGTCAAAGAAGTCTGGTACTGCGCCGAGGAGAACAAACCCATTGGCAGGTCCGACATCGTCAAGGGTTACGAAGCTAGCAAGGGTGAATACGTAGTTGTCGATGACGACGAACTGAAGCAGATCGCGCCGCCGACCGCTACCACCATGGAGATTCTGCAATTCGTTCACGACGGTGATGTAGATCCCATCTATTTCGAAAGCTCCTACTATGTGGCGCCGGACGAAGCGGCCGCCAAGCCGTATCAACTTTTTGCGCAAGCTCTGCTGCAAACTAAATATCAGGCCATCGCGAAGCTCGCGATGCATGGGCGGGAACATATTGTGTTGATCCGCCCTCACGCCGACACGATGGTCTTGCACACGCTGTTCTACCCCAACGAATTGCACCAAGCGAACCGCGCGGCCCCCAAATCCACGAAACTGGCGGCCAAGGAAATGGAACTCGCGAAGAGCTTGGTGCAACATCTTGCCGCTCCCTTCAAGCCGTCCACCTTCCACGATAAGTATCGCGAGAATGTTGAGCGGCTGATTCGGCAGAAGCACAAGGGGGAGAAGATTTCGGTGGTTGCCAAGCCGAAAAAGGCCCCGGTGATCGACATGATGGAAGCGCTGAAGCAGAGTCTGGCTGCCGCATCGACACGAGGCGCGCATTCGAAAGCGCGCAAAGATACGGCGAAGAGATCGAAAAGAACAGCCGCCTAACCCCGAAGTTGGTAAAACTTACCAATCTTTCCCGCTCGCCGGCGTTACGTTATCGCTACAGCTCCATCCAACTTATGAGGACGTAATTTCCCCTATCCGGACTTGGGCCACACTTGTCCGGTTCGAAAATCCAATCGGAACCTGGAAGGTTATGGCCAACTCAAAACAGTTCAAATCGATGAAAATGGCAATGCGCATAATCGGCGCTTTAACCTTGGTGGTCAGCGCCTATGGGGACACTACCGCGGGAAGTCCGTCCACCAGTCGAGACAATCGATATGACAAGCTAGAGTACTTCTTCCAATCCTTCGGGTGTCCAGCGCCGCATTACGTGAGCGAGTATCTTGGCGCGGCGGATTCCTATGCGATCGATTACCGCCTGCTTCCGGCCATTTCGGTGGTAGAAAGCACTTGCGGCGTTTATCAGCGCCTCAACAATCGCTGGGGCTGGGATTCGGCTCGCAAAGGTTTCTCTTCAGTCCGCGCGGGACTGCAATACATTGCGCGCCAACTCTCCGAGGGCCGCTTCTACCGGAACAAGTCTCTCGAAGAGAAGGTCCGCATGTACAATCCCAATCCGCAGTATGCGCGGCTCGTCAAAAAACTGATGCTGAAAATCGATGACCGCGGTGCGGTTCTTGCACAGGAAGCTCTCACGATTCGTGCTGCTCCATCAAATCCGTGACACACTGATGACAAGGTTTAGCAGTGTTCGTGCAGGAAAAGCGTCAGATAGCGTTTCAGATTTCCAGTGATCAGGAAGTTCTCCCGGACATGCTCATGGCCCTGCTCGCCCAGACGCTGGGCGATGTCGGGATGAGCCAACAGGAAGCGGATCTGATACGCTGTTCCCTCCACCGAATGGGCCAGCAGCCCTGTGTGTTTGTGAATCACCTGCGTAGGTATGCCGCCCACGGCGGAGGCGACCACTGGTTTCTTTTTCCAAAGGGCCTCCGCGACCGTGAGTCCGAACCCTTCGCGCAGGCTCTTCTGGATGACCACCGTAGAGCCGCGCTGCAGGGCATTCACTTCGAGGGGAGCCGACGGCGGCAATTCTAGAATGAACACGTCGGGATCGTGGCCGGCGGCCTCGCGCGCCTCTGCGAGAACGGCACTGCCCTCCGGGTCGTCGGAGGCCCCGCCCCCGGCGAGAACTAGCTGGCAATCGAAATAGCGTTTAACGATGCGATAGGCGCGCAGCACACCGAGCGGATCCTTGAGCCGGTCGAAGCGGGAAATCTGCGTCAGAATAGGGCGGCGGGGATCGATGCCGAATCGTACCAGCACGTCTTCGATGAAGTCCGCATCGAGTTCGCGGTTCTTGTCCGACAGCGGATCGATTGAAGGATAAAACAGATATTGCGGAATGGGAAGCTGCCGCGAAAACTCCGGGGATGAAAAAATAGCACCGTCATAGCGGGAGACAAAAGGTTCCAGGAAATTCCACACAGCTGGGTCCGGGCGAGAGAGGTCGATATGGCAGCGCCAGATCCAAGTCTGCTTCTCCGCGAGCGGGCGGGTCTCGATGAACGCCGCCGGCTGAGGATCGTGGATCACGACAAAGTGTCCATCCAGCGGAAGCCGTGCGCGGTTCCGCCGGTTGTAATCCAGAAATATTTCGAAATCGCTGGGGCGGAAGTTGCAGACGTTGCCGTGCAGAGCGTTGTGAAACGCCTTGGTAATCTCGTAGAACTCTGGACCGCCCTCCATGACGTGCCAGCGCGCGTCCAACCCCAGCTCACGCGCCAGTGGGATCAAACGCGTTAGGATCTCGGCAACGCCGCCTCCGACGGCGGTTGAATTCACCATGTCGACGACAGCGCCCTCCAGGGGGCCCGCCAGAGTTCGCAATTCCTCTATCTCGGCGGCTCCCACGAGAGGCGCATAGTGGTCCAGCGAAATGGGAACAGTTTCTGGAGTCGCGATCATTGGATGATCTCCCGGTCCACCAGTCCGATCAGCTCTTTGCGGGCGGTGTCGATGGTGTTGATATAGATGTCGATGCGGTTGGCGCGCGCGGCGAGTTCCTGCAGGCCTAACGATTGCTCGAACCAATGCGAGAAGTCATTGGTCCGCAACTGAAGCCGCAGCCGCGAAGCTACGAAGTGGTAATAAAACGAAGCGTGGCTAAGACGCTCCAGGCCGGCCCGGAAGCCGGCTAGCGTCTTGGCGTCCCAGGGCAGCGGGCGTGTCACCTCCACGGCCTGACAAAAGTAGAACGGTTCGAAGGCAGACTGCTCGGCTTGTTTGGGATAGGACTCGCAAAACTCAGCTACGATATGCCGCAGGTCCGCACGCAGTTCCGCGATCGAAACATAATCGCGAATATCGATACTGGCCAATCTTTCCGCCAGCATCGGTTGATTCAAGGAGGCCAGGACCCACTGCGCAAAATCGTTGGAAAATCCTTCCGTCAAGAAGTGATGCTGTCCCAACGTCTGGAAGGTATGATAAAAAATCGCGGCGTCGCTGGAATGACCAAGGCAAGCCAGCAATTCGGCCATGGTCATGGCGCGCTGGTTCTCTATGCGGGTAAGATACGCCGCAGTGACAAACTGAAATGGCTGCGCTGTAGCGTTCATGCGAAGTCCCTTTCTAAAATTTGTAGAAACTCCCGCACCTGCTCGACGGAGGATAAACGGTAGCGGGCCTGGGTCCGGCAAGCGCGGCCGACCCGTATGGTTATGCCGCAATGGAGTGCGGCAAATGCGGGTTCGTCCATGCGATCGTCACCTATATAGATCGGCACGGCCTGGGAGCCGATCGCGGACAGCTCGGATGATACAGCCAAACCCTTATCGCCAATCTCCAGCGGCGCCAGTTCCCAGACCTTTTTGCCGCGAATCAGTTGCAGCCTGTCAGCGAAGGGCTCGAGAACTCCTTGCACGAACTTGCGCGCTTGGCGAACGCCCTCCTCGGTGACGCTCTGGTAGTGGATGGCCAATGTCAGCCCCTTGTCTTCGAGCCATACTCCCGGGACACTCAGCATTAAGCTGGCGAGCCAACTCTTGGCGCAAGCCACCGCCTCGCGCGCGTCTTCCGTAATCGGCGCGGCCGTACGGCCTTCCCAGCCATGCAGGCCAAGATAGCGTAGCCCAGGCACACGTACGCGCGCGCGAACATCGGCGCGGCGGCGCCCCGTTACGATCCACACTCGGAAGCGTGGACTGCGGGCAAGACGCGACAGCGCCGCCCGGGTGTTGGCATCTAGCCAGACATCTTCGGGACGCGGCTGGAGAGGCACCAGTGTGCCGTCGAAATCCAGGAACAGGGCGATGGTAGAGCTGGACTGGAAGCGACCGGCGATCTGATCCCAGCATGCGAACAGATGGTGGACTTGGTTGGAGATTTCCGTCTTCATGAAGCGCTACGCCGCATCGCGGTTCGGACCAGGTAAGGCGCAACCGCAATGCTGGCTGGGCGGACCTCGCACAATTCTTCGATCAGCTTGCCAGCCCAGCGGTAGACATTGTGCTCCCGGACCGTCGACCGCATCCGCTGCATCCGCATGCGGCGCTCTTCAGGACGCATCTCCAGGGCCTGGCGAATGGAATCCGCCATCTGTTCGGTATCATACGGGTTGACGATGAGAGCGTCACTCAATTCATGCGAAGCTCCGGCAAAGCGACTCAAGATCAACACACCGTGGAGATCTTCCCGCGAAGCTACAAATTCTTTCGCGACCAGATTCATCCCGTCATGCAGCGATGTCACCAGGCAGAAGTCGGCGGTGCGGTAATAGGGCAGGATCTCCTGATGGCTGTGCTGGCGGTTCAAGAAGACGATGGGTTTCCAATCACTGGTCTGAAAGCGGTGGTTGATACGCTCCGCTTCCTGCAGGACTTCTTCCATCAGATCCTGATAGCGGCGAATATGGGTGCGGCTGGGTGACCCGATCTGCACGAAAGCGAACTCGCGCCGGTAGGCAGGATATTTTTCAAGAAAGCGTTCGATAGCGCGGAAACGCTCTGGGATGCCCTTCGTATAATCGACGCGATCGACACCCACTCCCAAAAAAGAAGCCCGCACACCGAGCTTTTCGAGCAGGCGAACGCGTTCCAAATGGGGAAGTTCGAGCGACGGCCGTTCCTCGGTATGGCCCGCGACGCTTATGGGGAAAGGACGGACCAGGGTGGAGTGCCCGCTGCGATTAACGGCGAAGTGCTCGCGTTCGATGCGGGATTCAAGCGCGCGGTCGACGGTATCCAGAAAATTGTTGCAGTGCGCCTGCAGGTGGAAGGCGATCAAGTCGGCGCCCAGCAGGCCGTCCAGTAATTCTGATTGCCAGGGACAGATTCCGAAAGCCTCCGGATTGGGCCATGGAATGTGCCAGAAAATCGCTACCCGTGCGTCGGGCCGGGCATCCTTGATCAGGCGCGGCAGCAGGGCAAAGTGGTAATCCTGCACCAACACCAGCGGATTCTTCTCGTGCTGCATTTCCTCGAGGAGTGCTTCGGCGAACTTCCGGTTCACGGTCTGATAGTGTTCCCAATCTTCGACGCGGAAAGTAGGGCGTGTATGGGCGATGTGGCACAGTGGCCATAACCCTTCGTTGGCAAAACCGAAGTAGAAGCCTTGTTCTTCTTCTGGCGTCAGCCACACGCGCCGCAGCGAATAGTGAGGATGATCCGGCGGAACCCGCACGCGATCGTATTCATCGACGGTTTCGCGGTCGGCGTCGCCGGTGGCCTGTGCGATCCAAGTTCCATCGCAAGCTCGCAGCACTGGTTCCATGGCCGTGACCAGGCCGCTGGCTGGTACAGAACACTCGATGCCAGTGGTGCGATGAAAGTGCTCATAAGGCTCGCGATTGGACACAGCAAACAGACGGCTTCCCTCCAAACGGCTCTGCACGAAAACACGCAAGCGCTCCGCCGTCCAATTGGTTTCGCCCAGATCCCGCAGGCGGGCTTCCGTTGCGGCGGCGGCGCGCGCTTCCGTGAGGCTGGAGGCCAAGCGTGTGACTTCCCTGGTGAGAGGTTCGAATTCGCGTTGATCCGGCATATCGGGCGGCTTCGCGACGGTCCCCATGCGCAAGTCCTGAAGCCAATCCGCCATGCGCCGGAGCGGGCGGCCGACGCCCCAACGCAGCGAAAGCAGAGTCACGGTTACGATCAAGATGGTCTGGATGACGACGCCTGTGAAAGCGCGCCGCCACATGGCCGCGGCCTGCAAGTCGATGTAAGCGGCATCATGGAACAAGGACAGTGTTCCGATCACCATGTCGTCATCGCGGAGGGGAAGCTTAACGAAGTGGATTGTGCCGGCGGCGAGTTTGACGAATCTGGAGTCCGCCGCCTGTTGGCCCTGTTTCGGTACCAGCGCTGGATCGTCGCCTACACGCTGCGCAAATCCCGACGTAATCGCGAGCGGTTTCTCGTTAGCGTCGTACACCGAGACCCCGGCAATCTGTTCGCGGTCTTTAAAACGATCCACCAGGCGCTGCAACTCTCGGTTCGCATGCCGCGCAACCAGCGGCTCGGCGGAGCGCACCAAGCTTTCCGCCAACACTTGGGCGTGATCCTCCAAGTTCTGCCGCAGCCCGAGAGTATCCGCGCGCGTCTGGAAAAACGCGAAGGCCAAAGATACCACCGCGACGGCGGAGATCAGCGCTGAACTGAGCCGGTAAATAAGACGCGTCGGCATGCTTTAAGTACGCGAATGCGAATGGCCTAGCTGCACTCTTCAGAAGGATGGATACGCCACCAACAGATTCTGTTTCCTGTTGTTTTTACCGGCTTCCGAATAGTTGTAAGTCTTGTACTTAAGCAAAACGGACTGCATTCATTGCACCTGCGCTATACGCAACGACGAAACCGCATGAATTCAACCTGAAAACCAGTTGTCACGTGTGGCACTTAGAATGCGTAAGACCTTGCAGAATGATGACGTCAGAATCAAAAGCTTTCGAGACGACCTTAAGCAACTTTTTTCTCGGCCTGAGCATCGGTGTATTGTTGGCGACGATTCTTAAGCCACGCCCGAGCCGGTTCCATCGCGCGCGGGACATCGTCGATATTGCATCGGAAGACTCGTTCCCGGCAAGCGATTCGCCCGCGTATTAGTGTCGAGGGCCGGATCGGAGTCGAGTCGACGAGTGACAATTACTCCCTCACCAAACTAGAGCCGCGCCGCTGCTAAGATCGCAGGCGGTTGCGTACCGTAGAAAAATCAATCCACTGGCGCTCCGGGATCATCTTCGTGTCCTCAAGACTTTGAGAGAGGCTAACAGTAATATGAATGGATCAGACCGGATACTTAAGCTGATGCTGCTAACCATCGCCGTGTTGCTTGGGATGATCGCCGCACGGCCTTATTTAGTGCCCGAGATGGCAGTTGCCGCAGATTCGGGCCGCTTTGATTACCTTAATGTTGTGTCGCCAGCCTACATTTACAATGGGATGCCGGGCGTGTTGCTAATGGATAAACGTAATGGCAATGTGTGGTTTCTTGGAAAATACACAGACAACATGAAAGTTACATTTGGAGACCCGGTGTTTGTGGCCCATGTCCCACTGGAAAAGGTGGATGAAGCGGCGCGTTAGAAGCGGTAAAAAATACGGGCGTCAGCTGATTACCTCGGTCGCAATTCCCGCCGTGTGCGGCAGCCGAGGGGCGCAAGACTTATCCTGGGCCCCTTAAGGTTGCCACGCGTCGAGCACAGCAGCTGCGCTGAGCAAATAGTCCTCAGAACACAACCTTCAAGGCAAACTGGATCTGCCGCATGGGCACGGCGAGTGTGGAGATCTGGCCGGCCAGTGGGTTGGGGGCGCCGCCCGAAACAAACACGCCGGTGTTGGGGTTCCCCCAATTGGGGTGATTAAAGATGTTGAAGAATTCAGCGCGAAACTGCACGCGGAATTGCTCCGAGATGCTCGGCACAGCCGTATCCTTCAACAACGAGAAATCCACATTGCGCATGTGAGGTCCAACCAGTGCGTTCCGGCCCACGTGGCCCAGTTGGCCCGGGGGCGGCAGAGCGAACGCCGTGGGATCGAACCATTGGTTCAGGCTGCCGGTGGTGATGTTGTCCACAGTGCGGCCCGTCTTCACATTCGGGCGTGGCGCTACAAATGCCGCACCCATGCCCGGGTAATCGAAGCCATCGATAATGTTGATCGGCCCGCCGGAGCGCACCGTCAGGATGCCGCTCAACTGCCAACCCTCGAAGAGTTGGTGTCCGGCGAACTTGCCCTTGAACGGAATCGCCACTAGGCTGCTCAGCACCAGCGCGTGCCGCCGGTCAAACAGGCAATCGCCACGGTCGCGGGCCAGATCGTAGGGGTCCATGGCCGGCGCGCCGCCTTCGAGGCCATAGGTGTTGGAGCTGGTGTCGAGGCAATGCGACCAGGTGTAGGAGAGTTGGCCCTGCACGTTGCGCTGGAAGCGCCTGTTCAGATTCACCTGCATGGATTGGTAGCTGGAATTGGCCTGCGGCTCAGCGCCATTGTAGGGGCCCAGGGCTGGGTTCACGCGCGGGTTGGTAACCGGCCCAAATGGACCTGGTGTACTAAATACGCGTTGCCCGTCGGCACTGATCGTCGGAATGGGCGGGTTCTGGTCGCGTTGGTAGAACAGATGCACGCCCCGCGCGCCCACATAGCCCACGGTGAGAATCGTGTTGGCGAACAATTCACGCTGAATGTTCAGATTCCACTGCATCTGATAGGGCGTTGTCGGGGTGTCGTAGTTCACGGCGTTGCTTTGCGAGGGCAGCGCGGCGGCAAACGACGGCGTCGGGAAGCTCGGGAACACCGTCACGATGAAGCTGTAGGGCGGATTAAAGTAGTAACCCGACGCATAGGTACGGGGCGTAATCGGGTTGTGGAACACGCCGAATCCGGCACGAATCGAGGTCTTGTGATCGTTGCTCGGGTCGAACGCCAACCCGATGCGCGGGTCGAAGCTGTGTATCGATGGATTGTGCAAGAAAACGTTCGGCACGCGTGTAAATGCTGTGGAGTGAAGGTAATCGGTGATGGTATTGAGGGGGTGCTTATCAGTGGTGGGGTTGGTAACGTAATCCCAGCGCAGTCCCAGATTCAAAGTCAGCCGCTTGCTGACCTTCCATTCGTCCTGGACGTAGGGGAAGATGTCCAATTCACGGAAGTCGCGGTTGCCATCGCTCTGCGCGGGCAGCGGCCCGAAGAACAGGAAGGGCGACGCATGGAGGAAGTCTGACATGCTGTTGAATACGTACTGTCCACCCAGCCAGCCGGGCGCGTTCACGTTGGATTGCACGCGCTCGAAGGTGATGCCGAACTTGATCGTATGCGCGCCATAGGTCCAGTACACATCGTCGCCGCCCGAGAACTTGTTCTGCACGAATTCAAACGGCAAAAAGATGCTCGATCCCAGTGCGCTCAGGCCGGTGATGCTGATGGTGCCGTTCTTGCGGTTGGGGTAGAAAGAGAGGCCGGGCAGGTTGTTATCCAGATCCGATCCTTCCTTGGTGCGCACAAAGCCCCCCCGAAGCAGGTTGATGATGGTGGGCGAAAATAGATGCCGCTCCTCGACGCTGGCGTATTGATTGCCCGTATGGTGGGTTTCGGGCCACAGAGTAATGGGGGAGCCGCTGAACGGATCGTGGAACTGGGCGCGGTCGCTGACGTAGCGCCCTAGCACGGAGTCCTTGTTGGAGAGCGCGTAATCCACGCGGCCGATCAGGTAGTCTTCGTCACCCGCTTGCGTCCCTACCGAGCCGAACTGGCCCACGCCGCCGGCCGCCTGCGCAGAGTTCTGGCTGGTGGGCAGCGGGTAGTAGCTCAGCAACTGTTGGATGAGCGGGGAAAGCACAATCGGCGTGCTGCTTCCCGGTAGCATGCCCTTGCGGGCGTTGGCGTCCGGCACAAAAGCGATTTGGGTCAAGCCCTGCCGGTTGCGTAGGCCTTCATAGTTGAAAAAGAAAAACGCTTTGTCCTTCTTGATGGGTCCGCCCACACTGCCGCCAAACTGATTGCGCTTAAACGAAGGTAGGCTGGGTCCGTCGTAGAACGCGCGTGCATCGAGGGCGCTGTTGCGCAGGTACTCGAACGCCGATCCATGGAACTGATTGGTTCCGGACTTCGTCACCGCATTGATGGACGCCCCGGCGCCGCCAAACTGCGCGCTGTAGGTGTTGGTCTGGACCGAGAACTCAGCGATGGCATCCACCCCCAGGGTGGTGCCCAAGACCGCAGATCCCGGACCGTGATTCCAGAAGTCCTGCACGTTCTGATTGTCCAGCAGGAACGCTTGACCCTCCGGCCGGGAGCCGGAAACGGAATAGTCAGCCCCGCGGCCGTAGAAGCCGGAGGGGAACGACGGCGCCGTCTGCTGCACGCCGGGCGCCATGGTAATCAGCTGCGTGTAATTCCGCCCGTTCAGGGGCAGTTCAGCGATCTGCTTCGCCTCCACCAGCGTCGAGATGGCCGCCGATGTCGTCTCGACTTGGGAGACCTGCGCCTCCACGGTCACGGTCTGCTGCTGCTGTCCGGGTGGAAGCGCGAAGTCGACCACGGCTTGCATTCCGACTGCCAAGGTAATGCCCTTGCGGACCACAGTCTGGAATCCTTGAATCGAAGCCTGTGCCTCATAGTCCCCGACCAGCAGGTCCGGCACCGTAAACCGCCCCTGGCTGTCGCTGACGGTGGACCGCGCGACGCCGGTGGCTACGTTTTTCACCTGAACCGCCGCTCCCCCGACGACTGCGCCGGAAGAGTCCGTTACGGTCCCTTGAATGGTCGCGTTGGTAGCCTGTCCCCAGGCCAAGCTACCTGCGACGGAAATCAGCAGCAAGGTGAGGAAGAGGGCGCGGAACTGGGCGCCTCTTTGAATCAACGTACGGGGATTCATGCAGCCTCCTTCAGCGGACGGTTATGTCACGGCGGCGTCCCGCCATGTGTTGTTTGAAGTGTGATCACCAGCCAGCCAGCGCTTGAGTTCG
>Ga0105248_10000824_pt1 | contig 34827 bp, 30 predicted proteins | sample KBSS34metaG_FD_81524 | JGI IMG/M metagenome (GOLD analysis project Ga0105248, IMG submission 81524) | Switchgrass rhizosphere microbial communities from Kellogg Biological Station, Michigan, USA - KBS S3-4 metaG | ecosystem: Host-associated > Plants > Roots > Rhizosphere > Soil | place...
CCCCTGGTCCGCGGCCTTGGCCATTTCCTTGCCGAGCTCGACGCCGAACTGGTCGAACGAATTGATGCCGAGCAACACGCCGTTCACGAACGTACGCGCCTCGTAGAAGGCGATCAGCGCGCCGAGCGTGCGCGGATCGAGCCGGTCGAGCAGCAAGGTCGACGATGGGCGATCGCCGGGATAGGTCCGCGCGGGATCGGCGTGGCCGCGGCCGGCCATCAGCGCCGCGCCTTGCGCGCACATGTTGAGCAACAGCTGGCGATGGTGGTCGTCGGACTGAGTGTCGCCCGGCTCGACGACGCCGAGAAACTCGACCGGCACGAGGTGCGTGCCCTGGTGGAGCAGCTGGAACACCGCATGCTGCTGGTCGGTGCCGACGCCGCCCCAGGTGATCGGCGCGGTGGGATAGGAGACGGACTCGCCGTCGACCGTCACGCGCTTGCCGTTCGATTCCATCTCGAGCTGCTGGAGATAGGAGGGCAGCAGCCGCAGCCGCTCGTCATAGGCAAACACGCCGCGCGTCTCGCAGCCGCGCGCCTGGGTGTAATAGAGGTCGGCGAAGGCGGCGAGCACGGGGGCGTTCTTGTCGAGGGGCGACAGACGGAAGTGCCGATCCATCTCGCCCGCACCTTCGAGCAGTTCCTCGAATGCGTCCCAGCCGAGCGCGAGCGCCGCGGGGAAGCCGATCGACGACCATAAGGAATAGCGCCCGCCGACGCTTTCGGCGAACGGCAGGATGCGCGTCTCGTCGACGCCCCAGGCAATCGCCCTGTCGGGCGAAGCCGTGAGTGCGACGACCTGGCCATAGGGATCGGCGAGGCCGCCTTCGGCCATCCACGCGATCGCGCTTTCGGCGTTGAGCATCGTTTCGGTGGTAGTGAAGGTTTTCGACGCGATCGCAAGCAAGGTCGCCTGCGGATCGAATCGCTTCGTCGCTTCGTCGAGCGCGGCGCCGTCGACGTTCGACACGATCGCGACGTCGTAGCGATCGGCGTCGCGTCCGAGCGCGTCGACCAGCAAGTCGGGGCCGAGCGCCGAGCCGCCGATGCCGACATGGAGGATGTGGCGTATCGGCCCGAGCGCGCCGGCTTCGATCGCATCGATCAGCGCGCGCATCCGTGCCTGATACGCCCTGGCGCGCGCGACGCTCTCGGGCGCGCCTTCGCCGCGTTCGGCGCTGTGCTCGACGGCGCGGCCCTCAGTGACGTTGACGACTTCGCCGGCGAACAGCGCGTCGCGCTTCGCGGTGAAACCCATCGTGCCGGCGATGTCGGAAAAGGCCGCGACGGAGTCGGCGGTGAGGTGCGTCTTCGACCAGTCAAAATGGATGCCGGCGACGTCGAGCGAGAATTTCGCGAGCCGTTCGCCATCTGCCGCGAACAGAGCGTCGAGCCGCTGCGGCGCGAGCGCCTTGATTTTCGACCAATCCGGAATCGGCATGTAACCTCCCAATCGCCCAGGGCCACGCCCCTAGAACGGAGCGCCCCAGATCTGACCCATTTCACTCCCCGGCGAAGGGAGTTTGGCCCTTGGACCGACGGATCAGATCCAGCGCGCGCTGCTGTAGCGTCCCGAAAGCTGGCTGGCCACCGCGATCCAGCGGCTTGACGCAACACCCCGCGCGGACGCAGAGAACCGGCCCATGACCGATCCCACTCCCGTGTCGTCGCCCGAGGCTTCCGCCGGCAAAGGCTCCAAGCGCAAGGCGCGCAAGGAAGAGACCTGGGTCGACACGGTCAAATTCATCGTCTGGCTGGTGCTGATCGTCGTGGTCGTGCGGAGTTTCCTGTTTTCTCCGTTCAACATTCCGTCGCAATCGATGCTGCCGCGGCTGCTGATCGGCGACTATCTGTTCGTCACGAAGTTCAACTACGGCTATTCGCGCTATTCGCTGCCGATCACGCTGGGCTTCGTGCCGACGTTCCATTGGGCTGATCCCGCGCGCGGCGACGTCGTCGTGTTCAAGGCGCCGTCGGACCATAAGGACTGGATCAAGCGCGTGATCGGCCTGCCGGGCGACACGATCCAGATGCAGGGCGGCCAGTTGATCCTCAATGGCAAGCGCATCCCCAAGGACCGCATCGCCGACTTCGTCGTGCCGATCACGCCCAATTTCCCGGCGATTCCCGAGGACGGCCGCGAAGGTGAATGCAAGACTCGTTTCGTCACCGTAGATGGCGACAATCGCCCGATCTGCAGGGTCCCGCGGTATCGTGAGACATTGCCCAACGGGAAGAGCTATGAAGTGCTCGATGAAGGGCAACAAGCCTGCTTTCCAGGGATTGCAGTCTGCCCCGACGATACCGACGTTTATACCGTACCCAGCGGCCACGTCTTCCTGATGGGTGACAACCGCGACAACAGCGAGGACAGCCGATTCCCGGTCTATGGGGGCGGCATCTCCTATGTTCCGATGGAGAATCTCGAAGGCAAGGCATTGGTCAGCTTCTGGTCGACCGACGGCAGCGCCAACTGGTTCCTGCCTTGGACATGGTTCACGGCCGCGCGCTGGAGCCGAATCGGACACGGATTTTGACAGCCCCCGATTTGGGGGGATGGATCACTAAAGTCTTCGGTCAGCGGCCGACCGATCTTGCGCCGTTCGAGCGCGCGCTGACGCACGGCAGCCAGGCGGCCGCCAATTACGAGCGGCTCGAATTCCTCGGCGATCGCGTGCTCGGGCTGGTAATCGCCGAATGGCTGTTCGAGCTGTTCCCACACGAAGCCGAGGGCGCATTGTCGCGCCGGCTCAACGCGCTGGTCACCGGCCCAGTGTGTGCCGATGTCGCGCGCGAACAAGGCGTGGTCGCGCACCTGAGGCTCGGCAAGCAGGCGCGCGACGATGGCGCCGCCGACAGCGACAATGTGCTCGGCGACGTGGTGGAGGCTCTGCTCGGCGCTTTCTATCTCCAGCACGGGCTCGACGCCGCGCGCGCTTTCGTCCGCCGCGCCTGGGCCGATCGGATCGAGAGCCAGGTACAGGCGCCGAAACATCCCAAATCGGCGCTGCAGGAGTGGGCAGCGGCGCAGAATCGCAAGGCGCCGGTCTATGAAGTGGTCGAGCGCTCGGGGCCCAACCACGCGCCGCGGTTCACGGTGAGGGTAAGCATCGGCAAGCTGGCCGAGGCGACGGCGGAAGGCACGAGCAAGCAGGAAGCGGAGACGGCGGCGGCGAAGGCGCTGCTGGAGAAGCTGTTGGATTAAAACTCCCCTCCCTGCAAGGGAGGGGTTGGGGGTGGGTGCGGCGCAGCCGCGTCCACGGTTCGAGTTGAGCTGAGGTCGTTCAGCTCGCTGACGCGAACCCACCCCTAACCCCTCCCTTGCAGGGAGGGGAATCAAGACAGGAATAGCTGTGAGTGACTCCCAACGCTGCGGACTGATCGCCGTGGTCGGCGCGCCCAATGCGGGCAAGTCGACTTTGGTCAACGCGCTGGTCGGCCAGAAGGTCGCGATCGTCAGTCCCAAGGCGCAGACGACGCGTGCACGGCTGATGGGGATCGCGATCGAAGGCGATACCCAACTGCTGCTGATCGACACGCCGGGCATCTTCACCCCGGCGCGCCGGCTCGACCGCGCGATGGTCGCCGCGGCATGGGAAGGCGCCGAGGGTGCCGACGCGATCGCGCTTGTGGTCGACGGCAAGGGCGGGATCGGGCCGAAGGTCGAAGCGATCGTGGATGCGCTGCAAGGGCGGCGCGAGCCAAGGATCCTGATCCTCAACAAGGTCGATGTCGCCGACAAGCCACGGCTGCTGAGTCATGCCCAGAAGCTTCATGAACGGCTCGCGTTCGACGAGACCTTCTTCGTCTCCGCGGCGACCGGCGACGGCGTGGCCGAACTCAAGGCGGCGCTCGCCGCGCGCATGCCCCCTAGCCCGTGGCATTTCCCCGGGGACCAGGTTTCCGACGCCACCGATCGCATGGTTGCCGCCGAAATCACGCGCGAGCAGCTATATCTCCAGCTCCACGCCGAGTTGCCCTATGCTTCGGCGGTCGAGACCGAGCGCTATTCGGAACGCGACGACGGTTCGGTCGAGATCCACCAGCAGATCCTGGTCGCGCGCGACACGCAGCGCGCGATCGTGCTCGGCAAGGGCGGGACGCGGATCAAGGAGATCGGCGCGCGGGCGCGTGCCGAACTCGCCAAGCTGCTGGGCGTGCCGGTGCATCTCTATCTGCACGTCAAGGTCAATCCGCGCTGGGAAGAGGACCGGGCGCTCTACCGCGAGATCGGGCTGGATTGGGTGGATTGAGCGGAGCGCAAATCGACTGTTCCTGGTCATCCGGTAGAAGTCCCATATGCGCCAACTTACCTCCCCTCAGACCGTCATCCCCGCGAAAGCGGGGACCCAGGGTGGCACAGGACGTCGCGTGTGGCCCTGGGTTCCCGCTTTCGCGGGAATGACGAAGAGTAGGATAGTGGGTAAATCCCTCGAAGTTAGCGCCTATAGAACAAGTCCGGCATGACGAGCCAGGGTTGGCGCTATCCGCCGTACGATTCAGCCCGGTGGTTCGCGACGACCGCCGACACCACGGCCTGCATCAATTCCTGCCGCGCCGGAATCGGGCGGCGGGTGTCGCCGATCATCACTGCGAGCGTATAGCTCTTGCCGTCGGGCGCGGTGAGGATGCCGACATCGTTGTAGCCGGCGATCCGTGCGCCGAGGTCCTGACCGGTGCCTGTCTTGTGCCCGAACTCCCAGCCGGCAGGCACCGCGCCGCGCAGCCGCTGCCGGCCGGTGTGCGACTTTTCCATCGTTCCGATCAACCACTCGGTCGAATCGCGCGACAGCAGCTTGCCCTGCTTGAGCTTGGCGAGCGCGTCGGCGATCCCCAGCGGCGCCGCGCCGTCGGGCGGATCGGCGACATAGGCCTCGAACGCGGCGAGGCGCACCGACTGCGGCAGGCGCGCCCGCGCGCGTTCGAACGCGCCGCCCATGACATATTCGGGCTTCCACTCGAGCCCGGCGGTACCAGCCTGGAGCAGCTTCTCGCCCGGGCCGAAGCGCACGTCGGTGATTCCATGGCGTGTGAGGAAGGTGCGCACCGCACCGGGCCCGCCGACATAGCGCAGCAACTTGTCGTTGCAGGTATTGTCGCTCATCGTGAGCGCGCGCTTCAGAATCTCGCCGACGGTGGCGCTATAGCCCTTGTCGCCCCTGACCAGCGCGGCGATCGGCTGGTGGAACAACGTGAAATCGTCCTTGGTGATGGTGAGCTGGTCGTCGAGCGTCAGCCGGCCGCGATCGCGCGCGTCGAGCACGGTCATCGCCACCCACAGCTTCGACACGCTCTGCTGCGGCAGCTTGAGGTCGCCGTTCGAAGACACCGTCCAGCCATCGCCGAGGCTCTTGACCGCGATGCCGACGACGCCGTCGAAATGACGCGCGAGCGCATCGACCTGCGCGACCAGCGCTTCGGGAGCGGGTACATGCGCCGGGGCCGGGGCCGGTGGCGCGGCATAGGCCGCGGGGATCGGCAGCAGCGAACTGTAGTTGGGCGGCGGCAGTTGGGCGGCCGTGGTCGCCGGCATCGGATGCACCGCGCATCCGAGCAACATCGCCGGCGCGAGCCCTGCTATCGTCAGGGCCCGCTGCGTCACGGAAAAAGCCTGTACGCGCATTACGTCACTACTGCCCCTTGCCCAGGACTATCTTTGAGTCGCGCGGCGCTTCGCAACAAGCGATGATGCATTGCCTTGCGACGAATAACGGCATTGTAGCGACGAAACGTGAACCGAAGAGGAATGGATGCATTCGTTCGACTTTTGGACCGCCGGAATATTGCTGTTCGCGGCGTGCCTGGTCGCGATGCTCAGCGCGCGGTTGCGCCTTCCCTATGCCGTCGGGCTGGTCGTCACCGGGATCGGCCTGGCACTGTTGCCCGGCGGCGTGCGCTGGGCGCTGACCCCCGAGCTGATCTTCTTCGTGTTGCTGCCGCCTTTGGTGTTCGAAGCGGCGATCCAGATCCACTGGCGGCCATTCCGTCGCGAACTGCCGCTGCTGCTCGCGCTGGTGACGATCGGCGTCGCGCTCGGCGCGGCAGTGGTCGCGGCGGGCATGCACTGGCTCGCCGGCTGGAGCTGGCTCGGCGCGGCGTTCTTCGGCGTGCTGATCGCGGCGACCGATCCGGTCTCGGTGATCGCCGCGTTCAAGGCGACCAAGGTGCAGGAGCGGCTGCACCTGCTGGTCGAAGCCGAGAGCTTGCTCAACGACGGCGTTGCCGCGGTCGGCTTTGCCGTGCTCGTCGCGCTTGCCAGCGGCGGCGCGACCGATGCGCCGCATGTCGCGCTCGATTTCCTCGTCACGGCGTTCGGCGGCGCCGCGACGGGCGCGCTCGTCGCATTGCCGCTGATCCTGGTGGCGGGGCGTACCGGCGACCGGCTGGTCGAACTCTCGCTGACGATGCTGATCGCTTATGGCGCGTTCCTGATCGCCGAGCATTTCCATCTGTCGGGCGTGCTCGCGACGCTGACGGCGGGCATGATCGTGGGCAATTATGCGCTGCCGCGCTGGTTCACCGCGGACGGGCGCGACAGCACGATCACGCATTGGGAATTCGTCGCGTTCCTCGCCAATTCGATCATCTTTCTGCTGATCGGCTCGCACGAAGTGGGGCTGCCGTGGCTGCAATTGCTCGAAGCGGTGGGGATCGCGATCGTGCTCGCGGTCGCCGGCCGCGCCGCGACCGTCTATCCGATCGCGCTCGCCTTCGCGCGGACGCCGCTCGCGCTGCCCTGGGGGTATAAGCATGTGCTGTTCTGGGGTGGGCTGCGCGGCGCGCTGGCATTGGCGCTGGCGCTGGCGCTGCCCGTCAGCGTCGCCGAGCGCGATGCGATCGTGACGGTGACCTTCGGCGTGGTCGCCTTCTCGATCTTCGTGCAGGGACTGACGATGCCGTGGCTCGTCGCGCGGCTGGGGCTGCTGCTTGGGCAGGAGGCGAAATGACAACTATGTTGGCGCTCGGCATTGCAGCTGCGCTCGCGGCACCGGCCGCACAGGACCAGGCCTCGGTCCGCGCGTTCCTGACCGGCATTTATCGGCATTACGGCTCGGAAAAGCAGAAAGGCGCATCGCTCGACGATCCCAAGCGCTGGTTCGAACCGGGGCTTGCGGTTGCGATGCGCCGCGATGCGCGCGACGCCGCGCGACGCGGGGAAGTCGGGGCGCTCGACGGCGATACGTTCTGCGACTGCCAGGATTTCGAAGGTTTCACGGCGAAAATAGGGCCGATCACCGTCGCGAAAGGCAGAGCCCGGGCGGTGGTGCGCTTCCGAAACGGGCGGCCGATGACTTTGGTCTATGATTTGGTTTCGACGTCCGCCGGCTGGCGGATCCGCGACATCACCTGGCCCGAGGGTCATTTGCGCCGGCTGTTCCTCAAGCGGGGCCAATAAATTCTCACGCGGAGACGCGGAGGCGCGGAGAGGTCGGTATTGGCGCGGGGTGCCGGAACAGGGTCGCAGGCGTCGCGCGCGTTGGCGTTGCGAGGAAGGCTGCCGCTGCCGCGGCGGCACCCGCGCTCCGCGCCTCCGCGCCTCCGCGCGAACAAAATCCGAGATCAGGGCACGAGCACCGTGTCGACCGCCTCCGGTAGGGTTTCGGGATAGTCGAGCGTATAGTGCAGGCCGCGGCTTTCCTTGCGGTGAAGCGCCGAACGCACGATCAGGTTGGCGCTTTCGAGCAGGTTGCGGAGTTCGATCAGGTCGGATGTGACGCGGAAATGGCCGTAGTAGTCGGCCACTTCGTCGGTGAGCATCTGGATGCGGTGCGCCGCGCGCTCGAGCCGCTTGGTGGTCCGCACGATCCCGACGTAATTCCACATGAAGCGGCGGATCTCGGTCCAGTTCTGCTTGATCACCACTTCTTCGTCGGAATCGGCGACACGGCTCTCGTCCCACGGCCGGATCTCGGGTGGCGGCGCGAGATCGCCCCAATGCGTGGCGATATGGTTGGCGGCCGCCTCGCCGAACACGAAGCATTCGAGCAGCGAGTTGGACGCGAGGCGATTGGCGCCGTGCAGCCCCGATTGGGTGACTTCGCCGGCGGCATAGAGGTGCGGCAGGTCGGTGCGGCCGTCGCGATCGATCACCACGCCGCCGCACGTATAATGCTGCGCCGGCACCACCGGGATCGGCTCACGCGTCATGTCGATATCGAGATCGAGCAGCCGGGCATGGATTGTCGGGAAGTGCTGCTTCACGAAATCCGCGCCCATGTGGCTGATGTCGAGATGGACATAGTCGAGGCCGAGCCGCTTGATCTCATGGTCGATCGCGCGCGCCACCACGTCGCGCGGCGCCAGTTCGGCGCGGGGATCGAAATCGGGCATGAAGCGATGCCCGCTCCCCGGGATCAGCAGCCGTCCGCCTTCGCCACGCACCGCCTCGGTGATCAGGAAGTTCTTGACCTCGAGATTGTACAGGCAAGTCGGGTGAAACTGCATGAACTCCATATTCGAGATGCGGCATCCCGCGCGCCACGCCATGGCAATGCCGTCACCCGTCGCGCCGCGCGGCGCGGTTGAGAAAAGGTAGGTACGCCCTGCGCCACCGCTCGCGAGCACGGTTGCGCGCGCCGTGAACAGTTCGACGCGGCCGCTGACCTTGTTGAAGGCGTAGACACCCCAGATGTTGCCCGCCCCGGAATAGCGGATCTCGTGGCGGCTGGTGGCGAGATCGATGCACACCATGTCCGAGACCAGCCGGATATTCGGGTGCGCGCGCGCCGCCTTGAGCAGCGCCTCCTGCACCGCCGCGCCGGTGGCGTCGTCGACATGGACGATGCGGCGATGGCTGTGCCCACCCTCGCGCGTCAGATGCAGCGCGTTGCCTTCGGTGTTGAAGGGGACGCCCAACTTCGCGAGCCGCTCGATCGCCGCGGGTGCTTCCTCGACCACGAACTCGACCGTCGCGCGGTCGTTGAGACCGGCGCCGGCGATCATCGTGTCTTCGATATGGCTGTCGAACGTGTCGCCGGGCTCGAGCACGGCCGCGATCCCACCCTGGGCCCAGGCAGTCGAGCCCTCATTGAGCGCGCCCTTGGCGAGCACCGTCACCTGAAAGCGTTCCGCGAGATTGAGCGCGGCGGTCAGCCCGGCGGCGCCGGAGCCGATGACGAGGATGTCGGAGCTATGCGAGTCAGTCGCCAATGCGCGCGTTCCAATGCGGTTTGCTTGTCAAACGCCCGACTAGGCGTGAAATTGCGGAAAATCCAATTCGGCCGATCCTTGCCCGGCGGCCACGATAGGGAGAGGCCATGACCCCGCTTCGCGCACTGGCGCAATTGTGCACGTTCGGGCTGTCGCTACTGCTGGTGCCTGCGGCCCACGCCGCCTGCACGATCGCGCCGCTCGGCAGCACGCAGCGTGTCGCAGTAGGCACGACGGGACGAACGATGCTCGTGCATCTGCCGCCCGCGCTGGCCGAGCAGGGTGTGCCGCTCGTCTTCCTGTTGCACGGCAGCCACGGGACGGGCGCGGAGATACTCGAACGCGCAAAGCTTGCGGCTACGGCGGACCGGCACGGCTTCATCGTCGCCGCGCCCGATGGCGCGATCGCGGTCGACAGCGGCTTTGCATGGAACATCCCCGGCGTCCCCACCGTGACCGGCGCGATGCCGAAAGCGAGCGATGCCGATGACGTCGCGTACCTGGGTGCGGCGATCGACTGGCTCGCTACCCAGCAATGCGTCGACCGCACCCGTGTCTATGCCACCGGGCTTTCAGGCGGCGGGCGCATGACGTCGTGGCTTGGCTGCGTCGCCGCCGACCGCTTCGCGGCGATCGCGCCGGTGGTAGGGTTGCGCGCCGGCAATCCCTTGCCCGGCGATCCGAGCCGCCCCGATCCGGCCACCTGCACTCCTTCGCGCGCGATGCCCGTGCTCGCCTTCGCCGGCGACCGCGACACGACCAATCCGATCGAGGGCGGCGGACCGCGCTATTGGCAATATCCGATGCGCGCCGCGCTCGCGCGCTGGGCCGAGCTCGACCGTTGCAGCGGGGCACTCACGGTGACGGCGGTATCCGATCAGGTAGACGAAGAACGCTATGCGCCGTGCCGCGATGGCGTCGAAGTGGCGGCGCGGATCGCCAAGGGACGCGGCCACGAATGGGTCGTGGACAATGAGGTGCTTTGGGCGTTTCTGTCGCGGTACCGGCGCTAGAACGACCGGCGGAACGTTTGCGGTTATGCGTTCGCCGCGCGCGTGAGATTGAGGAACACGTCCTCGAGATCGGCCTCGCGCGTCGATACGTCGACGATGCCGTAGCCGCCGCCCTGGATAGCCGCGAGCACTTCGCCGGCGTTGGCCTCGTCCTTGCGATAGGTAATCACCAGCGTGCGGTCGCCCTTGATCTCGATCTTCTGGAAACAGACGTTGGTCGGCGTCGCCGCGAGATCGCGATCGACGGTGACTTCGACGACTTTCTCCTGCGCCATGCCGACCAGCGCGCGCGTCGGCTGGTTGGCGATCAGCTTGCCGTTGTTGATGATCGCAATGCGATCGCACAGCTCCTCGGCCTCTTCGAGATAGTGGGTGGTGAGCACCACCGTCACGCCGCGCGCGTTGAGTTCGCGGACATAGGCCCAGAGCTGCTGGCGGAGCTCGACGTCGACGCCGGCGGTTGGCTCGTCGAGCACGAGCACCGGCGGATTGTGCACCAGCGCCTTGGCGACCATCAGCCGGCGCTTCATGCCGCCGGAGAGCGTGCGCGAATAGGCGTTGGCCTTGTCCTCGAGATGCACGGCGCGCAGCAGCTCCATCGTGCGTCGCTCGCGCCGGGGCACGCCGAACAGACCCGCGAAGATCTCGAGCGTCTCGGCCGGCGTGAAGAAGGGATCGAAGGTGATCTCCTGATTGACGATACCGATCGAGCCCTTGGCGTTGCGCGGATGGACGTCGATGTCGAAACCCCACACGCCGACGCGCCCACTGCTCTTGTTGACCAGCCCGGCGAGGATGTTGATCAGCGTCGACTTGCCGGCGCCATTGGGGCCGAGCAATCCGAAGATCGTGCCGCGCGGCACCTGGAAGGTGACGTCGTCGAGCGCTCGCTTGCCGCCCGCATAGGTCTTGCAGAGTTGCTCGATGTCGATCGCGGCGTCGGTCATGGGGAGCGCATAGCGCGGGCTATCTGCGTGGTCACCCCCGACCTACCAAAACCGTTCACGGGGGAGGAGGGTGGGCCATAGCCAATTGCTCGACGCGGCGTCCCTTGCTAACGCACGCCCATGATTCCGCCGCCCCAGACCTCTCGCGTCAGCCATGCCCGCGTCTCGTGCGATGGGGCGCATGACGGCATTCCCACTTCGCTTGGCCATCCGCGCGTGTTCCTGCAGATCGACGAGCATGGCTATGTCGACTGCGGCTATTGCGATCGGCGCTTCGTGCTGATCGGCGGGCCCGCCGACGGTGCCAACCAGGCGAAGCTTCCGGATATCGCGTCTGGCGCCAGCGCCTGAGGCGCCTATATTCGCGGGCATGTACAGTGATCCCCGTGGCTTCCTTTACCGCGACGCGTTCGATTCGAACCTCGCGCAGAAGCTGACCGCCGATGCGCTAACTCGTGCCGAGGACGGCGAGCTCTATCTCCAATACAAGCGCTCCGAGGCGTTCGGGTTCGACGACGGACGGCTCAAGACCGCGTCGTACGACACGCAGTCCGGCTTTGGGCTGCGCGCGGTTTCGGGCGAGACGACGGCGTTCGCGCACGCCAATGAGATCAGCGCGGACGCGATCCGGCGCGCCGCCGCGACGATGCAGCTGATCGATCCGGCGCAGCACGCGCCTGCCGAAGCGCCGCGCAAGAACAACCGGCACCTCTACACCGACGCCGATCCGCTCGACCTGGTGCCGTTCGCCGACAAGGTGAATCTGTGCCAGACGATCGACGCGGCGGCGCGCGCGCGCGACTCGCGCGTCGTGCAAGTCTCGGTCGGACTGATGGGCTCGTGGAGCGTGGTCGAGATCGTCCGCGCCGACGGCTTCATCGCGACCGACGTGCGTCCGCTCGTCCGGCTCAACGTCAGCGTCGTCGTCGAGGCGAACGGGCGCCGCGAGACCGGCACTTTCGGCATGGGCGGCCGCACGCTCTACGAAGGGCTGTTCGAGCCCGCCACATGGAACCGCGCGATCGACGAGGCGCTGGCGCAGGCGCTGGTCAACCTCGATGCGGTCGCCGCGCCGGCCGGCGAAATGACCGTGTTGTGCGGCCCCGGCTGGCCGGGTGTCATGCTCCACGAAGCGGTCGGGCATGGGCTCGAAGGCGATTTCAACCGGAAGGGCACTTCGGCGTTTTCGGGGCGGATCGGCGAGCGCGTTGCGGCGCCCGGCGTGACGGTGGTCGACGACGGAACCATTCATGCGCGGCGCGGATCGCTGTCGATCGACGACGAAGGCACGCCGACGCAAGAGAATGTGCTGATCGAGGACGGCATCCTCAAAGGCTATCTCCAGGACCGGCTCAACGCGCGGCTGATGGGCGTCGCGCCGACCGGCAACGGCCGGCGCGAGGATTTCCGCTTCGCGCCGATGCCGCGGATGACCAACACTTTCATGCGCGCCGGGCAGGACGACCCCCAGGAGCTGCTCGCCCGCGTCAAGAAAGGCATTTACGCCAAGAGCTTCGGCGGCGGGCAGGTCGACATCGTCAGCGGCAAGTTCGTGTTCTCGTGCACCGAGGCGTACAAGATCGAGGACGGCAAGCTCGGCGCGCCGATCAAGGGCGCGACGCTGATCGGAGACGGCCCGACCGTGCTGACCAAGGTGATCGGAATCGGCAACGACTTCGCGTTGGACGACGGCGTCGGCACGTGCGGCAAGAGCGGGCAATCGGTACCCGCCGGCGTCGGCCAGCCGTCGTTGTTGATCGAAGGACTGACGGTCGGCGGCACGGCGGCGTGACGCACGACTGGCCTGTGCTCGACTGGCCGGAGTGGCGCGACACGGCGCTGCATTTGCAGCTGATGACGCAGATCGTCGGCAAGGTGCGGCTCGCCTGCACGCCGTGGCAGAACCATGGCTGGCACGTCCCGCTCTACGTCACGCCGCGCGGGCTGACGACGTCGCCGATCCCCTGGCGCGACACCAGCTTCCAGATCGATTTCGACCTTGCCGAACATCGGCTGGAAATCGTCGCGGGGAGCGCGACGCACGGCCTCGAGCTGGCGTGCGGCAGCATCGCCGGCTTCTATGGCGCCGTGATGGAAGCACTGGCAGCGCTCGGCATCGCGTGTCGCATTTCGACGCTGCCCAACGAGCTGCCCGATCCGGTGCGCTTTCCCGACGATCATCGCCAGCGTCCCTATGATGCCGAAGCGGTCGCGCGCTTTCACGCCGCGCTGGTGCACGCCGATCGCATCTTCAAGCGCTTCAGAACCGGCTTCCTCGGCAAGGCGAGCCCGGTCCATTTTTTCTGGGGCAGCTTCGACCTGGCAGTTACACGGTTCTCCGGGCGGCGCGCGCCGCTGCATCCGGGCGGCGTGCCCGGGCTGCCGGACGCCGTGACGCGCGAAGCCTATAGCCATGAAGTGTCGAGCGCCGGCTTCTGGCCGGGCAACGACGCCTGGCCGCATGCCGCCTTCTATTCCTATGCCTATCCCGCGCGGGCCGGCTTCGCCGACGCGACGGTGGCGCCGGCGGCTGCGGAATTCGAGCCGGGCCTCGGCGAGTATCTGCTGGCGTACGACGCAGTGCGCGCGGCGGCCGATCCCGATTCGGCGGTGATGGACTTCTTGCAATCGACCTATGGTGCCGCCGCCGATCTCGGGAATTGGGATCGCGCGGCGCTCGAATGCGCGCTCGGCGAGCCGCGCAGGCCGCGCGCGGTGGCATGACGCTCGCAAACGAGGATCTCGCCGCATATCTCGAGCGCATCGGCTATGGTGGGACGCTCGCCGCCGACCGCGCGACGCTCGCCGAGCTGGTGCGGTTGCATAGTGCAGCGATTCCGTTCGAGAATCTCAATCCGCTGTTGGGGCTGCCGGTGAAGCTCGACAGTACGAGCCTGGTCGCCAAGCTCGTCCATGGCGGGCGCGGCGGCTATTGTTTCGAGCAGAACGGGTTGCTGCAGCTCGTGCTCGAACGCCTTGGCTTCGACGTCACAGGTCTTGCCGCGCGCGTGCTCTGGATGATGCCCGAGGACAGTGTGAGCATGCGCAGCCACAAGGTGCTGCTGATCGCACTGGCGGAGGGGCCTGTCGTCGTCGACGTCGGGTTCGGTGGCAACACATTGACCGGAGTGCTCGACCTCGTGCCCGATACCGAGCAAGCGACGCCGCACGAGACTTTCCGGCTGATCGAACGCGATGGCGAATGGCGGCAGCAGGTGCGGATCGGCAGCGAGTGGCGCACCACCTATCGCTTCGACCTGCATCCGCAGCTGGCGATCGACTATGAGCCGATCAACTGGTGGACATCGACCAACCCCAATTCGCAATTCACGCGGATGCTCACCGCCGCGCGCGCACTCCCCGGCAAGCGCATCGCGCTGCGTAACCGCGAACTTGCCGAGCATTCTGCGGGGAGGACTGAACAGCGTGTGCTTTCGAACGTCGGCGAGGCGTGCGACGCGCTGGGCGACTTGTTCGGCATCCGCATTCCCGATCGCACCGCCGTCGAGACACGCATCGCCGTCGCGTTCGAGCAAGGCTGATGGCGCTGGTCGAACTCGGTCGGTTCGGCTTCGTCGAGGCGAGCGTGCTAGTCTCGGCGCTCGAGGCGGCAGGCATCCCCGCAGTCGCGTTCGACATCGGCACCCATGTCGCGGAGGGCAGCCTGATGTTCCTGCCGGTACGGGTGATGGTGGACGACGAGGATCTGGCCGACGCCATTGCCCTGCGCGATTCCGCTGCCTGATTTTTGAGCACGCCTTCGCGACTGCACAAAATTTAACGTTACGGTAATAATCGGCCGACCGGAATCCGCGGGAATCTGCGATTCCGAGTCTGGCACAGCCTTTGCTGCAGAGACCCTGGGACAACAGCGCAAGGGGGCGACATGAAGCTCATCATCGCCATCATTAAACCGTTCAAGCTGGACGAAGTCCGTGAGGCACTCACGGGCGTCGGCATCGCCGGCATGACCGTTTCCGAAGTCAAGGGGTTCGGCCGTCAGAAGGGCCAGACCGAAATCTACCGTGGTGCCGAATACAGCACGAACATGGTGCCCAAGATCAAGATCGAAGTCGTCTGCGGGTCAGACATCGTCGATCGCGCGGTCGAGGCGATCCAGGCCGCGGCAAGCACCGGCGCGATCGGCGACGGCAAGATCTTCGTCCTCGATGTTGGTCAGGCCGTGCGCATCCGCACTGGCGAGACCAACGAGACGGCGCTGTGATGAAAGGGGTTGCAATGAAGCAAGGATGGAAAACAGCCGGGCTCGTGCTCGGCGCCGCCGCGATCGTCGCGGCGATGCCTGCGTGGGCGGCGGACCTTATCAAGGCTCCGACCGTCGAGCAGCAGGCGACGATGATGAACAAGGGTGACAATGCCTGGATGCTGGTGTCGTCCGCGCTGGTGCTGATGATGTCGGTGCCGGGCCTCGCGCTGTTCTACGGCGGCCTGGTCCGCACCAAGAACATGCTGTCGGTGCTGATGCAGGTGCTGATGATCGTGTGCATCACCACCCTGGTGTGGTGCACCTGGGGCTATTCGGAAGCGTTCACTTCGGGTGGCGACAATCATTTCTGGGGCAGCTTCACGACCAAGGCATTGCTGATGGGCGTGAACGGCGGCACCTATGCCGCGACCTTCTCGAACAACGTCTATATTCCGGAGCTGACCTATGTCTGCTTCCAGATGACCTTTGCCTGCATCACGCCCGCGCTGATCATCGGCGCGTTCGCCGAGCGGGTGAAGTTCACGCCGCTGATGATCTTCATGGTCCTCTGGCTGACCCTCGTCTATTTCCCGATCGCGCATATGGTCTGGTATTGGGCTGGCCCGGACTTCCTGCCTGACGCGCCGACCGATGCCGGTTTCCTGTTCCTCAAGGGCGCGCTCGACTTCGCCGGCGGCACCGTGGTGCATATCAATGCGGGCATCGCGGGCCTGGTGGGCTGCCTCATCATCGGCAAGCGCACCGGCTACAAGACCGAACCGATGCCGCCGCACTCGCTGACCATGACCATGATCGGCGCCTCGCTGCTGTGGGTGGGCTGGTTCGGCTTCAACGCGGGCTCGAACCTCGAATCGAACGGCGTCACTGCGGTCGCCTTCGCCAATACCTTCGTCGCCACCGCCGCTGCGGGCGTGTCGTGGGCATTGATCGAGCAGTTCGTGCACGGCAAGCCGTCGCTGCTGGGCGCCGCCTCGGGCGTCGTCGCCGGTCTGGTCGCTGTCACGCCAGCCTCGGGCTATGCGCATCCGATGACGGCAATCGTGCTCGGCCTGGCCGTCTCGCCAGTCTGCTTCTTCTTCGTCACGACAGTGAAGAACATGTTCAAGTACGACGACTCGCTCGACGTGTTCGGCGTGCACTGCATCGGCGGGATCATCGGCGCGCTCGGCACGGCGATCGTTGCCGATCCGAAGCTCGGCGGTCAGGGCTATTTCGACTACACCAAGTTCCCGGCCGTCGCGGTTGCTCCGGCCGACTATAGCATCGCCAGCCAGTTGATCATCCAGCTCGAGGCCGTCGGTCTCACGCTGCTGTGGTCGGGTGGTATCTCGGCGATCCTGTTCCTGGCCCTCAAATACACCGTCGGCATCCGTCCGAGCGTCGATGTCGAGCACGAAGGCCTCGACATCAGCTCGCACGGCGAGCGGGCCTACAACTACTGAGTTCCAACCATTCGGGGGCCGGCGCAGCGCCGGCCTCCAACCGAGGTTCCTCCTGCGGACGACTGGGCCGGTGGCGAAAGCCACCGGCCCATTTTTTTGGCATTGAAGCGCCGAAGGAACTGAGCGGGTCCGCACGAATACGGGGATCCACACCCCGGCCGCTCCATCCGCAATGGTCATGAGCTGCGCTCCCGTCTGCACGTCAGAGACGATCGTTGTTTGGATAGAGCGTCGCTCTGATCCGACCCGCATTGCCGTCACGCCGGACTTGGTCCGACGTCCCCTGTGCAGAGAACGACAGGCGGTTGAGGGTCCGCCCAAGATCCGGCGTTCCGTAAGCACGGAGGAGCGGAAGCCGGACCAAGTCCGGCAAGACGCTTCAGAATTTCTGCAATGCGTTAGCGCTCATGCGGCTCGCGAATGCGCGGGCGGCGAACTCCGCCCTGATTGCCACGCCGCGCGAATCGAATCCGATGTCTCGCGGCTGCCGTCGTGGCTCCACCCCGGCGGCGCCACCAGATAGCGGACCCGCGACGCGAAATCCGGCGCGCGCCACGCATCGCGCGCGATCCCGATCCATTCATGGAACGCCGCCCACAGCAGGTTGAAGCTGCCCAGATCCCTGACCAGCCCGTAGCGCGGCGGCTCGTCGAGCCGCTCGGGCTCGAACGTCCCGAACAGCCGGTCCCACAGGATCAGCACGCCGGCATAATTGCGATCGAGGTAGCGCGGGTTGGTCGCGTGATGGACGCGGTGGTGCGACGGCGTGTTCATCACCGCTTCGAACCAGCGCGGCATGCGGCCGATTACCTCGGTGTGGATCCAGAATTGATAGACGAGGTTGAGCCCGGCGACGAAGAAGACCATCGCCGGCGGGAAGCCGATCAGGAACAGCGGCAGCCGGAACAGGAAGGCGAGGCTGAACACGCTGGTCCAGGTCTGCCGCAGCGCCGTCGACAGATTATAGTGCTGGCTCGAATGATGGACGACGTGGCTCGCCCAGAACCAGCGCACGCGATGCGCGCTGCGGTGGAAGACATAATAAGCCAGATCGTCGAGCACGAACGCGAGCACGAACCAATACCAGTCCCAGCCGATCGTGAAGAGCCGGAACTGCGACACCCAGACTGCCAGCGCAAAGACCAGCCCGGCGGCGAGCGCGCTGGCGATGGTGCTGCCGAGCCCGAGCGCCATCGAGGTCAGCGTATCCCGCGGACAGTAGCGAAGCGGATCGCGCGCGCGCGCAATCAGCATCTCGACCGCAATCAGCAGCACGAAAACGGGGATGGCGAACAGGACCGGGTCGGGCAGTTTCACTCAGCGTATTTACACGAGTGTAAGCGGGGCATCCAGCCGTTCGACGTCGTCGGGCAGCACGCCGAGCAGCGTGACCGGACCGAACATACGCTCGCCGGTATCGATCGTCACGCCTTCGACAGCCTCGCGCACACGCAGCGGCGGGATCATTCGCCGCGCCGCGACGCGCGCGCCGTGGCGCTTGAGCACTGCGATCGTGCCGTTGCCCGCGACCAGCGCGGCGCTTCCGTCCTGGCTGACGATCGCGCGCCGCGCGATGAAGCCCGCGAGCATTTCCTCGGCCAGCCGGCATGCCGTCGCCGGGTCGCTGATCTTGCTTTGGCCGAGCTTGAGCGCCCAGGCGAGCACGGCGAGCACCAGCACGGCCGTGACCGACCCGCTGAGCTCGAGCCAACTCATGCCTTGCCCGACAGCGTTTCGAGCAGCGGACGGAGGCCGCTCAGATCATAGCCGGCGTCCGCGCCCTTGGCGATCAGTTCGTCTGGCGCGACGCCTGTGCTGGCCTGGGCGAGCGCCCAGAGATTGCACGAGCGCGTTCCCGAACGGCAATAGGCGAACACCGGGCCTGGCGCGCGGGCGAGCGCCGCCGCCATCGCCTCGACCTGGTTCGCCGAGAAGCCGGCGTGCGTCACCGGAATCGCGACATAGTCCATGCCTGCCGCCTGTGCGGCTTCGCCGATCGCGGCACCTTCGGGCTGGCCGGGCTCCTCGCCGTCGGGGCGGTTGTTGATCACCATGGTGAAGCCCGCCTCGGCAAGTTCACCGACATCGCCAGGGAAAATCTGCGGGGAAACGGAAATGCGGTCGTCGACTCGGCGGATCATGGCTTCTCCTATAGCCTGTTTCAGCGAGGCTGAAACAGGTGCGGTGCCGGCCCACTGCCCTCCCGGCCACCCATAGCATAGACTGACTGGGTGGCCGGGAGGGGGAGTGGGCCGGCACCGCTTCAAGGCGCGTATAGCGCGCCCAACTAGCGCGCGAATTGTTCGATCACGTGCAGGAAGGCATCGCCATAGGCCTCGAGCTTTCGTGCACCAACGCCCGAGATTTCCCCTAGTGCCACGCGGCTCCCCGGCCGTGCCGCCGCCATCTCGCGCAGCACCGAATCGTGGAAAATGACATAGGGCGGCACCTGCGCCGCCTGCGCCAGCTCGCGCCGCTTGGCGCGCAGTGCATCGAACAGCGGATCGCTGGTTGGATTCGCCCCGCCGCGATCGGCGCGACGCTTGCTGCCGCGCACCTTGAGCGGCGGCGCGACGATCTCGACCTTGCGCTCGCCCTTGAGGATCGCGCGTGCATCGCCGGCGAGGCTGAGCCCGCCATGCTCGGTGACCGCCAGGCTGCCGCGCGCCTGGAGCGCGCGCACCAACGGGCGCAGCAGCCGCGCCTCCTCGCCCTCGACGATGCCGAACACCGTCAGCCGGTCGTGGCCGAACTTCGCCACGCGCTCGTCGGCATTGCCGGTGAGCACTTTTTCGAGATGACCGGCCCCGAAGCTCTGGCCAGTGCGATACACCGCCGACAGCAGCTTACGCGCGGTCTCGGTGGCGGCGACCACGCTCGGCGCAGACAGGCAATTGTCGCAATTGCCGCACTGGTCCGCCGGATGCTCGCCGAAATGCCGGAGCAATACCGCGCGTCGGCAGCCGGGCGTTTCGACCAGCCGCGCAAGCGCATCGAGCCGCGCGCGCTCGCCGCTCTGGCGGCCTTCCTCGACTTCGCCGATCCGCTGGCGCGCGAGGGCGAAATCGCTGGTGCCCCAGAACAGCTGCGCGACCGCCGGATCGCCGTCGCGGCCGGCACGGCCGGTTTCCTGATAATAGGCCTCGATCGACTTGGGCAGGCCCGCGTGCGCGACGAAGCGCACATCGGGCTTGTCGATGCCCATGCCGAACGCGACGGTGGCGACGATGACCATGTCCTCGCTCGCGACGAACGCAGCCTGGTTGCGCCGACGCACGTCGGGATCGAGCCCGGCGTGATAGGGCAGCACCGGGCGGCCGTTGCCGCCGAGCTTCTCGGCGAGCTGATCGACCGCCTTGCGCGTCTGTGCATAGACGATTCCCGGCCCCGGATTGTCGGCGAGGAACTGCTCGATCTGGCGCGGACCATTGTCGCGCGGCGCGATGTCGTAGCGGATGTTGGGGCGATCGAATCCCGAGACGATCAACCCTTCGACCGGAATGCCGAGCTGTTCGAGAATGTCGGCGCGGGTGTGCGCGTCCGCCGTTGCCGTGAGCGCGAGCCGCGGTACCTCCGGGAAAGCGTCCATCAACGGCCGCAGCAAGCGATAGTCGGGGCGGAAGTCGTGTCCCCATTCGGAGACGCAATGCGCCTCGTCGATCGCGAACAGTGACAGCGGCGCCTGACGCAGCAAGGTGCGAAAGCCTTCGCCCGATGCGCGTTCCGGTGCGACATAGAGCAGGTCAAGCGCGCCGGCACGGAAGCGCGCAATGGTCTCTTCGCGATTGTCGTCGGCGCTGGTGAGCGTCGCGGCGCGGATGCCGACGGCTTCGGCGGCGCGCAGCTGGTCGTGCATCAACGCGATCAATGGCGAGACGACGAGGCATGTGCCGTCGAGCATCACCGAGGGAAGCTGATAGGTCAGCGACTTGCCCGCGCCGGTCGGCATCACCGCGAGCGTGCGGTCGCCGGCAAGCACGCGATCGACCACCTGCCGCTGCACGCCGCGGAAACTGGGAAAGCCGAATGTCGTGTGGAGGATGTCGAGCGGGTCGGCCACGGCCCTCGCCTAAGGCGCAAACCCGCGAGCGGCAATGGCCGAAGCACGGAACCAGGTTCGAGTGCGCGGCTTGGCAGTCCGCGACGATTCTGGTAGCGGCCGTGCCGGACGAACTGCAGCAGGGAGGCGTTTTGATGACTGTATCGCGAACGCATCTTCCCGCCGGCCTGGGCAAGCCCACCCGCTAGCTCGGCATCCGCGGACCACCCGAGTCCGCCATTTTTCCGCAGTTTTCCGTCACTCGATCAGGGAGAGGCGTGCCGTTGCCGGCACGTCGCAGCATTATGAGCAACGCACCCGACAAGGGAAATGCGATCCGCAGCGTGGTCGCCTACAGCCTCCGCCACTGGCGCGAACGCTCCGGGCTCGCCTGGCTGACCAGCGGATCGATCTGCTTCGGCACGCTGACCGAAGTGTTCACGCCGTGGTTCGCCGGGCGGATGACCGACGCGCTCGGCCAGGGCGTCGCGGGTCGCGAAACCGTGCTCGCCGCGTTCGCGATCATGTCCGGCCTGGGGCTGGTGATGGTCGTCACGCGCTACTTCGGCTACAAGTTCATCGTCCAGTTCACGCTCGCAATCATGCAGGACATGGCGCGCGAGAGCTTCCAGCGCATCCAGCGCTTCTCGACCGATTGGCACGCCAACAGCTTCGCCGGATCGGTGGTGCGGAAAATCACGCGTGGCATGTGGGCGATGGACCTGCTCGACGACGTGGTCCTGCTTGCGCTGCTGCCGTCGGCGCTGGTGCTGGCGGGAACGATCGTGCTGCTGTCGGCGCATTCGCTGCTGCTCGGTCTGCTGACCGCCGCGGGCGTGCTGACCTATGTCGTGCTGGTGGTGGCGCTCCAGCTGCGCTTCGTCGCGCCTGCGGCGCGGCTGTCGAACAGCTGGGATACGCGGATGGGCGGGGTGCTCGCCGATGCGATCAGCTGCAACGCGGTGGTCAAGGCGTTCGGCGCGGAGACGCGCGAAGACGCGCGGCTGATGCGCGTGGTCGGCAAGTGGAAGCGCCGCACCGACCGCACCTGGATGCGCGCGACCTGGGCGGGGAGCAGCCAGAACGCGCTATTGTGGGCAGTGCGCACGATCGTCACCGGCGCGGCGCTGTGGCTGTGGTGGAGCGGGCGCGCGACGCCCGGCGACGTGGTCTATGTGCTCACCACCTATCTGGTGGTGCACGGCTACCTCCGCGACATCGGCCAGCACGTTTCGCACTTCCAGCGTGCCGTGAACGACATGGAGGAGCTGGTCCAGCTCAACCGCCATCCGCTCGGCATCGAGGATCGACCCGATGCGCGCGCGATCGCCATCGAAACCGGCGAGATCCGCTTCGACCATGTCGGCTTCCGCTATGGCGCGCACGTCAAGCCGCTCTACACTGATCTCGACGTCACGCTGCGCGCGGGCGAGCGCGTCGGGCTGGTCGGCCATTCGGGGTCGGGCAAGACGACGTTCGTCAAGCTGATCCAGCGACTGTACGACGTGAGCAGCGGAGAAATCCGCATCGACGACCAGGACGTCGCGCGCGCGACGCAGGAATCGCTGCGCCAGCAGATCGCGATCGTTCCGCAGGAACCGATCCTGTTCCACCGCAGCCTGGCCGAGAACATCGCCTATGCCCGACCCGGCGCGACGCTGGGCGAGATCGAACGCGCGGCCAGGCTCGCGAATGCGCATGGCTTCATCTCGGCGCTGCCGGGCGGTTATCGGACGCTGGTCGGCGAGCGCGGCGTCAAGCTGTCGGGCGGCGAACGGCAGCGCGTCGCATTGGCACGCGCGTTCCTCGCCGATGCGCCGATCCTGATCCTCGACGAAGCGACCTCGAGCCTCGATTCGGAATCGGAGGCATTGATCCAGGAAGCGATCGAGCGGTTGATGAAGGGGCGCACCGCGTTGATCATCGCGCACCGGCTGTCGACGGTGCGGTCGCTCGACCGCATCCTGGTGTTCGACGCCGGCCGGATCGTCGAGGACGGCAGCCATGCCGCGCTGCTCGCCGAGCCGGACGGGATCTACCGGCGGCTGTTCGAGCGGCAGATGGGTGCGATGCGCGAGCCGGTGATGGGGTAGTTTAACAACCGCTCGGGAGGATTATGGAATTGGGTGAGCGCGCCAAAGGCGCGCGCGGTGCGGCGCACCGCACCCCCTCTCTAGGCTTTGCTAGGCAGCAAGCTGCCAAGCAAAGCTATTCTCCCCCGCAAGGGGGGAGAAAGCCGGTGCACGGTTAGATCCGATAACGCTCACCACACCCGCACGCGCTGCTCGGGCGGCAGGTACAGCTTGTCGCCCGGCTGGACGTTGAACGCCTGGTACCAGGCGTCGAAGTTCCGGACGATGCCGTTGACGCGATATTGCTCGGGGCTGTGCGGGTCGGAGAGCAGCTGCGAGCGCAGCGCGTCGTCGCGCGCCTTGCCCTGCCAGCTCGCGGCATAGGCAATGAAGAAGCGCTGATCGCCGGTATAGCCGTCGATCACCGCGGGCTCGCCGTGGCGCGCGACAAAGCGGCGATAGGCGGCATAAGCGGCTTCGATCCCGCCGAGATCGCCGAGATTCTCGCCGAGCGTGAGCTGGCCCTTGATGTGCACGCCGGGGATCGGCTCATAGGCGTCGAATTGCTTGGCCAACAGCTGGGCGTGCGCGGTGTAGCGATCGGCCGATTCCTTGGTCCACCAGTCGCGCAGCTTGCCCTGCGCATCGAACTGGCGGCCTTCGTCGTCGAAGCCATGCCCCATTTCGTGGCCGATCGTTGCGCCCGTCTCACCATAGTTGATCGCGGGATCGGCCGATGCATCGAAGAACGGCGGCTGAAGCTGCGCCGCGGGGAAGGTGACCTGGTTCATCACCGGGTCGTAATAAGCATTCACGGTTTGCGGAGTCATTTCCCACAGGCTGCGATCGACCGGCTTGCCGAGCCGCGACAGCCGCAGGTTCCACTGGAACCGGTCCGACGCCATGTCGTTCGCGAGCGGATCGGCGCGACTGACCTTGAGGCTCGAATAATCGATATATTTGACCGGATGGCCGACCCGCGGATCGAATGCCGCGAGCTTGGCGAGTGCTTCCTTGCGCGTCGGTTCGTCCATCCAGCTGGCGTGGGCGATGAGGTCGCGATAGGCGGCGCGCATGTCCTCGACGAGCTCGTTGACCTGCCGCTCGGTCTCGGGGGTCCAGTGCCGCGCGACATAGAGCTGGCCGACCGCCTCGCCGAGCGCGCTGTCGAGCAACCGTACGCCGCGCTTCCAGCGTTCGGCCTGTACGGGCACGCCCGACAGCGTCTTGCCATAAAAGCCGAAACGCGCGTCGTCGAACGCCTTGGGCAGGAACTGCGCATGGTCGCTGATGAAGCGGAAGGTCATCCAGTCCTTCCAGGTGGCGAGCGGCACGTCGCCGATCCGCGCCCCCGCGGCGGCGACCGCGCTGGGCTCGGCAACCACGACGATCGGCATCTTGGCGAGCCCGACGTGCTGGAGCGTCGCGTCCCAGTCGAACTGCGGCGCGAGCTTCATCAGCTGTGTGCGCGTCATCGGATTATAGGTCGCCTGCGGGTCGCGGCGCTTCTCGGGAGTCCATTGGTCCTGCGACAGCCGCGTCTCGAGCTTGAGAATCGCGTCCGCCCTGGCCTCGCCCCCGGCGATCCCGGCGAGCTTGAAGACCTGTGCGACATAGGCGCGATAGGCCTTGCGGATCGTGTCGTACTTCTCACCGGTAAGCAGATAATAGTCGCGCGTCGGCAGTCCGAGCCGCGCCTGGCCGCTGTCGACGGTATATTGCGTCGGGTCCTTCTCGTCGGCGGCGACGCCGATGTTGATGGGAGCGGCATAGCCCGGCTCGGCCATCAGCCGCACGAGCTGCTTCTTGTCGGCAATCGCCTTGATCCGCGCGAGATAGGGCTTGAGCGGCGCGAGCCCGCGCGCCTCGATGCCGGCGGTATCGATATAGGCTGCATAGAAATCGCCGACCTGGCGCATCACCGGATCGGTCGGGCTGCTGCCGGCGGCCTCGACCAACGCGCGCACTTCCCGCTCGGTCGCGTCGGGCAAGTCGTAGTTATAGCCGGCGCGCGCCTTGTCGGGGGCGATCGCGGCGGTCTTGAGCCAATGGCCTTCGACGAAGCGGAAGAAGTCGTCGCCCGGCTTGACGCTGGGATCCATGTCCTTGAGGTCGACGCCCCAGCTGCCATAGCGCGCGCCTTTCGGCGGCTGTTGCGCGGCGAGCGTGGCGGGGCTGGCGAGAAGCAGTGCGGCAAGCGTGATGCCGATACGGCGCATCGATACGAACTCCGAAATGCGAGGATGAAACACGCTAGGCCGAAAGCGCCCGCGGCTGCAATGCAGCGTTGACCGCCGCGCGCGACCGCGCAAGGAGACGCAAATGTCTGATGTCGAGGATCATCCCGAGCGCCACCGCTTCGAGCTTGCGGCCGATGGCGCGATTGCCTTCTCCGAATATCGGCTTCACGGCGATGTCATCACCTTCGTCCACACGCTCGTGCCGAAGGAACTCGAAGGCCATGGCGTGGCCAGCCGGCTGATCCGCGGCGCTCTCGAGCAGGTCCGCGCGCGCGGGCTCAAGGTGATCGCAAGTTGCCCGTTCGTGAAGGCGTACATCGCAAAGCACGCCGAGTGGCAGGACCTGCTCCTCTGAAGGCGTCGCGCCGTGGCTATTGTGCCGGCGCCGCTTCCTCGCCGCCTTCGCTCTCGCGCTCCTGCGCCTGGCGCGTCCACATGTCGGCATAGATACCGTCCAGCCGCAACAGCTCGGCGTGGGTGCCGACTTCGGCGACACGTCCCGAATCGAGCACGACGATCTGGTCGGCATGCACCACGGTCGAGAGGCGGTGGGCGATCACGATCGTAGTGCGGCCCTGCTCGATCGCTTCGAGCGTCGCCTGGATGTCGGCTTCGGTGCGCGAATCGAGTGCGCTGGTCGCTTCGTCGAGAATCAGGATCGGGGGGTTCTTGACCAACGTCCGAGCGATCGCGACGCGCTGCTTCTCGCCGCCGGACAGCTTGAGCCCGCGCTCGCCGACGCGCGTGTCGAAACCGTCGGGCAGCGCCTGGATGAAACCGGCGATCGCGGCGCCGCGCGCGGCATCCGCGATTTCCTGCTCGCCCGCGCCTTCGCGGCCATAGGCGATGTTGTAGCCGATCGTGTCGTTGAACAGCACGGTGTCCTGCGGGACGATGCCGATCGCGGCGCGCAGCGAATTCTGCGTGACCCTGGCAATATCCTGACCGTCGATGGTGATCCGCCCGCCGGTCAGATCGTAGAAGCGGAAAAGTATCCGCGCGATCGTCGACTTGCCCGCGCCCGAATGGCCGACCACCGCGACCGTGCTGCCCGGCGGGATGTCGAGATCGATGCCCTTCAGGATCTCGCGGTCGGGATCATAGGAGAAGAGCACATTCTCGAAGCGGATGTGGCCCTGCCTCACCTGCAGCGCCGGCGCACCGGGCGCGTCGGTCACTTCGCTCGGCGTGTCGATCAGGTCGAACATCGCACCCATGTCGATCACGCCCTGGCGGATCGTGCGATAGACCATGCCGAGCAAGTCGAGCGGCCGAAACAGCTGCGACAGCAGCGTCGAGACCATGATCACGTCGCCCGCCGTCGCCGCATGATTCGACCAGCGCCACGCGATATAGGCCATGCCGCCGCCGAGCATCGCATTGGTGACGAACGCCTGGCCGATGTTGAGCCAGGCGAGCGAGTTCTCGCTGACGGTCGCGGCGCGGGCGTAGGCCGCCACTGCCTTGTCGTACCGGCGCGCTTCGCGGTCCTCGGCGTTGAAATATTTGACCGTCTCGAAATTCAGCAGCGAATCAACGGCATGCGCGACCGCGCCGGTGTCGAGATCGTTCATCCGCTCGCGCAGCGACGAGCGCCAATCGGTGACGCGGCGCGTGAACCAGATATAAACGACCACCATCGCCACCGTCGCGGCGGACAGCGGCCAGCCGAAGCTGACCGTGAAGATGCTCAGCACCATGGCGAGTTCGAGGATCGTCGGCGCGATGTTGAACAGCAGGAAATAGAGCATCGTATCGATGCTCTTGGTGCCGCGTTCGACCACCTTGGTGACCGCGCCGGTACGCCGCTCGAGATGGAAGCGGAGGGATAGTTGGTGCAGATGGCGGAACACGTTCGAGGCGAGCGCGCGCGTCGCTTCCTGGCCGACGCGTTCGAAGATCACGTTGCGGATATTGTCGAACGCGGTGGTGCCGAAACGCGCCGCCGAATAGGCGAGCACCAGCAGCATCACCAGCGTCGCCGCATCGGGCCGGACGGTCCCGGCCATGCGATCGACCGCGAATTTGAGCGAATAGGATACGCCGATGACCTGCGTGACCTTCGACAGCAACACCATCCCCATCGCGCAGGCGATGCGCAGTTTGATGCGCGGCTGATCCTTCGGCCAGAGATAGGGCAGGAAGCGGCGGACGGTCGCGAGCAGCGGACGCTCAGACGATTGGGCGGAAGAGCGGGGAGCAGCCATTGGCTGCCGAGGTAGCGCTCCCGTGCGCATGTACAAGCGCACGGCGGGCTTTCGCAGCCGAAAACGCCGCGGACCTACTCTTTCGGGCGGGTCCACAGGCCGCTGCGCGGCGTCTCGGGATAGAGCCGGCGACGACCCAGCGCCTGGACCCAGGCGCGCACGATCCAGCCGAGCTTCGACCAGGCGGGCACGCGCACGCGCCACAGCCACGCGCGGTCGCCGCGAGCGACGACGCGCCGCGCGATATCGCCGTAGATGCCCGCAGCGGCGAGCACCGCCCAGGCCGAAGCGAACGACAGCATCCGCGTGCCTACGCGCGCGCTCGCGGCATAGGCCTCGGCGCGATCGGCGAGCCGCTTCGCCACCTCGACGCGCGACAGGCCCTGCGCGAGCCAGTCCGCTGGCACATAGCAACGCCCGGCATCGGCGTCGGCGGCGAGGTCGCGTACGATATTGCCGAGCTGGAACGCGATGCCGAGATCGCATGCGCGGTCGAGCGTCGCGTCATCGCGCGGACCGACGCCCATCATCACTGCCATCATGCAGCCGACCACCCCGGCGACATGATAGCAATAGCGCAGCAGATCGGCCTCGTCGGCGGGGCGCCAACCCGCGGCATCGAGCGCGAAGCCCTCGACCAGATCCCGGACGAAGCGGTGCGGGATCGCCGTTTCATGCACGACGATGCGCAGTGCGTCGAACGCCGGATCGCCGATCCATTGCTGCGGGGCACCGAGCGCCGCCTCGGTGCAGGTGCGGATCGTCGCCAGCCTTGCGCCGGCGTCGGCGATCGGGGCGGCGCCATGGCCGTGATCCTGCCCGTCGGCGAGATCGTCGCAGCGGCGGCACCAGGCATAGAGCAGCCAGGCCCGCTCGCGGGTTGCACGCCCGAGCAGCCGGCTCGCCGCGCCGAAGCTTTGCGAGCCGCGCGCAATCGCTTCATGCGCCGTCGCGACGATCGCCGCGCGGCTGGGGAATTGCACTGCTTGCGCCATGATCGCAATTGGAGCGGGTTCAGCGTGCGAACGCAACCGATGCGTTGCGCTTGACTTGGCAGGGGCACGTGCGTGACGTGGCGGCGGGAAGGGGAAGTCATGCGTCCAGCCAGGTTCGCATTCGTTGTCGCCGTCGCCTCGCTCGGGCTCGCAGCGCCCGCCGCGACGCAAAGTTTCCGTGCGCCACAACATACGGCCGAGGTTCCGCCCATGCTCTATGGGCCGAACGGCGAGTTTGCTCCGTTCAACGCCGATGCCGGGATGCAGGTCGAGCGCGATCGCGACCCGCGGCTGTTGCTCGACGAACACCGCAAACTCGACCAGGCGCTCGCGACCCTGCAACCGCAGCGCAAGGGTGTGGTCGATGCCTATGTCATTGCCATCGCGCTCGATAGCGATCCGGTGTTCTCGCGCGAGGCGCGGGAGGCAGGCAAGGTGCTGGCGCAGCGCTATGACGCCGTGGGGCACACGATCGTGCTCGCCGGGTCGGACGGCAGCGGTCCGTCGACATTGCCCAACGGGTCGCCAGGGGCGCTGGCGACGGCACTGGCGCGCGTCGCCGAAGTCATGGATCCCAAGGAGGACGTGCTGGTCCTCTATACGACGAGCCACGGCGCGCCGTTCGGCATCGCCTATCACGACGGCGACCAGGGCTATGGCGCGATCTCGCCGTTCCGCCTGGCGCGGATGCTCGACTCGCTCGGAATCGAACGGCGGATGGTGATCCTCAGCGCGTGCTTCGCCGGCGTGTTCCTGCCCGCGCTGGCGAGCGACACGAGTGTGGTGGTGACGGCGGCGTCGATGGAGCACACGTCGTTCGGGTGCCGTGCGCAGAACGACTGGACCTTCTTCGGCGATGCCTTCGTCAACCATGCACTGCGCAAGCCGCAGCCGCTCGACCGTGCGTTTGCAGATGCCGATCTGATGATCCGGCAATGGGAAAGCGGCGGCAAGCTGGTGCCTTCGCAACCGCAGCTGCTGGTCGGCGCCGGTGCGGGCGCAGCGTGGCTCGACGCGCTCGAAAGCCGCATGCCTAAGACCGCGAGTGCGCCGGTGGGGCGGCCAGCGACCGATGCGCTGACGATGAAATAGCAAGCTGGCACCCAGCCATTCCGTACCCCGGCGAAGGCGGGGCCCAGAATCGAAACGCTCGGCTCCTCGGCCCGCACCCTCGCCGGGGAAGGTCCCTACTGAAGTTTCAGCAACACCGCGCATGGGCAGCGAGTGCGCGGTTAACTAGACTCCACTGATGCGATATCTCCTGCTCGCGGTCCCCCTGCTGCTCGCCGCCACGCCATCGCCGAAACTGATCCCCGGCCAGTTCGCGCTCGATCGCAATCCCGACGGCAACACGATCGTGTTCGAGGACGCGCAGGGCCTGGTCGTGGTCGATACCGGGCGCCACAAGGAGCATCAGGCCGCGATCCTCGACTATGCGAAGGCGCGGGGCAAACCGATCGTCGCGATCGTCAATACGCACTGGCATCTCGACCATAGCGGCGGGAACCAGGAGCTGCGCGCGGCCTTCCCGCGGGCGAAGCTCTACACCAGCAACGCTGTCGCCGGTGCGCTCCAGGGCTTCCTCGCGCGCTCGCTCGAGCGCGGCAAGGCGCGGCTTGCCGATCCCAAGGTTTCGGACGCGGACAAGGCGGAGACGAGGCTGGGTGTCGACGCGATCGAGGATCGGCGCGACCTGCTGCCCGACGTCGCGGTGACCGGCACGACGCGGCTACCGCTCGGCAAGCGCGCGCTGGTGCTACATCTGGCGCCGCATGCCGCGACCGAAGGCGATACCTGGCTGTACGACCCGGCGACACGCATTCTGGTCGCCGGCGATCTCGTCGTGCTGCCCGCGCCGTTCTTCGACACCGCCTGCGCCAAGGGCTGGCGCGATGCGCTCGATGCGCTGGCGGCACTGCCGTTCGCGCAGCTCTATCCAGGTCATGGTCCGATGCTCAGCCGCGCGCAGTTCCTGACCTATCGGCTGGGCTTCGACCATCTGGTCGACTGCGCGGCGGATTCGGCGCCCAAGCAGGACTGCATCGACGGCTGGAAGAAGGACGTCGCACCGCTGCTTTCCGGCGCGGATGACGGCAAGGCGGTGCAGGATCTGCTCGATTATTATCTCGATAATGTGCTGCGCAATCCCGAGCAGCAGAAAGCGCTCTGCGGCGTGAGCTGATGTCTGGTTTGGCGCGAAGGAAGTCGAAGGAGAAATTTATCTCACGCGGAGGCGCAGAGGCGCAGAGGCGCAGAGGCGCAGAGGCGCAGAGGGGGCGAACGCGCTTCGAAGTGATCCGCAATCGCAACGTCGGCAAGTGTCAACGCTGGTGAAGCGAGCGCCGCTCACGAGGCGGTTGACCTCTCTGCGCCTCCGCGCCTCCGCGTGAAAAACTTATTTGCTTCGCGCTGGCCGCTAACCCCGCCGCCAGCGCAAATTGTCGCGGTTGAGTTCGCCAACGGAACACACACCCATCAGCTTCATGTCGCGTTCGATCTCCGCGCGGAAATTGCCCAGCGCGTTTTCGACCCCGGCCTGGCCGGCCGCGGCGAGCGCATAGAGATAGAGCCGCCCGCCCGAGCAGGCCTTGGCGCCGACCGACAGCGCCTTGAGCACATGCGTGCCGCGCTGGACGCCGCCGTCGCAAATCACTTCGATGCGGTCGCCGACGGCGTCGACGATCTCGGCGAGCTGGTCGAACGGCGCGCGGCTGCCGTCGAGCTGGCGGCCGCCATGGTTCGAGACCATGATCGCCGTCGCGCCGATGTCGACTGCGCGCTTGGCGTCGGCCACCGACATCACGCCCTTGAGGCAGAACTGCCCGCCCCAATGTGCCGCGATGCGCTCGGCCGCCTTCCAGTCCATCGACTGATCGAGCATCTTGTTAAAATAGTCGGCGATCGACATCGGCGTGCTGCTGCCTTCGCGGACATGGTCCTTGAGATTGGACAGCGCGAACGGCTCGCGGAACAGATAGTTGAGCGTCCAGCACGGATGGGCGGCGAAGCTCACCGCCGAACGCGGGGTGAGGCGTGGCGGCGTCGTGAAGCCGGTACGGATGCAGCGCTCGCGATTGCCCCCGACGATCGTGTCGACCGTGAGCGCCAGCGCGTCGAACTTCGCTGCCTTGCAGCGCTCGACCAGCGAGCGGTTCAGTCCTTCGTCCTTGTGGACGTAGAGCTGGAACAGCTTGGGGCTCGAGATGGTCGCGCCGACTTCCTCGATCGAGATGGTGCCGAGGCTCGAAATGCCGAAATAGGTGCCGAACTTCTCGGCCGCGCGCGCGACGGCGCGTTCGCCTTGCCAATGAAACAGCCGCTGCAGCGCGGTCGGCGACAGGAACAAGGGCATCGCGATCTTGCGGCCCATCAGCGTGACCGACATGTCGATGTCGGCGACGCCGGCGAGCACGCTCGGCACCAGGTCGCAATCGTCGAACGCAGCGGTGTTGCGCGACTTGGTGCGTTCGTCGTCCGCCGCGCCGTCGATGTAATGGAACACGGGATAGGGCAGCCGGCGGCGCGCCAGCTCGCGGAAATCTTCGATGTTGCGGCAGGCTTTGTTGCCCATGTCCCGGTCTCCCCTTCTTGCCGCCTCGCGAAGCGGCACCGGCCGCATGGTTTCAGCTTTGCTGAAAGCAAACGCCACTCGCCTTTGCGCCAGAAGCCGAGGTTGGCAAGGCTGGTTTGCGCGATGCGCGGCGGGATGTCTTGAGCGTTTGCGAGAGACCCCCTGCTTGTGTATCGGGGCGCCAGACACGCGACAGGACTTGCCATGGCCGAATTCCGCCTTCCCAAGAACAGCCAGGTCAAAAAGGGCAAGGACCATCCGGCCCCAGCCGGCGCGACGCGCGTGAAGAAGTTCAAAGTGTATCGCTACGATCCCGACAGCGGCGCCAACCCGCGCTATGACAGTTTCGAAGTCGATGTCGGCAGCTGCGGTCCGATGGTCCTCGACGCGCTGATCAAGATCAAGTCGGAGCAGGACCCGAGCCTGACCTTCCGCCGGTCGTGCCGCGAAGGCATCTGCGGCTCGTGCTCGATGAACATCGACGGCAAGAACGGCCTCGCCTGCACGACGGCGATCGACGACGTAAAGGGCGACGTGACGATCACGCCGCTGCCGCACATGGACGTGATCAAGGACCTCGTCCCCGATTTCACGCATTTCTACGCGCAATATGCTTCGATTCAGCCGTGGCTCAAGACCGTGACGACCACGCCGTCGGGCAAGGAGCGGCTGCAGAGCCCCGAAGAGCGCAACAAGCTCGATGGGCTCTATGAATGCATCCTGTGCGCGTGCTGCTCGACTTCCTGCCCGAGCTATTGGTGGAATTCGGACCGCTTCCTCGGCCCGGCGATCCTGCTCCAGGCCTATCGCTGGCTCGCCGACAGTCGCGACGAAATGACCGGCGAGCGGCTCGACGAACTCGAGGATCCGTTCCGGCTGTATCGCTGCCACACGATCATGAACTGCGCCAACGCCTGTCCCAAGGGCCTCAACCCAGCCAAGGCGATCGCCGAGATCAAGAAGATGGAAGCCGAGCGCGTTCTTTGAATTCCGGCCCCAAGGTTTTCGCGCGATATCAGAAGCTCGTCGCTGCGGGTGAGTTGAAGCCGGACGCCGAGCAACGCGCCGCGGCGGAGCGTTTCGACCGGCTTGCCGATGAACTCGAGACGGTGCCGAAACGCGGCAGCGTACTGTGGCGGATGCTCGGCAAGACGCCCGAGCCGCCGCGCGGCGTCTATCTGTGGGGCGGCGTCGGACGCGGCAAGTCGATGCTGATGGACCTGTTCTTCGACAGCGTCGACATCCGCCGCAAGCGCCGCGTTCATTTCCACGAATTCATGCTCGAGGTGCACGACCGGCTCAATCTCGAGCGCCGGCGCGAGGCGGGCAATCCGATTCCGCCGGTCGCCGAGGCGATGGTCGACGATATGCGGCTGCTCGCGTTCGACGAGATGGTGATCAACAACACCGCCGATGCGATGATTCTCTCGCGGCTGTTCACCGAGATGATGACGCACGGACTGACGTTGGTCGCGACCTCGAACCGCCCGCCATCCGATCTCTACAAGGACGGTCTGCAGCGCGACTCTTTCCTGCCGTTCATTGCGCTGATCGAGGCGCGGACCGATGTGCTGCCCCTCAACGGTCCGACCGACTATCGGCTCGACCGTCTCGGACGGATCGACACCTGGCTGGTGCCGAACGGTACCGAGACCACCGCCAGGATGCGCGCCGCCTTTTTCCGGCTGACCGACTATCCGCCGGAGGACGCCGCGCACGTGCCGAGCGCCGAGCTCGGCCTCCACGGCGGACGCACGCTGCACGTGCCCAAGAGTCTCAAGGGCGTCGCCGTATTCTCGTTCAAACGGCTGTGCGGCGAAGCGCGCGGCGCGCAGGACTATCTCGCGATCGCGCGGCGCTATCACACCGTGTTCCTCGTCGGTGTGCCCAAGCTCGGCCCCGAGAACCGCAACGAGGCCGCACGCTTCGTCACGCTGATCGACGCGCTGTACGAGCACAAGGTCAAGCTGATCGCCGGTGCCGACGCGGAGCCCGACCATCTCTATGAGGAAGGCGACGGCAAGTTCGAGTTCCAGCGCACGGTAAGCCGGCTGATGGAAATGCGAAGCGACGACTATCTGGCACAAGGCCACGGCTGGCCGGGCTGACCCCGAATGGCTGAGATACTCGCGAATCGCGCCCTCAATTTGCCCAAGCGCCGCGCGAGCGTGACCAAGCCACGATAAATCAAGCGCATCAAGATTTGGATTGAATCCGCCCGCAAAGGGGCCGGCCATCGCCAACATTCCCCTGCTGGCGATGGCCGGGGCGCGGCGGGCCCATCCCCCCGCCGCTCGCCGCCCCGCCGCTACTGCTCCCGATTCGATGAGAGAGCGCGCGGGGTGGAACCCCAATATTCAGAAGAACAACTTGCGGAAGCTGATCCGAACCGAGCGGCCGATCGGATCGATCAGGTCGGGTTGGTAGCTGAGTGGCGTCGCGCCAGTCTGGTCGGTGACGCGCAGACGCTGATCGAACACGTTCGACACCTGCAGCGACACGCGCGACCCCACGAAGAACGGGTGCTTGCGCACCAGGCCGGTCTGCCGCCCGAGATCGGCGAATACGATCGCGTTCACGGTGGCGAGGCTCGAAAAATGAAGCTGCTGCGCGTTGCCGAGAACGCCACCGGTGACGTGAGTGGCACTCTGCCAATTGCCGGTGAGTCGATAGCCGAAGCCGTCCTTGAAGAAGCCTGCCTGGGCCTCGATCCGGTGGCGCGGCTGCCCGCCGTTGCTGCCCGTCGCCGAGCCGTTGAGCAAATCGAGAATCGGGACGCCCGAGTGAATCAGCACGTCGTTGCGGAATTGCCAAGTGTGGAACAGGCTGAACATCAGCCGGCCAGCGAGCGGCCCGTTGGGATTGTTGAGCCGATTGAGGAAGCCGCCGGCACCGCCGCCGCCACCGCGGAAGCCACCGCCGCC